>Ga0302314_10003767_pt1 | contig 27898 bp, 18 predicted proteins | sample III_Palsa_N2_3_FD_200533 | JGI IMG/M metagenome (GOLD analysis project Ga0302314, IMG submission 200533) | Peat permafrost microbial communities from Stordalen Mire near Abisko, Sweden - III_Palsa_N2_3 | ecosystem: Environmental > Terrestrial > Soil > Palsa > Peat permafrost | place: Sweden...
ATTTTCCTCGACGCGCGGGGCCCGCGCGGGAAAGGATGTGGCGGGAAATTCACTCTGACCCCTTTTTCTCGCGCTCCGACAGCGGCGGAGATTCCTTAAGTTAGCGCCTATGAGGGTCGGGGTGAGGTGGGTCGTGCCGCCGAAAATGCTGCTTCCGACACCTTTTCAGGCGGACATCATTTCCACCATTTCACGAACCCGTCTTCCGTTACCTCGAAGGCGAGCGGGGGCTCGGCGGGTTCACCCCGTTTCCGGGCCTGCGTCACCGGCTTTGCCGTCGGAATCGCAGGTGCGGGCACGGTAATTTCGACAGGCTTGTTCGCCGGCTTGCGCGGCCGACCTCGCTTCGGCACTGCCGCCGCCGGCACCTCCGCTTCCGCCATCTCGAGGCCGAACAGCGCGGACAGGTCGCCATCGTCCAGAATCTTCCCGGCGGCCGGCGCCGTCTTCGACAGGGGCAGGGTGGCGTCCAGATTGGCCAGCAGGTCGTTCTCGTCGACGGCGCGCAGCCGGAACAGGAATTCCGGCTTTTCATCGAGCCGCGCACCGACGCCGTAGAGCACGGCCGCGACATGCTTGCACATCGACGCGTAGTCCGGGCAGCTGCAGGAGAATTTGATTTCCGACGGCCGAGGGAACAGCCCCTGGTCCTGGCGGCAGAGCCGGTCCATGACGCCCTCGGAAAACTGGCCCTGCAGCAATTCCACCAGGGAATCGATGCCGCCGGCACAGTCCCGGCAGAGCGACTGCCAATGCGGCTTCGGCAGTGCTGCGATGCTGACCGTGACCTTGTAGATCGACGAGCCGCTGACCAGTGCCGTCACCGAAAGCGGTGCAATCTGCAGATCCACCACCGAGCCGTTGCGCACATAGGTGCGGCCGCGCGGCAGCCGGTTTTCGTAGTCGCGATAGCTTTCCAGATTCTCGCACCACGCCTTGCCCCAGAAGGTCCTGGCGATCGCGCGCCCCGCGATGACGATCGGTGCGACCGCGCGGCCCTGCTTGCGCAGCTTCGCCATTTCGCGCTCGGCCTTGGCGCGGCGCTGGGCCACCGAAACATAGGGCGCCCAGTCGCCCGAATAGCGCGACATCCGCGTCAGTCCCTCATCGCTGTGGTGAGATCGAGCGCCACGAGTTGCAACAGCTCGTCATCCTTCATCTCGGTCAGTTTGACCTCACCCGAGCCGGCGAGCAGCTCGTCGGACAGCGCCCTTTTCATCGCGATCATCGTATCGATCTTCTCCTCGATCGTGCCCTGGCAGACGAATTTGTGGACCAGGACGTTCTTTTTCTGGCCGATCCGGAAGGCGCGATCCGTCGCCTGGTTTTCCACCGCCGGGTTCCACCAGCGATCGAAATGCACGACATGCGAGGCCGCGGTCAAGGTCAGCCCCGACCCACCTGCCTTCAGCGACAGGATGAAGAATGGCACCGCCTCGTCGTCCTGGAAGCTCTGAACCAGGGACTTGCGATCCTGCACCGCCGTGCCGCCATGCAGCACCAGACCGGGCCGGCCGAAAATCCCCGACAGGAAGGCCTGCAGCGGCGCCGCCATTTCGCGGAACTGGGTGAAGACCAGCATTTTCTCCTGCCGCGCCGCCACCACCTCGGCGATCTCGCGCAGGCGGGCGAGCTTGCCGCTGTCCTGCTCGGCCCAGACCGCGTCGTTCAGCCATTGCGAGGGGTGGTTGCAGATCTGTTTCAGCCGCATCAGCGTCGCCAGGACGATGCCCTTGCGCGCGATGCCGTCCGCGTCTTCCAGGGCCTGGGCCAGATCGGACACGGTCTGGGCATAGAGCGCCGCCTGTTTGCGGCTCAGGGCGCAATGGGCCGTGATCTCGGTCTTGTCCGGCAGATCGGCGATGACCGATTTGTCCGTCTTCATCCGGCGCAGGATGTAGGGCCGGACCAGTTCCCGCAGCGGCCCATAGGGATTGTGTTCCCGGTCGGCCAGGCTCTTGGTATAGCTCGTGAATTGCCGGGCCGTGCCGAGCAGCCCGGGATTGATGAAATCGAAGATCGACCACAGATCGCCCAGGTGATTTTCCACCGGCGTGCCGGTCAGCGCGATGCGGGCATCCGCCTGCAAGGCCTTGGCCGCCCGGGTTTGCTTGGCGTTGGGATTCTTGATCGCCTGCGCCTCGTCCAGGACGGCGAAGCGCCAGCGCATCTGGGCGAGGACCGGCAGGCGCAGCAGCGAACCATAGCTGGTGATGACCAGATCGAATGCCTGCAGATGGTCCGGGGTGATCTGCTTGACCGCCTCGGCCGCCATCGCGGAAGGGTGCAGGATCAGCGCCTTCAGGCTAGGGGCGAAGCGCTCGATTTCGGCCGCCCAATTGGCCAGCAGGGAGGCCGGCGCCACCAGCAGGCTCGGGCGCGTCGTCCCCGATTTGCGGCCCTCGACCAGCAGCAGCGACAGCACCTGGATCGTCTTGCCGAGGCCCATATCGTCGGCAAGGCAGGCGCCCAATCCAAGCCCGGACAGCAGGTGCAGCCACTGCACCCCGGCCTTCTGATATGGCCGCAAACTTCCCTTCAGGGCCGGCCCGGGATCGACGCCCATGCCGTCCGGCGCGCGCAGAGCGGCAAGCGTCTCGGCCAACCACGGTCCCGCCGTCACGCGCGCCCAATCGGCCGCCTCCGGGTCGGCCCCGTCCCCGGCGACCGCCGCACCGGCCAGCAGCCGCATCGCTTGGGCGAAGCTCAGCCCGTCGCGCGCCGCCAGCGCCTGCGCCGCCGCAAACTGGCGCATCGCCCGGTCGAGGCGTTCGCGGTCGATCTCGACCCAAACGCCGCGCAGCAGCACCAGCGTATCGGTGCCGGCGAGCAGTGCGGCGATTTCCGCATCGTCGAGCGTTTCGCCGTCGAGCGTCACGCCCATCTCGAAGTCGAGCAACCCGTCGAGCCCGATCGCCGAGGGCGCGCGGGTCCCGAGTGTCGCCGAGACCTGCGGCCGCGCCGGCCGATTGGCGCGCCAGGCCGCCGGCATGCGCAGGACCACGCCGGCGCTTTCCAGCGCCGGTATGCTGGCCAGGAACCGGGCGGCTTCATCCGCGGTCCAGCGCAGCGGGTGGAAGATCTCGCCGGCATCGAGCATCGAGCGCAGCCAGAAGCAGCTCTCGGCCGCGCGCTGCACCGGCAGCAGGAGGGACAGCAGCTTGTCCCGGTTGGCCGGTCCGGAATATTCGCGAATCGCCTGGCCAAGCGGCACGTGCTGAGCCTTGGCCTGGGCCGATAGCCGGGTGGTATAGGTCGCCATGAAGGCGAAGGGATGCTCGGCATCGCTGCGGTTTTCGGCGAGATTGAAATGCACCCGCCCGACCAGGTTCCAGACCGGGTTCAACGCCTTCAGGAAGGGTTGCAGCGCCGCCCCGCTCGCGGCCAGGGCAGCGGCGAAACCCACACCCAGCTCCGCCCACAGCGCCGCCAGGACGGCAGCGCTCAGATATTCAGCCCCGGGCATCATGGGCGCCGTCAGCACGAGTGCCACGAGTTCTCCCTCGCTCGGCACCGGCACGGCCGGAAGGGCTCGGGAGGGCGGCGTTTCCCCATTCGCGCCGGCGGTCAGCACGCACAGCGCCCCGACATAGCGCACCGCAAAGTCGCGCCACCAAAGGAAGGCCGGCGGCAAGGCCCGGCCGACCTCGCCCGCCCCCAGCTGCATCAGCCCCGGCCCGGAGCCCCGGGCGAAGGCTTCGGCCAGCCGATCGGCGAGCACGCCGTCCAGGAGCGGCGCGTCCTCGGCCGTTTCGAGCCGAAGCCGCCCTTGCGGTGTCAAACGCAGGCCGAGGCGAGACGGGGCCGGCGCACCATTGTTCAAACCGCTATCCCTCTCACCAAACCCGCACCTGCGCAGGCCGTCGCCATCCGGACCAAGCGCGGCCGCCCAACTCCATATCGAAACCCGCCGAGAAATGCACGGCGTTACGTGCTGCCCTCTCCCATCCCCCAAAGGACCGTTCCATGCAAGCCACCGCTCAACGGTCCGACCGGACCGACCGGCAAAGATCGCTGCACACGCTGGTGCTCAACGCCGATTTCCGTCCGCTCTCGACCTGGCCGCTGTCGGTCGTGCCGGCGCGCGATGCTGTGCAGGCGGTCTATCGCGACCGGGTCGCCATCGTCGAGAATTGGGATGCCGTGTTCCGCTCGCCCTCGACCGAGATCCAGGTACCCAAGGTGGTAGCGCTGCGGCACTACGCGCCGGTGACGGGCGAGCCTAAATTCTGCCGGCGCTCGATCCTGCTGCGCGACCGTTTCCGCTGCCAATATTGCGGCCAGCGTTTCGCCAGCCACGAGTTGACCTTCGACCACGTCCTGCCGCGCAGCCAGGGCGGCAAGACGGTCTGGACCAATATCCTGACCGCCTGCCTCGGCTGCAACGGCTTGAAGGCCGACCGGCCGGCCAATTACAGCGGCCGGCGCGGCGTCATCCGAGAGGACGGCAAACTACGCCCGCTCAAGGAGCCGAAGCGGCCGAGTGCGGCCGAGCTGATGCGGGCCGGGCTCGAATGCCTGCCCAACGAATTCCGCGAGGATTTCGGCAGCTGGCTCTACTGGTCGGCCGAGTTGCAGGCGTAATGCCAGACTTGACTAAGCCCGCGTTGGCTCCTTCGGGAGCTGGCGCGGGCTTTTTTTGTTTGCTTCGCCCGAGCCCTCGAGAAAAAGGGGTCAGAGTGAATTTCCCACCCTACCCTATCCCGCGCGGGACTCAGCCGCCGCGGAAATTCACTCTGACCCCTTTTTTCGCGCTCCGTCCGTCGAGGAAATTCCTTATCTCAGCGCCGCCCGGCTCAGCCCGGCGGCGGGCTCGACGCAAGCGGCGCCAGCCGATCGGCAATGGACTCCAGGCGCTTGGCCAGGGCCTGCATCGTCTCCGAGCGCTCCGCGGTCAGCCGATCGATATCGATTTCGGGACAGGCTTCCAGCCCCTCGACCCCGGAACAGAGCAGGTTGAGCGCCGCGACCGCCTTGTCGGGAGCCGGCTCGGCCGCTGTCGCCGGCGTCTTGGAGCGCTGCGGCAGCCCCTCCCGCCGCATCATTTCGAAGACGATATCCGGCGAGGATGCCAGTTCCGGCTTGGCGCCGGCATCGAGGAGGAGGTTGACCAGCTCGTGATTCTCAAAGGCGAGCGCGCGCTCGAAGGCAGTATCGCCATTGTCCGTGGATTGCATCACCGCGCCGCCGGCGACGAGGGCCCGGATGATCTCGGCCTGCTCCACCGGCACCGGCCAATCCGCAATCTGTGCCGTCAGGTCCAGCAAGGCCTGGGTCGGATCGAAAGCGATGGGAATGCGCAGATCGTTCTTCGCCGCCAGCATCCGGCGCAGCGCCAGCGGATTGTCGCTGCCGAGCACGGTGGCGACGAGGCCGTCGTAGCTCGCCGGCGTGGCCCTGGTCGCCTGCTGCTCCTCCGGCGACAGGCATTGCATGATGGCGTCGAAGGCGTTCAGCTCGGCCAGCAGGCGCGCGACCACGCGCAGCTCATAATCATTGCTGGTATGGGCGAGTGCGCCGGCGGCCCGCACCAGATAGCCCAGCCAGAAACGCTGAATGCCGCCGAACTTGGCGCGGGCAATGGCGATCATCGGCGTGGCCGGCGTGCGCTCGGCGGTTTCGAGATATTTGACGCCGACCCCGCCGCGCAGCAGCAGCTCGAGTTTTTCGATCCGGCCCTCATCGGGGCACAGCTGCGCCTGGAGCAGGATGGTCAGCGGCCGCGGCGATCCCAGATCCGGATCGGCCCTTGCCGCCAGCAGCATCTCGACCGAGGCCGGGGTGCCGAAACGCACGGCATAATCGACCAAACCGATCGATGCAGACAGGGCCCGGCAGTGCACTCGACAGTTGAAGTCCGGGTAGGGCGGCCGCATCAGTACCGTCAGATCGCGCTCGACAGCAGCCTGCGCCTCTTCGGGGAACGTCTTGATAAGGTTTATAATCTGTTGTGGTGTGACCTTGGTCATGGACAACGTCCTTGTTGGCTCACTCTCCCGCAGATAGCACCCGAGAGGAAGTAGAGCGCAACGAGGATGGTTTGCGCAACGCCGATTTCAAGGCACCCGCCGCGCGAAATTCAAGCGGGACGGCAGAGTTGGCATGACTACTAGCACGGGAGATTGTGCAGGATAGCGGGGCTCGGCACCGGGAATCGCGCACAGCCTGAACCCGCCCGTTTCTCACCGGCGGGCTGGAAGTGGCTGCCAGCCTGATCTCGCGGCGGCAGGCAATAGGGCGCGACGCTGCCGGTCAGGCGGTGCCGCGCACCACCATGCCGCTGAGCCGGTCGCTGCGCCCGATCGAAGCGGTCTCGCGCAGCGGCAGGGCGAGGATCTGGCCAAACTTAAAATTCCTTGCCGCCGTTGCTTCGACGACACGGTAGAGCACGAGATGGATGGTGTTGACGTCGTGGCGCCCGAGCAGCCGGGCATAGAGGGTCAGTTCCGCGACCATCCGGTCCTGCACGCTCGCTGCCGCATCGGCCAGCGCTTCGACCAGATCGCTCGTGCTGTCCAGCAGCAGCGCCGTCCCGGCCTCGATCTTCCGGGTCATCGGCAGCCGATAGAAGCGCGGCGGCGGCGAGGCGGCCGCCACCGACATTTCGATGGCCCAGATCTTGACGGCGTCCAGATAGCGGTCGGTGTGCCGGCAGCATTCCCGGCAATGGCGCTGGCAATCGCGCAGATCTCTTCTTCGTCGGAAAGCTCTAGATTGTCGAAGGCCATCATCGTTTCGAGCAGCAGGTCGCGTGGCGTGCGCCCAATATTCGATAAAGTTTTATCAATAGTCTCGACCAACGAGCGCATCGGGCTCTCCTGCCGTCGTCACTGGTCGCTTATCGCATGTCGAATCTCAGAATGATATGTCATTTATGGCGGGCTTTGATCGAAGCTTGTGTCAAATTTTAGCGAATTTCGCAGCATTTTATCGATCTGCGCGGCTCGCGGACAGAACACTTGACGCTCTTCAGGGATTCCAGATGGCGATTCGTGGCCATTATTGAATTGAATCGACGATAACCCAGTCGACTACATGTAGCGGTAGACCGCGATCGAGGACTCCAGCATTGGGAAGACAGACTCCAAGGGCGCGACTTGGTGCCGGCCGGCGTCGCCAGTGATCGGACCGGTCGGCCGGCACTGCTCCGCGCCGTCGCAGACCAACCGAGGCGCGGCGTCCTGCCGCCTCGAGACCTTGCCGATTTTCGGCCGCCATGCGGCTCTCCGGGCGGCGCAAGAGGGCCAATTGGGCAGATCAGGGGGCCATTCTGCGCATTCACCGGCGCGAATCGCGCGAATCGGGGGGATGCCCGCGCAAGCATGCGATGCCGTTCAGCGCGGCGGTTCCGGCAGCATCGTCGCCGGACGAGCGGTCTCGACATAGAACAGCCCGTCGATCCCCGCGGCCAGCGGCGAGTAGGAGAAGAACGGCATGTCGAAATAGCGGTAATCAATGAAGCGGCTGGGCAGCGCGCCGAGCGCCGCCCGCGGCGTTCCCGGCGCCGTCAGATCGACGAAGAGCAGCGGCGGGCCGACACGGTGCAGCACCGCTTCGACACTGTCGGGCTTAGCTGGCGGGACGGGCGCCGGCTTCAGATCGGTGAAATCGAGATGCGTTCCGCCCAGCACGGTGAACCCGACATCGTAAATCCGGGCACCCAACACCGGATCGAGTACCCGACCCATATTGGGGCTGCGGTCGGCCGCGGCGAAGAAGTCGCGGTTCAGATGCGCGCTATGGGCCCACAGGATCGCCTTGTGGCCCTGATAGGGATGGTCGAGCAGCCATTGCACATTCTCGGCCATTGCCGTGTCGCGTAAACTCGTGCCATCCCAGAAGTCGCCCGCCTGGGCCCGCAGGCTGCGCAGTATGCGGCACCACCAGCCAGGCGACTCGGGAAAGACCAGGGTATCGGGCTGCGTCGCGCAGAACTCGCCTTCGAGCCGATCGGACAGAACGAAAAACCTGGCCCGCTGCTCAGGTTCCGGCCGTGTCCGGTCGAAACCCGCGAGCCGATGCACCAGGCTCAGGTAATCCGCCCAGCCCGGATCGGCCAGGAGCGCGGATTGCCGTTTCTGCAGCAGGGCCGCCAGAATCTTCGGCAATTCGTCGAGCGCCAGCCCGCCGCTATGCTGGGCGTCGAGCCCGGCCAACAGCAACGGCCGGGCCGAACCGCGCTCGCTGTCGACATAATGCAGCAGGCGCCGCCCCTCCACCGATTTCGAATACATGAAGAAGATGTTGCCCGGCCCCTGCGCCTCGACCGAAGCACCGCCCTGGGCCAGCGCCCAGATCCGGCTGACGTCATAGAGCCCGCTTTCCAGGATCAGCAGGTCGAAGCCCTTCTGCTCGTGCAGATACTGGACCAGCCGGAGCTTCAGCTCGAACACCGCGGCGTCGCCGTGGGAGAGTTCGCCCAGGCCCACGACCGGGCGATCGCCGATTGCCGCGCCGAAAGCCGCGAAATCACTGGCCGCCGCCCCGGTCGGAGGGATCGGCCGCGCGGCCTCGGCCAGCCATTGTTCCGCCGCGGTCGGGCCACTCGCCGCCGGGCTCGCGGCAACGAGGCACAGCGCCAGAACGAGGGTGGCGATCCGCGCCAGAATTCGACGACCCGCACTTGCGCTCATGCCGCTCTTTCTTCTCCTCTCCGCCCCATTGGGGCGGAGAGGAGAAGATAAGGCTTTGACACGCTTACTGCCTGCCGCCGCCCACCCGCGACCAGCGCGCGGTGATTGCCGTCTACCAGTGGCGGACCGGACCAGTATCGACATGGACGAATTCGGAATCCGGGTAATAGCCGACGCCGCCATGCTTCAGCTTCAGTGCGGCATCGCGCAGGCGGCGCAGGTCCCGGCCGGGCAGGCGGATGTCGATGGCCTTGCCTTGCGGGTGCATGCTGTGGCGGGCGACGCCGCTGGTCGTCTCGCACAGCATGTCGTTGGTCTCTTGCGAGCGATAGCCGGAGATCACCTCGAAGCGCTCCTGCGACTGCAGGCGCGTGCGCAGGGACACGAGCAGATCCATCAGGGCCGGATCGATCGCGTGCTGGGTATTGGTGCGGTGATCGCGCAGCACGTGGCGAATCTCGGCCATGGCGCCCGGGATGTAGTGCCCGTTCGCCCAATAGGTCTCCGAAAAACTCTCCCCCGTATGAATATTATGCAGCTTCAGATCCCGTTTCTTGGGCAATGCTGCCGCGAAACTCGGCGTCGCGATCGCCATGGATAAAGCCGTTACCCCGAAACCAATCAGGTTTCGCCTGGTTATCTCCGTCATATCGCCCCTGCCGATGTGTCCCCCGCAGCATTCATGCTTGAATGCGGCGAAAATGTCACGTGTTTCGACAGGTTCCGACGCAATGTTCCGCGGTACCGACCGACATATGCCTGGGCGCCTTCAGCGCCGCCAGCAGCCGCGTGTCGCGATGATAGAGATCGTCGCGGAAATCCACGGTGCCGTCGGCCTCGACGAAGGCCGACCAATAGAGCACCGCGACCGGCATTGAGGCCGGCAGGCGCATGCGACTCGTGATGCCGCTGTCGATCGCCTCCTTGATCGGGTCCGGCGTGGCATCGGCCAGCAGGGTCTGCGCCAAGTCGAGCGGATGCTCGAGCCGCACGCAGCCATGGCTGAGCGCCCTTCCGTCGAGCGCGAACAGCCCGTGCATCGGCGTGTCGTGCAGATAGATCGAGAACGGGTTGGCGAACTCGAATTTCAGATGCCCGAGCGAATTCTTGGCGCCCGGTGCCTGCACCAGCTGGCCGTCTTCGAATGCCATCTCGTTCTGCGCCAGATAATTGGGATTCCGGCGCATCTTGGGCCGGATCTCCTTCTTCAGGATCGAGGTCGGCACGATCCAGGGCGGGTTGATCTCGACGTCGCGGATGTTGCTGATGATCATCGGGGTCTGGTGCTCGGCATCGCCGACCACGGCGCGCATGCCCGAGACGACCTGCCCGTCGCGCAGCAGGGTCACGGTCGCAGCGGCGACATTGACCTCGATCCGCGTCGGCGGCAGCAGGCGCGCGACCTCGCGCCGCCGCTCCAGATTGGCCACGATCTGGCCGATCCGGTCGGCCAGCGACACGTTGAGCGCGACGAAGCTCTGCTTGCCGAGCCGGCCATCCGGGGTCAGCCCGTGCCGGCGCTGGAAGTGCTTCAGCGCATCGAGCACCGGCCCTGCGAGCGTAGCGCCGGCATCGGCCGCGTCCAGCTCGCCCTCGGCGACGAGGCGCTGCTTCAGCGCCGGGATAAGCGGGTTCTCCGTGCCGGGATCGATGGCCTTGCCGCCGGGATAGGCGATCGTCTGCCACTCGGCGAGGCCGCGATAGCGCACCAGCGCCAGCTTCAACGCGGCATATTGCGGATCGGGCGGCGGCAGTTGCGCCAGCCAGGCCGCCAGATCGCCGGCGACGAGCGCTGCACGCAGCGGCTCGGCCGGATCAAAGGCCGGATGCGGAAAATCGATCTGGTCGCTGAGGGCAGCGGTATCGACCCGGCCGCTCACCATGGCCCGGGCATAGGCCAGCGCCGCATCGGTCAGCAGCAATTCACGCTCGGCCGCCGCCGCTTCATCGACCGGCGTCGCGCGCTGGGCCAGCGCCGCCGCGTGGAACTGCCCGGGATCGAGACCATCCTCGGCCAGCCGGCCCAGGATTGCCTGCAGCGTCGCGGCCGCCGCATCGGTCCACAGGCACGCAGCCGGATCGTGGTAGAAGCCGTGCAGGGCGTCGAGATCGAGTGTCTCGGCGGTCAGGCGCGGTGCTGCGGCAAGCGGATCGCTGCAGGTCTCGGCCAGAGCCGCTCCTGGCAGCAGCAGCGCCGTTGCCATCATCCAAGGTACGAGCCGTCGCATCTCTTCCCCACCCTTCCCATCGCGTCTCACAGGCCCTGCCGGCGCGAGTGGAGCGGCTCCGCCCAATGCGAATTCGCCGCTTGCGTACCCAGTAACCGGCACCAGCCGGTACCGAACCGCCAATCGCACAGTACCACGTTCCGCCCGGCCGCGTATCCCGGGTTGAAGCCGGATCTGCATTGCGGGACGAAGCACGCTGGCGCGAATGAGCTATGCCGGATCAACGCCGAATCAAGCGGTTTGGATGCGGATACCTGCAAGCGTGGTTTCTTGACGTGGCAGCGCCGGCCCCCGATGCTGATCGGCGAAAACGATCGAAGGGGTGGAACCGATGAAGGCTCTGTTGAGCAAGAGCCCGGGCGGGCCGGACACGCTGGTGCTGGAGGAACGGCCGGCGCCGCAGCCGGGTCCGGGCGAAGTGGTGCTGCAGGTCAAGGCCTGCGGTGTCAATTTCCCGGACGTGCTGATCATCCAGGACATGTACCAGTTCAAGCCGCCGCGCCCGTTCGCGCCGGGCAGCGAGGTCGCCGGCATCGTCACCGCGCTGGGCGAGGGCGTCAGCCATATCAAGCTCGGCGATCGGGTGATCGGCTCGACCGGCTGGGGTGGCATGTCGGAAGCGATGGCCGTAGCCGCCGGGCGCTGCATCCCGATGCCCGATGCCATGCCCTTTGACGAGGCCGCCGCCTTCATCATGACCTATGGCACCTCGCATCACGCGCTCAAGGATCGCGCCCAGCTCAAGGCCGGCGAGACCCTGCTCGTGCTGGGGGCCGCCGGCGGGGTCGGGCTGGCTGCGGTCGAGCTCGGCAAGGCGGCCGGTGCCCGCGTGATCGCCGCGGTGTCGTCGCAGGAGAAGCTCGATTTCGCGCTGGCCCATGGCGCCGATGCCGGTGTCGTCTATCCGCGCGGCCCCTTCGACAAGGAAGGATCCAAGGCGCTCGCCGAATCCTTCAAACAGGCCTGCGGCCCGAAGGGCGCTGATGTCATCTATGACGCGGTCGGCGGCGATTATGCCGAGGCGGCCCTGCGCGCGATTGCCTGGGAGGGACGGTTCCTGGTCGTGGGCTTCCCGGCCGGCATTCCCAAGATCCCGCTCAACCTGCCGCTGCTCAAGGCCTGCCAGATCGTCGGCGTGTTCTGGGGCGCGTTTGCCCAGCGCGACCCGGCGGCCAATCGCGCCAATAACCATGAGCTGTTCCAGCTCTATGCCAAGGGTGCGATCAAGCCGCAGATCTCCGAACGCTTCCCGCTTGCCCGCGGCGGCGAGGCCATCGCCCGCCTGGCCGGCCGCTCGGCGCTCGGCAAGCTGGTGGTGGTGATGGAATAGGATCGGGCCCGGCGGGGCGGGCGTCTATGGGCGTCCCGGCCCGCCGTTCGACACAACCGTCATTTGAGGTGAGGCCAGGCCTTGTTCGGCCCGCCGATGTTCAATGCCCCGTAGAGCAACAGGACACCGATAAGCCCCACCAAGGATTGCGGGATCCCGATCCCGATTGAAATGTTGGTCACAAGAGCCACGAGCGAGCTAACAATAAACCCGTAGAAGCCCCAGCGTCTCCATTTGAAGATCGCGATCACGAACACGACATTCGCCAAAGCCACTGTAGTTCGGATTGCGGTCGACCAGACTGAAGCATCCGGAAAAGTTTTATTGACCACCCAGTACATGTAGAGGATGACGGCGGCCGCCGCGATATTGGCAGCGAGCACAATGACTAGCCACGCGACGAGGCCGCCATGGCGGGCCGGCGGAGCGCCCTCGGTGGGGGACAGGGTCATTTCTCGGGCACTTCCGCCCACTGGATCTGGGCATAGCCGGCGCTGATCGTTTTCGGGGTTTCCGCGAGGCGGACGGCCGCGGATCCGTGCTTGTAGCTGAGCAGGCTGCCGCGCCCGGGCTTGCCGCCGGACCCGCTGACGATGACCGCCCGGCCGATATCCTGGGGTGTCGGGTTGATCATGGCTTATTTCCTACCCTCTGCCGGTTTGCGTTGAAGAGATCTGCTGCCAGGGGTGCCGCGATATAAATCCGCTGCTGATGCTGAACGCTCAGATGCCGCACGGGTCGCATCCGTAAACCTGAGACTTCGCGCCATTCGGCGCCCCTCGCATTTTGCCCACCCGGAAACGCTGTCTACGATCCGGCCCCTGGAATGACAACGACGTCGAACCCCGGCAATTGGCCCCAGATCGCGTCGGCGGTGATGGCCGGAACATTGCGTATCCTCGCCAGAGCAAGGCAAGCCCGGTCCCCCAACGAAAGACCGGCGGACCGCGTGGCAATGCGCAATTCGCCCACCAGACAGGCCTGATCCGCTCCGAAATCGACCACTTCCACGCCCATCGCCTCGACAGCCGCGCGGGCCTCGCCAGCGGGCATGCCACGCTCGCCAAGCTTCGTCACAACTTCGGCAAGATTGACGGCTGACAGCAGGGCTCCCGGTAACGCCGCCTGCACCCGATCGGCGCCCGTCTCGGCGAGCAGCAACGCCAGGACCGCCGTGCTGTCCAAAACAGGCTCATTCACGCTCGGCCGCCCTGCGCCGATCGGCAATCAACTCGTCAACCAGGTCGGAACCCTGCGGTATGTACCGGCGGACCATGGCTTGCGCACGGCGCACGGCAACCGCGACGGGTTCGAGGACGACAGCCCCATCCACCAGGCGCGCAACAACCTGACCGCCCTCTTGCAGTCCGATTTCAGCCCGCATATTCGCTGGGATTACGACCCGACCATTGGACGCAATCGTCAAAGTCGCTTGCGGCATTGTCACGAATCTCTCTCATGTCACGCCCTGCCATATTGCCACTCATCGGTAGTGTGTCAAGGATTCCCAACAGTACGCTTCCCGCACTTCCCCGCTCAGGCGAGCAGGACATTGATGATCGCGTTCGCGATGCCGAACAGTGCCGAGCCGGAGATCAGCCCGGCGCAGATCGGCTCGCAGCCCGCGACCCAGAAATCGTGGCCGCTGGTGCCGGGCACCGGGTTGCGGCGCCCCATCCACCAGAAGATCATGGCGCCGACCCACATGGCGAAGCTTGCCTCAGGCGGCAGCACCACGCCGAGGCCGATCGAGACCGCACTGAGCGGAAAGCGCCCGCGCGTGAAAATCTTCGTGATCTCGATCGCTGCAGCACAGATGGCCGCGACGATCATGGAAACGATCGCCGTATAGGGCAGGTTGCTCACCCCCTTGGCGATGAGTTCGGCGACCCCCTTCCACTGCATCGCCGCCGGCATTGCGAACTGGTCCGAGACGATGGTCGTGGTCGAGCGCGCGCCCTCGTGATCTGGTGTCAGGAACAACAGGAAGAACAGCGGGATGCAGGTGAGGGCGCCGGCGAAGATGCCGATGACGTGGCCGATTGCCTGCTGCCTTGGCTTCGCCCCCAGCATGTAGCCGGGCTTGATGTCCGAGAGCAGATTGGCGGCATTGGCCGCGATCTCGCCGGTCATGCCCGCGGGGATCAGGTTGTTTGCCGGGTTCGACCGGTCGATGGCCCCGATCGTGAACTGCGTGATCTTGGAGAGGGCACCGGTCGGCGTCCACGAGGTGAGCGCCATCGAATTCGTGCAGATGACGGTCAGCACCAGGATGAGCGGCAGCGAAATCGCCGCCAGGAAGAGCGGCACGCCGAAGAAAATATGGGTCACCTCGGCGCCGAGGAAGGCGAAAATCGGTACGCCGATGAACGAGACCATCAGCGGCAACTCGATCCGCGCCAGCAGGTCGGGCCCGCTCGGGCCGGCCTCCTCCTTTTTCTTGAAGAGCGTTTTGAAGATGCTGGTGAAGAGCTGGGGCCGGCCGAGCAGGCTCACGAGCGAGCCCACGACCATCATGGTGACCGCCCACCAGAGCGACCATTGATTGACGATCTCGGTCCGCGAGATCGGTATCGCGGCCCCGCTGGCCGCGACCCGGGCGACGATGTCGCCATGCTCGATCATGATCGGCGCCAGAATCACATAGTTGATGAAGGCGCCGAGCACGCAGCTGGTGGCGACCATGACGCCCATCAGGCCGCCGATGCCCAGCATCGCCGCATCGAGCGTGAGGCGGAGCCCGAGCTGGCGGATATCGGTGCCCAGGATCCGCGGAATATAGAGATTGAGCCGAGTCGCCGCGTCATAATAATAGCTGTCGAGCCGGTCGTGGAGCGTCCACGGCTCGGTCATGCCGGTCCACTTGTCCATGCGCAGGATCGTGAACTGGATGAGCCGCATCCAGCCGTCGCTGATCACGATCTGGTAGAGTGCCGCCGCCCCGCCGGTCCAGGCCAACAGCTTCGCCTTGTACATGCCGACTTCGGCCCCGCCGGTATAGAGCGCGTCCAGCACCACGCCGCTCGCCCGCCCTTCCGGAAACGGCAGCTGCTCCTCATTGATGAAGCGGCGCTTCATCGGAAAGGCGACGAGCACGCCGAGGATCGCGACCACGACCATCCAGACCAGCATCTGCCACCACGGAATGATCTTGCCGGTGATCAGCATGTAGGCGGCTAGGCTCGAGATGAGCGGCGAGGTCATGTAGCCGGCCGCGGTTGCGATCGACTGGGTGCAGTTGTTCTCGAGGATCGTGTAGTCGGCGGCGAGCCCGGCGCCGTGCAGGCTGCGGAAGATCGCGAAGGACAGGATGACCGAGGTCAGCCCGACCCCGATGCCGATCCCGGTCTTGCCGCCGATATAGAGCGAGGTCGCGGCCAGGACCCCGCCGAGCAGGAATCCCGTCAGCGCCGAGCGGAAGGTCAGCTGCGGCATGTCCCCGCGATAGATATGCGTAAACCACCAGTGATCCTTTTCCGCCCTGGTCCAGGTACGGATCTCCTCTTCGGTCAACTGCTGCAGCGCCATCGGATTTCACCATAGGGGGATTGTGCGGGGCGCGGTTGCTTCGTGATCTTATGGCCCCGGCGTCAGGCTGCACTTTGGCACAGAGCGCGGGCCGGATGCACCGACATTTCCCGGATCGCCTGCGGGAATCGACAAGTTTCGAGATCGGGCAGTCGCACCATAGTCCGACGACCAGAATCGTGGCCCGTGCTCGGCACCGGCAAGGCCGACCACCCCTCGGACAGCGCTAGGCCAAAGCTGGTGGGCGCGGGCGCAGTGCAGCCACCCGCTGCGCTACTGCGCCGGGGGCACGGTAGAATCGAACGCCCCCGTCCGGACCGCCGATAGGCGCCGGCTGACGGCAACGGCCCGCCTCTAGCGGCATGGTTGCGAAGACGCCATGCCAATCCGCAGTCCAGCATGCTGTGTGCCCAGAAAGATCCCCAATCAGACCAAAATCTTAGCGGGCCGCTCGATGAGGGCGGGCCGGAAGGGGACGTTTGAAATGCGACAAGCGGCGGTTTTGCCGTTTGCGACCGCTAGTGTGTCATGGTACGAACCAGTACGACTTCGTCACATACGTGTTTCTGGCGAAGAATAGCGCGTTATGGTGGATAAGTGCCGTGTGGGCAGCGCATCGGATACAAGCGGTGCAGATATGCCGGGGCGGCCGAAGCTCAGGGTGGAAAATGACGAAGGGATTGCGGCGTCTCCTCATCGGACTCATTCTGGCCAGCAGCGGTTTGGTGGCACCTTGGGCCGGGGCGCAGACCGTCAGTACGGTCGTGACCGGATTGACCACCCCAACCGGGATTGCCATCGACAGCAGCGGCAATATCTTCGTGGCCGATTCAACCGACGGCACGGTGACGGAATACGTAGCCCCGGGCTACACCGCGCACGCGCTCGGCGGCACCGATGCTGCCACGACCATCGGCGAGCCTTTCGCCATCACGCTCGACAGCAGCGGCAATCTCTTCATTGCCGATTTCGCCAACATCAGCGAAGCGGTCGGCGCGGTCGAGGAGATCCCGAAGGCCGGAGGCTATGCGACCGTCACGACCCTCAACCAGACATTCGGGAGCGCCGTCGGCATCGCGGTCGATGCCAATGACAACGTCTTCGTCACGGACACCAGCGATGGCACGGTAAACGAGCTAACCGAAACGAGCGGCTATCAGACGGTCATCAGCATCGGCGCCACCAACGGCAACTTCAGCTCTCCCGGCGGTCTCGCGGTCGATAGCAGCGGCAACGTCTTCGTCGCGGATGGCCCCAACAACCAGGTGAAGGAGATCTTGAAGTCCGGCGGCTATACGACGGTCAACATCCTCGCCCCCAGCGCCACCTTCTCCTTTCCCAACAGCGTTACGCTCGATCCCAACGGCAATCTCTATATCCTCAGTGACGCAAACCCCGGCGCCGTGACCAAGATCCTCGCGCCGGGGTACACGACGACCAGCGCGGTCGCGAGCGCCAGCACCTTCGACTTTCCCAACTATGCCGCGCTCGACGCCGCCGGCAATCTCTTCCTCACCGATAACGGCGCCGGCAAGATCGAGGAAATCATGCTCGCCGTGACGGTGAGCGCCGTCAGCCCGAACTCCGGCCCGACCGCCGGCGGCACCCCGGTCACGATCACCGGCACGAACCTGACCGGGGCAACCGGGGTAAAGTTCGGCTCGGCCGTCGCGACGAGTGTGACCGTGGTCAGCAATACCGAGATCACGGCGACCTCGCCGGCCGGCACCGCCGGCACGGTCGATGTCACGGTGTCGAACGGCGCCAGCACGAGCGCAACCACCACCGCCGACCATTTCACCTACAACCCCGTCTTGTCGACGACGACGAGCGTCGCCTCTTCGGTGAACCCGGCGACCTCCCCGCAAAGCGAGACCTTCACGGCGACCGTCAGCAGCACCAGCACGGTGAGCGAGGGCACCGTTACCTTCACGAGCGACAGCAGCGATATCTCGGGCTGCTCGGCCCAGCCGGTATCGAGTGGTGCGGCGACCTGCACCACAGCACTGGCGACCGGCAGCCATTCGGTCGTCGCGACATTCAGCGGCACTGTGAATTTCCTGACCAGCTTCTCCTCGACCTTGACCGAGCTCGTCAATCCGGCGGTGACGGCGACCACGGTGATTTCGCAGCAGATCCTGGTGGCCGGTCACGCCGCGACGTCGTTCACGCCGGTCACCGGCGGCGGCGGCACGGGCGCGCTGACTTACACCGCCAGCCTGCCGACAGGGCTGAGTATCAGCGCAGCCACCGGCGCCATCACGGGCACGCCCGCCAGCGCCGGCGGGCCGTCCACGATTACCGTCACGGTGACCGACACCAACCTCGCGCACGCTTCGAATACCTTCACCCTGGCTGTCGACAACGCGGTCACGGCGACGGCACTCGCCCCCCCGTCGAAGACGGTGACCATCGGCCAGTCGAGCACGAACTTCCCGCTCGTCACGCCGGGCGGCGGCACGAGCAGCTTCACCTACAGCATCTCGCCGAGCACCGTGCCGACCGGCATGAGCTTCAGCTCCAGCACGGGCCATATCTCCGGCGCGCCCACTGCGGGTGCGACGACCGGCAGCACCGTCTACTCCGTGACCGTGACCGACACAGACGACATCAGCACGACCGCGAACAACGTGTTTACCCTGACGGTGGAGTCCGCGGTCACGGCGACGGCACTCGCCACCCCGTCGCAGACGGTGACCATCGGCCAGTCGAGTACGACCGTCCCGCTGGTCACGCCGGGCGGCGGCACGGGCAGCTACAGCTACAGCATCTCGCCGACGACCGTGCCGACCGGAATGAGCTTCAGCTCGACCACGGGGGATATCTCCGGCGCCCCGACCGCCGGAGCTGCGACCGGCACCACCACCTACGCCGTGACCGTGACCGACACCGATGGCGGCAGTGCCACCGCGAGCAACGTGTTCAGCCTGACGGTCGACGCCGCGGTCACGGCGACTCCGCTTGGAAGCCCGGTCGCCAAGACCATGACCATCGGCCAGCCGGCCGGGACCGCATTCAGCCTGGTCACGCCGGGCGGCGGCAATGGCAGCTATACCTACAGCATCTCGCCGACGACGCTGCCGACCGGGCTCAGCTTCAGCACGGCCAATGGCAAGGTCTCCGGTGCGCCGACCACGGGTGCCGCGACCGGCACTACGACCTACTCCGTGACCGTGACCGACGGCGATGGCGGCAGTGCGACCGCAAGCAACGTGTTCAGCCTGACGGTCGACGCCGCGGTGACGGCGACGCAGTCGGTCGCGACCGAGACCCTGACCGAGAATCACGTGGCGACCAGCTTCACGCCGGTGACCGGCGGCGGCGGCACCGGGACGTTTACCTTCGGCATCTTGCCGACATTGCCGACGGGGCTGTCCTTCAGCACTTCGAGCGGTGCCATCACCGGCACTCCGGGTGTGACCAGTGCTGCCACCCCCTACACGGTGACCGTGACCGATACCAACGGCGCCAGCGCGACGAACAGCTTCCAGCTGACGGTGAACGGCGTCGTGACGGCGACGCAGTCGGTCGCCACCGAGGCGCTGACCCAGAGCCATTTGGTGACGGGCTTTACGCCGGTGACCGGTGGTGGCGGCACGGCGCCGCTCGCCTATAGCATCTCGCCGCCCCTGCCGACGGGGCTGTCCCTGGGCACGACGACGGGAGCCATCACCGGCAATCCGAGTGTCACCAGTGCTGCGACGCCCTACACGGTGACCGTGACCGACGCCAACGGTGCCACGGCGACGAACAGTTTCTCGCTGACCGTGAACAGCATGGTGGAGGCGATCCAGGGGGTCGCCTCCGAGGTGCTGACCCAGGATTGGGCGACCGCGTTCACTCCGGTGAACGGCAGTGGCGGCACGGGGGGTTTGAGCTACAGCGTATCGTCGCCCCTGCTGCCTGCCGGGCTGTCGATCAACGCTTCAACTGGCGTCATCTCCGGTACGCCGAGCGGGACGCTCGGCGCGACCCTCTTCACCGTGACGGTGACCGACAGCAACGGTGCGACCGCCACGGCTGGCTTCAGCCTGACCATCAATGGTCCGGTGACGGCGACGGTGGCGGTGTCCTCGGCCACCTTGACGGCAAACCATGCGGCGACCAGCTTCACGCCGGTGACCGGCGGCGGCGGCACGAACCCGCTCGCCTACAGCATCGCGCCGACGCTGCCGAGCGGGCTCTCGATCAGCAGCACGACGGGGGCGGTCAGCGGCACGCCGACAGCGGCCAGCACGGCAGCGAACTACATGGTGACGGTGACCGACGCCAATGGTGCTACGGCGACCAACAGTTTCAGCCTGACCATCGCCGGCCCGGTCACGGCGACGACAGTGATCGCGTCCAAGGGGCTGACGGTCAACTTCGCCGCGGCGGGCTTCACGCCGGTGACCGGTGGCGGCGGTGTCGGCACGCTGAGCTACAGCGTGTCGCCGACCTTGCCGCCCGGGATGGCCATGAGCCCCAGCATTGGCCAGATCACTGGCTTGCCGACCTCGACCAGCTCCGCGACGCCCTACACGGTAACCGTGACCGACCAGAACGGCGCCACGGCGACGGCGAGTTTCAGCCTGGCGGTGAATACCGGGGTCACGGCATCGACGGCGATCGCCTCGACTACGCTGACGCAGAACCATGCAGCGGCGCCCTTCACGCCGGTGACCGGCGGCGGCGGCACGACGCCGCTCAACTACAGCGTCTCGCCACCCCTGCCGGCCGGCCTCACCATGGCCTCGACGACCGGTGCCGTCACCGGCACGCCGAGCGTGACCAGTGCGGCGACCGGCTACACGGTGACGGTGACGGATCTCAATGGCGCCACCGCGACTTCCGGCTTCAGCCTGACCGTCAATGAGGCGGTGACCGCGACCCAGGCGGTCGCCATGACCAGCCTCAAGGTGAACCAGGCGGCCAGTGCCTTCACGCCGGTGACCGGCGGCGGCGGTACGGGGGCACTCACTTACAGCGTCTTGCCCGGCCTGCCGACCGGCCTCACCATGGCCTCGGCGACCGGCACCATCAGCGGCACGCCGGGCGTGACCGAGACGGCGACGAATTACACGGTGACCGTGACCGACACCAACGGGGCGACGGCGACCGCCGGCTTCTCCCTCGCCATCACGACGACCACGAGCAGCGTTACCGTCACCTCTTCGCTCAACCCGTCGACCTACGGCCAATCCGTGACCTTCAAGGCGGTCGTCGGCGGCACCGGTGCTACGCCGACCGGGACGGTCATCTTCAAGGATGGCTCGACCACGCTCTACACCCTCACCCTGGCCAACGCGATCTCGAGCTACACGACTTCGACCCTCTCGCCCGGCCCGCATACCATCAACGTCGCCTATAGCGGCGACAGCATTTTCGCCGGCAGCGGCGGCACTGTGACAGAACTCGTCGATGGCGCGCCCACGACGCCCGGCCAGACCTATCCCTATCAGGGCACGCTGCCCAACTTCGTCGGCCCGGGCGAGGGTCTCTACGACTATGTCAATGATCATATCCTGATCGCCGATGCCGGCGCCGATACGGTTCAGGTCCTGAACGCCCAGACGCTGGCCACGGTCGCGACCCTCGGCGTGACCGGCGTTTCCGGCAGCGACAACGCGCATTTCAACGACCCGACCGGGGTGGCCTTCGACGCCGGCACCGATCAGGTCTTCGTGTCGGATACCGGCAATGACCGGATCCAGGTGTTCAACGCCGCGACCTTCGCCTATGTCGCGACGATCGGTGTCACCGGCGGCAGCAGCGCCCGGCCGGCCACTATCGGCAATACCAGCTTCAACGCGCCCGGCGGCATGCAGGTGAACGCGGCCACGGGCCAGCTCTATGTTGCCGATACCGGCAATCAGCGGGTCCAGATCTTCTCGACCTCGACCATGGCCTATGTCGCCACGCTGGGGACGAGCGGTGCTGCCGGCAGCGACAACGCGCATTTCAACGCGCCCAAGGATGCCGTCGTGAACGCGGCCGCGAACGAGATCCTGGTCGCCGACAGCGCCAATAGCCGGGTCCAGCGCTTCGACGCCACGAGCCTCGCCTATAAGGGCACGATCGGCGGGGCCGGGCTCGGAATCGGCAATTCGGACTATGTTGGATCGCCCGCGGCGGTCGCCTATGACGCCCAGAGCAATCTCGTGCTGATCGCCGACCCGGCAGAGCAGCGGGTCGAAGTGTTCGATGCGCTCAGCTACACTTACGTGCTGACACTCGGCACGACCGGCTCGGCCGGCAGCAGCAACAGCCAGTTCTCCGGCCCGGCCGGTGTCGCGATCGATACCACCCATGAAAAGGTCTTCATCAGCGACCAGCAGAACAACCGCGTGCAGATCTTCTCGATCGTGCCCACGGTCGCCTTCGCCGCGGTGCTGCCCGGTTCGCGCTCGGTCGAGCTCGGCCATCCGGCGACGATCTTCGCCACCATGATCAACGCCGGCACGACGGCGCTCCAGGGCTGCCAGGTGGCACTGCCGGTGACGGCACCGTCCGGCCTCAGCCTCAGCTACCAGACGACCAATCCGGCGACCAACGCGCTGACCGGTGCCCAGGACACGCCGGCGACCATCCCGGCCAATAACGGCGTGCAGAGCTTCCTGGTGACGCTGCAGGGCACGAGCGCCTTCAGCGCGCCCGGCATGGTGCTGGATTTTGGGTGCCTCGGCGTGGCGCCGGCCAGTGTCGAGACCGGCGTCGACACGGTCGACCTGGTGATGTCCGCCACGCCGGTCGCCGACGTCATCGCCCTGGCGGCGACGGCGACCAATAACGGCATCGTCGAGGTCCCGACCGGCGGGGCCGCTGCCTTCGCGATCGCCAGCACCAATGTCGGCGCCACTTCGCAGATCGTCGTCTCGGTCGATACCGGTGCTGCCAGCCTGCCGCTGACCGCGACGCTGTGCCAGTCGAACCCGTCGACCGGGGCGTGCCTGGCGACACCCGCCGGCTCTGTGACACTGAGCGATGCCGCCGGGGCAGCACCGACCTTCTCGGTCTTCCTCGAGGCCAGCGGCACGATCCCCTTCGCCCCGGCAGCCAACCGCATCTTCGTCCGCTTCAAAGACCCGAGCGGCGGCCTCCATGGCTCGACCAGTGTCGCGGTCGAGACGGAATAGTGCCGCTTGCCTTACCGGTCGTTCGCCAAGGGGAAGTATTTGAAGAAGGGCTGCGCCTCCTGCAGCACTCGCGCCACGCTGGGCCGCGCCTTCAGCCGCTCGAGATAGGCGGCCAGCACCGGCCAGCCGACCAGTGCGACCGCATAGTCGGCGTAAAAGAGCGCCGGAAGTGCCGCACAATCGGCAAGCGTGAAACGCTCGCCCATCGCCCAGGGGCCGGCGATCATCCGGGCGACGAGGTCGTAGCCCTGGCGCAGATTGCCGCGGGCCTGCTCGGCGCCGAACGGATCGTGCCTTCCCTCCGGGCGCATCCGCTCAATGACGACCTGCTGGAACGGCAAGTGGATGTAGTTGTCGATCAACCGATCCAGCAAACGGACCTGCCGGGCGAGATCCGGGTCAGCCGGCATCAGCCCGGCCGCTTCCGGATAATACTGCGCCAGATAGTCGATGATGATCGTCGATTCCGGCACGGTGCGCTCCCGTTCCGCGTCGCGCAGAACCGGAAACTTGCCCAGCGGCCAGACCGCCTGGAACGCCGCACGCTCCGCCGGATCGCCCAGATTGACCAGCTTCGGCTCGAACGGAACGCCCGCATCATAAAGCGCGATCAGCGCCTTCCAGCAGAATGACGACAGCGGGTGGAAATAAAGGGTCAGCGGCATGGCGAAGCCTCGGTTCAATACTTAATTGAATACTTAACTATAGGCGATCCGGCGACGGCGTCAAGCCCTCGGATGGCGTTCGAGCAATTCGCATTTTGGCGATGCCCGCCGTTGCAGCCGAGCCTTCCCCTCTCCGCCCTTGGGCTCATCCATGCACAGATCTTTCGGTGGAGAATAAGGGGTTTGTCGAAATGTCCGTCATGCCCGGGCGTGTCCCAGGTTTCGGGGACACAATACATAACTCCGCGTCGCTTGCGGAAGCTGGGTGGTAATTGTGTATTGTGTCCCCGTATTCATGTATTGTGTCCCCGTATTCCCCGACACGGCCCCACCCGGTTCCCCTGCGGATCGGGTGGCGGCGCTCGACCTTTTCCTGGGCGAGACGGAGGTCGAGCGGGTAGGGCTGGGGATCCGCATGCTGCGGCGCTTCAGCGATCTGGCACTGCGCGAGGCCGAGCGCCTGGACCGGGCAGCCGCTGCCCGCGCGGCCCGGCTCGATACCGCCGAAGCGCTGCTGGCGGCGGCATCGGAAGCGGAACGGCTGACCGACACCGACACCGACACCGACACCGATGAGGATGCCGAAGAGAGTGAAGATGTCGATGTCGATCTACAGGCCGATGCCGTCGAGAGCTTGCAGCCGTCCGGCGAGACTTCGCTGGCACTGCACCGCCTGACCCGGATGGTCCGGCTCAATATCATGCTGGAACAGAAGCTGATCGCCGATTTCCGGGCGCCGAAGACCGAGGCGGCACCGAAGCCGCCGGCCGAGCCGTCGCGCTGGGCCAAATTCGGCGCGGGCGCCGAGCTCACCCGGGCTAAAGCGGGTGCAAGGGAACTGGCCGAGGACAGCGCCGTCGCGGATGAACGGCTCGACAGCGAACATCTCGAGGCGCTGCTGGCGGAGTTTGACGCGGAAATGGCGGGCGGCAAGCACGACAAGGAGTTGCTCAAGGAATGGGGCAACAACGTCGCCGAGAAATTCCTCAAGGCCCGCGGCATCAAGCCGGATTACCGGGCGATGTGCGCCCGGACGGTCGCAGCAATGGAGGCGGCGAGTAACGGCCGCCACGCCAACGGCACCCCGATACTCCGCCCGGCGGAATATGATGAGCTCGAGCCCGGTAAATCGCCGGCCGGCCGGCCCCAACCGGGCGATCCGGATCGGGAGGCCGAGCCGCCCGAAGGGCCGAGCGGCACTGGGCCGCCTCAGCCGCCGTGATAGGCGGCCAGCACCTCGTCGACCGTGCCGAGCTTGATCAGGCGGCCTTCCTGCATCAGCGCCGCCTTGTTGCAGAAGCGGCGCATCATGAACTCGTCATGGGATGCGATCACCAGGATATGGGAATCGCCGATGATGCGGTTGAGCCGCGCCTCGGCCTTGGCCAGGAAGGCGCTGTCGCCGGCGCCGATGATCTCGTCCATGATCAGGATCTCTGGTGTCACCGCCGTGGTCACGGCGAAGGCCAGGCGCAGCTTCATGCCGCTCGAATAGGTGCGCATCGGCAGATGCATGAAATTGCCGAGCTCGGAGAACTCCTCGATCTCGGGCACGCTGCGCTTGGCCTGATCGACCGAGATGCCGAGGAACACGCTGCGCAGGATGATGTTCTCGAAGCCGGTCGCCTCGGGATCCATGCCCATCATCATGTCGGTCAGCGCCGAGACCGCGCCCTCGACCGTGACGCTGCCGATCGACGGCTCGTAGACGCCGGAGAGCACGCGCAGCAGGGTCGATTTGCCGGCGCCGTTGCGCCCGACCAGGCCGAGCCGGTCGCCCTTGTTGAGCGTCAGGCTGATGTCGCGCAAGGCCATGATCGAGACATGGCTGTCCTCTTGCGAATCGATATAGCCGCCGACAGTGCGGCGCAGCAGCTCGGTCTTCAAGGACCGGCCGCGCGCATTGTAGATCGGAAAATCGACCGTGACCCGGTCGAGCACAATGGAGGTCATGGGATCACAGCCAATAGGCGATGCGCGCCCGGAAGCGCGCGAAGAACGGGATCGCGATCAGATAGCCGACTATGGTCATCGCCACGACCACCTCGACATCCCAGAGCCGCGGCATCCGGCCCAGCAGCGGCTCGCGGATCAGCGCCAGGATGCAGGAGACCGGGTTGTAGTCGACCAGCCAGGGCAGGCGGTCGTAAAGCTGCTCCGGCATCCACATGATCGGGCTCAGATAATAGATGATCTGCATGATGCTGCCGATCATCTGCGGCATGTCGCGGAACCGGGCGCACAGCGTGCCGAAGAGCAGCCCGACCCAGATGCCGTTGATGATGACGAAGGCCACGCCAACCAAGGCCAGCGGCAAGGCCCAGGTCACCGGCACGTCGAGGAAATAGAACAGCGGCGGCAGTATCACGGCATTATGCGCCAGCATCACGAGATTGCGCACGAGCATGCGATGGACGAACACCGTCTTCGCGATCGGCACCTGGCGCAGATAGATCTCAGCCCCGGTGAAGACGGTGCAGGCTTCGGTGACGATGGCCGAAATGGCGCCCCAGGCGATCATGCCGACGGCGAGAAACGGCAGGTATTTCTGGAACGAGGTGTGGAACAGATAGGCATAGACCATGGCCAGCGAGGCGATGGTCACGGCCATGCTGAGCGTGATCCAGAACTGGCCGAGCCGCGAACGCCGATAGCGCTGGCGGATATCGTTCATGCCGAGCAGCACCCAGGCGCGCCAATCATGGGACCCGCGGCGGAAATCCGCGGCGGCCAGTGCCAGATGTCGGGCGAAGTTCGGGGGCAGTGGCAGCGGCCGATCCTCGGCGATGGGATCGGCGTCGTCGGTTTGCGTCATCGAAATCCTGCTCAGCGGCGCCCCGGCTCGAAGTTCGGGTCCCGGAAGGAATGGGGCCAAACGCCCGACGGTCCCGCATACTGCACGAATGCAGGGGACCAGCGCGGCGGCGCGACCTTAGCCCAGTGCTGCACCGGCTGTCACGGCTTCCCTGCCGGCGCCGGTGCGCGTCGGGAATACCGGCTGCGACGCATCGGCTTGAGCGATGGCCTCGAACGCTCTACGGTCTGGCGAAATCGCGTACGGTGGATGAGTCGTGACTGAAATGTGGGTCTGCATCGGCCATAGCCACGCCCAAGCCTTGGCCCTTGCCGCCGCGCTGAACGGCGTGGCCCTGGATACGATCAATTTCTGGCTGTCCGGCGAGCCCTGGCTGCGGGACGAGGCAGAGACGCGCCTGCGGCCGGATCTGGCCCAGCGGATCGCACAAGGGCGGCTCGTCCTCTCGGTGCTCGGCGGCTCGGCCCATACCGTGCTCGGCCAGGTCGAGCATCCGCGGCCTTTCGATTTCGTGCTGCCCTCGGAGCCCGATCTGCCCGTCGATGCGCGCCGCGAACTCGTGCCGGCCGAGGCGGTGCGGGCCAAGCTGACCGAGATGGCGATGGAGTTTCTGCAGAATCTGCCCGTCCTCCTGCGCTATGCGACCGGGCCGGTGATCCAGATGGAGCCGCCGCCGCCGGTCGCGGATGCCGACCGGATCGCCCCGCATGTGCCCTGGGGCTTTTTCCCCGGCCAGCCTCGGGTGATCGCGCCCAAATGGCTGCGCTACAAGCTATGGCGGATGCACAGCGAGGTGATCGCGACGGTGTGCGCCCGGCACGGCATCGGCTACAGCCGCGTGCCGGCCGGCGCCCGGGACGCCGAGGGCTTTCTCGACCCGCATTACGATGCCGATGGGTCGCATGCCAATGGCAGCTATGGCGCGCTGGTGCTCGACGCGTTGAGGCGCGCGGCATGAAACATCCCTATGCCGATGCACCCGCCCATCGCCGCTGGCGCGCCGCCATGGTCCAGCCGGCCCCCGGCGAGATCGATCCGATGGTCTCCGCCCCCTGGCGGATTTCGGCGAGCGATGTCATCGCGACGGCGGGAAGCTGCTTTGCCCAGCATCTGGGCCGGCGCCTGCATGAAGCCGGGCTGCGACATCTCGAGGTCGAGAGCGCGCATCCGATGCTGTCGCCCGAAACCGCCGAAGCCTTCGGCTACGGCCTGTTCAGTGCGCGCTACGGCTCGATCTATACGGCGCGCCAACTGCTACAGCTGCTGCGCCGGGCCTATGGGCGTTTCACCCCGCGCGACGATTTCTGGCCGGATGCGGAGGGTCGGCTGTTCGATCCGTTCCGCCCGACCATCCAGCCCCAGGGATTCCCCACGCGGCGCGAATATGAGTTGGATCGCCAGCGGCATTTCGCCGCCATCCGCACGCTCTTCGAGAGCGTCGATGTCTTTGTCTTCACCCTCGGCCTGACCGAGTGCTGGAGCGACCGGGAAGATGGCGCCGTCTACCCGCTCTGCCCCGGCGTCGCCGCCGGGCACTTCGATCCCGATCGGCACGCCTTGCTGAATCTGAGCGTGCGCGAGGTG
>Ga0302314_10003770_pt1 | contig 27889 bp, 27 predicted proteins | sample III_Palsa_N2_3_FD_200533 | JGI IMG/M metagenome (GOLD analysis project Ga0302314, IMG submission 200533) | Peat permafrost microbial communities from Stordalen Mire near Abisko, Sweden - III_Palsa_N2_3 | ecosystem: Environmental > Terrestrial > Soil > Palsa > Peat permafrost | place: Sweden...
CTCGGGCGCCGGCAAGAGCAGCGTGCTCAAACTCATCGCGTTGCTCGAGCGGCCCACCCGCGGACTCGTGGTCGTGAATGGCCAGAACACGGGCAAGCTGCCGCTGCGCCGCGTACCGTTATTCCGCCGCCAGATCGGCATCGTGCTGCAGGATCACCGTCTGCTCATGGATCGGCCGGTGTTCGATAACGTCGCGCTGCCATTGATCGTCGCCGATACCTCATTCAAGGAAATCGACCGGCGCGTGCGCGCCGCGCTCGACCAGGTGGGACTGCTGGGTAAGGAGCGCGTGGCACCGCTGGAGTTGTCCGTGGGCGAACAGCAGCGCGTGGGCATCGCGCGCGCGATCGTGAGCAAGCCGACGTTGCTCGTGGCCGATGAACCCACGGGCAATCTCGATGCCGCGCTGGCGGGCGAGGTCATGGGTCTGTTCCGGCGTTTCAACGACGTCGGTGTCACGGTCGTGGTCGCGACCCACGATCAGCATCTGGTGGACACATCCGGACGGCGCCAGATCGTGCTCGAGGACGGCCGCCTGCTCGCGGCGGCACACTGATCTCATGGCGAGCATCTCCAACTGGGCTGCGCGCCACGGCCATGCGCTGATCTCATCCGGTGGGCATCTGGCGCGCCATGGCTTCGCCACCACACTGACCGTGATAGTCATGGGGCTCGCGCTGGCGCTGCCTTTGTCCCTGGATGTACTGGTGCGTAACGTGCGCGGCGTCACCGGCGATTTCTCCGATGCGGTGGGCATGTCGGTGTATTTGAAGGCGCAGGTGTCCGAGCAGAGCGCCAGGCAGCTGGCTCAGAACCTCAAGGGTCATGCCGGCGTCGCGAACGTCACTTTGATCACGGCCGCGCAGGCGCTCGAAGAGTTTCGCGCGCAATCGGGCTTCGGCGCCGCGCTCGATGCCTTGACCGACAATCCTTTGCCCAATGTCATCGCCATCCGGCCCACCGCCGACGCATCCTCGCCCGGCCAACTCGAAACATTGCGCCGCGCCGTGGCGGCGTGGCCCGAGGTCGACTCGGTGCAGCTGGACAGCGATTGGCTGCTGCGTTTCGACGCCATGCTGGAACTGCTGCTGCGCACGCTGTGGATCACGGCTGCGTTGCTGGGTGCTGGCGTGATTGCCGTGGTCGGCAACACGATCCGGCTCGAGATTCGCAGCCGCAGCGCGGAGATCGATGTCACGCAGCTGGTCGGCGGCAGCCGCGCGTTCGTGCGCCGCCCGTTTCTATACACCGGCGTGCTATATGGCCTGCTCGCGGGTGCGATTGCCTGGGGCATCGTCGCCGCGGCGCGCCTGAGTCTGGCGCCCAGTGTGGCGCGGCTGGCAGCCGCCTACGGTCAGCATTTCGAACTCGAAGGTCCCAGCACGCGCGAACTCGGCTACCTGGCGCTCGCGGGTCTGGTGCTCGGATGGATCGGTGCGGCGCTGGCCAGCGCGCGCGAGATCGCGCGCAGCGGACCGGGAAACGGCTGAAAAAAGGGGCGACGCATGAGATTGTGGTTCAGAGGGTTTACGTCCGTGGCGCTGCTGGCGCTGAGCGGCGTCACGCAATCGGCCAAGGCCCCACCGCCGGACCTGCCAAGCGACATACCGAAGAAATTCGAGACCAAGACCGACAGCTTCGACTACATCAAGCGCGAGGAGATGATTCCGATGCGTGACGGGGTCAAGCTCAAGACCTTCATCCTGATTCCGAAAGGCGCCCAGGGCGCGCCCATGCTGTTGACGCGCACGCCCTATCACTCCGCCGACCGCGTCATGAATTTCAACAGCCCGCATCTCGCGTCGGCCGTACCGCAGATGGACGACACAGCCGTGGCCGCCGGCTACATCATCGTGTTCCAGGACGTGCGCGGAAAATACGGCTCGCAGGGCAACTACCTGATGACGCGTGCGCCCAAAGGACCGCTCAATGGCAGTGCCACCGATCACTCCACCGACACCTACGACACCATCGAATGGCTGGTCCACCACGTGCCGCAGAGTAATGGCCGCGTCGGTACGATCGGTGGATCCTACGAAGGCTTCACGACCGTGCTCTCGACGCTGCATCCCCATCCGGCACTCAAGGCCGCCGTGCCGTTCGCGCCCATGATCGATGGCTGGATGGGCGATGACTGGTTTCACAACGGGGCCTTCCGCCAGAACGGCTCGCTCGAATACATCTACGATCAGGAGGCCACGGCCAGCGGGGAGCAAAAATGGTGGAGCGGCGATCGCGATACCTACGATGCGTTTTTGCGCGCCGGCTCGGCCGGTGCGATGGCGGCCTCGCGCGGCCTGGATCAACTCGGCTACTGGCGTGCGCTGCTGGCGCATCCCGCCTACGACGACTTCTGGCAGCAGCAGGCGCTCGATAAGCTGCTGGCCCAGCAGCCGATCACCGTACCCATGATGATCGTCAGCGGCCTGTTCGATCAGGAGGACATATACGGCGGTCCGGCACTTTTCGCGGCGCTCGCACCCAAAGACCCACAGGGCCAATTCATTCATTTGATACTGGGTCCCTGGAATCACGGCGGCGGCCGCCGTGAGGGCCGCGCTATCGGTCCGATTATGTTCGAGGGCGATACCGCAATCTGGTTCCGGCGAAATGTCATGCAGCCGTTTCTCGATTACTACCTCAAGGATGGGCCCAAGCCCGACACGCCGCGCGTAATGGCGTATGAGACCGGTGCGGATCAGTGGCATCGCTACGATGCCTGGCCGCGCGCCTGCGCCGAGGGCTGCGCCCAGACCGCACGTACGCTGTATCTGCTACCCGGCGGGCAGCTCGGCTTCGAGCAGGGCACCGGCGGCGACTACGATGAGTACGTGTCGGATCCGGCCAAGCCCGTGCCCTATCGGCTGCGCCCGACCTTGGATATGGGGGAGCCCGGCGCGAGCTGGGGCGAGTGGCTGGTCGACGACCAACGCAATGCCGCCGCGCGCACCGATGTGCTGGTCTACGAGAGCGAGCCTCTGAAGGCGCCGCTTCGCATCGCCGGCCAGCCGTTCGCAGACCTCTACGCCTCAACCAGCGGCAGCGATTCGGACTGGGTGGTCAAGCTCATCGACGTCTGGCCTGACGAGGTGCCCGAACACCCTGCGCTCGGGGGCTACCAGCTCATGATCTCGGCCGATATCTTCCGCGGACGCTACCGCGAGGATCTCGCGCTCGCGCATCCGCTGGCCTCCGATCAGGTACTCAAATACCGTATTCGTCTGCCCAACGCCGACCATATGTTCCTGCCCGGCCATCGGCTCATGGTGCAGGTGCAGTCGAGCTGGTTTCCGCTTTACGACCGTAACCCGCAGCGTTTTGTAGCGAATATCATGGAGGCGGCCCCCGATGATTACGTCAGAGCCACCCAGCGGATCTGGCACACAAGCGCCTACCCGAGCGGCATTGAATTGCCGGTCATAAGCCCTTGACAGGTAAGCTAAATCGGGGTTAGCACTCTACTAAGAAGAGTGCTAAAATTAGCACCTTAGAATCACTCTTAGAGTCCAGGAGGATCGCCCAGTGATGAATGCCCGAACTGCGCTGATCGCCCAACACGCGGGGCTGGCCGTGGCCGGCCCGATCGGCAGCTTTGATGCTTACCTCGAGAGAGTAAGCCGTATACCCGTGCTCGATCGCGAGCACGAACAGAAACTCGCGCAGCGATTTCGCCGGGACAATGATCTGGACGCGGCGCGCGAGCTCGTGCTCTCGCACCTGCGTTTCGTGGTGCACATCGCTCGCGGCTACGCCGGCTACGGTCTGCCGATGAACGATCTGGTCCAGGAGGGCAATATCGGCTTGATGAAGGCCGTCAAGCGCTTCGACCCCAGCGTCGGAGTACGTCTGGTGTCCTTCGGGGTGCATTGGATCCGCGCCGAGATCCACGAATACGTGCTGCGCAACTGGCGCCTGGTCAAGGTCGCCACGACCAAGGCACAGCGCAAGCTGTTCTTCAATCTGCGGCGATTGAAGACCAATCTGAATTGGCTCACGGCCGAAGAAACCCGTGCGGTCGCCAAGGATCTGGGCGTGAGCCCAGCCGAGGTCACCGAGATGGAGCGGCGACTGTCGGCGCGCGATCTATCGTTCGATATCGCCCCCGATGCCGATGAGGAAGAAAGCTACGGCCCGGCCTCATATCTGCCGGCTGCCGATGCCGATCCGGCCGAACAGGTCGAAGCAGAGGAATGGAGCAGTTCCTCCTCGCAGAACTTGTCGGCGGCCATGGAGCGCCTCGATGATCGCAGTCGCGCCATCCTGCAGCGCCGCTGGATGAGCGAAGACAAGGCCACGCTGCATGAACTCGCGGCCGAGTACGGCGTGTCGGCGGAACGCATCCGTCAGATTGAAGCCGGCGCCATGAATCGGCTGCGCGCACTGCTGCCCTCGCCGGCCTGAGGGCCGGCGGGCGCTCAGGGCATCCCGAACCCCAATACCACTTCGACGCGACGATTCTGCTCTCGCCCTTCGGGCGAGTCATCGCCGGCCAATTCCGCGCTCGCGCCCAGACCCCTGGCTGCCACACGATCGGGACGGATCGCAGCGGCATGCAGCGCCGCCACCAGCGACAGCGCCCGCTGCTCTGAGAAGCCGTGATTGGCGGCCTGCCCGCCGATGCTGTCGGTATAGACGTTAATCTGCGCCACGAGTCGATGGCGCTTTCGCAGCAGCTGCGTCACAGCCAACCACGGCTGGCCTTTGATGGCATCGTGGTTGGCCTGCGCGCTGTCGGCATCGAACAGCACGCGAGCCGGAATGCGCAGCGTCAGATGCTGCGGGTCACGCACCAGTACGACATTGGTGTCCGCCGGCAATCCTTCGAATTTGGTTCGCAGCAGCGCCTCATCCGAATCCAATTCGCGCGCCAGTGCGCGCGCGCTGACGCTGGCTATGCGCAACGCCCCCTGAGCCCCCACGGGCGTAATCACAGCCCACAACACGGCGATGCAGGCCAGTTTCTGAATCATGAGTAGGATTCTAGGCTCAGATTGAACATATTGTGAAAACCCTGTGACGGCTCACCCACCGTGTCATCGGCACCACAGGCGGCCTCGCGACAAGTGAGATAAGCGTCGCAGATTGGCGACGGATACTCATCAATTCATTGATCCGTTATAGTTTTGTCGCCAAGGAGAAGATATATTCGATGGCAGTTGTCGCGACGCCAAACGTTGCGGCAAAAATCGGACAACCAGAGATTTCTAGCGCTTGCGATTGGAGAAACTCGGGCTGTCCGGATGGACACAGGCTGCGGCATGCCAACTTTTGATGCCTGCCGCGAGCTGTCTGTAGCGCGAACTGACGCGCGGGTCCCGCACTTTCGGGACGGGCCTTATAAGGCCGGACGCTCAGGTCTGCACAATTGATGTCCATTCGAGACAGACCTGTGTCGACTTGAGGAGACTGAAACCCCGCCTGGCGGGGTTTTTTTTTGATCCGGGGGTGTCACTACGCAAATGACGACACTTACCTCACAGGCCTCGCCGAGATCTCGCATCGCTACTTTGCGCCTCGGGTATTACACGGCATTTGATAGGTACGGCAGCAGCAAGCCTTGCTCACTGTTGGCGATAAACGACCGGCCGGCCGGAAACAGACTTGGAATATTGACCATCTGCAAAAGCACCCAAAGTCGCATGAAACGCTCGCGATAGCGCACCCGACTGCCGCGCTTCTCCAGAATTGCATTGTTGCCCTTCAAAAAGGGACGTAGCGCCGCGCCTACCGAGCTGTTGTTTTTGAAGCCCGCGAAGCGAATGAAAGAATCGGTGGAGGTCTCTTGATCTTCGCGGATAGCCGTAGCAAACAGCACGCGCCGCTGTGCGGGAGTGGCCGATTCGAGGATTAGCTCGCCTCGCCGGCTGACCTCAGCGAGCAGCGCCGAAAACGCCCGTTTGAGTTCCGCTTGTCCCAAACGTCCGGGCGTGGATTGGGTCCACAAGTGATAGGCAAGCTGTTGCTGGTCATTCGGCGACTCCCCGGCCAAGGCAAAAATTGCCTGCATAGTGTCGGCGGAGAGTTCGCGTTTACCGCGCGCAAATTGCTCCTTAAGAAATCTCGCCATGTCCTCTCGCGGGATCGGCCCCACCTCGAGAATCGTCGCGGATTGGTAAAAATGACTGCCCTCAGCGGTAAAGAGTTCGAGCATCGAACCCCGGGCACTGCCGGCGAAGACATAGGCTACGTGGGTGTGGCGCTGGATTTCAGCGCGCAGCACCCCCAGCAGGTGACGCGCCTCGCGCTGTTCGAGATTGTCGACAATCTCCTGCAGCTCATCGAAGAACACTATCAGCGGCCGCCAGCGGCTCGCACGCTCTATTGCGTCCATGGCGCGAATCACGGTCGAAGCCTTTGGCTTGCTTTTAGCGCTCACAGATAAAATGCCATGCAAGCTCACATTTACTTCGCTGATGAAGGACAGCGCCTCTTTCAGGGGTTGCGGTAAGTGCTTGGTGAGCGCCCGATGTGCTTCCAGCGTCGTCGAGAGCCGCAACAGCAGCCGGTCGATGAAGTCCTCGACGCCGTCGAGGCCTCGCAGATCAACCGCCACCAGGACCCGATCCGGCCGGGTGAGGGTATGCTCTACCAGACTCGATTTGCCCATCCGTCGCTCGCCCAAGAGCACGATGCGTTGTTGATTGGTGGCCGCCTCGAGCACGCTCGACTCGAGTTGCGGGCGGGAACAGAACGGCTTGCCCGGGATCAGCACTTGACCGTACACAAACGGATTGGGAATTGCCGCGGGGGTATTCATGCAATCAGTCGCCACGGAGGTTAACACTAATTAGTGTTAAATGTAACACCGAAATGTATTATCTGCAACTGACGCGCCCCGCGCGCCCGTGAGCAGAATATGCTGTGACGGCAGCCATTTCTTTGAAACAATGCCTCTGAATGGAAAGCGAACAACTTAAAATTGCAGGTCTCACCGGCGTCGAGCTGACTTTGGCCATTGCCGGCCCGGGCAACCGCAGCTATGCGTTCGTGATCGACTGGCATGTGCGGGTGCTGCTGGCCGCGGCGTGGCTGTTGTTCTTCTGGTGGCTCATGAAAGTGCTGGGTCTGCTGTTCGGCGATCATGGTTGGAAGAGCCTGTTTGCGCTGGTGGCCGTGTGGCCCGCGCTGTTGATCTACTTTCTCTACCACCCGGTGCTCGAACTGGCCATGCAGGGGCGCACGCCGGGCAAACGCATGGCGGGCGTGCGACTGGTCACCCGCAATGGCGGCTTGCCGGGCGCGGGTGCCATTCTGACGCGCAATGTTTTTCGGCTGCTCGACTCCATGCCGTTCTTTTATCTGGTCGGCCTGACCACCTGCATGATCAGTGCGCAGCGCCTGCGAATCGGCGACATGGCTGCGGGCACGGTGCTGGTGCTCGACACGACGCAGTCGGTGCGCTCGCTGGCGCGTATGCCGGCGCTGGTGGCACGCACCGGGCTCGATGCCGGACTGATCGAACTGGTCAATGAACTGCTCGAACGCTGGACGTTCTTGTCGCTCGAGCGCCGTGACGCGCTCGCGCGTGCGCTGCTCGCGCGCACCAACCCGGCGCTCTCGAGCCAGGTGCTGGCCGATGTCGGCGATGCCGACCTGCAGCAGCGGCTACGCGCCTTGCTGTGAACCAACGCGTTGGTATTGGGATGGCGACAGCGACGGCGACGGCGAACGCCTGGATAAGATCGCGCGAGCGTCTGTGGGCTGAATGGCTCGCCGCCATGCAAATGCAGCCACGGCATCTGCGCATCGCACAGGCACAGCACTACATCGAGCAATACCGCGCTCTGGCCGGCGATCTTGCCACTGCGCGCCGGCTGCTGCCGCATAGCGCGACTACCGCGGCGCTGGAATCGCTGTATGCCTCGGCACACGCATCGATCGATCGCTCTTCGCGCCATAGCCTGTCGGCGTTGCAAACGCTGTTTCGCACCAGAATTCCCGCGGCGATCGGCGCGCTGCGCGCGACCATACTGTGGATCGCATTGCTGTTCGTGCTGGCGACCGGCGCAGGCGTGTGGCTGATCACGCAATATCCCGATCTGATCGGACTGGTGGCCAGCGGCGCAATGATCGATAAAGTCGAACACGGTCAGCTTTGGACCGAAGATCTGTTCAATGTCGCCCCGTCCTCGGTGATATCAGTGCGGATACTGTCGAACAATATCGCGGTCAGCATTTTCGCTTTCTGCACCGGCGTGTTCTTCGGCCTCGGGGCGTTCTACATCACCGCCCTCAACGGTCTCATGCTCGGCGCGCTGTTTGCCTACACGCATCAACATGGCCTGGATGGCGAGCTGCTCAAATTCGTGCTCGCGCATGGGCCGGTCGAACTCTCGGTCATGTGCATCGCGGCGGCGGCCGGCACCGCGCTCGGTGAGTCGCTGATTCGGCCCGACGCGCCCACGCGCCTCGAATCGTTTCAGCGCGCAGCGCGCCGCACCGGCCCGGTACTGATTGCCTGTGCGCTGCTGCTGATCGTCTGCGGCTTCATCGAAGGCTTCATCTCACCCAATCCAAACATTACGATGTCCGTGCGGGCAGTGATCGGCTTTGGCTATTGGGGCCTCATGCTGCTGTTTCTACGCGGCGGCCTACACCCGGCGGCGGCGGCGAAAGTTTAGGTAGGCATCCAGCACCGCGCCATCGAGCGCATTGGGCGGTGCCAGCACGCATGCTGCGCCCAACGCACGCAGCGCTTTGACGTTGCGCGACAGGCTCGCGCAATAGCGCTGGGCGGCGATGGCTTGATAGACCTCGAGTTCATCGGCGGCAGTACGCCGCGCCATCCCCTGCGCAGCCTCGCTGGCGACACTGGCGATGAACGGCAGATGTTTGGGCATGAGCAGGCGCGCCGCGCCGATCAGCGCCGTGGTCATGCCAGCGTCATCCAGGTCGGTCAGCAACAGCACCATGCTGCGCTGGCGCGCCAGTGAGCGTATGCGCAGGGCGGCGAGTGCCGGATTGGCCTCGCCGGGCTGCACGCGCGCCTGCGCCAGCAGTGAACGAAAGCGCGCCACCGCGGCGTTGCCGCGCCCGGGCACCAGGGCGGCCAGAGGCTGGTCGGCATACAGCAACAGTCCGACCCGATCGTCGAGTGCGGCGGCGCGCTGCGCGATTCGCGCCGCGATGTTGACATACAGTGCCAGGCGATCGCTCTGCCCCGCGGTGAGGCCGCTGGCTCGGCTGACGTCGAGCGCCACCACGATCTCCAGGTGCTGGTCCTCGGAAAAGTCGCGGCTGATCAGCCGGCGGGTCCTGGCGCTGGCCTTCCAATCGATAGCACGCGGCGGATCGCCGGAGCGATAGTCGCGCAGTTGCATGATCTCCCCGCCCGCACCCAGCCGCAGACTGGCGCGGGCGCCGCCGGCCGTGGCATCGAGTGCGCGTTCGGCCTCGCGCACGATGTCCGGCACCACCTGCAGAGCAAACGCTGCCGGCACCGACTTGCTCCACCACGCCAGTCCCAGTACCCCACTCAGACGCATGCGCAGCGCGGGCCACTCGAAGCGTCCGAGCCGCCGCGCCGTCGCCGACAGCGCCAGTACACCGCGGCTGTGAGCGGGCAACTCGATCGCGGCCACGGCGCGCGCGATTGCGATCTCTGCCGGCGCCGCGGGCGCCAGTTCGAGTGAGGCGGTACGCCGCCAGGCAGTGCCGATTTCAAATCGCAACGGCGTCACGCGGCACAGCAGCCATTGGCTTGCGGCGTGCACTTGCAGATGCAGTCGCGCGCGCTGGCTCAGCCACGCTTCGTACGCCAGACCGAGCAACAACAGCCCGATGGGCGCACGCCACCAGCGCGCGAGCGCCGGATCCCCGCTCCAGTCCCCGGCCACCGCGATCAGCGCGGCCAGCAGCACCAGCAACAGCGCGTTTTGTCGCAGACTCATGGTCGCAGGCTCATCGTTGATGTCAGCGCGGCACCGCGACCTGGTCTGCAACCCGCTGTGCCAGCGCGCTCTCGCTGACCCCTTCGAGTATGGCCTCGCTCGAGAGCACCAGCCGGTGCGGCACCACCCATGGCAGCACGGCTTTGACGTCGTCCGGACTGACGAATTCCGCGCCTCGCAGCCCCGCCTCGACGCGTGCCGCGCGCAACAGCGACAGCGCGCCGCGCGTTGACAGTCCGAGCGCCACTTGCGCGTGCTCGCGCGTCGCCTGGGCCAGATTGAGCACATAGCTGCGCAGCTCCGGCGCCACGTGGATGGCATCGGCACAGGCGCGCGCCGCCGCCAGCCGCTCCGCGGTGGCCACCGGCTCGACCGGTGCGGCCGTATCGCTCGCGGCCGCAGCTACGGCAATGCCGCCGTAGCGCTCGAGCACGGCTAGTTCGGTCTCGCGCCCGGGATAGGACAATTCGATACGCAGCATGAATCGGTCCAGTTGCGACTCGGGCAACGGATAGGTGCCCTCGAAGTCACCGGGATTCTGGGTGGCCACCACCAGGAATGCGACCGGCAAGCGATAGTTCTTGCGATCCACCGACACCTGCCGCTCCTCCATGGCCTCGAGCAGCGCCGATTGCGTTTTCGGACCGGCGCGGTTGATTTCGTCGAACAGCAGTACTTCTGCGAACAGCGGTCCCGGACGAAAAATGAACTCCCCGCGTGTGCTGTCGAACACATGCACGCCGATGATGTCCGAGGGCATCAGGTCCGCGGTACCCTGAATGCGCTTGAAGCTGCCGCCCAATGCCGCGGCGAGACTTTTCGATAGCAGCGTCTTGCCCAATCCCGGCGCGCCCTGAATCAGCACGTGACCGCGACTGACCATGGCGATGGTGAGCGCACGAATCGCGCTCTGCAGCCCCACTACTTTGCTGGACAGTGCCTGTTGCAGGCTGCGCTCCAGATCCTCCAGTGCATTGCTCACGTCAGTTGTCCTTGAAGTGTCGAGAGAAAATTATGCAGCCGTTTGAGATTGACGCGCTGCTGCGCGCACACACGCGCGTACAGCTGGTGCAGTTCCAGACGTTGTTCGGCCGTCATGGCCGCCTGCGCATCCAGCCATTCCCAGACCGGCTCGCCGTCCTGCGGCAATCCGAGCCGGTGGCGCAATGCGTTGAAGAAATTGGCGAACAGCTCCTGGCGCGCATCGCTCGGCTCGGCCGCCACCGAAAAGAAACGCCCGCTGGCTTCGATCAGCGCGGTCTCATCGACGCCGTGCCAACCGTCCGGCGCGGGCCTCAGTCGCTGCGGGCCCAGTACGAACACCAGCCACAGCAGCACGATCCAGGCCAGAGTGCGATGCAGCCGCGGATCGGCGAAGAAGCGCGCCGGATCGTACATATCGACCAGGCCCTGATGGGCATCATCGAAGATCACGCGGCCCGACTCGCTGCGCGACCAGGCGATGATGTTGGACAGCAGGCGCGCGTTGTCCGCGTGGTCGAGTTCGCGATTGCTGAACGGGGTCGCGAAAGCGCACAGGATGATTTGTCCGCGGCCCTGGGCTTTGATCCACAAGACGCTCTGATCCGATTCGGTCCGACGCGCAATGGCCAATGGCATGGACGCATCCATCGACTCAGCGAGCCAGTGCGAAGCCGGCAGGTCCGAGAAGGCCTGCAGGGAGCCGACCTGGAGCAGCAGCGGATGCTGACCCTGTGCCACGAACCCCATGGATTGAGGCTCGAGCAACTGTTTCAGCGAGGGCTTGTCCTGGACTGCCTTGAAGCGTATGCGGCTGATGCGCTGCACGGCCTTCATTGGATCGGCATTCGCGCCCAGCACCCATTGCGGGGTATCGTCCAGCGCCGCCATGACCACGAGTGTATTGCCGCGCTCCAGCCAGCGGTCGAGGTCATCCCATTCGTCCAACTTGAACGGCAGGCGATGCGGCAGCGTCGTGATCAACACATTGCCCTCGCTCGTCGGCGACAGCACTGCGTCGCGCAGCCGGCCATAGCGGTAGCGCAGACTGGCGACCGGAATGTCCTCAGCCTGCAGCCAACGCCAGGCGGCCAGATAGCCACCCACGCCGCCTTCGGTGCTCAAAGGCAAGGACTGTTCGGCGGCCGATTGGGGTTTGGGAAAGAACAGCACGTAGAAGCACAGCAACGCGAGCAATGCGAAGGCGAATGTGAGCAGGCGCTCTTTCAACGCCGTGCACTCTGCGCTGCGCGCAATTGGCCGTGCAGGGCCACGCCGTCCGCGAGCGCTTGCGCGAGCTGCGGCGCAGCCGCTGCCGAGGGCTGCACGGCGTCCGCGCCATAGAGCTGCCGCTCCGCCAGCAGTGAAATGCGTTGGAAGCGTGCGCGTTGTGCGGCATCGTCGAACACGCCGCGCTCGCCCAGTTCACGATGCGTCAGCGCGCGCTCAACACCCAGCCGCCCGGATTGGCGCAGCGCCGCCACCAGCGCTGCCAGTAGTGCCGCCGGACGCTGCCACAGAGGCAGCGCTTCCAGATCAGGCAGGTCCGAGCCGATTTCGCGCGTCAGCGTCACGCGGCGCGGCGCGACCGCACGCTCGCGCGCGACCCGTGGTGCGAGCGCCCCTGCGGCCTTGAGTTCCCGCCACACCATCCACAGCGCCATCGCCAATACGGCCGCAATGGTTGCGTAGCCAAACACGCGCGTGAGCGTGGGCGGCAGCTTCAGATGCAATAGCAGACGATCGAGCCAGTCCAGGTTCTGGCGGTTGGGCTCTCGCAACCAGGATTGCAGCCACTCCTTGAACTGCTGCCACCAGGACCGGGGCGCCTGTCGCAGGTGCAGTGCCTGCATGACCTGCGGCAGCGTGGCGATATCCGGCGCGCCGCCGCGCGGCTGCGCCTGGTAGCGCTGGACGAGTTGCGCGAGTTGTTTGATACCAGTGCGATTGATCTTCTGGCGCCAATCAGCGTTCAGCTGATCCGCTACCCCGAGATCGACCAGGGCCTGCTCCAGATCCGGACAGACTGGCACTAGATTCTGGATGCCGTCCGGCACCACCGGCAGATCCGCCTCGGAACACCGCTCGAGCACTTGCGCTGCGCCCGAGGAGGCGGACTGGGCCGGCGGGATCAGCGCCAGCAGAGTTACCCAGGGCAGAATCGCCCGCACTGTTTCGCGCCTTAGGGCAGCGCCCCGACCCGGGCCGCGAGGTCGCCGCCCTCGCGCCGCAGCTTCAGATCGTGATAGATCGCAATCAGTACCGCCGGCACCATCGGCAATATGAATACGTTGGCGACCATGCTGACGACTTGAATCGTGATCTGGATCGAACTCAGATCGTGGCTGGCCACCGCCACCGCGGCCAGAGCGCCGGCCACGAACGTGACCACCATCGAGAACACCAGGATGATGATGAACGCGACCGACAGGATGGTTGCCGTGCGCCACCAATAGCCGCGCGCGAGCTCGCGACTGACCTGCAATGACTCCATGGCACCGGCGTCATCGGCGTACAGCGCCACCAGCCATAGACACAGCACCACCATGAAATACAGGCCCGGTATGATCAACAGCACCAGTCCGACCGTGATCACGACCCAGCACAGGATGGCGGCCATGACGCCACGCCCGAGGCGCGTGAAGCCCACACCGAGCGCCTCACCGGTGCTCAGCGGCACGGCGCCATTGGCCACGGCGTCCTGACTGGCAATCAGTGCGCCGTAGAAGGCCAGCGACAGCACCATCTGTAACACATAAAACGCCAGCACCGGCGGTTGGCGATACAGCGCCATGGCGGCAGCGAAACCCGCAATGCCAGTACCGCTGGTGCGCGCATAGAACGTCAGGGCTATACCGAAGGAGCCAATGACCAGCGACGCCAGCAGCGCCAGCGGCCAGCAGGCACGAAAGGACTCGCGATAAAGCTTGATGGCATCATCGACGACGCCGCCAATGGTAAGCGGCGCGGTGGGCCTGGCGTACATAGTTATGTCCCCCTGATGCGCTCAAAGGTACCAGATTGAGGCGCCTACGAGCGAAATAGCCGCGAGTACTGCGATTCGTGCAGGGCGCTGGCGAGCGACTGCGAAACCGCGCCGACACCGATGGCCTCATCGTCGAGCGTCAGCGCATGCTCGACGATCTGCGGCATCGAATCGGTAAGACGATGCAGCAGCCGCTGCCCGGCCGATTGACCGAGCGGCACCAGTTTGACGGCCGCCAACACCTGATTTTCGCTCCAGGTCCATAGATAGCCGCTCAGCGTCTCGGCCGCCGAGATCTGCCAGCGCACGGCCGCGAGCGCGAACATGGTCGCAAACGCCGGCGCCTGCTCGCGCCACGCGTGCGCTTCGTGCAGCTCGAGCTCGATCAACACGCGCGCCAGCGCCTGACCCAGGTGGCGCTCTTCGGCCCGCAGTTCCGCGCTCTCGCGCGATGCGATCAGCTGTGCATTCCAATCCTGCACTGCCGCGCTATCGTTGAGGCTCCAGGCCGTGTGCAGTCGCCGCAGCATGGGCAGATCCAGCGTACCCAGCCCAAAGCGCGACAGCCCTTGCAGCCATTCGAGCGTGCCGGCTTCGTCGACCACCCATCCTGCCTGCACCGCATATTCCAGGCCTTGCGAATACGCATAGGCCCCCACCGGCAACGCGGGACTGACCAGATGAAACAGCCTCAGCAGTGCCAGCGGCTTAATGGTCGTGCTCGCCATGGCTGTGATCACCATGACTGTGTTCATCGCTGTGAGCCGCGTGATAGGCACCCGCTTCAGGCTCGAACGGCGCCTGCTCGACCGTAAGCTGCGCGCCCAGGCCGCTGGCCATCTGATCGAGCACATGATCGTGGCTGTAGCGCAGCCAGCCGTCACCGATCTGCAGCGCCACGTGCCGATTGCCCAGGTGATAGGCCACGCGCGCGAGCAGCCGTGCATCCGCGGCCCGCAGCGTGCTGACGCATTCGGACGCCGCGACCACCTCGACCACGCGATCGTCTTCGGTCAACAGCAGATCTCCGCCGCGCAGAATCTGACCGCGCGCGAGCACTACACCGACCTCCTCGCCGCTGACCAGTCGTGCACGAAAGCGGCTGCGGCTGCGCAGATCGAAAGGCAGGACCAGCTGCAATTGCGGGCTGCGAGCATCGGGCAGTCGTTGCGAGATCCGCAGCATGGACGCGGCGATGCGGGGCTTAGAACAGAAAATAGCGCTGCGCCAGCGGCAGTACGCTCGCGGGCTCGCAGGTCAGCAGCTGACCATCGGCGCGCACTTCATAGGTCTGCGGATCGACCTCGATCTGCGGCAGATAGTCGTTCAGGATCAGATCGCGCTTGCGCAGATGGCGTGTGCCCAGCACCGGCACCAGCCGCTTGCGCAGGCCGAGACGCTCGCTCAAGCCGCCTTCGATGGCTGCCTGGCTCACAAAGCTCACCGAGGTAGCCGAGCGCGCGCCGCCGAGTGCGCCGAACATTCGACGATAATGCACCGGCTGCGGCGTGGGTATCGAGGCGTTGGGATCGCCCATGGGAGCTGCGACGATCATGCCACCCTTGATGATCAGTGCCGGCTTGGCGCCGAAAAACGCCGGCCGCCACAGCACCAGATCGGCCAGCTTACCGACCTCGATCGATCCCACCTCATGCGAGATGCCGTGCGTGATGGCCGGGTTGATCGTGTACTTGGCGACGTAGCGGCGTGCGCGAAAGTTGTCGTTGCGCGCGCTGTCCTGCGGCAGCGCGCCGCGCTGCACTTTCATCTTGTGCGCGGTCTGCCAGCTGCGCGTGATGACTTCGCCGGCGCGGCCCATGGCCTGCGAATCCGACGCGATCATCGAAAATGCGCCCAGGTCGTGCAGGATGTCTTCGGCGGCGATGGTCTCGCGACGTATTCTCGACTCGGCGAATGCCACGTCCTCGGGAATGCCGGGATCCAGATGATGGCAGACCATCAGCATGTCCAGGTGTTCGTCGATGGTGTTGATGGTGTAGGGCCGGGTCGGATTGGTCGACGAGGGCAGCACGTGGGCCACGCCGCAGGCCTTGATGATATCGGGGGCATGGCCGCCGCCCGCGCCCTCGGTGTGATAGGTGTGGATGACGCGACCCTTGAAGGCCGCGATCGTGTCTTCGACGAAGCCGCTCTCGTTGAGCGTATCGGTATGAATGGCCACCTGCACATCGAAGCGCTCGGCGATAGTGAGGCAGTTGTCGATCGCGGCCGGCGTCGTACCCCAATCCTCGTGCAATTTGAGGCCCATGACGCCGGCGCGAATCTGCTCCTCGAGCGGCTCGGGCAGGCTGGCATTGCCCTTACCCAAAAGGCCGAAATTCATCGGCAATTCTTCGATGGACTGCAGCACGCGCGCGATGTACCAGGGGCCAGGCGTGCAGGTGGTCGCGGCCGAGCCGGCCGCCGGCCCGGTGCCGCCGCCTATCAGGGTCGTGACTCCGCTCATGAGCGCATGCTCGACCAGTTGCGGGCAGATCAGATGGATATGCGCGTCGATGGCGCCCGGCGTCATGATCAGGCCCTCGCCGGCGATGACCTCGGTGCCGGCGCCAATCACGATGTTCACGGCCGGCTGTATATCCGGATTGCCGGCCTTGCCCAGCGCGGCGATGCGGCCGCTCTTGAGCCCCACGTCGGCCTTGATGATGCCCCAATGATCGAGAATCACGACATTGGTGATGACCGTATCGACGACTTCGGCCGCAATGCGCTGGCTCTGCCCCATACCGTCGCGAATGACCTTGCCGCCGCCGAACTTGACCTCCTCGCCGTAAATCGCATAGTCGTGCTCGATCTCGATCATGAGCTCGGTATCGCCCAGGCGCACGCGATCGCCGGTGGTCGGCCCGAACATCTCGACATAGGCGCGCCGGTCCATGTGCGTCATCACAGCGCTCCCATGATGCGGCCCTGAAATCCATAGACGATGCGATCGCCGCTGAAGGCCACGAGCTCGACCTCACGCAGCTGTCCAGGCTCGAAGCGTACGGCCGTGCCGGCCGCAATGTTGAGGCGAAAGCCGCGCGCGCGGCCACGCTCGAATTCGAGCGCACCATTGGTCTCGTAGAAGTGGTAGTGCGAGCCCACCTGTATGGGCCGATCGCCGGTGTTGGCGACCGTGACGCGGCGCGTCTCTCGCCCGACGTTCAAATCCAGCGTGCCCTCATCCGTAATGATTTCGCCCGGAATCATGCTGCCCTCACGCGATCGGATGATGTACGGTCACGAGCTTGGTGCCGTCCGGAAAGGTCGCCTCAACCTGCACCTCGACGATCATCTCGGCGATGCCGTCCATGACGTCGGCGCGGGTCAGCAGCGTGGTCCCGTAGCTCATGAGCTCGGCGACCGTGCGGCCATCGCGCGCGCCCTCGAGTATGGCGGCCGAGATGTAGGCCACCGCTTCGGGATAGTTGAGCTTGAGGCCGCGCGCCTTGCGCCGCTCGGCCACCAGTCCTGCCGTGAACAGCAGCAACTTATCTTTCTCTCGCGGCGTTAATTCCATATCAGGTCGACCAGATCCTCGGCGTCACGGCCTCGCGTGCGAGCAGGGCCGGCCGTAATGCGCGCCACCATCGCTCGAAGGCCTGTTTGAGATAATCGGTGCGCTGCGCGGTGGCGCGGCAGACCAGCACCCCGTCCACGAGCGTACAGGCAAGCATGAGCCCGGCACAATTGGCTTGAGCGCTGGTGCGCGCGAGTTCCAGCTCCGGCGCTCCGGCTGGACACAGCAGCGCGGTACCCAGCGCCACCTGACCAGCCAGCCCCCAGCGGGCGGCCAGGCTGTCGCGGGTCACGCTCAGGCGCTCGAGCAGCAGCGGTCGGTCTTGGTGCCAAAGCTCGAAATGCAATCGCAGCGCGCCATCCTCCAGACCCCGCGCGCTCGCGGGCAAGCCCAGGCAGCCGATTTCCCAGCCGATGAAACGCGAAGCGCCGGACAGCCGCACGATGCTGCGCAAGTGCACGGCGGCGTGCGGATAGAAAATGTTCTCCTGCGGCAGCCACTCGAGCACGCCGTCCTCGACATGCAGCGTCTGAGTCACGCGCGCCAGGCCGCCGGGTCCGCGGCGATAGAACTTGCCGGCAGCCGGGGTGGTCAGCAAAGCATGGGCTCGGGGGCCGACCTCGACCTCGAGCTGCAGCTCATCGCCGCTGGCCACGCCGCCAGGCGGATGAATGATATAGACGTGGCAGGGCGCGGCGGTGACCGCGCCGGGCAGGAGGGCTTCCGGGTAGAAGGCCCGTTGCACCAGCAGCGGACCCACGTGCTCGCGGCGCGTGATCCGCGTATGCCGCGGCGAGGCCTCGAATCTGAGCCCCAGCCGCGCCTGCCAGCCGCGAGCAACCTGCGGTGCGCAGTCCATATCAAAGATCCAGCGTCAGGCGCTCAGATCGGCTGCGAGCGCAGCAAATCATGACCGTCGACAGCCGGTCGTGTTCCTCCGCGCTGCGCACGGCGTCACGGTGCAGCGGCGCGCCGGCCAGGTATCTGACCTCGCATGCGCCGCACACGCCTTCCTCGCACGAGTAGGACACCTCGACGCTGGCATCTCGCAGCGCGTTGAGTATGCTCTCGCCGCTGCGCACCAGTACCTCGGTTCCGGATTTGGCCAGCACCACGGTAAAGTCAGTACCGGGATCGGGATTGGGCGCGTTGTGGAAGTGTTCCAGGTGCAATCTTTGGCGCGGCCTCCACGTTGTGGCGTGCTCGAATTCCTCGAGCATCCTGGTCGGACCGCAGCAGTAGAGCTCGCTCTGAGAAGGCGCGCGCTGCAGTACCGATGTGAGCGTCGTTCGGCCCGGCGCTGCATAGTGGATGGTAGCATCCGGGTGAGTCTCCAAGCGATCGCGAAACAATGAGTGCTCCGAGGAACGGCACCAGTAGTGCAGGTGCACCTTGCGCTGCAGTTCCCGCAGCCGCACCCACATGCCAAATACCGGCGTGATGCCGATTCCGCCCGCGAGCAGCAGGGTTTCGCCGGCGCTCTCGTCGAGCGGGAAATGATTGCGGGGTTCGCCGACTCGCAGCAAAGATCCAATCGCGATCTGGTCATGCAGCCGCCGTGATCCCCCACGACCGGCAGATTCGCGTTTCACCGCGATCGCGTAGCTCATCGGCGTGCACAGCGGCGTGAGCAGCGAGTATTGACGCACCAGGCCCTCGGATAGATGCAGATCGATGTGCATACCGGGAGCCACCGGCGCCAGGGGTTCGCCCCCCACACTGGTCAGCTCGAACAGCCGCGTATCGAGCGCGAGCGGTTTGACGGCGCTCAGCCGTAGCGTGATGAGCGGCGATGGCGGCGGCTCAGAGCGTCCCATAGGTGATGCCCATCTGTCGCAGCCACGAGCGATATCGTTGACTCAGCAGATCCGTACGGTGATGCAGCTCATGACGCAATTCGAGCGGAATGCGCTCCGGGCGCTGCGAGTCCACGATCGCGCTGTCCTGCGCGTACACCAGATCCTGACGCAGACGCACTTCGTCGTCGGAGGGAAGTGGTGAGAAATTGAGCGCACACCAGATGCGTACCATACTTTCGACCGGGCTCAGCTGCTGAACGGTGAGGAAAGTACAGAATCGGTCGTCCGGATGTCCCTGCGCTGCGCGCTCGGGGTCGGAGATCACGACCCGCTTCTTGAAGTAGGCCACCAGCGGCCGCAGGCATTTATAGGCGTAATACGCGACTACCGGAATGTTGCGCGGATCTCCATACGGCTGGGTGACGCGAATCTCGGAAGTTGAAATACCGCTGGGGTCCTCATGCACTTCGTACGGGGCGATGGGATCCGGATTATCCAGGATGCCGTTGACGCCGGCGTGCACGAATGGAAAATGCGTCGGATCAATGAAGTTCTCGACGGCGCGGAATCCGGAACGGAATTTATAGGGTCCGCAAAGTACCTTCTTGTAGCTGGCATCCTGCCACTCGGGAAATTCCGGCACCTCGTGCTCCGGCGTTCCCAGGCACACCCACACCAGACCGTATTTTTCGATGGTTTTGTGGGCGATAGCACGGGCTTTTTTCAGCGGCGGCTCGGAGGGCGCGGCCGGCATCAACACGCATCGTGCCGAACCGTCATAATTCCAGCCATGGTAGGGGCATACGACCTTATCGTCCCTGATGAACCCCCGCGACAGCCGCGCCCCCCGGTGAATGCACAAGTCCTCCCAGACATGCAGGTCGCCTTTGGAGTCGCGCCAGCCCACCAGGTCGCGCTCGAGCAGCGTAAGCGGTGTCAGGCTCCCGGGAACTATATGGTCGGAGACGGCCACGACGTGCCAGTCGTTGAGCAACGCAGGATCCTGGCAGGCCTCGGGGAAGAGTGATACCGCGGTGTCGCGTTCCATCGGCGTGCTCCCGGGAAGAATGCTCAGCGAGCCAGGGCCTGCTGGTTCCCGGACGAAGCCAGCGCCAGCCGGTGCAGAGTGATATGCCGGATCTCGGTGCGCGAGGCGCAAATATGTGCCCGAATCAGCATCTCGGCGCTATCGGCCTTGCGCGCCAATAGCATTTCGAGAATTTTCTGGTGCTCTTCGAATGCGGCGACAATCCTGTCCGGGTTGATGAAATCAAGTCGGCGGATGATTCGGATGCGCTCGGTCAGCTCGTTATAGGTGCGCAGCATTTCGCGATTGCCCGCGAGCGTGATGAGCATGCGGTGAAACAGCTCGTCTTCGCAGGCAACTGTCTTGCCGTCCAGCACCCGCCGTGTCTTCGGAACGCACCAGAATGCGCCGAGCTTGAGCAGCTCGGCCCTGACGTCCATCTTGCACAGACGATGCACGGCGAGCACTTCCATGCTCATGCGAAAATCGTAAAGGTCTTCATAGTAGTCAAGGTCGAGCGGCTTGACCTGCCAGCTCGAATGCCCCTCGATACGATTCAGGTAACCCTCGTGCGCCAGCACATGCAGTGCAAAACGCAGCGGCGTGCGCGAAACCCCGAGCGAGGTGGCCAGAACCTGTTCCGAATACCGCTGACCCGGCGGCATACGAAATTCAAAAATATCGTCCTTGAGCCGCCGATACACGTCCTGTGCGAGCGTGCCCTTCTCGCTGCCGTCCCGCCCGGCCGCGTGCACCAATTGCACCGGCGCCTCGTCGGCCTCATGAATTCGGGACTTCACTTGGTACTCAGTTCGGGATCCAGATAGGGATACTAAATGCAAACTGACGCCGCCGCAAGCGGCGCAGACCGTGCGTATGGGTTTGGTAAGCTTGCGCACACCATGCCGATGAATCGCAGAACCGCGCTGCAGATGCTGTCGGCAGCCGCGTGCCTTGCGCTCGCAAGCCGCAAGATCAAACCCGATGCGACCTGTGTGCTGCTGGTGGTGGACGTGCAGAACTGCTTCATGTCGGGCGGTACCCTGCCCGTGCCGCATGGCGAGGATGTCGTGCCGGTCATCAACCGCATCGCGCCGGCCTTTGTGAACGTCGTGCTGACCCAGGATTGGCATCCGGCCGGACATGCCTCATTTGCCTCGAGCTATCCCGGCCGCAAGCCATTCGAGACGATCAGACTGGCTTACGGCGAGCAGGTGCTCTGGCCCGATCACTGCGTTCAGGGAACCACCGATGCGGCGCTCGGTAAGGCTGTGAATGTCCCGCAAGCCGAACTGATCGTGCGCAAGGGCTATCACCGCGATATCGACAGCTACTCGGCGTTCGAGGAGGCGGATCGAAAGACCCGCACGGGACTCGAGGGTTACCTCAAGGAGCGCGCCATCAGACAGGTATTCGTGACCGGACTCGCCACGGACTTCTGCGTCGCATGGACCGCGCTGGATGCGCGCAAGGCGGGATTCCAGAGCTACGTCATTGAAGATGCCTGCCGCGGGATCGATCTCAACGGATCGCTCGCTGCTGCCTGGAAGCACATGGCGCAACGCGGCGTGCAGCGCATTCAATCGACGGACCTCGAACTCGGTTAGCCGGCCGGCCGAGGCGGCGTCAAAGTATGATGTCGGCGGGCGCCACGATGCTTGGCGGCGCCTGCGCGAACGCCCAGCGCTCAAGCGATCTGACCCATTCATAATAGAGTCCGCGCGTGGCCACGAGCTCGACACCCAGCGCGGCAGCGCGCGCCAGACCCTGATCGCGCGCCGGTCCGGGGGCTTCGGTGGCATCGCTGACGATGACCGAGCGGAATCCTTCGGCCCGCAGGCCCACGGCCGAGTGCAGCACACAAACGTCCGTATCCATGCCTATCAACACCGCGGTGCGTTTGGGCTGCGCGAGTATCGCCTGCCTCAGATCGTCCTGGCTGCAAAGACCGAAGATCCTCTTATCCCGCTGCGGCAGGTCGCGATCGAAGCAGGCGAGGACTCGCTCGGTGGTGCTGCCATTCTTGGCTGAATCTTCCACGGTCGCGAACAGCGGAACGCTCAAGCGTGCCGCCACCTCGACGATAAAGCGGCAGTGATCGACGATGGCCTCATGGCGTTGCGCCGTCAGCTTCTTGAGGAAGCCCTCCTGAAGATCAATGACCAGCAGTATCGAATCATTTGCATCGATCAGCATGGCAGTCGCACCTCATTTCAATGATTGACGCAGCACTGGCCTTGCGGTGAGGGCCTGGTAGACACCGCCGGCAACCAGAAATCCCAGCACCCAATTCAAATCGGTGCCGCCCAACGCCAGCGCGATCGGCCCGTCGTACAGCGGCGATCGCATGGTCAAGGCGCCCACGAGCATGCCAGCCGCCAGGGCGATCCAGCCTGTAAGCTCGCGGCCGCGCCCGGTTTGCGGCACGCGATCCGACGCCCGGTGCACGCTCCCGGCTTCATAAACCCAGCGCCGCCTGAAGCCATCGCACATCCAAACCGCGCCGTAAGGGCCGGCCCACACCAGCAGCAGGGCGACGAAATCGTTCAGCGCGGAGGTGAAATCCGCTACGAAGACGATGAAGGCGACGACCGCCGTAGATATCAGCACGTCAGCCATCGTGGCCACCCAGCGCTTGACGTTCAGCCCCATGGACTGCAGCGACAGACCTGAGGAATAGAACACCGGGACATTGGCGGCCATCGAGCCACTGATCACCGCGAGGATGTACAGGACGAACAGCCACCCGGGAATGAATGGTTTCAGGCCCGCGACCGGATCGGTCATGTCGCCCAAGCTGGCCCACATTGCTCCCATCGCCGTGACGATTACCGAAGGCACAAAGGTCCACCAGAACACGCGATTGAAGATCTGCCGGGCCGGCGTGCAGGTGGGCAGATAGCGCACCCAGTCCGGGCCGTTGAACAGATAGCCGATGGGCTGGGAGGCCATGACCCCGCACGCGGTCATGAATGCGGCGATGGTCGGCGTGGAAAGCCGCGCATGCGAAGTTCCGGCGGCTGCCCAATCGACCTGGCCGCAGGTGTAGACCAACACGATCAGCAGCACGGCACCGAGCGCAAGCGCCGCAAAGCGCTGCAGGAACACCATGGTAGCGTGACCCAGCATGGCGATGCCGCCGGAGAGAACCAGCTGCAGAAAAATGGCCAGCAGCTTTTCCGCGGTGCCGGATCCTTGCCGGCCGGCAATATTGAACAGTGCCAGCAACGCGTAGACGCCGAATACCGCACCGATCACTTCGTAGGCCACCGAAGCGATCCAGCCCAATGCGGCGTTGAAGATATTGCCGCGAATGCCAAACACGGCGCGCGATAGCGTGGTGACCGGCAGACCTGCGCGCACCGTGCCGATCGAGCCCAGGCCGAGATACACGAAAGGCAGGTTGCCGACGATGCAGGCGGCCAATGCCCACCACAGAGACAGACCGAGCGTGATGCCGACACAGCCGAGAATGATGCTGAGCACGTTCAGGTTGGTCGCGAGCCAGAGCGGTCCGACTTGCGGCAAAGTCATGTTGCGCTCGGCATCCGGAATATGCTCGAAGCCGCGAATCTCGATGCCGAATACGGGATTGCCGATGGAGTCCATGCTCAGGGCCGGCGTGCGATGAAGTCGATCTCCACCCGCGCGCCGCGCGCAAGCGCATTGACGCCGATGCAGGTGCGCGCCGGCAGCCGGCCCGGCTCGAAATAGCTGCGGTACAGCCGGTTGAAGACTGCGTAGTCCTGGTCAAAGTGCGTCAGATAAACGCCGGCACGCGCGACATGACGCAGCTCCAGACCCAATCCTGCAAGCACCCGCTGTAGATTGTCGATGACGAGGCGGCTCTGCGCTTCGATGCCCTCGGGAGGGGCAGCCTCCGGGTCGCCCGGGTAGGTCGGCATCTGACCGGTCAGGAACACCCAGCCATCGATCTCCGTGGCGTGCGAGAATGGCCCCACGGGCTCCGGCGCAGCCGCAATCATATGAAAGAGCACGGCACTCATCGGCGTGCTTACGGCTCATCCGCAGGAAAGATCGCGCGCGGAATACGCACATGCACGCCCTGCCGCTGGTCGACGACCTGGGTGACGGCGAAGTCGGCCGCGACGCTCATGAGCGAATAGGCATCGTCCTTCGAAAGGCGCCGCTGCTCGGTCAGCAGCCTCAGCATGTCGAGCGCAGCCTCGCGCATGGCGACGTTGAGGTCCTCGTTGAAGCCATGGACGATCCAGCTGTCGACGGTTTCGAGCAGCGGTGAAGGGAAGCTGAAATCGCGCCGCACACTGATCTGGAACAGCACGTCGAGGGAGGATTCGATGGCGGTACCGGCCACTTCGCCGTCGCCCTGGGAAATATGCGGATCGCCGACGGAGAACAGAGCGCCATCCACCTGTACCGGGTAGTACATCGTGGCGCCCGCACCGATGCGCCAGTTGTCGATGTTGCCACCGTGCTTGCCGGGTGGAACCGTGCTGATGCGGCCAGGCTGATCCGGCGCGACACCAGCCGCTCCCAGATGCGGCCGTAATGGCACGCGCACACCCGGCAGGGCGGCGTGGCGGTCGCAGGCCGGGCAGCGCGTAATCGTGCCCGGAACGCTATATTTTCCGGGAAAATCGTAGGCATAGAGCGCCTGCGCGGTATTGCCGCCGGCATTGATCCGATAGATCGTCACCCGCTCCTTGCTGCCGAGTTCCCGATACAGATAGCCCCAGTGCCCAGCGAAATTGGAGCCGTACTGACAGCGCGGCGTCATGCTCAGGTAGCGCACCTCGAGCATGTCACCGGGGCGCGCATCCTCGACCAGGATGGGCCCGGTCATGATGTGGGGACCGGGATAACGCTCTGCCTCGGGAATGCCGCGGTAAAGGGCTTCGATGGCCGGATCGAACATCAAATCCGGATCGTCCCCGGCATGCGGACTGACCGTTTCCGCCTGCACCAGGTCGCCACTGCGCACCTTGAGCACCGGCGCCAGTGAGGCGTCGAAATAGCCCCAATGCACGGTAGCGGGACTCGCTCGCAGCGTATGCAACGCCGACGGAGCGAGATGCTCTCGAGTCTGGCCAGCAGCAGGGTGCAAGGGCATTTCGCTCTCCTCAATCAGTCAAGCGGGCGCTGCCACCGCACGGCGCTCGAGCATGCACAGCAGAGTGCAATAGACCAGCGCCGAGGTTGGAAATCCCAGGATCCAGCTGAGGTCGGCGCCGCCCAGGGCAGTGGCGATCGGGCCGTCATAGATCGGCGACCTCATGGTCATCGCCGCGACCGCCATGCCGGCCAAGATGGCAATGCAGCCGTACGGATTCAGGCCGCGCCAGCCCCAGTAACGGCCGTGTGCTCCCGCCTTGCTGTGAATCGCCCGGCTATCGTATTGGCCACGGCGCAAATAGGCATCGCATATCCACACGCCGCCGAACGGCCCCACCCACACCACCAGCAGCGCGATGAAATTGTTCAGCGCGGTGGAGAAGTCCTGGACGAACAGGATGTAGAGCGTAATCGCCGTCGACACGACCACATCCAGCATGGTCGCCGTATAACGATGCATCTTGAGCCCGATCGCCTGCAGCGACAGTCCGGAGGAATAATAGGTCGGCACGTTGTTGGCCAAAGACCCTCCGACTACGGCCACGATATAGAGAAAGAACAGCCACGCCGGCATGAACGGCTTCATTCCGGCGACCGGATCGGTCATGTCGCCGAGCGTCGCGCAGAAGGCGCCCATCATGGTCATGGCCAGCGACGGCAGATAGCTCGCCCAGAAGACGTGCGCGAAGATCGGCCGTGCCGGCGTCGCCGAAGGCAGATACCGCACCCAGTCCGGACCGTTGAAGAGAAATGACAACGGATTCGAGGCGATCACGGCCGCTGCCGTCAGAAACGCCGCGGCGGTCGTGGTGGAGCCCAAATGCAAGTGCGGCGCAGCCGCGTTGGCCCAATCAACCTTGCCGATGGTGAACGCGACCACCGTCAGCAGCACCACACCCACCAGCGCGGCAAAGATTCTTTGAAACCACACCATGGTGGCGTGCCCGAGAACGGCGATGCCGCCGCACAGCAGCAGTTGCAGCAGCACGGCAATGAGCTTGCCGGCGTGGCCGGAGTCATTCCAGCCGAGCCCCTGGAACAACGCCAGCAGGGCTTCGACGCCGAAGACCGTATTGATGACCTCGAATGCGACCGAGGCAATCCAGGACAGCAAGGCATTCGGCAGATTGCCGCGGATACCGAAGGCAGCACGCGCCAGAGTGCTGACGGGCAACCCGGCGCGCACCGTGACGATCGAACCCAATGCCATATAGGCGTAGGTAAGACTGCCGATCACACAGGCGGCCAGGGCCTGCCACAGGCTCAAACCGAGCGTGATGGCGATCGCACCCAGGGCGAACGAAAACAGGTTCAGACTGTTTCCCACCCATAGGTGATCGACATGCCGCAACGCCATATTGCGCTCGGGTTCCGGAATATGATCGAACCCGCGCACCTCAATCTCGAAGACCTGGTTGCTGTCGAGGATGACCTCTTCGTCAGCGCTCATCGCTCTTTGAACTGGTAAGCCAGCGTAACTCCGATCGTGCGCGGCTGCGAAATGATGGCTTGAGCGCGATTGCCGAACAGGGCCGGATCCTGGTAGGCGTTGAGCCCCAGATTGTTGGTCAGGTTGTTGCAGAAGAGCGTCGCAACCCAATGCGAACGCGCATAACTGAGCCGTGTATCGAGCATGGTATATCCAGGCACCGTCTGCACGGTTTCGGATAGCGACGGCAGCACGCTGCTTTGGTAGTGCGCATCAATGGCATAGCGCCACTCGCCTCCCGCGAGCTCGACATGGCCGTATTCGAATCCTCCCGCAAGGCTGGTCAGCGGTGTTCCGGGCAGCGGGCCGCCGGTCGGCGACGGCGCGAAGGAGGTGTTGGGCAGCACAAATAAAGGGCTCGCCGATGTGAATTTGGTCTGATCATAGGTGTAGTCGAGGTGCGCCGAGAAATGCTGATTGATCAGCGCCTCGAGCTCCAATTCCAGGCCGCGGCTGTAGCCGTCGCCGATATTGAGCGCGCTGGGCAGCACGAACGGCGTCAGATCCACGCCTTCCTGAATGTTGTGCCATTGAATGTCGTAGATCGCGGTCGAGTAGCGCAGCCGGTTCGCTATGGTTCCCTTGGCGCCGATCTCGTAGTTGTCGGCCGTGTCCGGAGCGATTTGCCGCAATGCCGGGTTGGTGATGTAAGGCGGACTGAACTCATACTCGGCCGACGGCAACGCGTTGACGCCGCCACGCCGGAAGCCTTGTGACCAGGTGGCGTAAACGAGATTGGTGGCATCGATCTGATAGGCCGTGTTGACCTTCCACAGCGCTTTGCGCCAGGCGTTGCTGAGCGATAAATCAGTGACCGCGATGGGCCCCTGGAACAAGGCGGCGTTCACCTGGGTTTCCTCCACGGTCTGCCGGAACAGGCGCGTGCCGCCCGTCAGGCTCCACTTGGAGGTCAGATGGGCGGTGAGTTCGCCGAAGAACGCCAGGTCGGTGAATTTGGTGGCAAAGGAGCTGATATAGGCGTCGTCTTTGACGATCGGCAGACCGTCGATGTACTGCGTCGGCCCCGGCGTATAGAGCGACTGTCCGTAGCCACATTGCGACGCAGTCGCATCGTTGCCCTGTCCGTACTTCGGCTCGCA
>Ga0302314_10003771_pt1 | contig 27882 bp, 19 predicted proteins | sample III_Palsa_N2_3_FD_200533 | JGI IMG/M metagenome (GOLD analysis project Ga0302314, IMG submission 200533) | Peat permafrost microbial communities from Stordalen Mire near Abisko, Sweden - III_Palsa_N2_3 | ecosystem: Environmental > Terrestrial > Soil > Palsa > Peat permafrost | place: Sweden...
GCGTTCGGTAATCCCCGCGCATGCAGCTCCGCCGTGATCGCGCCGGGCGCCGAGCCGCGCACGGACAGCGCGCTCTTCAGCGTGGCGTCACTCGACAGCGCCGTGACCGGGCCGCTCAGCCGGCCGGACGCTTGCAAAGTGCCCGCGAGCGAGCTCGCGACGATGCCCAAGTCCGCGACATCCAGCGTGAAACGGGCGTCGAGCGATTTGAGCACCGCGGCAAGGCCTGCCGCGGCTCCATTCTGCGCGGGCGGACCGGCAGCCGGACGCGCCGCGTTGCCGCTCGCGCTCAAGCTCCACTTGTTTCCTGCCAGTTTCAGGCGCTCGACCGTGAAAGCGGTATCGGATAGTGAACCGGAAATCCCGAGGGCGACGCGATTGCCCACCATGGCCGCCCAGCTGGGGCCGCCGGCGGCCAGCGTTGCGTCGGCATCGGCGCTGAGACCTATTTCCGAATCGCGCCGTTCGATCCGGCCCTTCACGGTGGCATCGCCGTTCAGCGTTTCACCCGCGAGCGCGGCGAACGGCGCGATGCTCGGCAGCTTGAGCACGAACGCAACATTCTGTTGACCCGTGGTGACCGCATTCGCATTCAGCGAGAACAGCCGGTGCATGACCGTCACCGTAAGCGGTCGCGTCGGATCCTTGATCCGCATGGAGGCGTCGATCTTGAGGGGGCTTTTCTCGAGGAGCGCGGGCTCGGAGCCGGGGATGCGCAGTCCCTGCACCAATCCTTTCAATCCAACGTCACCGCCCGAGGCATTGAGCTCGGCATGCAAGTTCGCGATCGCGCTTCCGGCGGGCAGGACGAGCCGTTCGACGTCCAGTCGGGCATCCGCCGTGGGAGCGATGTACGTGCCCTTCCAGTGTCCATCAAGGGCCAATTTCTGCCACTTCAGATCGGGCCGTGGGCTCAGTTGCGGCGCAGTGACAGAATAGTCGAGAGCCGCCGATCCCGTGCTCAAGTCGATACTGCCCCGTACCTGCGCTTTCATCTCGCCGGCGCTGAGCTCGAGATCGATCTGCTCGGCGTTGTGGGGACCTGCGATGCTGACATTGACAGCCAAGGCCCCGAGGCCGGGCACTTGCAGAATGTTCTCGAGGGGTCCGCTCGCCGGCTCGTGAACGGTCAACGTGCCGTCCATGCGCTTGGGATCGAAGCGCAAGTTGAGCGCGTAGTCGCCGGTCCCATCGCGATCGATACGATGCGCCTGCACGTCCATACGCGCATCCTCGAGCGAGATCATCCGACCGTTGCCCGCGAGCGACAAGGTCGCCGGCCGGCCGACGAGCGCCGCCCCGAGTTGCACCACGTCGATCGAGAACCGGTCGATGTCGACGTGCGGGACGAACGGCTTGCCCGTACTGGGTGTGCCCGAAGGCAACGGCGTGCGTTCCATGTCGAGGCGCGCGACCGTGAGGCTCCTCGCCTGGATGCGCCGCTCGAGGAGCGCGGACGGCGACCAGCGCAGCGCGATGCGCTCGGCAGTGAGCCACACCCCGCCCCGATCGATGAGCTCGAGCCGATCCAAGGTGAGATTGGACGGAAACCTGCCTCCGAGCCCGGTGAGCCTCACGGTGCCGTCGGTGAGCCGATAAGTGAGCCGCTCGATCATCGCGCGGCCGGCGCCGGTATTGCCGACCACCAGCAGCGTCCCGATCAGGAGCAGCGTGAGCGCAGCGAGCGAACCTGCGATCCAGGCCGATATTCGCAACGAGCGGCGCATCAGAAGGCCTGCCCCAATCCGACGTAGATTTGAAAGGCCTGCGGATCGCTGTCGTAGCGCTTCAGAGGGACGGCGAAATCCAGCCGTATCGGTCCGATCGGCGTGTAATAACGCACGCCCGTGCCGACGCCGACGAACAGATTATTCGGCGAGAACGTGAGGCTGGGTCCGACATGTCCGCCGTCGACGAAGAACGCGGCGCCCCAATTCTGGGCGATGCGTTGGCGATACTCGATCGTTCCGGCGCTGAGCGTGGTCGACCCGATGGGATAGGTGGTGTAGCCGATGGTGTGCGGCGTACACGGCTCGCCCTTCGGCGGGGGCGGCCCCGGACAGCCAAGAATGGGAAAATAGGGTCCGACCGATTGATACGGGTAGCCGCGAATGCTCGAGCTGCCGCCGCCATAGAAGCGCTGATCAGGGGGCAAGCTGGTGTCGCTCGCACCCTCGGCCGAGCCGATCAAGGCGCGGGCGGCAAGCACGCTTCGGCCTGGAACGGTCGGCAGCAGGTGGTCGAGATCGAAATACGTTGCCGCCTTGATCGTGGTGATGAGGAACGTGGCTTGGGAGTGACCCAGCGCATGCGTCGGAACCACGGTCACCGAGTCGCGCATGCCGTGCGTCGGATCGTCAAGAGGCGAGGCGAGATCGGTGGAATCGTAGCTGACGATGAGCGGCAGACCGAGCAGCGTGTAATCGAAGGTCTCTCTGTTGTCCGTGTAGGTCGGGTCGCTCTCCGTGCCGCCCTGGATCACGCTCACGATTTGATTGATGTGCTCCTCGGTCGCCGCGACGCCTGCGCTCACGGTCCAGCGGCTGTTGAGCTTGCGGCTGAGCGTCACACCGAGCTTGATGGCGGTCTGATCATAGGCGATCAAGTCCTGCTTGAGCGCTTCCACCGCGAATTGCAACGACTGATCCCGATGCCCGAAGTCCGGCAGGATGTACTTGATCGGCAGGTCGTAGCCGAGTCCGTTGGTCGCACTGCCGCCGAGGCCCGTGATCGAGGCGCTCACGCTGAACTGCTCGGCATTGCCGAACACGTCGCGATTGCCCCAGCTGAGGGTCCCGCTGCCGCCGAGGTCGGTCGAGTAGGCTCCGGACACGCCGAAGGTATGACGCAGCCGCTCGCGCATCACGAACGTGATGGGCACCCCGCCGGTCGCGTCCACCTCGGTGCCGACCTTGACGCTGACCGCCGCGAACACGCCGATGGACGGGCTCAACAAATCCGCCCGCGCCCGCTCCACCGCGCTCGCGCGGAACAGCTCACCGGTGTGCAGCAGCAGGCGCCGGCGCAAGAGACTCTCGTGCACGCGCTTCAGCCCCGTAAAGTGGATCTCGCCGATGTTGACGCGCGGACCGGTCTCGACGTGGAAGGTCACATCCAAGAGCGGCTGCGTCTTGTCCTCATAGGCCACGGGTGCATCGACTTTCGCGAAGGCATAGCCTTGCTCCTCGAGCGCTGCCAACAGGTGGGCTCCGGCCGCGAGCACCGTGTCGGCCACGGCCGCGGCGCCTGTCTTCAGCGTGAAAGCTCCCTGCACCGACGCCGGCAGTTCGCCGTCGAGTGTAACATTGCGCAGGTGGTACAGCGCTCCGAGCTTGAATGTGATCTGCACGTGGGCATCGTGCTTCTTGGGCAAGGCGTTGAGATGGTCCGCGAGGCCCGGGTCATTGAGCGCCATGCCGTCGATCTGAATGGTAATCTTCGACTCGTAGTACCCGTAGCTCTCGACCACGGTCTTCAGCCGCTCGATGTCGGAACGCGCCCGCGCTATCAATGCATAGGGGCTCACCGGCGCCGAAGTGCGCAGCGCGACCAGGTCCGAAGTAGCGCGCAATGTGGCTTCCATCGAGCCGTCGCCCGTCGAGAAGTGATCGACCTTGTACGCGACCGGATCCGCCGCCCACGCGGGCGCAGCGAAGTTCGCCCACAGGGCGATGAGACCGCAGATTCTCGGAAACGTAAAGCGCATGAGGGGGCGGCTGCGGTAGAGTCGAGTCCTACGCCGACACTGACGCAAGTCCTAGGGCGTTGAGGGGTGCACTGGTGCTAGCGTTTTCGATCCTATTCATAAGGTGACCATCTCCCGCGTGTCCTCCGTTATCGTCTGCCATGCCTGCGACCTCGCACATCGCCTGGATTCTCTCGCAGGCAACGCCCGCGTGCGCTGCGTTCGATGCCGGGCCGAGCTCTATCGTACCAACGACCGGTCCCCCGATAACGCAATTGCGCTGGCGGTGACCGCTCTCGCGCTGTTCGTCCTGGCCAACGTCTATCCATTGGTCGCCATGACGGTGAACGGCAGCACGCGGATGACCACTTTGATCGGGGCTGCCGAGGCGTTCTACGAACAGGGCTATGGCATCCTTGCGGTCCTGGTGGCGTTCACGGCGATTATCGTGCCCCTGGTCCAGATTCTGACCCTTTTATATGTGCTGGTTCCCTTGCGCCTCGGCCGCGTCATCCGGGGACAAAATCTGTTGTTTCGCATGCTCACCGCTCTGCGCCCCTGGGGCCTGACCGAAGTGTTCATGTTGGGGGCGGTGGTCGCCCTCGTGAAGCTCTCGGCGCAGGCCGAGGTCACGCCGCAAGTGTCGCTGGTCGCCTACGGGCTGCTCATGATCTCGATCGCAGCGCTGACCAGCGCAACGCCGAGCGAGCAATACTGGCGCTGGGTCGCCGGGCAGCGGGATCGGGGGACGGCCCCGTGACGACTTACGCCACGGGGCGTAGCTTGGGCTTGCTGGTATGCACGCGCTGCCGCGCGACGGTGCGCGCGATCGGCGACAAACGATCGTTGTGTCCACGCTGCGAGGCAGAGCTCTTCGTGCGCCGCCCGCACAGCTTAAGCACCACGGCGGCCTTGGTGATCACCGCCGCGGTGCTGTACATTCCGGCCAACTTGCTACCTGTGATGAGCACTCATGAGATCCTCAGCGACGATGACGACACCATCTTGAGCGGCGTCATCTCGCTCGCGCATCAGGGATCGTGGCCGATAGCGCTGCTGGTTTTTTTCGCGAGCATCGTGGTGCCGCTCCTCAAGTTGGTTGCGCTCGGCGACATTCTGTTCGCCATCTGGCGCGGCCGCGTGCGCAACCCCAGGCAGCGCAGCCGGCTGTTCCGTGTGGTGGAGTTCGTCGGGCGATGGTCCATGCTCGACGTATTCGCGCTCTCGCTCCTCGCGAGCCTCGTACAAATTCAATCGCTTGCCCTCGTGCAAGTCCGCCCGGGCGCATTTGCGTTCGCGGCGGTCGTAGTGCTCACGATGCTTGCCGCGCAGTCCTTCGACGAGCGGCTGCTGTGGGATGCCGAGACAGATGGCTGATCAGCGCCCATCTTCTTCGGTCGACGATCTGCCCGAGGCGCTGCCGGATCGGCGGCGGCGCGTGCGACTGCCCTTCGTGTGGATCCTGCCCGCCATCGTGATCGTCGCCGGCGCGTTCGTCGCCGTGCACGAGAAGTTGGCGGAAGGCGTCCCCATCGAGATCACATTCCATGCCGCCGATGATCTGGAGCCGAACAAGACCAAGATCAGCTACAAGGCGGTTGAGATCGGCCAGGTCAAGGGAATTCACGTCTCCAAGGATCGCAAGGACGTGGTCGTCGAGGCCCGCATTCAGCGCGACGCACGCGACTACCTGGTGCAGGACACGCGTTTCTGGGTGGTGCGCCCCCGCGTCACCGGGTCGGATATCTCGGGCCTGGGCACCCTCGTATCGGGTGCTTACATCAGCGTCGATGTGGGCCATTCAGCGGTGCCGGCGCACAGCTTCACCGGCCTCGAGGTGCCGCCGATCGTGACCTCGGGTCTGCCGGGGCGCGAGTACGTGCTGCACGCGAAGGACATCGGCTCCCTCAGCATAGGCTCCACCGTGTTTTTTCGGCACATGGCGGCAGGCCAGGTGGTGGCCTACTCTTTGGATCCGAGCGGCGACAGCGTGACCATCAAGGTGTTCGTCAACTCGCCCTACGACCAGTTCGTCACACACGAGACCCGCTTCTGGCAAGCGAGCGGCATCGATATGAGCATCGATTCGGAAGGCGTCAAACTGCATACCGAATCGCTCGCCTCCATTCTGCAAGGCGGAGTCGCTTTCCAACCGATTGCGGGCGCATCCCCATCGCCGCAATCCCCCGAGGACACCGGTTTCGAGTTGTATTCGGACTGGGAGCGCGCCATGCGGGAGCCCGATACCGTGGCGCAAACCTTCGTCATGTATTTCCAAGGATCGTTGCGCGGCCTCTCGGTCGGGGCGCCGGTCGACTTACGCGGCATCAATATCGGCGAGGTCAAGCGACTCTCCGTCGAGTACGACCGCGATGCGGGCATGCTGCGCTTTCCGGTGGAAGTCGACATCTTCCCGCAGCGCATCCGCGGCCGCCCGCGCGCGCGGCACGGCGCCGCTCCAGCCGATGATTCCGACATCGGCGGCCACGCCATGATCGATAGCATGGTGGCGCACGGCATGCGTGCCGAGCTCAAGACCGGCAGCCTCCTTACGGGCCAAAAGCTCGTTTCCGTGGACGTGGAGAAGCATCCAGCGCCCGATCGCGTCGATTGGAACGAGCATCCGCCGATCTTTCCCACCGCCGCCGGAGGCCTGGACGAGATTCAGGACTCGATCGGCAGTGTCGCCAAGAAGCTCGACTCGGTGCCCTTCGATCAATTGTCGGCCCGCCTGATGGCGACTCTGACGGCCCTCCAGGACACGCTGAAGAGCACGGACCAAGTCATGCATCAGGTCAACGGCAGCATCGCACCGCAGGTCACCGCTACGTTGAAAGAAGCAGAGGACGCCATGAAGAATGCCAAAGAGGCCCTATCCTCGGACGCGCCGCTGCAGAACGATCTCGGCTCGACGTTGCTCGAGCTGTCGCACGCGGCGCGCTCGGTGAGTGCGCTCGCGGACTACCTCGAGCGTCACCCCGAAGCGCTGATCCGGGGCAAGCCGGCGGATCCCAAATGAGCGCCCTTCCCCTTCGCACGCGGTATCCGGCGGCTTGGGTGGCTGCGGCTGCGGCTACGGCTACGGCTGCGATCCTTGCGAGCTGCGCGGGACAGCGGGATCATTTCTATGCTCTCACGACGCTGCCCGAGAGTGTACCCGCCGCTGCGGCGACCTTCACGACGCACGTGATGCTCACGGTCTCGCTGCCGCCGCTGGTCGATCGGCGCCAAATGGTCATCGCCACTTCGAGCGACCAGCTGCTCGTGCTCGAGCACGAGCGCTGGGCCGCCCCGCTCTCCGATCTCGTGTCGCAGACGCTCGGGCGCGACCTCGAGCAACGCCGCGGCGACGTGCTGGTCGCCGATCGCGGGTTCGATCAGCCGAGCCTCGCCGCGGTGAAGATCCGGGTCGATATCGTGCGCATGAGCGTGCGCACGGGCGGCAACGCGACGCTGGAGGCCCACTGGCGCATCGTCGATGCGCGCCGGAACATCGACGAGATCGGCGGCGAGACCTTCGAGTCGCCCGTGGCGGGAAATGATTACGCCGCGGTAGCCCGGGCGTTCAGCAACGATCTGAGCTCGCTCGCGGATCGGTTGGCAGCGAAGATCCCGGCGTCCTGAAGAGCGAAGTCCCGCGCCATTCTCGTGCGCAGACGCAGCGCCTCCTCGAGGCAGGTGCTGTTGATCACCGCCAATCGAAATCCACCCGGCGGCATGACGTGAGCGCACTGCGGCCGATCCGCAAAGAAGGTGATCTGTACGCTGCTCACTTGCGGCGCCGCGCGATAGGACGCGAGCTGCTCCGCGCTCGGGTAGGCATAAGAGCGCCCGTGGGGACCGAACAGCACGACGCTGTAACCCTCGGTACGCCGTCGATCGGCGAACTCCCAGCGCCCATGTTGGTATAGACGCACCACCGCTTCCAGCCATTGATGGCCGTATAGATCCGGCCACTGATCCGCGAACCGCAGGTGCGCTTCGATGATCCGCCCGCCTATGGTCTCGATATTCACCATGCCGGTGTAGTCGGGAAGATTGCTGCGAATCCAGGCCCGGCAGTAGCGCTCGAGACGGCGGCGCACGCGCGCCTCGATGATCCAGTGATCGAACGTGCCCCCCACTCCCGGGATCCCGTGCGTGTGCCGGCACCACGCCGTGTCGCCTTCCACCACCGCCCAGTCGCTGCTGATGTGCTCGCCCGTCAGGAGCCTCATCCAGAAATCGCCCGACCGGCAATTCTCGAGGAAGCTGCGCTCGGTCTCGAGCACGCTCGTTCCCGCTCCCATCCCTTTCAAGTTGGTGACCGGCTTGCAGAACACCGGGTAGCGCGGCGGCGCAGCGTCGTTCAACCCGCATTCCAGACCTTGTGACTGCGCGACCCGGAGGCGGTTATAGATCCAGCGATGGCGCGGATTGAACTTGTAGCCGTCTACATCGTCGGTAGGAATGTGCACGTCGGAAGGACAGTGGACGTCGGTGAAATACTGCTCTCGCCAGGGATCGCATTCGTGGATGGGCATCGTGGCTGCAGCGTATGATGGCTGGGCTGGCGAAAGCTCGGGGACCGCGCCGTGGCTGACTGCAGGAAATGGCCGACGCCAGGCCCATCGGCAATTGTAACGAGAGGCATTCGTGCAACAAGACAAATCCGGCAACGCGCCTCACGATGCGCCCCCGAGCGACGTATCACCCGATAGCGAGGATAGGATCCGCGACTTCATGGATCGTCATGGGGGGCCGGGCTCGCCTCGGCGCCAGGCAACGGACCCCGCGGGCGATCGCGGATGGTATGAGATCTACGCGGCCGATGGCTATCGCTTGCGCTGTGAGTGGTCGCGGCTCGGCGGCCGCGAAGAATTGAAGTTCTCCGAAATCCGTCCGCAGCAGACCGAGGGTGCGTCGGATAAACCCGCCTAGCATGCGCCGCTGCATGCTCATGCTGGTGCTCGCGAGCGCATGTCTCGTCGCGCGCGCGGCTCCCGACAATGCAACTCCTGCGCCGGCACAGCCCTCGGCCGCGGCGACGGAATTCATGGCAGCTATGCAGCGAGTGCGCATGAACCTGCCGGAACCGCCGGACTCGCCCGCGCTCAAGGCATACCCGATCTATGACTACCTGGTGGCCGCCCGACTGCGCCGCGAACTGGGCTTTACGCCGAGCGAGGAGCTCGATGCGATCATCGACGCCTTCCTGCGGGCGCACGACGGCCAGCCGGTGGGGCGCAGTCTCAAGCATCAGTGGCTCACGAGCCTCGCAGAGCGTCGGCGTTGGGATTGGTTTTTGCCTCGCGCCGAGGATGCGACCGATCCCGCATTGGTCTGCGATCGGCTCGCGGGGCGCCTCGCGACCGGCGATACCGAGCACTTGGCTGCCGACGCGCTCGCCCGCTGGAGCCTGCCGCAGCGAGAGCCCATCGAATGCGCACCGGTCGTGGCGTGGCTGCGCCTCAACGGCCTTTTGACTCCCGCATTGCTCGAGACGCGCGCGCGCGCAGCCCTCGCGGCGGATAATCCGACGCTCGCGCGAGAATTCGTCGCGGAGGTGCCCGCCGAGCGCGCCGCGTCTCTAATTCTTTGGCTGCAATTGATCGAGTCACCCAAATCCACTTTGACGACGCTCGCCGCGGCGCCGCAGACCCCGGTCGAGACGGAAGCGCTGATCGCGGGGTTCACGCGGCTCTCCAACACCGACGCAGCCTCCGCCGGGGCGCTCCTGCCGTCGCTGTTGTCGCGGCCGGATGCCACGCCGGCCGTCCGCGGCCGCTTGCAGCGCGCGTTCGCGCTCGGCGAAGCCTACGCGCGCCAGCCGGGCGCCCTTGCTGCATTCGATGCGGTACCGGCCGAAAACGTCGACACCCAGGTACAGGAGTGGCGAGTACGGGCGGCTCTGTGGGCGGCGAATTACGGCAAGGTGCTCGATTGGACGCAGCACATGCCGGTACCGCTCGCGAGTCAGCCGCGCTGGCGCTACTGGCACGCCCGCGCCGTCGCAGCAACGTCCGGACCCGAGGCGGCGGCTCCCCTGTTCGCGCAGATCGCGGGCCTGCGCGACTATTATGGCTACCTGGCGGCGGACAGACTGCGGCAGCACTACGACCTCAACATCCACCCGGTGCCGGACGATCCCACGCTGCAAAACACATTGGCTGCCGATCCGGGGCTGATCCGCGCACATGCGCTCTTCGATTGCGAAATGACGGACGACGCCGTGGCGGAATGGAATGCGGCGCTTCAGTCGATGGGGGCCGCGGTGAAGATCCAGGCGGCACACCTCGCCTCGCGCTGGGGTTGGTACGGCGAGGCCATTACCCTGCTGGCGCAAACCGACAGTTGGGACGATGTGCCGCTGCGCTACCCGCGTCCCTTCGGCGCGATCATCGCTCAGGCGAGCAGCCTCACGCAGGTTCCTCCGGACTGGATACTCGCCATCATTCGCCAGGAGAGCCTGTATCGAAAGGACGCCGTATCGCGCGCCGACGCCCGCGGCCTCATGCAGATGCTGCCCGCAACTGCCGGCGCAGTGGCCAAGCGCTGGCATCTGCCGGTTCCGAGCCGCGACAGCCTGTTCGATCCCGCGGTCGCGATTCCTCTGGGCGCGGCGTATATGCATGAGCTGCTCGATCGCTATGGTCACCAGTTGGATCTCAGTCTTGCGGCTTATAACGCCGGCCCGGTGTCGGTGGCACGCTGGCTGCCCGCTCAGCCGGTCGATGCCGATGCGTGGATCGAGAATATTCCGTACACCGAGACACGCGCCTATGTACAGCACATCCTCGAGCACATCGTGGCCTTCGCGGTGATGCGTGATGCAGAGCCTCCGCGGCTCTCGAGCCTGCTGCCCCCGGTGCAGATTCCCGACGCTTCGGGTGGGCCTTGAGGAGCGCTCGATTCTCATGCTGATCAGCCACGCCCGAGAGTTCTACGAGCGCACCGGCAGATTGCGCAAAAGCCGTTCGGCAGGTTATGCCGTGGCGCTGGCGAGCGTGGCGCTCGCGCTGCTCGTGCGCTTCATGCTGGCCGGCGATGTCGCGGGCTTCCCCTTCCTCACGTTCATTCCGGCGATTCTTCTGACGAGCTTCTTCTGCGGGTGGCGCGCGGGCGCGCTGGCGGCCGCGCTCGGCGCCCTGGCGCGCCTTTATTTCTTTGCGCCGCTTCCCGCTGCGGGCCCGAGTTCCGGCGGGGTCTCGCTCTGGCTCGGATATTCGATGTACGTCTTTGCGGTTGCGGTCATCCTCATGGCGGTAGGCAGCATGCATGCGGCCTTCGAGGACCTGGCGGCCAGCGCGGAACAGCGCAAACTTTTGAATGCGGAGCTCGAAAAGCGGGTGCGCGAGCGCACCGAAGCGCTCGAGACGGCGAATCGCAGCCTACTCGACGAGGCTTCCTCGCGGGCTGCGGCGGAGGCTCAGATCCGGCAGCTGCAAAAGATGGAAGCGGTGGGACAGCTCACGGGCGGCATCGCGCACGACTTCAACAACATGCTCGCCATCGTGGTCGGCTCGCTCGATATCGCCAAGCGCTGCCTGACGAGCGATCCGCGCAAGGCCGAGCGCTTTATTGGAAATGCCGTCGAGGGCGCACGCCGCGGCGCGCAGCTCACCTCGCGCCTGCTCGCATTCTCCCGCCAGCAGTCCCTCGATCCGCGCCCGCTCGACGTCAATGACCTGGTGCGCGACATGTCCGATCTGCTGGTTCGTTCGATCGGCTCCGGTATAGCCCTGAAGACCGGGCTCGCTCCCGGGGTGTGGCGCACGTTCGCCGACGCCTCGCAGTTGGAGAGCGCGCTCATCAATCTGTGCGTCAACAGCCGCGACGCCATGCCCGAGGGCGGCGAGCTGATCGTCGAGACACAGAACGCAATGCTCAGTGAAGCGGAAACTCGCCCCCTGGATGCCCGCCACGGCGACTACGTGTGCATCTGCGTGACCGACAGCGGCACGGGCATGGAGCCGGACGTGCTCGCCCGAGCGTTCGATCCGTTCTTCACCACGAAGACGCCCGGCAAAGGCACGGGCCTCGGGCTCTCGCAGGTCTATGGCTTCGTCAAGCAATCGGAGGGGCACGTCAAGATCGACTCGCAAACCGGACGGGGAACGGCGGTACGGATTTATCTGCCCCGCTACCTCGGGAACGAGGTGCCGACGCATAGCGCCGCGCCTCGCGAGCCGCAGGTATCGCGACCCAACCGGGAGACCGTGCTCGTCGTCGAGGACGAGGACGGAGTGCGCCGAATGAGCGTCGAGGCGCTGCAAAGTCTCGGCTACACAGTGATCGAGGCGGCGGCCCCGGAGCACGCGCTCGATCTTCTCAACGGGGGGATACGCGCGGATCTGCTGTTCACGGACATCGTCATGCCGGGCATGGATGGGCGCGCGCTGGCGGATCGAATCAAGGCGACACACCCGGAAATCAAAGTGCTCTTCACCACCGGTTACCTGCGGGGCGCCCCGTTGTACGACGTGATCACGGATTCCGGAGGGGCGATGCTCCCCAAGCCCTTCACCGTGGATCAGCTGGCGGCCAAGATCCGCAGCACCCTCGACGCCGGCAGCGAGACGCCTGTCGCACATTAAACGGTTTTAACAATTCGATCACACACGCTTAACCGTGCTGGGCTCACGGTGGCCGCCATGCGTTCTTGGGCCTGTCTCGTTCTATCTTCCTGCGCCATGCTGGCGGCTTGCAGCGTGGGGTCCCCTTATCGAAAGCCCGAGATTCCACTGCCGAACGCCTGGGATGCCACCAACGGCACGGGCAACCCGGCAAGCGCGGCCGATCCTTCCACCTGGCCGGCGGCCGATTGGTGGCATCGTTTCGGCTCCTCCCAGCTCGACGACCTGATCGATCAAGCACAACGCGCCAACGATGATCTGGCTGCGGCGATGGCTCGAGTCCAGGAAGCGGATGCGCAATTGCGCATCGCGGGCGCCCCTCTGCTGCCGACGATCGACGGCGCCGCGGCGGCGACGCGCGAACGAGCCCAGGTTACCGGCGGAGGCTTCTCTGTCTTCAACGAATTCAGTCCGGTCTTGACGGCGAGCTATGAGCTCGACTTCTGGGGCAAGAATCGCGCGGCGCGTGATGCCGCCCGGGCGCTCGCGGTCGCGAGCCGCTACGATCGGCAAACTGTCGCGCTCACCGTCATCTCGAGCGTGGCGACGACCTATCTGCAGGCTCTCGAGCTGCACGAGCGCATCGACGTCGCGCGGCTGAATCTCGAGAATGGCCGCAAGATCCTGCGCGGTCTTGCCTTTCAACAGCAAGTCGGCACGGCGACCGGCCTCGATGTCGCCCAACAGGATACGGCGGTCGCGCTGCTCGACGCCGCGCTGCCGCCGCTCGAGCAACAATTCCGGCAGACGGTCTATGCGCTCGCGGTACTGGTCGGTAAGACCCCGGAGTCGATCGAGGTCAATGACGGCACGTTGAACGATCTGAAGGTGCCGCAGGTGGTCGCCGGCCTGCCCTCCGAGCTCCTGATGCGCCGGCCGGACGTCGCCGAGGCCGAGCAGCAGCTGGTTTCCGCGAACGCCGATATCACCGTCGCCCGGGCGCAACTGTTCCCATCCATCACTCTCACCGCCTCCGGCGGATACGAAAGCGACGTGCTTGCATCGCTCGTCAACCCGGTCAATCGCATTTACGCCGTTTCCGCCGGGCTCACACAGCCGATCTTTCACGGCGGTGCGCTGCGCGGCCAGCTCGCCTTCTCCAAGGCCCGCTATACCGAACTGCTAAGCGACTACCACAAGACCGTTCTCACCGCCCTCGACAACGTGGAGGGCGCTTTGGTGGCGGCTCGTCAGACCGCCGTGCAACAAGAGCGGCAGTCGGAAGCCGTGGCGAAGGCTCGCCGGGCCTATGAATTCGCGCAGACTCAAATGTCGGCAGGCACCATCAACGTGCTCACCGTACTCAACACGGAGAATGCGCTGTACAGCGCTCGCGACACCCTGGTCCAAGTGCAGTATTCCCGCCTGCAAGCCTTGGTGGATCTGTACACCGCCCTGGGCGGCGGTTGGCAAGAAGGAAAAACCGGATGACTCTGATATCGCATACGACGCGCGGATGGAAGACTTACAGCGCGGTTGCGATCGTGGCGCTCTGTCTGGTCGCGTGGCGGCTGCACGCTCCGGCCGCCGCCGCCGACAAAAAGCCGGTCCAGCCCATTGCGGTCGACACCGCTGCGGCGCACCGCTCGGAAGTGCCGATTTACCTGCAAGGTCTCGGCACGGTGCAGGCGTTCTACACCGTGACGGTGACCGCGCGAGTCGATGGGGAGCTGCAACGGGTGGCGTTCACCGAAGGACAGACCGTGCACAAGGGCGATCTGCTCGCGCAGATCGATCCGCGTCCCAATCAAGCGGCCTACGCGCAAGCCGTGGCCACGAAGGTAAAGGACGAGGCGCTGCTCAAGAATGCGAAGCTCGATTTCGAGCGCTATACGCAGCTCCAGCCCCAGGATTTGGCGAGTAAACAGACGGTCGATACGCAACACGCGCTGCTCGAACAGCTCGCCGCGCAACTCAAGGTCGATCAGGCCGTCATCGACAACGCGCGCACACAGCTCGACTACACGCGGATCGTCTCACCCATCGAGGGACGTACCGGCATCCGCTTGATAGATCCCGGTAATATCGTGCACGCCTCGGCCACCACCGGCATCGTGGTAGTCACCCAGATGCAGCCCATCAGCGTGGTGTTCACCTTGCCCGAAGAGGACCTGGCGGCCGTGCAGGCCGCGCTCGCGGGCGGGCCCGTCAAGATCGCCACCGTCGCTCGCGAAGGCGGTGCCGTACTCGATGAGGGGACTTTGAGCCTCATCGACAATCAGATCGATCAAACGACCGGGAGCGTGCGGCTCAAGGCAACCTTCGATAATGCCCACAACACCCTGTGGCCCGGGCAATACGTCAATGCTCGTGTGCTCGTGCGCACGGAGCGCAATGTGCTCACCATTCCGGACGGCGCCGTGCAACTCGGGCCGGCCGGTCCGTTCACTTACGTGATCAAGCACGATTCGACCGTCGAAGTGCGCCCGCTGAAAGTGAGCGATAGTGCCAACGGCATAACCATCGTCACGGACGGACTCGCACAGGGAGAACGCGTGGTCACCAGCAACCAGTATCGACTGCAGCCCGGCTCGCACATTCGCGACTTGGCCGCCGGAAGCTCCGGCGATGCTGCCGCGGCACGCGCCGCGCCCGCCGGAGCCGGGCGGCCCGCGGCGCCATGAGCATTTCCGAGCCGTTCGTACGGCGCCCGATCGCGACCTCGCTCCTCATGGGCGGGATCTTCCTGGTGGGCTGCGTGGTGTATCCGCTCCTGCCCGTGGCTCCGCTGCCGCAGGTGGATTTTCCGACCATCCAGGTGAGCGCGTCATTGCCGGGCGCGAGTCCCGAAACCATGGCGGCCACGGTGGCGACGCCGCTCGAGTATCAGTTCGCGGAAATCTCCGGATTGACGCAGATGACCTCGAGCAATTTGAACGGTACGAGTCTCATCACGCTGCAATTCGATCTCGATCGCAACATCGACGCGGCGGCGCAGGACGTGCAGACCGGGATCGACGCCGCGGGCGGTCAGCTGCCCAAGAACCTGCCCACCCCGCCCACCTATCGCAAGGTAAATCCCGCTGATTCGCCCATCCTGATTCTGTCCATGAGTTCGCCGGTGCTGCCTGTCACGACCGTGGACGATTATGCCGAGAACATCCTCGCACAGCAGATATCGCAGATCCCCGGGGTCGCGCAGGTATCCGTCGGCGGCCAGCAAAAACCGGCGGTACGGGTGCAAATCGATCCGGTGAAGCTCGCGGCGCTGGGCCTGCAATTGGAGGACGTCGCGAGCGTCATCAACGTCGCCACCGTCGATGCGCCCAAGGGCGCCATCAACGGCCCGCAGCGCTCGTTGACGATTTACGACAACGACCAGCTGCTCAAGGCCGCGCCTTGGAACGACGTGGTGGTCGCCTACAAGAACGGTTCCCCCGTGCGAATTCGCGACATCGGCGTCGCCGTGGACGGTCCGGAAAACAGGCTCCTCACGGCCTGGCAAAACGGCCACGACGGCATCCTGCTCTTGGTCTTCAAGCAGCCCGGCGCCAACGTGATCGACGCGGAGAGGCGCGTCCAAGAGCTCCTACCGCACGCCCTCGCCTCGGTCCCGCCGTCGGTCAAGGTCACCGTCGTGGCCAACCGCACCACCACCATCAAGGCGGCGGTCGAGGACGTCGAGTTCACGCTGGTGCTCACGATCGCGCTCGTGGTGATGGTCATCTTCCTGTTCCTGCGTACCGCCTGGGCCACGATCATTCCGGGCGTGACGGTGCCGCTCGCGCTCCTCGGCACCGCGGCCATGATGTACGTGCTGCACTACAGTCTGGACAATCTGTCGCTCATGGCGCTCACCATCGCGGTGGGTTTCGTGGTGGACGATGCGATCGTGATGCTGGAGAACATCTATCGGCACATCGAAGACGGCATGTCGCCCCTGGACGCGACGCTCAAGGGCGCGGGCGAGATCGGCTTTACCATCATGTCCATCAGCATCTCGCTGGTCGCGGTATTCATTCCTCTGTTGCTGATGGGCGGGATAATCGGCCGGTTGTTCCGCGAATTCGCCATCACCATGACGCTCACCATCGCCGTGTCGGCGTTCGTCGCGCTCACTCTGTCCCCGATGATGTGCGCCCAGTTCTTGCGCGACGAAAAGCATGCCCAGCACGGGCGCTTCTACATGACCATAGAGCGCGCCTTCGACAAGCTCCTCGCCTGGTACACACGCGGCCTCGATTTCGTGCTCGAGCGGCAACGCTCGACGATGATAGTGTTCGCGCTGACCGTCGCCACTACGGTGCTCCTGTACGTGGTCATTCCCAAAGGCTTCTTTCCGCAGCAGGACACGGGAATCATCGTCGGCCTCACCGATGCCCCGCAAGACATCTCGTTCGAGGAAATGGTGCGCCGGAACCACAAGCTCCTCGAGGTCGTGGGACGCGACCCGGACGTCGCGAGCTACGGCACCGTGATCGGCGGCAACCGCCCCGTCAACAATGACTTCGTCGTCCTCGGACTGAAGCCGCGGGGCGAGCGCAGCGCGAGCGCCGACGACATCATCAACCGGCTGCGCCCGCAGCTTGCGCAGGTCCCCGGCGCAACGCTGTTCATGCAGGCCGCGCAGGATCTCAACATCGGGGGCCGCACGACCCGCACTCAGTATCAATACACGTTGACGGATGCGGACATCGACGAGCTGAACGACTGGGCTCCGAAGCTCCTCGAGCGGCTGCAAAAGCTGCCGATCCTGCGCGACGTGGCATCCGACCAGCAGACCATCAGCGGCATGGTCGCGCTCAGCATCGACCGCGATGCCGCGGCGCGCTATGGGATCCAACCGGCGGCAATCGATCAGGCGCTCTACGATGCCTACGGCCAACGGCAGGCGGCGCAATTCTTCACCCAGCAAAACAGCTATCACGTGATCCTCGAGATCACCCCGTCGCTGCAGAGAAATCCGGAGTCCTTGCACGAGCTTTACTTGAAGTCGCCGATCACCGGTCAGATGGTGCCGCTCTCGACCATGACCCACTACGACACACGCCACGTGACCTACCTGTCGATCAATCACCAGGGCCAGTTTCCGGCGGTAACCCTGTCTTTCAATCTGGCGCCGGGGGCCGCCCTCGGCGAGGCCGTGGACGCGATCACACACGTCTCGGCCGAAATGCGGCTGCCTGCGACCATCGCCGGAACGTTTCAGGGGACGGCGCAGGCCTTTCAGAGCTCGCTCAAGACCCAGCCGTATTTGATCCTGGCGGCGCTGGTGGCGGTGTATATCATTCTCGGCATGCTCTATGAAAGCTACATCCATCCGCTGACGATTCTGTCCACGTTGCCGTCGGCCGGCGTCGGCGCGCTGTTGGTGTTGCTGCTGTTTCACATGGAGCTCAATGTGATGGGTCTGATCGGCATCATTCTGCTCATCGGCATCGTCAAGAAAAACGGCATCATGATGGTGGACTTCGCGATCCAGGCCGAGCGCGAGCAGCATCTGACGCCGCATGACGCCATCCGGCAGGCCTGCTTGCTGCGTTTTCGGCCGATCATGATGACGACGATGGCGGCCTTGCTGGGCGCGCTGCCGCTCGCGCTCGGCCATGGCACGGGCTCGGAGCTGCGCCGCCCTCTCGGTTACACTATGGTGGGTGGTCTGATCGTGAGCCAGGCGCTTACGTTGTTCAGTACGCCGGTGGTGTACTTGTATCTCGACCGGTTCCAATTGTGGCTGAATGGCCGCCGCCGCACGGGCAGCAAGGCGCCGGCGCATCCTCCGACGGATCCCGTGGGTGAGACGGTGTGAAGATTCTCCTGGTCGAGGACAACGAGCGTGTCAGCCAGTTCGTCGTGAAAGGGCTGCAAGAAGCCGGACACACCACCGACCACGCCGCCAACGGACGCGACGGGATGTTTCTCGCGGCGAGCGAGCCTTACGACGTCATCATCATGGACCGGATGTTGCCCGGCGACATCGACGGTCTTGCCATCATCGAAGTCTTGCGCAAGACCGGCAAGCGCACTCCAATCCTCATATTGAGCGCATTGAGCGAGGTCGACGACCGCATTCGCGGCCTGCGCAGCGGCGGCGATGACTACCTGACCAAGCCGTTTGCCTTCGGCGAGCTGCTCGCCCGCCTGGATGCGTTGCACCGCCGCGCCCAAGGCGTCAATCGCGAGATCCCGCTGATCGTCGGTGACTTGCATATGGATCCGATGACGCGCAAGGTGAGCCGCGGCGACCGGCCCATCACCCTGCAGCCCCGGGAATTCAAATTGCTGGAATACCTCATGCGTCACGCCGACCAAGTGGTCACGCGCACCATGCTTCTCGAGAACGTGTGGGACTATCACTTCGACCCGCAGACCAATGTGGTCGACGTGCACATCAGCAAGCTGCGACAGAAGATAGACGCGGAATTCGAGCGGCCGCTGCTGCGCACGGTCCGCAACGCCGGCTACATGGTCACCGCGGGGAGCTAGCATGATGCGCTCGTCCGCGCTTTCCCTTGCGCTCGGCTACGTCGCCTTGGGGATCGCGGCGCTGGTGCTGTTTGCCGCCCCGCTCTATTACGCGTGGCAGGTCACCATCCAGGACGGCCGCAGCGAAATCCTGCAAGCCGACGCGGCGCGTTTGACCGATGTATACCGCCACGAGGGAGGCGATGGCCTGAAGAATTTCATCGATGCACGCATCAATATGCAGATCGCCGGCGATCGCATCCTGCTGCTCACCGACGCATCCCTCAAACCTCTCGCCGGAAACCTCGCGGCGTGGCCCCACGCATTGCCGGCCGCCGCGGGAAATTACCGGATCAAGGTGGACATGGGCGAGCACGGCGTTCAGACCTCGCTCGTGAACGTGACCAAGCTCGGCGACGACGTGCTGCTCGTGGGCCGCGACAACACGTTGTTCGCACCGCTCGAGCGCCGCTTCTGGCACGGGCTGATCGCCGCCATCGCGGTGATCTCCTTGGCCGGCTTGATGATCGGCCTCATCACGCGGCGCTTCTTGATGGCGCGCGTCCACAGCATTCGGCAAACCGTGTCGGCCATCATCCATGGCGATCTCAAGCACCGCCTGCCGACCGATCGGAGCCAGGACGAGCTCAGCACGCTGTCGAGCACCATCAACGGCATGCTCGACCAAATCGAGCAGCTCGTGCACGGGGTACGCAACGTCTCGAACTCCATCGCGCACGATCTGCGCACGCCGCTCGCCGAGCTGCGCTCGCGCCTCGAGGAGCTCGCGTTGATCCGGCCGGCGCCGGAAGCCACGTTCGCGGAGATCGACGGGGCGGTGGCCGACGTCGACCGGGTGATACGCATTTTCGATGCCTTGCTGCGCCTCGCCGAAATCGATGCAGGCCTGCGTCGTTCCGGCTTCGTCGCTTTCGATCTCGTCGAGCTCGGCGGCACCGCGGTGGAATTCTACGCTCCGGCGGCGGAGCTCAAGAACATCCGGTTGCAATTGCACGCGGAGAACTCGCTGAAAGTGTCCGGCGATCCCGTGCTGCTCGCCCAGGCGCTCAGCAATCTGATCGACAACGCCCTTAAATACACGCCGGAAAACGGCGTGATCGACGTCACCTTGCAACGGCGCGCCGGCGGGCGGGCCGAAATCGCGGTTACCGACAACGGCCCGGGCATCGACGAGTCGGAGAAGGCCAAGGTCGTGGAGCGCTTCTATCGCGGCGACGCAAGCCGCGGCACTCCCGGCGTCGGCCTCGGCTTGAGCCTCGCGCAGGCCGTGGCGAAACTGCACGGCAGCGCGCTCGAGCTTGTGGATCGCCGTCCCGGCCTCTCTGTCGTGCTGGCGATGGCCATCAGCGAGGAGCTGCCGAGCGCTTTCGCGGAGCCGCGTGCAGCCGCAGTTGCGGAACATTCCGCGTACGCGAGCGCATCCAAATCACCCGGGTGATCGCTGCCCGCCGCCCAAGTGCGCGCCGCCGTACATGGGCACGTCGTGCGGATTCGTCGGATCGATGCTGATCATTCGGCGCTCGGGATTACGCACGCAGAAAAACGCCGCCGAGGCGGATGAGAACTCGGTAAGCGTCCATCCGGCGTCGAGCCACTCGAGCATGGCGACCAGAAACGCGCGCTTGAGGTCAGCGCCGGCGGGCAGCTGCCGGGCTTCGAGGATGGAGCCGTGCATGCTCCGCACGACATACCAGCGCGGCTCGCCCGTGGGCGCAAGAGGATCGTGACGTTGGCGCTGCCTGACCATTCGCGAAACGCTACAAGAGCGCCGAATTCCTCGTCCACCCAGTAATCCGCACTGCAAAAAACTGTATATCGGCCGCCACCCCGCCGGGCGACCTCGTCGGCGCATTCCTACGCCCGCTGTCCGAAACCCACGAGTCTGCGCAGCGATCCGCGGTGATAAAGTAGTGAGGTCGCCATATTCGCGTGAGGAGCTCGTGATGGGAAACCCGGAAACGCCCAAGGATTCGGAGAAGTCGGACACCGCCGCAGAACGACGGCTGCGAGGCCCGGCGCTCGACGGGGCCGAGAACAAGACGGCGGCGGATCACGACACGTACGAGAAGCGCCGCAATCCCGATACGGAGCTGCGTGTCGACGGTGAAGAGGACACGCTGTACGACGACGGCTTGGACACCGACGACGACGATCCTGATACGTTCGCCGGCACGCGTGGAAAATCCGACGGCATCAAGCCATAGTCGCGATGCCTGTTGCGTCGCAGCGGACGCTCGACCAGAGTGGTCGCTGGTCGTTAATTCTTGATTTTGTAGGATAAGTTCCGAGAAAACCGGCGGAGCCGGCGGCCTTTACGGGATTTACTCCACAGTTCCCGCATCCCCTTCCCAGGGGGCCTGAGTGCGGTGCCACAATGAGTTCTTCATTGTGCGCGGACAGTAATTCATGCGGCCTCGGTTGGCACATCTCGGGGCGGTTCTGGGTCGCAGGTGGCTGCGCGTCAGGGCCCGGTTGCGTCGCGGAGTCTCTATCGGCATCGCCGGGCGCCTTGCCACCTCCTTCGCCGCCGTTGCCGCGCTTGCCTTCGCCGCCAACCTGATGATCGAGCGCGAGATCGCCGTGGTGCAGACCACGCGCGTCACCCGCGGCCAATATTCCCCTGCCCCCAGTGAGAGAGCGGCGACGGCGGCAACGGCCAGCGCCCCGCCGTCGGCCGGCTCCCGCGAGACCCTGCAGTCCGACGTCGTGACGGCGGATATCGACCGCTTCCAAGCGGCGCTCGAGCATTATCAACGCGCCATCGAGGCGCGCGTGTCTATGGACACGAGCGCTGCCGAAGAGAGCTGCCGCAGCGCCGAACGTGACCTCGATCTCGCCGCCAAGGCGGTGGAGAAGGAGCAGGCGCGCGAACGCACCGTGCAAGCGCAGCTCACGATCTACGAGCGCGCCGGAGCCGATTACGTGCAATCGGCCGATCAGCGGCGATCGGTGCTGCAGCGATACCAGGATCGCCTCGATGCGATGGACCAGCGCATCACGGCCTCCATGAGCCGCGCGCTCAAGCTGTTCGGGCGCGTATTCGCGCGACAATCGCTGCTGCGCCTGCACGAGAGCATCGATGAGTTGCAGCGGCATTTCACCGACGTCGCCGCGGCGAGCGTCGCCGATCCGCACTCGCTCGCCGCCCTGGCCGACAGCGAGAATGCATTGGCCCGCACGTTCCAGGGCGACGAGGCGAGCCTCTCGCGCTCGGAAGGCAACGAGTGGGTCCGCGCAATGCACGAGGACCTCGGCCAGCTCGAGACGCTGCGCGCCGCAGGCATCGAGACCGGCAATACTCAGCACCAGACGACCGCACGGTTCGCCGCGGCCCGCGACCGGCTGCTCGCGTCGGTGCCCGAAATCGTAACCAAATCCCTCACGGTGTTCGAGCGCCCGTCCGCAACCGAGGCGCCGCACAGTGTTCCTCCCCTGCCGCCCGCGATCGCCTCGCCCGTGGTGGACGCCGTCACCACCACCACCACGACGACGACCACGGTGCCCGATCAGCACCGCCGCATGATGGTCGCCTGGATCACGGCGGCCGTGCTTCTGGTCTGGCTCGCGATCTCGGTCTGGACGGTGCGCAGCATTCTGACTCCGGTGGGCCGGCTGATCGAGGCGACGCGCAAACTCGCGCGCGGCGAGGAAGTGCGCGCTCCGCGTGGGGGCCTGAAAGAGTTGAACGCCCTGTCCATCGCATTCAACCGCATGGCGTCGCAACTGCGCGCGGCACGGGAAATCACACAGGGCTACCGGCGCACGCTCGAAACCCAGGTCGAGCAACGCACCCGCTTGCTCCAGCATCTGGCGGAACACGACCCGCTCACGCTGCTTGCGAACCGGCGCCAATTCTTCATTCTTCTGAACCGCTCGATCGAGCGCGCGCGCCCGCGCGGTGACGGCGTCGCCGTGTTTTTCATCGATCTGGACAATTTCAAGAATCTAAACGACAGCATGGGCCACGCCTTCGGCGACCGCGTGCTCATCAGCGTCGCGCAGCGTCTCGAGGAGACCGCGCAGGGTTTCGGTGTCGCCGCGCGCCTGGGGGGCGATGAATTCACGATCGTTCACGAGCGGGTCGATTCTGCCGAAGCGGCGCTCCTAGCCGCGCATCGTATCGTCGGCGCGTTCGAGCGGCCGCTTAGCGTCGAGGGACGCACCATCACGGTGAGCGTGAGCGTCGGAACGAGTTTTTATCCCGATCACGAGCAAACGGCCGAAGACCTATTGAGCGCCGCCGATGCGGCATTGTTCCGCGCCAAGGCGCTCGGCCGCAGCCAGGCGGCGCTGTTCACACGGGAGCTTCTCGAGGCCGCCACCCGCAAGTTCACCACCGAGCAAGGAATCCGGCGAGCTCTCGAGCACGAGGAGTTCGAGTTGCTGTTCCAGCCTGAGGTGCGCTTGGATAGCCTGCGGGTCGGTTTGGTCGAGGCGCTGGTCCGCTGGCGAATGCCTGACGGACGGCTCGCGAGCCCGAGCGAGTTCTTGGCGGTTACTGAGGAGTCCGGCCTCATCCTCGATCTTGGCGACTGGGTGTTGCGTCGAGCGATCGAGGCCGCCGCGAACTGGCAACGCGGCTCCTGGCCCGGGGTCAAGGTCGCGATCAATGTCTCGCCGCGGCAACTGCTGAGCACGAGCTTCGTGGATCGCGTGCAGAGGCTCCTGCACGAGTTCGAGCTGCCGGCACATTGCATCGAGCTCGAGCTCACCGAGTCGGTGCTGCAAACGGGTGCCGCCACCATCGAATCGCTCCGGCGGCTGCGCGCGCTCGATATCGCGATCGCACTCGACGACTTCGGCACGGGCTACTCCTCGTTCGCCTCCCTGGAACAGCTCCCCTTGTCGCGCATCAAGCTCGACCGCGCTTTGATTGCCGGCATCGATACGCAGCCGCGCTCCGCCGCGATTGCGATGGCGCTGATCCTGTTGTGCGAGGATCTCGGTATTGAGGTGACGGCGGAAGGCGTGGAGCGCAGCACCCAATTCAGCGCCCTGGCCGCAAATCCCGCGCTCTACCTGCAGGGGTACCTGATCTCGCCGCCGGTCCCTGAGGCCGAAGTCCCGCGGGTGATCGACACCATGCCGCAGGCGATGCACGACTTGCTCTTGTCAATTCCCGCCCAGGCCTCGCGCGCCGAGGTCCCGAGGCCCTCAGCCGGTCTTCGAGATCTGACACGCGGTGCGGTAAAGCGCTAAGATTTCGCCCATGAATAAATTGATTCGGTGGGCCGCGACGGCCCTCTGCGGGGCTGCGCTGCTTGCCGGTGTCGAGAATGCCGTCAGCCAGACTCCGGAACAGGAGAAACAATGGGCCGAGGAACGCGAGCGTAGCAACCAGGCCGCGAAAGCCCGGGCCGAGCAACTCGCACGGGAGCGCGCGGCACGCAAAGCCGACCCCATGGCCTGGGTGCACACGCTCGATCCGATGAGCGGCGGCGGCTGGGAATTTCGCAGCGTGGCAGCCGATGGCTCCTGGGCGATCTACGCCAGCACCCACCAACTCAAGCGCAAGGGTCAGATCGCCACCGGCTGGATCCGCTACGAGTACGCCGAGCCGCAGACGGGCCAGGGCAATCCGTACCTGAGTGCCGTGGAGAAGCAGGAGTACGACTGCAAGAAGCAGCAGACCCGCAACATGCTGGTCATTTACTACACGGCCAACAACATCCAGGGCACCGAGGAAACCGAGGAGGCGGATCCGAAAGCGACCCCTTGGAGTCCGATCGTGCCGGGTACGCGGGAAGAAACGAATTTCACATGGGCATGCGATCAGAGCCGCGCCGCGGGCGCCAAGTGAACGGTCGTCGCAAGCAGCTTGGAACGGTCGGCGCACGGTCCGACCAGAATCTCGACTTCGCCCGGTTCGAACACGAGCTCGAGATCGAGACCCAGAAATCGTAAGTCCCCGCCGGCCAAAGGCAGCGCGACGGTGCCCGATTGACCCGGGTGAAGCCTGATCTTGCTGAAACCCTTGAGCTCGAGCACCGGTCTCGCGACGCTCGCAAGCTTGTCGTGAGTGAACAGGAACACGGTCTCCTCCGCCATCCTCGGTCCTTGATTTGCGACATCCACGCGAACCGTCAGCGTCTCGCTCTCGAGCAACGTCTCCTTGCTCAAGCGCAGGTTCGACAGGACGAATCGGCCATAGCTCAGCCCGTGACCGAAGGGAAACAGCGGATCGTTGGGGGAATCGAGGTACTTGCTGGTGTAATGATCATTCGGATCGGCGGGCCGCCCCGTAGGCCGCGCGGCGTAGAACAGCGGCACCTGTCCAAGGTTGCGGGCCCAAGTCACCGGGGTGCGTCCGCTCGGACTCACCCGGCCGGTGAGTACGTCGGCGATGCCGTTGCCCGCTTCGCTCCCCGGAAACCACGCGGCGATCACCGCATCGGCACTCTCGATCAGCCACGGCACGATGAGCGGGCGGCCCGAGAAGAGGACGACGATTACCGGCTTGCGCAAAGCGCGCGCACGCTCGAACACGCTCTCGGCGAGCAGTCGCTGCCGGCCCGGCAGATGAGGGTGGGCGCGGCTCGCAGCCTCGCCGCTCATCGCCTGGCCCTCGCCCACGCACAGTACGATCGCATGCGCCTGGCTGCAAAGCTCTACGGCCTGCGCGACCCCGGCGACATTATCGCCCGCGATGTCGACACCGGTCGCGTGCAGTACCTGCCCTTCGCCGAGCGCCGCCTTGAGTCCGGCCAGCACGGTCACGTCGGGATCGGATTCGGCGGCGGCCGACCAAGGTCCCCGCATGTCGCGAGGCGCATCGGCCAGCGGGCCGATCAGCGCGACGCGGACACCGCCCGGCAGCGGCAGCGCGTTCGCATCGTTCTTGAGCAGCACCAGCGAGCGGGAAGCGGCCGCGCGCGCGAGACGCCGCCGGACCGCAAGCGCCTCACTGCTCTCGGGCTCGGCGCCGCGGCGATAGGGATCGTCGAACAGCCCGAGCTTCGATTTGAGCGTGAGCACACGCCGCACCGCCTCGTCGATGTCCGCCGCCGCCACCCAGCCGCGATCGAGCGCGATCGGCAGACCATGCCGATAGGCCCCGCCCATCATGTCGATGTCGACCCCCGCATTGAGCGCGAGGGCCGAGGCTTGGGCGAGGTCGGCCGCGATGCCGTGGCGAATCAACTCGGCCACGGCGTTGTAATCGCTCACGATGACGCCGTTGAAACCGAGACGACGGCGCAGCCATCCCTTGATGAGCGCCGCGTTCGCCGTCATGGGGATGCCGGCGAGATCGTTGAACGCGGGCATGACGGAGCTCACTCCGGCCGCGACGGCCGCCGCAAACGGCGGCAGATACACTTCGCGCAACGTTCGATCCGAGATGTCGACGGATGCGTAATCGCGGCCGGCGGTCGCGGCCCCGTAGGCGCAGTAATGCTTGGCCACCGCGGCCAGCGCAATCGGCGCGGCGAGATCGTCCCCCTGAAACCCGCGCACTTTCGCATCCGCCATGCGCATCCCCACCCACGGATCCTCGCCCGGACCCTCGGCGCTTCGGCCCCAGCGCGGATCGCGCGAGATATCGAGCATGGGCGCAAAAGTCATGGCGAGGCCGGCGGCGGTGGCTTCCTTGGCCGCCTCGCGCGCGGTGAGCGCCCATAGATCGGGCTCGAACGCCGCCGCTTCGCCGAGCGGAATCGGAAAAATGGTGTGGTGGCCGTGCACCACATCGAAACCGAACAGCAACGGAATGCCGAGGCGCGATTCCTCCACCGCCAAGCGTTGCATTTCGCGCACGTGCTCGGCGCCGAACAGATTGAGCAGGCTCCCCACCGTGCCTGCGCGGATCGAGTCGGTCGAGTCGCCGGCCAAGGTCGGGCCGGTCACGGTGTAGCCGGCTGTGGTCATGGTGAGCTGCCCAAGCTTCTCGGCCAAAGACATCTCCCGGATGAGCCGGTCGATACGATTCGTGGCAGCTTGAGTCATGGGCAACGCGCGCGACGCGCGGCGCTTGTTTTTGTCGACCGAATGCTCCAAGGGGAGCCCGGCGTGGCGGATAATGATGGAATTGGCTGGCTCCTAAAGTGACCCGCATGATCATAAAACGGCCCGACGATGTAAATACGCCTCCGACCGGGGTGCCCCCCGGCCATGGGCCGACCGCCTCTCCCGACGCTGATGGATCCTCCGATTTCGACGAGGGTGCCGACTCAGGTCTCGTGGCGCAGGTTGGCATGATGCTGCGGGCGTCATGGGCCTCTCCGGTGCGCGGTGCGCTTGTCGCGCTGTCGCTCGGAACCTTCCTTGTCGTGGCGGCGACCGCTTATGGCCAGATCAAGCTGAATACCTGGAATCAGCCGTTCTACGACGCGTTGTCGCACAAGAATCTCCATGAGTTTTGGAGGCAGCTCGGCGTCTTCGGCGTGATCGCGGGTGCGCTGCTCACACTCAACGTCGGGCAGCGTTGGTTGGTCGAGACCTTGAAGCTGAAGCTCCGCGAAGGGCTGGTGCGCGATCTCGTGCAAGGCTGGATGGCACCGGGACGCGCCTTCCGGCTCGCGCACGCCGGGGCGATGGGCGTCAATCCCGATCAACGCATGCACGAGGATGCGCGGCATCTGACGGAATTGTCGGGAGACCTAGGGGTCGGCCTGCTGCAGGCCTCGATTCTGCTCGCCTCCTTCATCAGCGTGCTCTGGGGTCTGTCCAGCAATTTCGCGTTCCATGCGGCCGGCCGCTCCTTCGTCATACCGGGTTACATGGTATGGGCGGCAGTCCTGTACTCGGGATCCGCCTCGCTCCTCTCCTATTGGGTGGGCCGGAGCCTCATACGCAACAACGCCAACCGGTATGCGCGGGAGGCCGATCTGCGCTTCTCGCTCGTACGGGTGAACGAGCACATCGACTCCATCGCGCTCGCGCGCGCCGAACCGGACGAGGAACGGCGCATCGATCACGACTTGGGCGCCGTGCTGCGCGCCATGCGCTTGCTGGTAACCGGCAACACCCGGCTCACCTGGGTGACCGCAGGTTACGGGTGGTTCACCTTGGTGGCTCCCATCCTGGTCGCGGCGCCCTTGTATTTCGAAGGCACGCTGACATTCGGCGGCCTCATGATGGCATCGGGCGCTTTCATGCAGGTTCAGTCGTCCCTCCGCTGGTTCGTGGATAACTTCAGCACGCTCGCCGATTGGCGTG
>Ga0302314_10003773_pt1 | contig 27879 bp, 22 predicted proteins | sample III_Palsa_N2_3_FD_200533 | JGI IMG/M metagenome (GOLD analysis project Ga0302314, IMG submission 200533) | Peat permafrost microbial communities from Stordalen Mire near Abisko, Sweden - III_Palsa_N2_3 | ecosystem: Environmental > Terrestrial > Soil > Palsa > Peat permafrost | place: Sweden...
CCTGTACCCGGTCGGCTTCGAGCCATTCGCCGGTCTCCGGGTCGAAGCCGTCCGGGTACAGGTAGTTGCCGGACTCGTCGTAGGACGCGGCCATGCCGTACAGGGTCGGGTCGAACTGGTCCACCTCGGCGTCGCCGGTCAGGCCCTCGTTGGCCTGCTTGAGCGACAGCGAGATCCGGCGGCGCTCGAGGTCGATGTCGATGACCTTGACGAAGATGTCGTCGCCGACCTGGACGACCTGCTCCGGGATCTCCACGTGGCGCTCGGCCAGCTCGGAGATGTGCACCAGGCCCTCGATGCCCTCTTCGACCCGCACGAACGCGCCGAACGGAACCAGCTTGGTGACCTTGCCGGGCACGACCTGGCCGATCTGGTGGGTCCGGGCGAACTGCTGCCACGGGTCTTCCTGGGTCGCCTTGAGCGAGAGGGAGACGCGCTCGCGGTCCATGTCCACGTCGAGCACCTCGACGGTGACCTCCTGGCCGACTTCGACGACCTCGGAGGGGTGGTCGATGTGCTTCCAGGACAGTTCCGAGACGTGCACCAGGCCGTCCACGCCGCCGAGGTCGACGAAGGCGCCGAAGTTGACGATCGAGGAGACCACACCGGACCGGACCTGGCCCTTGAGCAGGGTGGTGAGGAAGGTCTGGCGGACCTCGGACTGGGTCTGCTCCAGCCAGGCGCGGCGGGAGAGGACCACGTTGTTGCGGTTCTTGTCCAGCTCGATGATCTTGGCTTCGAGCTCCTTGCCGACGTACGGCTGCAGGTCGCGCACCCGGCGCATCTCCACCAGCGAGGCGGGCAGGAAGCCGCGCAGGCCGATGTCGATGATCAGACCGCCCTTGACCACCTCGATGACCGAACCGGTGACGATGCCGTCCTCGTCCTTGATCTTCTCGATCGTGCCCCAGGCGCGCTCGTACTGAGCCCGCTTCTTGGACAGGATGAGGCGGCCTTCCTTGTCCTCCTTCTGGAGGACCAGTGCCTCGACGTGGTCGCCCACGGCGACTACCTCATGCGGGTCTACATCGTGTTTGATGGACAGCTCGCGGGAGGGGATGACACCTTCGGTCTTGTAACCGATGTCGAGCAGGACCTCGTCCCGGTCGACCTTCACGATGGTGCCGTCGACGATATCGCCGTCGTTGAAGTACTTGATGGTCTCGTCGATCGCGGCGAGGAAGGCCTCCTCCGAACCAATGTCGTTGATGGCGACCTGGGGAGTGGTGCGGAGGGTCTCGGTGCTGCTCGTCATTAGGTTGGGGCTCCGGACGCGGATAATTTAGTCGGATGACGCACGCTTACGGAGCCTGACTCACACCTGGATGCACGGCACAGATGTGGTCACACGGAGTGGTGATGACTCTGTGTTATGGTACCGGCCGTTACGGGTGAGTCGGTGCGGCCCCCTCGGTCTGAAGCCACACGGGTCCGCAGCGCAAAAGCCAGGATACGGTGCCGATGAGCACAAGGTCAATCGAGTAGCGCAGAGCGTCGGCATTCTGCCACCGGCCGACTGGCGGACCACAAGCCGACGATAGCGTGACCACGCGCGATTCGGAAGAGCGGCGCCCGAAGACCGCTGTGCGGAACGCGTAGAAACCCGCTGACGCTGTCGACATCGGCGCCGGCCCGCAACCATCATCCGCGACCATCAGGAGAGCACACGCACATGCCCGAGTCCACCGAAGAATCCTGGCAGCAGCTGGATCTGGTCACCCGGCGCCCGGCCGACAACGCGCAGAGCGTGCGGGCCAACCGTTCCTGGTGGGACGCCAACGCCGACGAGTACCAGACCGAGCACGGCGGGTACCTCGGCGACGCCCGCTTCCTGTGGTGCCCCGAGGGCCTCTACGAGGACGAGGTCCACCTGCTCGGCGAGGTGGCCGGGCGGCGGGTGCTGGAGGTCGGCTGCGGCGCCGCCCAGTGCGCCCGCTGGCTGGCCGGGCAGGGCGCGCAGGCGGTCGCCTTCGACCTGTCGGCCCGCCAACTCGCGCACGCCCGCCGGATCGACCAGGACCTCGACCGGCCAGGCCCGTCTCTGGGCCCGTCCCTGGTCCAGGCCGACGCCACGGCGCTGCCCTTCGCCGCGGAGAGCTTCGACCTGGCCTGCTCCGCCTTCGGCGCGGTGCCCTTCGTCGAGGACTCCGCGGCGGTGATGCGGGAGGTGGCCCGGGTGTTGCGGCGAGGCGGCCGCTGGGTTTTCTCCGTGCCGCACCCGTTCCGCTGGTGTCTGCCCGACGACCCGGGCGAGAACGGCCTGCGGGTCAAGGACTCCTACTTCGACCGCCGCCCGTACGTCGAGCAGGACGAGGACGGCGTCGCCACGTACGTGGAACATCACCGGACCCTGGGCGACCGGGTCCGCGAGCTGACCGGCGCCGGGTTCGTGCTGGCCGACCTGATCGAGCCGGAGTACCCGGCGGACTTGGGCGATCGCTGGGGCGGCGGCTGGTCGGCGCTGCGCGGCTCGCTCGTGCCGGGCACCGCGATCCTGGTCGCGCACAAGGCCGGAACGGGCCCGGTGGTCGATCCGGCCAGGTAGGTAATACAGTCACCCGAGACGAGTTTCCGGCAGCCACCGGCTCCGCCGCCGGGCCCCCGGGCCCGGCATCCGAACGAAAGAGGGCGATCCCGCGTCATGGCTCGACGACTTCTAGCCGACAGCGCCGTGGTCGCCGCGGGCACGCTGGTGGGCAACGGCCTGTCCTACGGGTTCAGCTTCACCCTCTCGCACAAGCTGGGCCCGACCGGGTACGGGCAGATCGGCTCGCTGCTGGCGATCTTCCTGATCGCCTCGGTGCCGGCCACCGCGTTCCAGGTGGTGACCGCGCGCCGGGTGGCCCGGGCCCGCAGCCAGGACCCGGCCGACATCCGCGAGGTCACCGGCCCGCTGGTGCGCTGGGCGCTGCTGATCGGCGTGGGCACGACGGCTCTGCTGGTGCTGGCCTCCCCGCTGCTCTCGATGGCCCTGCCGGCGCTGTCCACCGCGCAGATCGCCTTCACCGCGCTGACTCTGCTGCCCAATACCCTGATCTACTGCTACCTCGGCATCGCCCAGGGCAGCGGGCGCTTCACCACCTTCTCCGCGCTGTTCATGCTGTCCACCGCGTCGAAGTTCGCGGTCGGCGTGGTGCTGGGCGCGGTCAAGGCCGACCCCGGCGTCATCATGGGGGCCATGGCCGCCGTGTGGGTGGTGGTCGCGGCCATCTGCCACTACACGCTGCGCGACCTGACCGGCAAGCCCGTCCTGGTCAAGGACACCGGCTACCTGAGCGAACTGGGAAACGCCTCCTGGGGCCTGGGCGCGGTGCTGCTGCTCTCGCTGCTCGACGGCCTGCTCGCGGCGCACTATTTCCGCGGCGACGAGCTCGGCCGCTACCAGGCCGGCGCGCTGTTCACCCGCGCGGGATACTTCGGCCCGCAGTTCATCGCGGTCCTGGTCTTCCCCCGGCTGGCCATCCCGGAGACCCGGGCCCGGGCTCTACGAGTGGCCTTGCTCGCCGCCCTGGCCATGGGCGCGGTCACCGTGCTGGCGAGCGCGTTCATCGCCAAGCCGCTGATCAAGATCGCCTTCGGCCAGGCCTACCTGGGCACCGCGACCGGCTTCGACCTGACCTCGGCGGCCTGGATATTCGCCCTGTCCGGCGCGATCCAGGCGCTAGTGCAGCTGGCCTTGCTCGACGCCATCGCCCGGCGCAGCGCGGTGATCGGCTGGACCGTGTTCGGCAGCATCTTGGTCGAGTTCCTGGTGATCCTCACCGTTGCGCACCACTCCCCGGTCCAGCTGATCACCACCGCGGTGAGCGTCAGCGGCGTCGCCGCGCTGGTCGGCCTGACCATCGCGCTGCGCAGCAAGAGCCCGGCGCCGGTGGCCGAGGCGGCCGGGGCGAGCGCCGAGCTGGCCCCGGTCACGCCCTGACCCGGGCCTTCCCGGCGGTGATCGACAACGGGCATCGACAATGGGCATCGACAACAGGCACCGGCGACAAAATCCGCGCATAAACCGGCCGAAGTGGTTACGGTCAACCTATGGCCTACACCCCTTACCTCCGGTTCCCGCATCTCGCCCATGACCTCCTCACCTTCGTCGCCGAAGACGACGTGTGGCTCGTCCCGATCGGCGGTGGCCGCGCCTCGCGGCTGACCGCCGATCAGGTGCCGGTCGCACACCCGCGACTAAGCCCGGACGCACACCATGTGGCCTGGAGATCCGGGCGCGACGGCGCCGGCGACGCCTATGCCGTCCTGGTGGACGGCGGACCGGTCGTCCGACTGACCCACTGGGACGACGGCCGCCTGAAGACCAGCGGTTGGATATCCGACTCGGAAGCCCTCGTGCTGAGCACCACCGGCCAGCACCGCACCCCGCGGGGCCGGGCGTACGCGGTCTCGCTGACCGGAGCGGTGCGCGCGCTGCCGTACGGCGCCACCTCCGACGTGAACGTCGCGCCCGACGGCGCCGTGATCACCAGCTCGTACTACTCCGAGCCCGCGCACTGGAAGCGCTACGGCGGAGGCACCGGCGGCAAGCTCTGGCTGGACCGCGACGGCGGCGGCGAATTCGCCCCCTTCCTGCACGGGCTCGGCAACCACCTGGTCAGCCCGCTGTTCGTCGGCGAACGGATCGCGTTCCTGTCCGACCACGAGGGTGTCGGCGCGCTGTACTCCGCCACCCGCGACGGCGACGATCTGCGTCGACACTCCGACCACGGCCCCTACTACGCTCGGCACGCCACGACGGACGGCACCCGGGTCGTTTACCAGAGCGCCGGCGACATCTGGCTGCTGACCTCGCTGGACGCCGAACCGGTGAAAATCGACATCCAACTCGGCGGCGTGCGCTCGGGCCGGGCGGCCTTCCCCGTCCACGCTGCCGACTCGCTCGGCGAGTTCAGCGTGTGCAAGACCGGCCGGATCGTCACGGCCGAGGTGCGCGGCACCATCCACTGGCTGCCGGTCGAGGACGGCCCGGCGCACACCCTGCTCGCCACCCCCGGCGTCCGCGGACGGCTGCCCGTGGTCGTCTCCGCCAAGTCCGCCGTGCTCTGCGCGTCCGACGCGGGCGGCGAGGACGGGCTCGACCTGATCCCCTCGGACGGCGCTCCCGCCCGCCGGATCGGCGACGGCCGGCTCGGCCGGGTTCTGGGCCTGGCCGTCTCCCCGGACGGCAAGACCGCCGCGGTCTCCTCGGACGACGGACGGCTGCTCCTCGTCGACCTCGACGCCGATACGAGCACGGACGGGGCAATCACGGAGCTGACCCGCTGCGAATCCAACGAGCCGTACGGCCTCGCCTTCTCTCCCGACTCGGCCTACCTGGCCTGGTCGCAGTCGTGGAGCAGCGACCACGGCGACCACGTCGCCGCACAGATCCGGCTGGCCCGCCTGGCCGACCGCACCATCGTGGACGTCACCGGCCCCCGCTTCGACAGCCGCAGCCCGGCTTTCTCGCCGGACGGCAAGTACCTCTCGTTCCTGTCGAACCGCACTTACGACCCGTCCTACGACGCGCACCTGTTCGACCTCACCTTCCTGCCCGGCGTGCGCCCGTACCTGGTCACCCTCGCCGCCGAGACCCCCTCGCCGTTCGCCCCGGAGCTCAACGGCCGCCCCACCGCACCGGACGACGCGAAGAAGGACGGGAAGGGCGAGAACCCCGGCGATGACGCGCCCGCCCCGGTCCGGATCGACCTGGACGCCCTCGCCGAGCGGATCGTGCCGTACCCGGTGGAGGCCGGGGACTACACGGCGCTGTCAGCGGTGAAGGACGGCATCGTCTGGATGAGCCGGCCGCCCCGGGGAGAGCTCGGCGAGAACTGGAAGGGCGCCGCGGCCAAGCCGCCGAAGGCCACGCTGACCAGGTACGACCTTGGCAAGCGCAAGCGCTCGGTCGCGGTCGCCGCCCTCGACGGATACGACGTCTCCGGCGACGGCGGCCGAATCGCCTACCGCGTGGACGGCGAACTGAAGATCAAGGCCTCCGACGCGACCGACGAGGAGAGCACCGTCACGGTCGACCTCGACCGGATCCGGGTGCAGGTCGACCCGTCGGCCGAATGGGCGCAGATGTACCAGGAGGCGTGGCGGCTGGTCCGGGACAACTTCTGGCGCGCGGACATGGGCGGCCTGGACTGGGCCGCGATGGCGGAGCGGTACCGGCCGCTGCTCGACCGGATCGGCTCGCACGACGACCTTTTCGACGTGCTGTGGGAACTGCAGGGCGAACTGGCCTCCTCGCACGCGTACGTGTGGCCGCAGCCGCGGTACACCGCCGAGGCGACCAAGCAGGGCCGGCTCGGCGCGGACCTGGCCCCGGACGCCGACGGAACCTGGCGGATCGTGCGGATCCTGCCCGGCGAGTCCTCGGTCATCGAGGGCCGCTCCCCACTGGCCGCGCCGGGCGTCGCGACCAAGCCGGGCGACGCGATCATCGCGGTGGACGGCAGGCCGGTGGACCCGGTCCGCGGCCCCGCGCCGCTGCTGGCCGGAAAGGCCGACAAGCCGGTCGAGTTGACCCTGCGCCGTGACGACCCGTCGGCTGAAGCAACAGAGCGACGGGTCGTGGTCGTCCCGCTCTCGTCCGAGCACACCCTGCGCTACCACGACCTGATCGCAGGCCGGCGGGCGAAGGTACGTGAGCTGTCCGACGGCCGCCTGGGATATGTCCACGTGCCAGACATGCAGTCCCAGGGCTGGGCCGAATTCCACCGGGACTACTCCAGCGAGGTCGCCCACGAAGGGCTGATCTTCGACGTCCGGGAGAACGCCGGCGGGCACACCTCCCAACTGGTGATCGAGAAGCTCAACCGGCGGATCATCGGCTGGGACGCCCCGCGCCGGGGCCGGCTTGAGAGCTACCCCCTGGACGCGCCCCGCGGCCCGGTCGTGGCGCTGGCCGACGAGTGGGCCGGTTCCGACGGGGACATCGTCACCCAGGCGATCAAGTCCTACGGGATCGGGCCGGTCGTGGGCACCCGCACGTGGGGCGGCGTCATCGGGATCGACGGCCGCTACCAGCTGGTCGACGGCACCACGGTGACCCAGCCGAAGTTCGCCTTCTGGTTCGACGGGCCCGGCTGGAGCGTGGAGAACTACGGCGTCGACCCGGACATCGAGGTGGTCATCACGCCGCAGGACCGCTCCGCCGGCCGCGACCCGCAGCTGGAGACGGCCGTGCGGCTGGCGCTGGAGGCCCTCGAAGCGCGCCCGGCCTCCACGCCGCCGAGTATCTGAGCCCTGTTCCAAGCCACCTTCCGTACGACCTTCCGAACCACGGCCCGCGTATCGGTCCGCCCGCAGTGACGAGCGGCCCGGTACGCGGGCCGACTGTTGCCCGCGTTAGAAATGCGCGCGTACAAAAGCCGGAATGGCTACGGTGCTTTCATGGCAGCTTCCTCATACCTGCGTCATCCGCACCTGGCCCACGACCTCCTCACCTTCATCGCCGAGGACGATGTCTGGCTCGTTCCGGTCTCGGGCGGCCGCGCGTCCCGGCTGACCTCCGACCGGGTCCCGGTCACCCAGCCGAGGCTCAGCCCCGACGCGAGGCACGTGGCCTGGACCTCGTCCCGCGACGGCACGGCCGAGGCTTACGCGGTCGCGGTGGACGGCGGGGCGGCCAACCGGCTGACCTACTGGGGCGAGCGGACGACCCTCACCAGCGGATGGCTCTCGGCCGACGAAGTCCTGGTGCTGAGCGCGAATTCGCACCGCACCACCCGGCGGCGGCCCTGGGCCTACGCGGTGTCCCTCGCCGGCGCGACCCGGGCCCTGCCCTACGGCTCCGCCTCGGGGGTGGCCGTCGCCCCGGACGGAGCGACGCTGCTCTCCAGCGCCAGCTCGACCCCGCAGGCCTGGCGCAAGCGCTACCTGGGCGGCCGGGCCGGACGGATCTGGCTGGACCCCGACGGCGGCGGAGAGTTCGCCCCCTTCCTCGGCGAGGTCGGCGGGAGCCAGGCTGACGCGATGTTCGTCGGCGACCGGATCGCCTTCGTGTCCGACCACGAAGGAATCGGCGCGCTCTACTCCACCACCCGCGACGGCGACGACCTGCGCCGGCACACCGAACTCGGCACCTACTACGCCAGGAACGCGACCACGGACGGCACCCGGATCGTCTACCACCGGGCCGGTGAGCTCTGGCTGCTGCCCTCGCTCGACGCCGAGCCCGAACCGATCCCGGTCACCCTCGGCGGAGCCCGCACCGGACGCAGCCCCTTCCCGGTCTCGGCCGAGACCGAGCTCCACGGCCTCCAGCTGGACCGGACCGGCCGGATCGCGGCGGCCGAGGTGCGCGGGACCATCCACTGGCTGCCGGTCGAGGACGGCCCGGCCCGCGCCCTGCTGGCCGAACCTGGCGTCCGCGGGCGGCTGCCGGTAGTCGTGCCGGGCAAGTCCGCCGTGCTCTGTGTGAGCGACGCCGGCGGCGAAGACGGGCTCGACCTGATCCCCGCGGACGGCGCGCCCGCGCGTCGGATCGGCCACGGCCTGCTCGGACAGGTCTTCGAATTGGCAGTCTCCCCCGACGGCAAGACCGCCGCGGTCTCCACCGAGGACGGACGGCTGCTCCTGATCAACCTCGACGATGAGCGGCCGGGCGACGCGCCGATCACCGAGCTGGCCCGGGACGAGCTGCACGAACCGCACGACTTGGCCTTCTCCCCCGACTCGGCCCACCTGGCCTGGTCACAGCCCTGGTCGGTCGGTTTCGGCACCCGGGCCAGCGAGCAGATCCACCTGGCCCGACTGGCCGACCGGACGATCACCGACGTCACCGGACAACGCTTCCACAGCTTCTCCCCGACCTTCACCCGGGACGGCAAATACCTGGCCTTCCTGTCGAACCAGTCCTTCGACCCGGTCTACGATGCGCACCTGTTCGATCTCAGCTTCCTTCCCGGCATACGGCCGTATCTGGTCACCCTGGCCCGCGATACCCCGTCACCGTTCGCCCCGGAGCTCAGCGGCCGCCCGGCCGCGGAGCGCGCCGGCCACGGTGGCGGGAAGGACGAGGCTGCCGAGGACTCCGCGCCGGAACCGGTCCGGGTCGACCCGGAGCGGATCGACCGACGGATCGTGCCCTTCCCGGTGGAGGCCGGGGAGTACTCCGATCTACGCGCGATCGAGGGCGGCGTGGCCTGGTTGAGCCGGTTCCCCTTGGGCGAACTCGGCGAGGCGTGGAGGGGCGCCGCCGAACAGCCGCCGAAGACCGAGCTGGTCCGCTACGACCTGGGCAAACGCAAGCGCTCGGTGCTCGTCGCCGAACTCGACTCCTACGCGGTCTCCGGCGACGGCCGCCGGATCGCCTTCCGCACAGGTGGCGCACTCAAGGTCAAGGCCTCGGACGCGGCCGACCGGGCTGCGGACAAGGACACGATCGCGGTGGACCTGGACCGGATCCGGGTCCAAGTCGACCCGGTGGCCGAATGGCGGCAGATGTACCAGGAATCCTGGCGGCTGACCCGGGACAACTTCTGGCGCCCGGACATGGGCGGCCTGGACTGGGCCGGGATGGCGGACCGGTACCGGCCGCTGCTGGACCGGATCGGCTCGCCGGACGACTTCGTCGACCTGTTGTGGGAGCTCCAGGGCGAACTCGCCACCTCGCACGCGTACGTGGTGGTTCCAGTCCCCTCCGCCCCGGCGGCGACCCGGCAGGGCCTGCTCGGCGCGGACCTGGCCCCGGACCCCGACGGAACGTGGCGGATCGTCAGGATCCTGCCGGGCGAGTCCTCGGTCGCCGAGGGGCGCTCGCCGCTGGAGGCGCCAGGCGTGGCGGCCGAGCCGGGCGACGCGATCACGGCGGTCGACGGCAGGCCGGTGGACCCGGTCCGCGGCCCCGCGCCGCTCCTGGCCGGGAAGGCCGGCAAGCCGGTCGAGCTGACTCTGCGTCCGGGCCTAGGCGAGGAGGCGGCGGGCGGCGCGGCGGCGGGCGAGCCGGAGCGGCGGATCGTGGTCGTGCCGCTCGCCTCCGAAGAGGTTCTGCGCTACCAGGACCTGATCGCCACCCGGCGGGCCAAGGTGCACGAACTCTCCGGCGGCCGCCTCGGCTACCTGCACGCGCCGAACATGATGGCCGTCGGCTGGGCCGAGTTCCACCGGGACTTCGCCACCGAGATCCACCGGGAAGGCCTGATCTTCGACCTGCGCGAGAACGGCGGCGGCCACACGTCCCAGCTGGTGATCGAGAAGCTCACCCGGAAGATCATCGGCTGGTGCCTGGGCGGGCGGTCCGGGACCGTGACCTATCCCTCCGAAGCGGCGCGCGGACCGGTCGTCACCCTGATCGACGAAATGGCCGGGTCCGACGGCGACATCGCCGCGCACGCGGTCCGGGCGTACGGGATCGGGCCGCTCGTGGGCACGCGCACCTGGGGCGGGGTGGTCGGGATCGACCGCGACCGCAGGCTGGCCGACGGCACCGAGGTCACCCAGCCCAAGCTGGCGATCTGGTTCGAGGGGCTCGGCTTCGGCGTGGAGAACTACGGCGTCGACCCGGACGTCGAGGTGCTGTTCCCGCCGCAGGACCGCGCCGCCGGGCGCGACCCGCAGCTGGCGACCGGCGTGCGCATGGCGCTGGAAGCCCTCGAAACCCATCCCGCAGTGCAGCCGCCGAGCATACCGCCGCTGCCGGATGACGGAGGGACCCACGCCCCGTAGAGTCACACGTGATGGGCTTACATAGTCAACGAGGACAAGGACAGCACTTCATATGGACAAGGTGACGACCGCGGTCGACGCCGTAACCGACATCCCCGACGGAGCGACCCTCGCGGTCGGCGGATTCGGTCTCTGCGGTATCCCCTCCACCCTGATCGCAGCACTCCTCACCCGCGGAGTCACAGACCTCAAAGTGGTCTCCAACAACTGCGGCGTCGACGGCTGGGGCCTGGGACTCCTCCTGGAATCCGGCCGGATCAGCCGGATGACCAGCTCCTATGTGGGGGAGAACAAGGAATTCGCCCGGCAGTACCTGGCCGGGGAGCTCGAAGTCGAACTCACCCCACAGGGCACCCTGGCCGAGCGCCTGCGCGCCGGCGGGGCGGGCATCCCCGCGTTCTACACCGCCACGGGCGTGGGCACCCAGGTCGCCGAGGGCGGACTGCCCTGGCGCTACGCCGCCGACGGGTCCATCGCGGTGGCGTCTCCGGCCAAGGAGGTGCGTTCCTTCGACGGCCGGGAGTACATCCTGGAGCAGGCCATCACCACCGACTACGCCCTCATCCGCGCCGCCGTCGCCGACCGCCACGGCAACGTCGTGTTCAACGGCTCCGCCATGAACTTCAACCCCCTCGCGGCTATGGCCGGACGCATCTCCATCGTCGAAGCCGAACTGATCGTGGAACCGGGTGAGTTGGACCCGGCCGCCATCCAATTGCCGGGCGTGCACATCCACCGCGTGGTGCCCGCGACCGTGACGGAGAAGCGGATCGAGCGGCGCACCGTGCGCCCGCGCCCCCACACCGAGACCGCGACCGAGAAGGGCGGCAACTAGCCATGGCACTGGACCGCAATCAAATGGCTGCTCGTGCCGCGCTGGAGCTGCGCGACGGGCAGTACGTCAACCTCGGCATCGGCCTGCCCACCCTCATCCCCAACTACGTGCCGGATGAGGTGACCGTCGTGCTGCAGTCGGAGAACGGGATCCTGGGCACCGGCCCCTACCCCTACGACGGCGACGAAGACCCCGACATGATCAACGCGGGGAAGGAAACCGTCACCCTGCTGCCCGGGGCCAGCCTGTTCGACTCCGCCGCCTCCTTCGCCATGATCCGCGGCGGAAAGATCGACGTCGCGATCCTCGGCGCCATGCAGGTCTCCGCCACCGGCGACCTCGCCAACTGGATGATCCCGGGAAAGATGGTCAAAGGCATGGGCGGCGCCATGGACCTCGTCCACGGCGCCCAACGCGTCATCGTCTTGATGGAACACGTGGCCAAAGACGGCGAACACAAGATTGTCGACGAGTGCACGCTGCCACTCACCGGCAAGCGTGTGGTGCACCGCATCATCACCGACCTCGCCGTCATCGACATCGAACCCGACGGCCTACACCTGCGCGAACTCGCCCCAGGCGTCACCGTCGACGAAGTCGTCGCGGCCACCCGCCCCAAGCACACGGTGCCCCCGACGCTCTAGCGACCCGATCAGTGCCCGGCGGCCTGCCAGTCGACGCCGACCCCGACGGAGACGTCGAGCGGGACGCGCAGCTGGTAGGCCCCGGCCATTTCCCGGCGCACCATCTCCTCGACCGCTTCGCGCTCGCCGGGGACGAGCTCCAACACCAGTTCGTCGTGCACCTGGAGCAGCAGGCGCGAGCGCATGCCCTCGTGGGTGAGCGCCCGGTCCACCCGCAGCATGGCGATCTTGATGATGTCCGCTGCGGAGCCCTGGATCGGCGCGTTGAGCGCCATCCGCTCGGCCACCTGCCGGTGCTGGCCGTTGCTGGAGTTGAGGTCCGGCAGGTACCGGCGCCGGCCGAGCACGGTCTCGGTGTACCCGGTGTTGCGCGCCTCGGCGACGACTGCCTGGAGGTAGTCGCGGATGCCGCCGAAGCGGGCGAAGTAGTCCTCCATCATCCGGGTCGCCTCGGCGTTGGTGATGTTGAGCCCCTGGGCCAGTCCGTACGCGGACTGCCCGTAGGCCAGGCCGTAGGAGACCGCCTTGACCCGGCGGCGCAGCTCGGCGTCCACCTGGCTCGGCGCCACCCCGAAGACCCGCGAGGCCACGGTGGTGTGCAGGTCCTCGCCGGAGTTGAACGCCTCGATCAGCGCCTCGTCGCCGGACAGATGCGCCATGATCCGCATCTCGATCTGGCTGTAGTCCGCCGTCATCAGCGACTCGAAGCCGGGCCCGGCCACGAACGCCTTGCGGATCTGCCGTCCCGCCTCGGTCCGCACGGGGATGTTCTGCAGGTTCGGGTCGGTGGAGGAGAGCCGGCCGGTGGCGGCGACCATCTGGTTGAAGGTGGTGTGGATCCGGCTGTCTTCGCCGACCGACTTGATCAGGCCCTCGACCGTGGTGCGCAGCCGGTTGACGTCCCGGTGGCGCAGCAGGATCACCGGCAGCGGGTGCTTGGTCTGGGTGGCCAGCCAGGCCAGGGCGTCCGCGTCGGTGGTGTAGCCGGTCTTGATCTTCTTGGTCTTTGGCAGCTTAAGCTGCTCGAACAGGACCTCCTGCAGCTGCTTGGGCGAGCCGAGGTTGAACTGTGAGCCGGTCTCGGTGTGCGCCGACTCGACCGCGTGCTTGACGTCGGCGGCGAAGCCGACTTCGAGCTCGTTCAGGTAGTCGGCGTTCGCCCCGATCCCGAAGCGCTCCATCTTGGCGAGCAGCTCGACCAGGGGCAGCTCGACCTCGCGCAGCAGTTCGCCGGCGCCGGCCGAGCCGCGCGCGGGGTCTCCGTCCGCTCCGCCGCCGTCGGCGGTCTGCGCGTCCAGGTCGTGTTCCAGGTGCTGGAAGAGGTCCAGGACCGTGCGCGCGGTCAGCATCAGCTGGTCGGCGGCGCCGTCCTCATCCATCATGTCCAGGGTGAGCTGGCCCTCGGACTGGTCGGCGCCGAGCTCACGGTTGAGGTACCGCAGGGCCAGGTCCGGCAGCAGGTAGTCACGCCGGGCCGGGTCGGCCAGATACGCGGCGAGCGCGGTGTCCCCGGCGAGACCGGCCAGGTCGAAACCCTGTGCGGCGAAGGCTAGCAGCGGTCCCTTGGCGTCGTGCAGGACCTTGGGGCAGGTCGGATCGGACAGCCAACCGGCCAGGGCGGCCTCGTCGGCCGGGTCCAGCGCGGTCAGGTCGAGGTGGCAGGCCGGGCCGGAGCCGGCCGCGATCGCCAGCGCGTCGATCCGGCCGGTGCCTCGGCCCCAGCTGCCGGTCACGGCCAGGCCGAAGGGCTCGGGGCGGTCTGAATTCTTGGCGGAATTCTTGGCGGAACCCTTGCTCGGATGGGCATGCTCGGCCAGCCAGCCGGCCACCTCACCGGTACTCAGGGCCTGGCCGTCGACCGTCACCGCCTCGGCGGGGGCCGCGGCCGCTTCGGCCGACCCGCCCGCCCCGGCCAGGCCGAAGACCTCGTCGAGCCGTCCGCGCAGGGCCTTGTTGAACTGCAGGGTGGCGAAAACCTGGTCGATCGCCTCGGAGTCGCCGGTCTGCCGGGCCAGGTCGGCCGGGGTGCAGTCCAGCTCGACCTCGCGGTCGAGCTCGGTCAGCTGCCGGTTGACCCGGACCTGGTCCAGGTGGGCGCGCAGGTTCTCGCCGACCTTCCCCTTGACCTCGTCAGCCCGGTCCAGCAGATCGGCCAGCGAGCCGAACTCGCGGATCCACTTGGCCGCGGTCTTTTCCCCCACGCCCGGCACCGAGGGCAAGTTGTCCGAGGGGTCTCCGCGCAGGGCCGCGAAATCCGGATACTGCTTCGGGGTGAGCGCGTACTTCTCCTCGACCGCGGCGGGCGTGTACCGCACCAGGTCGGCCACCCCCTTGCGCGGGTAGAGCACCGTCACCTTGTCGGTGACCAGCTGGAACGCGTCCCGGTCGCCGGTGACGATGCCGACCGAGAAACCCTCGCCGGCGGCCTGGGTGGCCAGGGTCGCGATCAGGTCGTCCGCCTCCGCGCCCTCCTTGCGGAAGACCGGCACCTTGAGCGCGGCGAGCAGGTCCGACATCAGCTCGACCTGCCCCTTGAACTCCTCCGGGGTGGCCGCGCGTTGCGCCTTGTACTCGGGGAACATCTCCGTACGCTTGAGCGTGGAGCGGGAGACGTCGAAGCAGACTGCGAGATGGGTCGGCGCCTCGTCCCGGACCACGTTGATCAGCATCGAGGTGAACCCGTAGACGGCGTTGGTCGCCTGCCCGCTCGCGTTGGAGAAGTTCTCCACCGGCAGACCGTAGAAGGCCCGATAGGCCATCGAGTGTCCGTCGAGCAGCAGGAGCTTGGCCGCCGCCGCCGGCGCATTGGTGATCTCGGTCACAGCCGATGTTCCTTCCGTAGCCACGAAGCGATCCTACGGGCTGCATCCGACACAATTAAGCTGACGCGACCCGAGAGAGGCACAAGATGAGCGAGCCGGCCGGCAGCGAAGATCAGCAGTACGGGCTCGATATGGACGGCGGAGAGCTGTCGAAGAAGCTCGGCATCGAGCTCACCGAGGTGTCCGTGGAGCGGGTGGTGGCCACGATGCCGGTGGAGGGCAACACCCAGCCGTTCGGGCTGCTGCACGGCGGCGCCTCGGTCGCGCTGGCCGAGACCCTCGGCTCGATCGGGGCCGCGATGCACGCCGGGCCCGGCCGGATGGTCGTCGGCCTGGACATCAACGCCACCCACCACCGCAGCATGACCAAGGGGATCGTGATCGGCACCGCCACGCCGATACACCTCGGCCGCAGCACCGCCGTCTACGAGATCGTCATCTCCGACGAGGCCGGACGACGGGTCTGCACCTCGCGGATCACCTGTCTCATCCGCTAGGCGGAGCGGGCACGGCAGGTCCGGCGGGCGCGGCAGGCACGGCGGGATCAGTACCCGACGTACTCCCCGCCGTCGGCCACGGCGCGCACGCCCGGCACGTTCGAGATCGAGCCGTAGCGGCTGATCGCGTACCGGACCCCGGCGATGATGTTGTCCACCGGGTTGAAGATGTCCCCGTGGCCGGGCAGCTGGAACTCGTCGAACGTCGTGTCAATGCACTGCATCAGACCCTTCGAGGCGTGGCCGGCCTGCCAGTTCGAGTCCCAGTCGTTCTCGGCGTCCGGATTGCCGCTGGACTCGTGCTCGATGATCAGCAGCACTCCGGCCTCGTCGAGCTGGTCGGCCGGGACTCCGTTCGCCTCCAGGATCGCGAACGCCTGGTTGATCCAATCCTGCACCTGTTCCGTGCCGGCCGGCTCGGACGGCGCCTGCGCTCGCGGGGCGGAAGTATTCGGACGTTGTCCGCCTCGCGGAGCCGAACCCTGGTTCGACCCGGCGCCGCCGCCGGTCGCGTCGATCCGTTGCTTCACGCAGGCCTCGGCCTCCCGGTAGGCGCGCGCACACTGGGCCAACCCCTGCGCGTCCTGCGCCAGGGCACCGGCCAGTGCGAGAGCCGACTGTCCGGCCCTGGCCAGCGCGGCGATCGTGTCGGTCGCGGCGAACTGCGCGGTGCTCCCGCCGCCGTCCGCGGCGCCCCTGACCTTCGCCAGTACCGCAGCGGCGGTCTGGGCCACGGCCGAGATCTCCGCGCCGCCCTTCGCCCACGACTCGGAAAGCCCGGTGAGCGCCGCGTCGTCGACCTCGTATCCCCCGCACGACGAACCGTTCATCGGCGTACCCTCCTCTGCTTTTCGCACTACGCTGCGAACTCGCTGACGACACACTGCATGCTCTTGACGGCGGCCGCCGCGTCGGAGAGATCGTGGACGAGCCCGGCCAAAGTCTCGTAGCGCACAGCCGCGTGCGCATGGAACGCCTCGGCGGCGGAACCGCCCCACGGAACCCGCCCGGCGGCCCCGGTCAGCTCGGCCTTCACCGCCGCCACCCGGTCCGCCAGCGCGGCCAGTTCGCCGGAGAGGTCGCCGCACGATCCGGCTTCGACAAAGCCGTGCGCGTCCCGCAGAAGACTCATCCCTGTCGCTCCCCAGCCGCCCGATAAGGACCGTTTCGCCCCCCTGACGATTCGACAGCTTAACAGATGGAGAAACACTTTTTGCCACGATTGGTCCATGATTCCGACCAGCCCGGCCGGGCACGCCGACCGGCGCGACCACTCGCCGGACCACCTCCCGGACCGGGCGCGCACCGGCCTCGGCGGATGCGCTAGCCTGCCCGGATGGCGAAGATCCAAGACCTGCGGGACATACCGCTGACCGGCGGACCGATCGAGATCCGCGGCGCGCTCGAACTGGAGGCCACGGCCGCCGGGGTCCTGCCGCGCCGGCTGCCCGCCTGGACCCGGGCCCAGTACCAGGACGCTTCGATGGAGCGCGTCGCGGTCAAGCCGTCCGGCGTCCACCTGGCCCTGCGCACCAGCGCGACCACCATCGAACTCGACGTGCTGACCACCGTCACCCACTGGGCACTGGAAGAGCGGCCGGCCGACGCCGGCCCGGTCGAACTCCTCGTCGACGGCAAGGTCGTGCAGACTCAGCCGGCGCCGGTGGGCAATATCCGGGTGATCACCGTCTTCCACACCGGCGGGGAGTTGACCCCCGGGCCGGCCGGCCGGATCCGCTTCGAGGACCTCGACCCGCGCGAGAAGGACGTGGAGATCTGGCTCCCGCACCGCTCCGGCACCGAACTGGTCGCCCTGCGCGCCGACGCCGAGGTCACCGCCCCGACCCCGACCGGCCACCGCCGCTGGGTCCACTACGGCAGCTCGATCAGCCAGTGCGAGGAAGCGGACGTGCCGACCGGGGTCTGGCCGGCCATCGTCGCCCGACTGGCCGGCGTCGACGTGGTGAATCTGGGCCTGGGCGGCAACTGCTACCTCGACCCCTTCGTCGCACGCTCGATCCGGGACACTCCCGCCGACCTGATCAGCCTCAAGCTGGGGATCAACTTCACCAGCCGCGCCGCCCTGCACCTGCGCACCCTCGGCCCGGCCGTACACGGCTTCCTGGACACGATCCGCGAGCGCCACCCGGAGACCCCGATCCTGGTCGTCTCCCCGGTCAGCTGCCCCGCCCTGGAGGACCGGCCAGGCCCGGCCCAGTGGGGCCCGGACGGCCGCTACGACGGCCGGGACGACCCGGACGCCGTGGCGAACGGCGCGCTCACCCTGACCGTGGTCCGCAGCGAGCTGTGCCGGATCGTGGCCGAGCGCTCCAGGCAGGATGCCAATCTGCACTACCTCGACGGCACGGCGCTCTTCGGCCCGGCCGAGGCGCCCACGCTGACCGACGGGCTGCACCCCGGCCCGGACGGCTACCGGCTGATCGGCGAGCGCTTCGCCAAGCTGGCCTTCGGCCCCGGCGGCGCCTTCGCCTAGCCGTCGGCCGGGGCTCTCCACGGCCCGCCGCGCCCCGCATTGCCGCTCTCTTCGCCACGCGCCCGGACGGACCACTCCGGGCGCGCCCGCCCTCCGCCCATGTTACGAAAGGTATGTAAAGCGGAGAAACCGGACACAGCGAGCCGCCTGACCCAGGCGGCCACCGGCCTCCGGCGCTGCGAACCTCGAAGGCGGCTGACCGCAATGCAGCAACAAGTGTTGGCATCCGTGAACTTCAGCGGTGGATTCAGCTCGGCGTGGAACTCCATCGCCAACTTCGTCCCCAAGTTCATCGGCTTCCTCGTCATCCTCGCCATCGGCTGGTTCATCGCCCGAATACTTGCCAAGGCCCTCGACACGGTGCTGCGCAGGGTGGGCTTCGAACGGATGGCCGAGCGCGGCGGGATCAGCAAGGCCCTGGCCAAGAGCAAATACGACACGACCGCCCTGGTGTGCAAGGTGGTCTACTACGCCCTGCTGCTGATCACCTTGCAGCTCGGCTTCGGCATCTTCGGCACCAACCCGATCAGCACCATGATCAACGGCGTCGTGTCCTGGCTGCCGCGCGGCCTGGTCGCCATGGTCATCGTCGTGGTCGCCGCCGCCATCGCCCGGGTCGTGCGGGACATCGTCGGCAGCGCGCTCAGCTCGCTGTCCTACGGCAACAAGATCGCCATGGCCGCGTCGGTGTTCATCCTCGCCCTGGGCGTCTTCGCCGCCCTCGGCCAGGCCGGCATCGCCACCAGCGTGACCGGACCGGTCCTGTTCGCCGTCCTGGCCACCATGGCCGGCGTCATCATCGTCGGTGTGGGCGGCGGGCTCATCCAGCCCATGCGGCAACGCTGGGAGGGCATGCTCACCGCAGCGGAGCGCGAGGCCCGCAGCGCGGGCGCGAGCATCAACGCCTACCAGGCCGGACGCACCGACGCCATGTCCGGGCAGACGGCCGGCTCCGGCGCCATGCAGCCCACCGCCATGGCCGGCGGCGCGTCCTCGGCCGTCGGTTCGTCCATGACCGGCGGCGCGTCCTCCACGATGCGGGGCGACGAACCGCCCCGCCCCACCGCCCTGGACACCGACCCGTCCACCTGGTCCCCGCCGACCAGCTGACCCGTCACCCGGGAACCACCTAGTCCGGCACTGGCCGCGACTTCAGCTCAGGCTGAGGCCGCGGCCAGTCCGTGTTCCCGGACCAGCCAGCAGATCGCCGTCAGCCGCAATGCCGCGAAATCGTAACCTTCGTGCTCCCGCCACCCCATGTCACGCAGCGCGTCGGTGAACCCGAGGACGTAGTCCGCCAGGCACGAGGCCAGCCGGTGCGAGCCGCCGACCGCGTCCCGGACCGCGGCCGCGTGCTGGTCCACCGCGGCCACCAGCCCCGGCTCGAAGGCCAGCTCAGGCAGGCGGCGACCGAACCGCGCCATCAAATCGGCCAGGGTGGAACCGGGCCTGGACAGGGATGCCTCGGGGTGGTCGAACATCGGCACTGCCAATCTGTCGTCAGCCGGAACCTGGCTTTCGCGTCGCACTTCGGCTGTTTGAGGTAATTTCGCATGATCATAGCTGATTACTTTTGGTGTTCAGGGGAATACAGTTACGCCCGGAAACGACAAAGGTGCGCGATCGGCGGCAAGGCTTCGTGTCCTTGCCGCCGATCGCGCACCTTTTCCAGCCTAGGCAGCCGGGGTGAGCGACTCCTCCTCGACGACGACGACTTCGTCGATCATCGACTGGATCCGCTCGGTGGGCAGCGCGACAGCCTGTGCCCAGTAGTAGATGACGAGGCTGAACACCGCGACGACACCCATGTCATAGCCGAACTTGAGGGTCGGGTGCACCTGCGGTCCGAAACTGCTGAACCGCACGATGATCCCGATGCCGATCAGGTAGACCGGCAGCCACTGGGCGGCCTTGAAGTCCAGGTTCGGCTTGATCGCGTTGAGCTTGAGCACCCGGGTCAGGCCCAGCAGGACGTAGCCGATCAGGATCGCGACGCCCAGCTTCCAGACCGTGACCCAGCCCGACCAGAAGATGATCAGGTTGGCCAGGATGAAGGAGATCGGAGCGATGACCGGTCCACCCGGCAGCTTGAACGGCCGGTCGAATTCCGGCAGCCGGTTGCGGAAGGCGCCGAAGGCGAGCGGAGCGCCCGCGTACATCAGCACGCTCGCCGAGGTGATCAGGCCGACCAGCTGCTGCCAGCTGGGGAACGGCAGGAAGAAGATGCAGCCGGCGATGAAGGCGGTGACCAGACCGAACCACGGCACGGACTGCTCGTTGTTCTTCTCGTAGATCGACGGCACGTATCCGTTGCGGCTCAGGCCGTAGGAGACCCGCGAAGTCGAGGTCGAGTAGATCAGCGCGGTACCTCCGGGAGAGATGATCGCGTCCGCGTACAGGATGAAGGCCAGCCAGCCGAGGCCGACCAGGGTGGCAAGGCCCGCGATGGGCGCGCCGTCGCCGTTGTACGCCAGTCCGGCCCAGCCCTTCACGAAGGCCGCCGCCGGCAGGGCCGCGATGTACACGACCTGGACCAGGATGTAGACCGCGGCACCGATCAGGATGGACAGTATCGTCGCCCGCGGCAGGTCCTTCTTCGGGTTCTGGGACTCACCGGCCAGCTGGATCGCCTGCTCGAAGCCGAGCAGGGAGAACACGATGCCGCTGCCGGGGATGGCGAGCAGGACGGCCTTGAAGCCGAACGGCATGAAACCGCCGCCGGCGGTGAAGTTCCCGCCGTGGAAGTGGGTGGCCGCGAGGACGAAGATCGCCAGCAGCGGCACGCCGACCTTCCACCAGGTGGCGATGGTGTTGACCCGGGCCAGCATCCGCACGCCGAGGAAGTTGATGGCGACGAAGATCGCCATCAGGAGCACCGCGATCGCGATGCCGGTGCCGGTCAGCACCAGCTGCGGGTTGCCGTTCAGCTGCTTGGTGGTCATCCAGGACGATGCCCACGACCAGTGCTGTGCATACTGGATCATGGCTTCGACCTCGACCGGCGCCACTGAAGCCGCCTGAAGCCAGGAGAACCAGCCGAACGAGGCACCGGCGGCGCCGCCGAACGAGTAGTGCGGGAACCGGGCGGTTCCACCGGAGATCGGGAACATACCACCGAGTTCGGCGTGCACCAGGGCGAGCACGATGATGATCACGGCGGCGATCGCCCACGCGATGATCGCCGCCGGACCGGCATCGATCAGCGCGCCGTGAGCCCCGAACAGCCAGCCGGAACCGATGATCGACCCCTCGGATGCCCAGAGCAGTCCGATCAGGCCGACCTGCCGCTTGAGCGGACGGTTGGATTCCACCGGGGTACCGGCGTCGTCAATAGCCATATATGTGCACCTTTTTTCGAACACGCTGAGGTCATCTGCGCGTAAGTGGATGAACACGAAGTGACGCTCATGTTAGAGATGCGCAAGGCGCGTGAGAAGACCGTTTGTGTTTCGAATCGGCAAACGACTGCATTCGTCGGCCAACGACCGGCCGCCCGGGACCGCGAAACCGCAGAAGGGCACCCCCGTTCGGGGGCACCCTAGCAAAGACATCTACATAATGTCGCTGCTATGAACTGGCGGAAGCACCCGTTTGGGCGCCTCCGGACGCGCCGTCGATGACCGCCTGGGCCACTTCGCGCATGGTCAGCCTGCGGTCCATCGAGGTCTTCTGCACCCAGCGGAACGCCTCCGGCTCGGTCAGCCCGAGCTGGGTCTGCAGCAGACCCTTGGCCCGGTCGATCAGCTTGCGGGTCTCGAACCGCTGGGAGAGATCGGCCACCTCGTTCTCCAACGCGCGCAGCTGCTCGTACCGACTGGTCGCCATCTCGATCGCCGGGAACAGGTCCGCCTTGGAGAAAGGCTTGACCAGATAGGCCATCGCCCCGGCGTCCCGAGCCCGCTCGACCAGCTCACGCTGGGAGAACGCGGTGAGCATCAACACCGGCGCGATCTTCTCCGCCCCGATCCGCTCCGCCGCCGAGATCCCGTCCAGAACCGGCATCTTCACATCGAGGATGACCAGGTCAGGCCGATGCTCGGTGGCCAGTTTGACCGCGGTCTCGCCGTCACCGGCCTGCCCGACCACGGCGTAGCCCTCCTCTTCGAGCATCTCCGCCAGATCCATCCGGATCAGCGCTTCGTCCTCGGCGATCACCACGCGCTTGATCTGCTTCTCGGCGCTCACGTTGATCCATCTCCTCGCTTCTGGGTCCTGCACACTGCGAGCCGCCAGTTTAGTGGACACGGTAACCGGATACCTACGGCGATCCACAATCCGGTATGCTGTGACGCGTGGAGCCGCCCTTACGGGCTCCTGGAATAGTATCAACAAGATTAGATATGCCCCGGTATTCCAATCGGCAGAGAACGCGGTCTCAAACACCGTATAGTGTGGGTTCGAGTCCCACCCGGGGCACTTTCAGCGGTCGATAATTCACTATTTCGAGTGATTACCCTCCATTTGCCTTGCCAGAGCATTCTGGCCACCCCACCCTAAATCTTCATGTATGACTATGCGCTTGTGGAGCGCAGCTTCCAGCTCAAAGCACAGGGCTTCTCCGACTTCACCATTGCGCAGAAACTCGGAGTCTCCATCCGCTCAGTCCGCCACTGGCGCTATGGAACTAGGCAGCGACTACCCCCTGAGCAGCGCGTATATGCTCTCAACCACAAACAGTGTCCGCTGTGCTGCGGATCAGCCATCATCAAACAACCGTACTCTTACCTGCTTGGGCTCTACCTTGGCGACGGGCACATCATCGACAAGCCTCGGCAACACACGCTGTCAATCTCCTGCGCAGATGCCTGGCCCGGACTAATCGACGCCGCGCAGGATGCGATGTCAGCGGTTATGCCAGATGCCAAAACCGGGCGCGTCCAGCGCAAGGGCTGCCAAGAAGTGAAGTCCTACTCGCGCCATTGGACCTGCTTCTTCCCGCAGCATGGGCCCGGCCGGAAGCATGAGCGGGAGATCATTCTCGAACCATGGCAGCAGCAAATCGTGGAAGAGTTCCCTCGGGAGTTCATCCGTGGCCTCATTCACTCCGATGGCTGTCGCACCATGAACTGGACAAGCAAGATCATTGCTGGCGAGCTAAAACGCTACGACTACTCCCGTTACCACTTCACGAACGAGAGCACCCACATCCGTGATCTTTATACGGACACCCTCGACAAACTCGGCATTGAGTGGCGTTACAACAATCGGAACTGCATATCGGTGGCGAAGCGGGCCTCCGTCGCCGCGCTCGATGAGTTCGTCGGGCCGAAATACTAAGAGGCGAACGAGTCCCGTCCACGGACCAGAGCCCGTACCGCTCCTGCGGCCTTCTGCGAGGCCGTGCCGACTGGGTCTGGATCTGTCGCGAACATGCCGTCGAGCAAGCGGGTCGCGTACCCGTGCGCCGTCGCAGCCAGCGCATCGGCGAGGGACTCCGCCGCGCCTGGATCGCCCGGGCACAATTGCGTGACACAGTCCTGGACCACGGCGTCTATCGGCGCCTCGGCCTCGTGCACCTCGGGATATCTGGACTTGTCGATGCCGGTTGCGAAGATCGACTCGAACAAAGTCCGCTGGGTCCCGGCGAAGCGGACGTACGCGTCGGCCACAGCGGCCAGCCGGTCCCCGGGCGGCAGATCGACCGGCACGCTCGCGATCACTGTCTCGCCGAAGGCAGTGATCGCGCGCACCGCGACTGCGGCGAGCAGGTCCTCTCGGTCTGCGAAATGCCGGTAAGGCGCGGCCGCTGACACTCCGACCCGGCGTCCTGCCTCGGCCAGCGAGAAGACTCGCACTCCGCGTTCCGCGATCAGGTCGACTGCGGCGTCGATGAGTGCGTTGCGCAGGTCGCCGTGGTGGTAGCGGCGGGGGCTGGGCTGTGGGCTGGGGCGGGGGCTGGGTTGATCAGACCGGGAAGACGACACCCGTCATCTTCTCAGACTCGCTCCACAGCTTTTGCTGCACCTCGGTGTCGTGAGCGGCGGGGATGGCGGAGACGAGGACGGGATGTCCCTTCTGCTCGTTGGGGCGGTCCGGGCCGTAGTACTCGCCGCCCTTCGCTGCCGGGTCGGTCGCGGCTCGCAGTGTGGGCAGCGCTCCCATCGCTGTGCTCTGTTCCAGCAGTGGGCTGAGGATGAGCTTGAAGATCACCCTGACCGGGGCCGGTTCGTTCCGGGACAGTTCGGATTTGGCGAAGCCGGGGTGGGCGGCGAGCGCGATGGTGGGCGCACCGGCCTCGGTGAGCCGGCGGTTGAGTTCGAAGGTGAACAGGAGGTTCGCCAGTTTGGACCGGCCGTATGCGTAGGTTCGCTTGTAGTCGCGGGTGTACGCCAGGTCCGAGAAGTCGATCTTTCCCCGGTTGTGGGCAAGGCTGCTGACCGTGACGATCCGGGATCCGGGGACGTCGGCCAACGCGGGGAGGAGCCGTCCGGTGAGTGCGAAGGGTCCGAGGTGGTTGATGCCCAACTGGGTCTCGAAGCCGTCGCTCGTGGTGCCGTAGGGGGTGGCCATCACGCCGGCGTTGTTGATGAGCAGGTCGATTCGCGGGTGCCGGGTTTGCAGTTCCTCGGCGGCGTGCTCGATCGAGTCGAGTGAGGCCAGGTCGAGTGTGACGGTCTCCGGCGGGGCCGCCGGTTGCGAGCCGTCGGCGCCGGGTTCGGCGATGCGGGCGGCCGCGGCGTTGGCCCGGTCGGCGGATCGGCAGGCCAGGACGACGAGGGCGCCGCGATGCGCGAGCATGCGGGCCGTCTCGAAGCCGATTCCGGTGTTGGCGCCGGTGACCACGGCGACCCGCCCGGTCTGGTCGGGCGCGTCGGCGAAGGTCCAGGCGGCGGATGTGGTGGTGTCAGTAGCAGGCATCGGATACCCCCGGTGAGTCGAGAACAGTGTTCTGCGGCTGGAATGTAAGTACCTCTTACATTAGCGATTCCGGGCTCGCAGTCAAGCCCCTCGGGTAGCCGTGACGCGTAAAGGCAACCTTGACAGGGAAATGTGTCAAGGTTACCTTTACGCCATGAGCGAAGAACAAGACCTCCCGACACAGCTCGAACGGGCCGCGCAGCTGCTCGCCGACGCTTTGCGGCATACCGACAAGGTGCCCAGCGGGCTGTCCACGGTCCAGTTGGCCGTCTCGCTGCGCCAGGTCGCCGATCAGGCGCTGGCCACTTGTGTGCGCCAGGCCCGGGAGGCCGGCCACACCTGGCAGGAACTCGGCGACGTCCTGCACACCACCCGCCAGGCGGCCTTTCAGCGGTTCGGCCGGCCGGGCGCGTCCGCCAACGTCAACCCCGGAACAGGAGCACCCATGTCCGAAGATGTTCTGCCCGGCGCGGCCGAGCTGGCCCTGGCCCTGTTCGGCGCGTTCTTCCAGGGCCTCGACGACGAGGTCGTGGCCGATTTCGACGAGACCATGCGGGCCCAGCTGCCGAAGGAGAAGCTCGACGACGTCCGGCTGCAGCTGCTGGACCTGGTCGGCGCCTACGACAGCGCGGGCGAGCCCTTCGTCCGGCGGATCGGCAAGCACACGGTGGTCGATGTGCCGCTGGAGTTCGAGGCCGGGCCGATGAAGGGCCGGGTCGCCTACGACGGGGACAGCCGGATCGCCGGACTGTTCGTCCTGAACCCGGAAGTCGGGTAGCCATGCACATACTGTCTTCTGGCGCCCAAAAGGATTCGATTCCCTGGGCGGCCTTGGCGCCGCTGCTGGTCCTGGCGGTCGGCTTCGTCGTCTACTGCCTGGTTGACCTGGCGCGGCACGGGAAGGCCAGGTACCTGCCCGGGTGGGTCTGGGGCCTGATCTGCCTCGCGTCGATTCCGCTCGGCGGGATCGTCTACATCCTGGTCGGGCGGAGCGAGGACCGGTGAGCCAGGTGGTCGTCGAGGCGCCCGCGGCGGACCTGACCGTCACCACGCGGGGCCTGGTCCGCGACTACGGCGGCGGCGCCGGACTGCACGGGGTCGATCTGGCGGTGCCCCGGAACGGGGTCTACGGGCTGGTCGGGCCGAACGGCGCGGGCAAGACCACGCTGCTGTCGATCCTGGCGGGCCTGCGCCGCGCGGACGCCGGGGAGGTCCAGGTTCACGTCGGGGCCGGGCGGATCGCGGTGTGCCCGGACACGCCGGAGTTCGAGCCCTGGCTCACTGCGGCGGAGGTGGTCCGCCAGTCCTACGGTCTGGTGTTCCCGACGCGGCGCGGCGCGGCGGCGAGCAGACCAGGGGATCCAGGCCTGGTCGCGAAGGTGCTGGCGGAAGTGGGGCTGGCGGACGCGGCCAGGCGGCGGGTCGGCGGCTTCTCCCGGGGGATGACGCAGCGGCTCGGTCTCGCGGTGGCGCTGGTACTCGACCCGGAACTGCTGATCCTCGACGAGCCGACCAGCGCGCTCGACCCGGCCGGGCGGGCGGGGCTGCTCGCTCTGATCTCCCGCCTGGCGGATGAGCGGACAGTCATCTTCTCCAGCCACATCCTGGCCGACGTGCAACGGGTAGCCGACTACATCGGGGTTCTCGATCACGGGCACCTGCTCTTCCAGGGACCGACGGACGATCTGATCAGTTCGCATCTGCAGCCGGCCTGGGAGGTTCGGGTGCGCGGTTCGGCCGCGGAGTTGGCCGGGCTACTCCGGCAGGCGGACTGGGTCGCCTCGGTGCAGCCCGTATCCGAGGGGGTGCTCCGGGTCGAGGGGACGAGTACCGGGGCAGTCGAGGAGGGGCTGCCGGGGATTCTGGCCGCCGCCGGGGTCCGGTTGGTCAGTGTTGTGCCGGTGGACGCGGATTTGGAGACCGCGTTTCTCGCACTGACTGGCGGTGGCGGTTCCGATGAGCACGCCCGGCCTGGGACACAGGAGTCGGGAGCGGGCGAGTGAACGGGATCTCCGTATGGCGGATCGAGTGGTGGCGGCTGGTACGCACTCGGCGGCTGCTCGCCCTGCTGATCGTGTTCGTCTTCCTCGGCTTCGTCGAGCCCCTGGGTGCCCGGTACGCGTCGCAGCTGATCAACAGCGCGGGCAGTTCGGAGCAGATCAAGGTCACCGTTCCGCCGCCGGTGCCGGCTGACGGGATCAGCGCCTTCATGGGTGACGCCCTGGTACTCGGCCTGCTTGTGTCCGTCGTCGTCGCGGCCTATGCGTGCGCGATCGATTCCAATCCGGCCCTGTCGGTCTTCTACCGCACCCGCGCCCGGAGTTTCGGGGCGCTGCTGCTCCCCCGGGTGATCGTGGTCTCGGGTGGCGTGATCGGCGCGTTTCTGGTGGGGCTGCTGGTCGCGTGGTACGAGACGGCGGTGCTGATCGGCGCGCCGGAGGTCGGGCCGATGCTGTACTCGGCCCTGCTGGGATCGGTGTATCTGGCGTTCGCCGTCACGGTGACCGCGCTGGCCGGCGTCCTGGTGCGCAGCAGGTTGGCGGCGGTCGGGGTCTCGGTCGTGATCCTGCTCCTGCTCCTGCTCCCGATCCTCGGCGAGCTGCCCGGGCTCTCTCGCTGGATGCCGTCGCAGCTGGTGGGTGCGTCGTCGGCGCTGCTGCGGCACACGGCCCCGGACCACTTCCCCCGTGCGCTCGCCATGGCGGTCCTGCTCGGCGCCGTCGCACTGGTGGCGGCTTCGGTCCGCGGTGCGCGCCGCGAGGTGGCCTGACCGGGAGGGCGGGAACGCGCCGGAAAACACGTGCGGGTGGCTGCCAGGAATCTCATCCTGGTAGCCACCCGTTGGTGTCTGTGTTACGAGCCTACGGGGCCACGTAGCCGGGGGCCGCGCCGCTGACGGCGTCGCCGACCCGGTGCACCCGGACGGCGTTGGTGCCGCCGGCGATTCCGGGCGGGGAGCCGGCCGTGATGATGATCAGTTCGCCGGGCTGGCAGCGGCCGAGTTCGAGCAGAGCGCGGTCGACCTGGAGGACCATCGCGTCGGTGCTGTCGACCATGTCGCCGATGA
>Ga0302314_10003774_pt1 | contig 27878 bp, 11 predicted proteins | sample III_Palsa_N2_3_FD_200533 | JGI IMG/M metagenome (GOLD analysis project Ga0302314, IMG submission 200533) | Peat permafrost microbial communities from Stordalen Mire near Abisko, Sweden - III_Palsa_N2_3 | ecosystem: Environmental > Terrestrial > Soil > Palsa > Peat permafrost | place: Sweden...
GTCCATGTCGCGTCGAAGACGGCGACAGGCGTGTTCGCCAGCCGGTCGAGCAGGCGTTGCACGCTCGGCGTGATGCGCGTTGACACCAGGTCGAGCCCTGGCGTGGCGTGGCCGGATAGTCGGAGGAGCAGGTCGCGCTCGGCGTCGGAGACCCGCAATGCGCGGGCGAGCGCTTCCACGACCTGCGCCGACGGTGAGGTGGCCCGCCCCTGTTCGAGTCTGGTCAGATAGTCGACGGAAATGCCGGCCAGCCCGGCCAACTCCTCGCGGCGCAATCCCGTCGCGCGGCGACGACCGCCGACGGGAACGCCGACCGCTGCCGGCCGGATGCGGTCACGCCAGTTCCGCACCGTCCGACCGAACTCCCAGGAGTCCATGACTCCACTCTGCCTGCCGCGGTCGCCGTTGTCCTGGTACTGGCAGTCCTAGGAAGACCGAACGACTACCTGGCTGTCGGAATCAGGCCGAGACTCGCACACATGAATTCGACCGAATCGGGCACTGTATTGATCACCGGGCCGACCGGCGGCCTGGGCAAGGCCGCGACTTTGGCGATCGCCCATCGCCCCGCCGGGCAGCGCCCCGACCTGCTGCTCATCGGGCGTGCGGGCAAGGGGCTCACCGAGGTAGCCGAGGCGGCCCGCGCAGCCGGCGCGACGGTGCAGGAGATCGGCTGCGACCTGGCCAGATTGTCCGAAGTCCGCGATGCGGCGCACACAGTGAAGGATCTGCTGGAAGCCGGTGCGATTCGTCCACTACGGGCAATCGTGGCCAACGCCGGAGTGTCGGTCGCCGACACTCACAGCGCTTCCGCGGACGGATACGAACTCACTTTCGCGGTGAATTACCTCGCGCACGCGCAGTTGATCGGCGATCTGCTGGGCTCGCTTATCGCGCCGGCGCGGATTGTGCTGCTGGGTTCAAACACCTACCATCAGAACTTCTTTCGCCGCATACTCAAAGTCGCGCCAGCGATCTGGCGCGATCCGCTCGACGTCGCTCACCCCACTGCCGCCGACCAGCCGGCAACGCTCGAGCTGGGTGGGATCGCGTACTCGAATTCGAAACTCGCGATCCTCTATTACGCGCACGAATTGCAACGTCGGACACCGAGCGGGATCAGTGTGGCCGTGTTCGAGCCGGGATTCATGCCGGGTACCGGGTTGAGTAGGGGACACGGGCCCGGTCTTCAGCGGGTAGGCCGAGTCATTGAACGAATCCCCGGCGTCTCGTCACCGGCGGGATCCGCTCCGGTGCTGGCCTCGATCGCTCTGGACGATTGCTGGGGGCATCTGCGTGGCGGGGCCTTCGTCGTCAAAGACCAAGAGCGCGAAGTGAAAGAGTTCGCATCGGATCTAGCCCGCGAGTCGCGGCTGTGGGATGCGACCGTCGAACTTCTCGAATCAGCTCGCTAGACGAACGTCGTCGGAAACCTTGGAAACCGGAAACGCTGTTGCTGCTCCCGCGCCGAAGATCGCGGCGCCGGTAACGAGCACCGAGAGGGCACCCGTCCAAACTGAATGATGCGCCGTGACGCGGTCCGTTGCGGCAGCCGAATTGCTGTCATGACCTGCTTTCACTTCTCTCACCTCCTCGAAGGGCGAAAACGATCCTGAAACTGAGGTTAGTGGCGAAAGCTAAGTAATCTCTGTCCGAATTACATGAATGGGTCTTACTGCTCAAGGCTGCAGTTGCCGGGCGATGGCCTTCTTGTCGATCTTGCCGACCGGGGTGGTGGGCAGTGCCGTCATCGCGGTCAGCACATCGGGCCGGGCATGCTTGGCGACCCCGCGTCGGTCAAGGTAGTCGTTCAATTCGGTCAGCGACACCGGGCTTCCGGTGAAAACGACTGCTGCGCAGATTTTTTCGCCCAGATACGGATCCTTCAGCGGGACGGCCGCAGCCGACGAGATCGCCGGATGTGCGTGCAGATGCTCTTCGATGTCAGCGGCGGCGACGGTTTCCCCGCCGCGGTGGATGACGTCTTTTACCCGGCCGGTGACTTCCAGGTAGCCGTCGGCGTGCTGCCGGACCACGTCACCGCTGCGGTAGAAGCCTTCTGGGTCGAAGCTGCGCGCATTGTCGGCGTCGGCGCGGAAGTATCCGTTGAATGTGTAGGGGCCGCGAACCAGCAGTTCGCCGTCGGTCCCGACCGGAACCGGTTGGCCTGCTTCGTCGACGATGCGTAGTTCGTCGTCGGCGCACAATGGCCGGCCCTGAGTCTGGTCGACCAGTTCTGGCGGATCGCCAGGTCGGGTGTAGCACAACAGTCCCTCGGCCATCCCAAAGACTTGTTGCAGACCGGGTGTCAGCGTCTCGCGGATTCGACGGGCGTCGTCGGCCTCCAGTTTGGCACCGCCAACTTGCAAGAGCCGCAACGATGTCGGTGTCTCGGGCTCCCACTCGGTGGCGTGCGCCCATAGGTTGGCCAGGGCCGGCACCAACGCGGTGACGGTGACGCCGTGGCGCGCGATGGCGCCGAACGCCGACTCAGGGCTGGGGTTTGTGAGAAACGCGGTGGTGGCGCCGACGGTGATGGCACCGAGCAGACCGGGACAGGCCAACGGAAAGTTGTGTGCCGAGGGCAATGCCGCCAGGTAGACGTCGTCGGAGGTCAGCTCGCAGAGGTCGGCACTGGCGGTGGCGTTGTAGACGTAGTCGTTGTGGGTGCGGGGGATGAGCTTGGGCAAACCGGTCGTGCCGCCGGAAACCAGCAGTAGGGCAAGAGAACTCGGATCCGGGTCCGGTGCGGGTCGTTCATCTTGACTCGCGCAGACCTGTGACCATGACACGAACTGTCCGGGGTCGCCGTCGACGATGACGTGCTCCAGGCTGGGGTGTTCCTGCGTAAGTTGCTGCGCCATCACGCGGTAGTCGAATCCCGCTGCGGTGTCGGCGATGAGCAGCGCCTTGGCCGCGCTGACGTTGGCGAAATGTCCCAACTCGGCCGCGCGATGGCCGGTCAGGCACATCACCGGGATCGCGCCGGCGCGCAGCAGCCCGAACAGCGCCACCGCGAATGCGCAGCTGTTGGGCAGCTGCAACAACACCCGATCGCCGGGTGCGATACCCAATGCGGCCAGCCCGGCCGCGGCGCGATCGGCGCGCTCGTCGAGTTGCGCGAATGTCAGCGCGTCATCGGCATCGACTACCCCGGCATGCGCGGGCCAGCGGTGCGCTGCCGCCGTCAACAACGAATCGACGGTTTGACCGGTCCAGTAACCGTCGGCTCGGTAGCGGGCCGCTCGGTCTGCCGGAAACGGCACAAAGCCATCCAGAGTGGAAGACGGCATCCCTTGCCTCCGGTCGTGGTTCATACGCGAAAGGCGGGATGGACGGTGAACGTCCATCCCGCCCAGCGCATCCGATGCTAGAGGCTAGAACAGCCCACCAAACAGGTCGGGGAGAGCCGTCGAGACTGACTCCGCCGCCGCAGTCGTCGTCGACTCGGTCAGCGCCTGGGCCAGCTGCTCCGGCCAGACGACCAGCAGGTCCTGAAGGATGCTGGCGTCTGCGGTGATGGGGCTGAACGAGATCAGGCCGGTGAACGGTTCGGCGGCGCTGGGGAACCCGTTGAGGAAGTCACCGGTCACGTCGGACGGCAGGTTCTGCAGATCCGTCAGCGCCTGGGTGTAGTCCCCGCCGGCCAGATCCGTTTCGATGTTGCCGATGTCCTGGAAGAGGCCGAAACCAGCGCCGAGGAACGGAGACAGCGTCGCGTCGCCCAAGTTCTTGAGCTCGGTGTAGGTACCGAACGTCTCGAGCAGATTCGTCTGGAGCTGCGACAGTTCCACAGGGATCGATAACGTGCTCACGCCGTGGCTGGTCTCATCGAGAAGCGGGGATAGCAGCGGCTGCAGCGTGTGGTCCAGCAGCTCCAAGAAGTAGGTGTCGACATAGCTGAACGCCTGCTCCGAATCACCCGCCTGGAGTGCGTTGGAGATCTCGGCCAGGGTGCCGATGCTGGTGAAGGGGCTATCGGGGCCACCGATGATCGTTCCCGGGAACAGCCCCTCGACGTAGCCGTCGTCGCTGCCGTACCACCCGCCGTCGATTGCGTTCTGGATGCCGGTTTCGAAACCGGACAACGCATTGGTGAACTCGCCGGTGAACTCGTTCGACAGTCCAGTGGACGCGGTCGACAGCTCGGTGCTTGCGATCGCAGCGTTCGTCTGCAGTTCCGACAGGTAGCCCTCGGACGTCGTGATGACGTCTGACCAGGTTTCTTCGCCCGACATCAGCCTGACCGCCTGATGCTGAACGTTCGGCAGCTCGGCGCTCGGGGTCATCGGATTGATCGCGATGAGGCTGGCGCCTACCGCTGCAAGTGCAGCGACCAGCAACCGGTTCTTGTGAACCGCCATCTGCGACAGGGGGACTAACTGCACGGAATCTCCTTAAGTGACCGTCAATAGGACGTGGTGCCCTCAACAGGCGCGACGGACGCTACCTGAGATTTAACTGAGACACAATAGGTAACCCTAACCTCACTGAGGGTAGGGTTATCAACTGCCGGATCCCAGCCGATAAGCACTGGTCTAACCCGACGAGGTGCAGAGTCCCGAGAGCAGGAATTCGAGTCGGTTGCCCAGAAAAGTCAGGTCCGCCGGGGCGATTCCTCAATGCGGCTTGAGGGCGGTAGCGTCTCTGGCACCCAGGAACTAAAGTTGCCACCAATTTAGGCTAGCCTCCACTAAGTAGTAGGAGGGTTGGGTGTGTTGAGTAGTGGGGCCAGGGCTTCCGTCGCTGGAAGCCCCAGTGCGGTGCGCGCTGAGGTCGCCGAGTTGCTCGGCGTCGGCGCCGATACTGTCGACCCCGGCGGCAACCTGATCAGCCAGGGTCTCGACTCGATCCGGATTATGTCGCTGGCGGGGCGATGGCGTCGCCGTGGCATCGATGTCGACTTCGCCGCATTGGCTGCCGAGCCCACGATCGAGGCGTGGTCGCTGCTCGTTTCCGTGGGCTACGAGGACGCGGAGAACCCCGCGGGCGGCGACGCGACAGCGGCGTCGACGAGTGAACCCTGCGACGCCTTTCCGCTCGCCCCGATGCAGCACGCCATGTGGGTGGGACGCCATGACAGTCAACCGCTCGGCGGAGTCGCCGGCCACCTGTATGTCGAATTCGACGGCGACACAACCGATCTCGAACGCCTGCGCCAGGCGGCCGCGGACCTGGCGCGACGTCACCCGATGCTGCGGGTGCGATTTCTATCCGACGGAAACCAGCAGATCGATCCAGCCCAGGGACACGCGGACTTCCCGGTCACGGTTCACGACTTTCGGGAGCTCACCGAACCCACCGAACCCACAGTCGAAGAACGCCTTAGCGACCTTCGGGACACCAAGTCGCATCAACAGCTCGACGGGCAGGTGCTCGAGCTGACGCTGTCATTGCTGCCCGGCGGACGCGCTCGCTTGCACGTCGACCTGGACATGCAAGCGGCGGACGCGATGAGCTACCGGACCCTGATGACTGACTTGGCGAAGCTCTACCGCGGCGACCAGCTTCCGGAATTGCGCTTCAGCTACCGGGAATACCGTCACGAGATCGCTCGAAGGGAAGCCGGGCCCCAGCCGGCCGCGGAGGCCGACCGGGACTGGTGGGCGCAGCGCATTCCCGAATTGCCGGACCCGCCGAGGCTGCCGTACCAGGTCCCGAAAACCATATCCCGCAACAGCACTCGACGATGGCAGTGGTTCGATCCGGCAACCCGTGACGCACTGTTTTCCAACGCCAGATCCCACGGCGTCACGCCCGCAATGATGTTCGCCGCGGCCTTCGCCCACACACTGGCATGCTGGTCGAGCAACTCGCGGTTCCTGCTCAACGTGCCGCTGTTCGGCCGCGAGGCCCTCCATCCCGATGTTGACAGCCTCGTTGGTGACTTCACCTCGTCGCTGCTGCTCGACATCGATCTGGCCGGCGCAGGCGATGCGGCATCGCGGGCTATGACAGTGCAAGACGCCATGCGGACCGCGGCATCACACTCGAATTACCCTGGTCTGTCGGTACTTCGCGACTTGGGCCGCTACCGCGGCACCCCGGTGCTGGCACCGGTCGTGTTCACCAGCGCGCTCGGACTCGGTGAGTTGTTCTGCGACGACGTCACCGATTCTTTCGGCACGCCCAGCTGGATCATTTCGCAAGGACCGCAGGTCGCGCTCGACGCTCAGGTCACCGAATTTGACGGCGGCGTTATGGTGAATTGGGATGTCCGTGAGGACGTCTTCCCGCCCGGAGTCATCGACGCCATGTTCGCTCATCACGTCGACGAATTACACCGATCGGCCACGGGCGACGACGCCTGGACGACCCCGGATCCGTCGGCGCTACCCGCCGGTCAGCGTGCGGTGCGCGACTCCGTCAACGGTGATAAGGCCGAGCCAAGCGGAGAATCGTTGCACGACGGCTTCTTTAGGCACGCCGACCGGCAACCCGATGCGCCCGCGATCTTCGCCGGCACAGGTGACCTCAGCTACGGACAACTGCGCGACCAAGCGCTGACGGTGGCAGCAGCGTTGCGTGCGAACGGGATCGGTGCGGGCGACACGGTCGCGGTGATGGGTCCCAAGACCGCCGAACAAGTGCCGGCGTTGCTGGGCATCTTGGCGGCCGGTGCTGTCTATCTGCCCATCGCCGCCGACCAACCGGGAGAGCGCGCGGAGCGCATGCTGATCGCCGGGGACGTCAGCCTCGTCCTTGCCGGCGGCAACGAGCAGACCTCGCCACCGGTGCCCGCGCTGCGGATTGCCGACGTGCTGGACCGCACATGGCCCGCATTCGACAGCGCGGTAAGCGATCCCACTCAACTTGCGTACGTCTTGTTCACATCGGGTTCGACCGGGGAACCGAAGGGCGTCGAGGTGACGCACGACGCCGCGATGAACACTCTCGAGTGCCTCACCGCCCGCTTCGAAATCGGCTCCAGCGATCGCTTCCTGGCCCTGTCGGCTCTGGAAGCCGACATGTCGGTGGTAGAGATCTTCGCGCCACTGCGGATCGGCGGTGCAGTCGTCGTTGTCGACGAACAAGATCGACGGGAACCCGATGTGTGGGCCCGGCTCATCGACGCGCACAACGTCAGCATGCTCAACGTGATGCCTGGCTCCCTCGACATGCTGCTCGACGTCGTCGGCCACGACCTCTCGTCGCTGCGCGCGGTGTTCGTCGGCGGCGACTGGGTGCGCCCGAATCAGGCACGTCGGCTCCGGCTCCGGGCGCCCGATGTGCGATTCGCCGGGCTGGGCGGTGCAACTGAAACGGCCATTCACGCAACAATTTTCGAGACGCTTTTCGTTCACGGCGAGCTCGCCAACCTGCCCGCGGATGCGCCGGCGGTTCCCTATGGTGTGCCGCTGCCGAACATCGCATGCCGGGTCGTCAACGAGGCCGGAGACGACTGCCCGGACTGGGTCGTCGGCGAGCTGTGGATATCGGGTCGCGGTATTGCGAGGGGTTATCGCGGGCGCCCGGATCTGACCGCACAGCGCTTCGTCGAACACAATGGGCGGACGTGGTATCGCACCGGTGATTTGGCGAGGTACTGGCCCGACGGCACCTGCGAGTTCGTCGGACGCGCAGACCACCGCGTGAAAATCAGCGGCTACCGCGTCGAACTCGGCGAGGTCGAGGCCGCGCTGCAGACGGTGTCCGGCGTGGCGATCGCGGTCGCGGCCATGATCCCTTCGCAGAGTGGCAGCGACGTTCTCGCCGCGGCCATCCGTCCCGATGACCGTCAGTTGACCGTCGATCGGGTGCGCGAGGCACTGACCGAACTTGTTCCCGCGCACATGATCCCACAGCACCTGTCGCTGGTGGAGCGCATACCTTTCACCCTCGGCGGCAAGATTGACCGGCGCGTCGTCACCGGTCAGTTGGCGGCGGATGTCACCGATTCGACAGAGCCACACCACCGCATTCCGTCGACACCGCTGGAATCCGCTCTGGTGGCGATCGTCGCTGACGTGCTCGGGGTGGAATCGGTCGGCGTTGACGACGACTTCTTCGCGCTCGGCGGGGACTCGGTGCTTGCGACGCAGACGGTCGCTCGCATCCGGGCCTGGTTGGACACCCCGGACGTGATCGTCGCCGACATCTTCGCGACCCGAACGGTGTGCACTCTCGCCGACGTTTTGGGCCGCCGTGAAAGCGAACCAGGTCGGCTTGAGCAAGTTGCCGAGCTGTACCTCGAAGTCATCCAGATGGAGGCCGGCAACGTCGTCGCGGCCATTGCCGAAACCGAAGTAGCGCAATGATCTTCAATAATCTGACGACGGTCGCGAAGCAGGAATTCCCGTCCTGGATCAAGCTGGTGCCCGGTCGCGACGGCGGAGAGCGCGTTGGTGCCACCGTGGTGTTTCCGCATGCGGGCAGTGCCGCCGTGGGCTACCGGAAGTTCGCGACCGCGCTGGCCGCGGGCGGCGACACCTACATCGTGCAATACCCACAGCGGGCAGACCGACTCACTGAGCCCGCGCCGAACACCGTCTACGATCTGGCTCGCGGATTGTTCGTGGCCGCGCCTTGGCGCCGGGTAGCGCCGCTGCGGCTCTTCGGGCACAGCATGGGCGCCGTCGTCGCATTCGAGTTCGCCAGAATCGCCGAATCACGCGGTGCCGCAGTGGAGCGGCTGTGGGCGTCGGCCGCTCCGGCGCCGTCAGCGGTCGCCGATATGCCCGAACTACCCACCACCCACGACGAACTGATTCTCGACGTCGCCGATCTCGGTGGCACCGATGCCGATCTGCTCGCCGACCCCGAGTTCGCCGAGTTGCTGGTGACCGCAATCCGATCCGACTACCAGGCGGTCAACCGGTACACCTGCGACGCGAATGTCCTTATCGGGGCTCACATCTCCGCGCTCGGCGCCCGCGAAGACCATCGTGTGAGCCCCGCCAACCTCGAGCTCTGGGGAGAACACACTGCGGGCGCGTTCGACCTGACCTGGTACGAGGGCGGTCACTTCTACCTCGATGACCACATCGACGCCGTCGCTGCACAGGTGAACGCCCGTGGTTGACAACAGAGTCGACGTCGCCGTTGATCCAATAGTCATCGTCGGTATGGCGATCGAAGCGCCCGGCGGCATCGATAGCGCCGAGGGATATTGGGAGTTGTTGTCCCACGGGCGCGAAGCGTTGAGCCCGTTTCCCGCCGATCGTGGCTGGGCGGTCGGTGAATTGTTCGCCGGTTCACGGCGGAGCGGCTTCAAAGAGATTCACGACCGCGGCGGCTTCCTCACCGGCGCCACGACGTTCGACCCGGAGTTCTTCGGGATCTCGCCCCGCGAGGCCGTCGCGATGGATCCTCAACAGCGCGTGGCACTTCGGGTGTGCTGGCGAGCCCTGGAGAACAGCGGCATCAACCCCGACGACATGGCCGGTCACGACATGGGTTGTTATCTCGGCGCCTCGGCGACCGGATACGGACCGCAGATGGCGGAGTTCTCCGAGTACAGCGGACACCTGCTCGCCGGAACAGCCCTGAGTGTGATCTCCGGGCGGGTCGCGTACACGCTGGGATCGATGGGTCCGGCAGTGACCATCGACTCGTCGTGTGCGTCGGCCCTTGTCGCGTTTCACGCCGCGGTGCGCGCCGTGCAGGACGGCGACTGTGACCTGGCCTTGGCCGGCGGAGTCAACGTGCTGGGATCGCCCGGATTCTTTGTGGAGTTCTCCAAGCAACATGCCCTGTCCGACGACGGGCACTGCCGGGCCTACAGCGCCCAGGCCAGCGGCACCGTCTGGTCAGAGGGAGCGGCAGTCTTTGTGCTGCAACGGAAGTCAGCGGCGCAGCGCGACGGGCGGCACATCCTTGCCGAAGTTCTCGGCAGCGCCGTCAACCACGACGGCCGCAGTGCGGGTCTGAGCGCACCCAGCGGCACCGCCCAGGTGAAACTGTTCCGCCGTGCGATGAGTCAGGCCGGAGTCCGGCCCGAAGACGTCGGCATGGTCGAGGGGCACGGTACGGGGACGAGGCTCGGTGACCGCACCGAACTGCAGTCGTTGGCGCAGACCTACGGCGACACCGAACCCGGCGGCGGCGCGCTGTTGGGATCGGTGAAATCCAACCTGGGACATGCGTTAGCCGCCAGCGGCGCATTGGGGCTCGCAAAAGTTCTGGTCGCGGCCGAGCACGCTGCAATACCGGCGACGCTGCACGCTGCGGACGCCAGCCCCGAAATCGAATGGGAGAAACAGGGTCTGCGCCTCGCCGCGACCCTGACGCCGTGGCCGGCGATTGACGGGCAACGGGTGGCGGCCACGTCGGCATTCGGCATCGCCGGTACCAATGCGCACGTCATCGTCTCACTTCCCGAGGTCGCGTGATGCTGGCGCAACCATTGCCCGACGGCCGGGTGCCGGTATTGCTCTCGGCGCACGACGAACACCTGATCAGCCAAGATGCGCAGGCGATCCTGCATTTTCTGGACCGGTTCGACAGCGACCACGATCCGACCGTCGACGTCGCATCCACGCTGCTGCGGTTGCGGCGGACCCGGCGACACCGCGCAGTGCTGCGAGCCGCAGATCGGGCCGAACTGACGGCCGGCCTGTCCGCGCTGGTCCGCGGCGAAGACCATCCGCTGGTCACTCGGTCATCGAAAAGTGTTGTGCCGAACATCGCTTTCGTGTTCCCGGGGCAAGGTAATCAGTGGCAGTCGATGGGAACAGCGGCCTACCAGCGACTGGCCGCGTATCGCGCCGAGGCCGACCGCTGCGCAGCGGCGTTCGCTGCGGCCGGGTTACCGTCGCCGCTGCCGTATCTGTGCGGTGAAGACGGCGCGAACTGGTCCAGAACCCAGATTCAGGGCGCCCAATTCGTTCACGCGGTCGCGTTGGCTCAGCAGTGGCGATCGTGCGGCGTGCGTCCCGCTGTCACCATCGGGCACAGCCTCGGTGAGATCGCCGCGGCGTATGTCGCCGAGAAGGTTTCGCTGTCCGACGCGGTCGCTCTGGTGGGTGCCCGCGTCGCGGTCGTCGACCGGTTGACGGGTCGCTACGCGATGGCGGTCCTCGGCATCGGACTCGACGAAGCCCGGATACTGATCGACGAGGCACCGGGCTGGCTGGAGATCTCCGCGGTCAACGGGCCGTCGTCGACGGTGGTGTCGGGTGAAGACGACGCCGTGGCCGCGTTGACTGAGCTGGCACAGCAACGCGGCCTGTTCACCCATCACCTCACCGTCGACTACCCGGGCCACACCAGCGCGCTGCGGCCGCTGGCGGCCGAATTGGCGGAGCTGGTGCCCGAGTCGGCATTTCAGGACGGGCCGGTGGCTTTTGTCGGCTCCGCCACTGGCGCCGAAGTAACCGGCGACGCAGCCTTCAGGCAGTATTGGTATGAAAGCCTCTGCAGAACAGTACGGTTCGATCGTGCCGTGCTGGCTGCCCAAAAGTGCGGTGCCGACACATTCGTCGAGATGTCCGCGCACCCGGCACTGCTGTACCCGCTGGTCGAATCGGTCGATGACGAGTCGGCGGTGATCGTCGGCTCAGGTCATCGCGACAACGCGATCACCGAGACGTTCTCCGCGAATGTCGCGGCCGTGGCGACCGCCGATCCCGGCTATCGCTGGGCCGACACACTTCCCGCCGATGTCCGTCCGCCGTTGCGCGGATTCCCCAACGCGCCCATGCGTGCCGTGCATCTCTGGGTCGCCCCGGAACCGTCGACCAAGTCGGCGCCAGAACCCGCGACCCCGTTGACCGTCGCCGTCGAGGACTGGCAGCCCGCCACGTCGCCGACCACACACGGCGGGATGTCATGCGGGATCGCGATTGTCGGCGACACCGAGGCGGCACTGGCGCAGCTGCTCACCGACACGATTCTCTCTCGTGACGGCTGCGAACTGGTGTCGCCGAGCGACGCAGAGGTCGTCGCGGTGATCGCTCCTGCGATTGATCAGCTCGACGTGACCGACGCTGTCGACGAGCTCGCTGCGCGTCCCGACGCAGGACTACCCGACTATGCCGCGGTCATCGGTCCGCGATGCCGAACGGTATGGATGCTGACCGCCGACGGCGAGCGAATCGATGCTGACGACACGGACGTCCGACCGGCCCATGCAGCGCTGGCCGCGATGCACCGCAGTGTCGGCTTCGAGTTCGGTGAGCAGGCGTTCGGAAGTCTCGACGTCCGGTCGGGCGATGTCGACTTGCAGACCGCGCCCGCCATCCTCAACGTGCTGCTCGGTGAACCCGGCGTGATGGCACTGCGCGCCAACGCTGTTGGCGCGTCGAATCATGGATCGCCGCGGTGTTACGTCCGTACCCTGCGGGAGTCGTCTGATTCGTTGGCCACCCGCGCGTTGGGCGTCGCCGCGCTGGACAATGTGGTGATCACCGGTGGCAGCGGTGCTATCGGCCTGCGCTACGCCCAGTACTGCATCGAGCGTGGTGCTCGCAGGATCATCCTGTTGAGCCGCAACGGTATCGCGGCCGAGACGTTGAAAGAACTTGCCGGTCGACATCACGTCGAGGTGTTCGCGCCGGAATGCGACATCACCGACCGGGCTGCGGTGGCAACCGTCGCCGCGGACTGCGCCGGCGACGGCGCATCGTTACTGATCCACACTGCGGGAACCGCCGCGGTACACCTGCATGCTGCGCTCACCGGAGCCGACGTGGCGGCGGTGTGCGGCGCGAAGGTGGCGGGCCTGGCGGCAATGGCCGATGTCTGGCCGCTGCAGCCGGAATGCCGAATCTTGGCGTGCTCGTCGGTGTTCGGGGTCTGGGGCGGTCGCGGCCACGCCGCATACGCGGCTTCCAATCGGCTTCTCGATGTGCTTGCCGCCCAACTGCGCTCGAAGGGGCTGGACTGCACCGCCATCCGCTGGGGCCTGTGGCAGAACGCCGGAGTCGTCGACGAGGCTGAGATCGCCCGCACCGAGCGATCCGGACTGATCGCGATGCGACCGGAACTCGCGATGGACGCCGCCCTGGCTCGCTTCGGTCGCGATCCGCTGATCTTCGAGGCGGACTTCGACCGGCTTCGGGTGTTCTTCGAGAGCCAGGGAATTGCCATGCCGCTCAGTGGGCCGTCGGGAACCGACAGGGGAATGGAGCACACAGAAGTCGACGGGCGTCCGCTCGCAGACGTGGTGTGCGCCGAACTGGCGGCAACGCTGCACTCGGACGGCTCGGCGTCGATGGACCCGACCGCGTCGCTCATCGACCTCGGACTGGACTCGCTGTTGGCACTCGACCTACGCAAGCGGTTACGCCGGGCCGTTGGGCACTCGGCTCCGGTGGCGCAGATGCTCGGCGGCATCACCGTCAACGAATTGATCGAAGTGTTAGGCGCCGGCTCGACGAACGGCCATGACCTGAGGAAGGTTGGAAACCACGCGTGACTGACACCACCGGCATAGGCACGCTTGACGCTCAGCGCCTGGAGTTGTTGCGCCGCAAGATGGCCGAGCGTGGCCTTACTCGACTGCCCGTCGAGGCGGCGGCCGATGTGCACCAGGTGCCGGAGATGTCCGATGGTCAACGCCGGATGTGGTTCGTGCAGTCGGTCGACCCGAGCAGTGCGCTGCTCAACATCTGCGTCTCCTATCGCGTCACCGGCAATGTCGACGTCGCGCGCCTGCATCAGGCGTTGGACGCCGTCGCGCTGCGGCACCCGATGCTGCGCACCACGTATCGGACCGATGATGACGGCGCTCCGAATCCCGTGATCGTCGACGATCTGCGGCCTGATTGGGCCGCGCATGACCTGTCGGGCCTAGCCGAGCAGGCCCGCAGGCTGCGCTTGGAAGTACTGGCGCAGCGCCAGTTCCAGCAGCCATTCGACTTGGTGAAGGATTCGCCGTTGCGGGTCGCGGCCGTGCGGGTGAGTGCCGACGACATCATCTTGCTGCTGACCGCCCACCACATCGCTTGGGACGACGGCTCGTGGGCACCGTTCTTCACCGATCTCACCCGCGCCTACACCGACCCGGGCAGCATCGTGAGGCCGTCGACGACCACCGCAGCCGTCGCGACGGATGCAGTCCGCAGCGTCGACGACGATCTGTCCTACTGGCGATCGTTGATGACCGACCTGCCCGAGCCGCTGGAGTTGCCGGGTCCCAACGGTTCGATGGTGCCGAGCAGCTGGCGTGCCCAACGCGCCACGGCACGATTGTCGGCACACACCATGGACCGAGTCGCGTTGCTCGCCAGGGAAACCGGGGCAACTCCGTACATGGTGCTGATGGCCGCGTTCGGGGCTCTCGTACATCGCTACACCCATGCGTCCGACTTCCTGGTCGCCACACCCGTGCTGAATCGCGGCGCCGGCACCGAAGACGTGATCGGCTACTACGGCAACACCTTGGTGCTGCGGATGCGCCCGCAGCCGCAACTGACATTCCGCGAACTCCTGGTGCAGACCCGGGACAGCGCCGTCGGCGCTATGGCGCACTCGCGGGTCGACTTGGAATGGCTGGTCCGGGAATCCAATCCCGATCGCAGACACGGCGCCGAGCGGATGACCCGGGTCAGCTTCGGATTACGCGAGCCCGACGGCGGCGGGTTCAACCCGCCGGGAGTACGTTGCGCGCGCGCCGAGCTGCGCGGCCATCTCAACCAGTTGCCGCTGGGCCTGATGATTGAACTACCCGGCACCGCAACGGGTTCCGATGGCAGCGCACTTGTCGAAGCCGAATACCTGGTCGAGGTGCTGGATCGACCGCTGGTCGATCAACTGCTACGGCATTACAGCGTGATGCTGGACAACGCGCTGGCAGATCCGGACACCACCCTGTCGGCGTGCGGATTGATGAGCGCGGCGGACGCCGATTGGCTGCGTCGGATGTCGGCCGGTGACGACTTCACCACCCCGGCCAGCACGCTGCCCGGACTGGTGACGCGACGGGCCACCCTGACACCTGATGCCGTCGCTGTGGTCTACGAAGGCCGCCACTACAGCTATCGCGAGATCAACGACGAGGCAAACCGGCTGGCGCACTGGCTGATCGAGCAAGGTGTCGGCACCGAAGACCGCGTCGCGGTGTTGATCGACAAGTCGCCGGAACTGGTCATCACAGCGTTGGGGATCCTCAAAGCCGGAGCAGTGTATCTGCCCGTCGATCCGACCTACCCCGAAGATCGGTTGACCTTCATCCTCGGCGACGCGGACGCGAAACTGATTCTGCGCGAGCCGGTTACCGACTTGTCCGGCTATCCGGCCACCGACCCGGCGAGCGACGAGCTGGCTCGTCCGCTGAGTCCGGACAACACCGCGTACCTTATTTACACCTCGGGTTCGACGGGACTGCCCAAGGGTGTCCCGGTTCCGCACGCGCCGATCGCCGAATACTTCGTCTGGTTCGGCGACGAGTATCGCGTCGACGAGACCGACCGGCTGCTGCAGGTGGCCTCGCCGAGCTTCGACGTGTCCATCGGCGAGATCTTCGGGACGCTGATCTGCGGTGCCCGCCTGGTGATCCCGCGTCCGGACGGCCTGCGCGACATCGGATACCTGACCGAGTTGTTGCGCCGCGAAGGCATCACCTCGATGCACTTCGTACCGTCGCTGCTCGGACTGTTCTTGTCGCTACCCGGCGTCAACCAGTGGCGCACACTGCGCCGCGTGCCCATCGGCGGTGAGCCGCTGCCCGGCGAGATCGCCGACAAGTTCCATGCCACGTTCGATGCGTTGCTGTACAACTTCTACGGGCCCACCGAGACCATCGTCAACGCCACCAGCTATCCGGTGGAAGGTGCTCAAGGTACCCGGGTGGTGCCGATCGGCCGACCGAAGATCAACACCCAGTTGCATCTGCTCGACGATGCGCTGCAACCGGTCCCGGTCGGAGTGATCGGCGAAATCTACATCGGCGGAACACATGTCGCGCGCGGCTACCACCGCAGGCCCGGCCTGACTGCGGAACGCTTCGTCGCCGACCCGTTCACCCCGGCCGGCCGGTTGTACCGATCCGGTGACCTGGCGCGCCGTAACTCCGACGGCGATATCGAGTTCGTCGGCCGCGCCGACGAGCAGGTGAAGATCCGCGGTTTCCGCATCGAGCTCGGCGAGGTCGCGGCCGCGATCTCGGTCGACCCCAGCGTCGGACAGACCGTCGTGGTGGCTTCCGACTTGCCGCAGTTGGGTAAGAGCTTGGTGGGCTATCTGACTCCGGTCGACGGTGCCGGCCACGAGACCGTCGACCTCGACCGGATCCGCGCCAGGGTGGCCGCCGCACTGCCCGATTACATGACCCCGGCGGCCTATGTCGTGCTCGACGAAATCCCGATCACCGCGCACGGCAAGATCGATCGCACGTCGCTGCCGGAGCCGGAGATCGCGGCGAAGGCGCCCTACCGCGACCCCGCCACTGCGACCGAACGCCGGATCGCGGCACTGTTTTCCGGGTTGCTCGGCCAAGACCGGGTCGGTGTCGACGACTCGTTCTTCGACCTGGGTGGACACTCGCTGGTGGCCACCAAGCTCGTTACCGCCGTCCGCTCGGAATGCGCCGTCGAGTTGAGCATCCGTGACATCTTCGAGGTGGGCACCGTCGGACTGTTGGCGCAGCGGGTCGACGAGCTGCGTTCCGGTGGACGGGCGCAGTCGCGGCCCAAACTCATTGCGACCACACACGACGAGCCACTGCCGCTGTCGTCATCGCAGCTGCGCAGCTGGTTCGCCTATCGTGTCGACGGGCCGAGCCCGGTCAACAACATCCCGTTCGCGGCCCGGCTGACCGGACCGTGGGACATCGACGCGTTGATCGCCGCGGTCGGCGACGTCGTCAGTCGTCACGAAATCCTGCGCACCACCTACATCGATGCCGACGGCGTCCCGTACCAGGTGGTCGAACCGGCCGCCGAGCTGACGGTGCGCCGCGCCGAAGGTGACGGCGAAGCGTGGCTGCAGCAGCAACTGGACACCGAACGTCGGCACTCCTTCGAGCTCGACCGGGAGTGGCCGATCCGGGTCGCCGTGCTGCGGGCCAGCGCCGAACACGTGCTGTCGTTGGTCGTTCACCACATCGCGTCCGACCACTGGTCGGCGGGCGTGCTGTTCGCCGATGTGATCACCGCATACCGGGCGCGCCGTGACGGCCAAGCCCCGGCCTGGGCGCCGCTTCGCGTGCAGTACGCCGATTACGCTGCCTGGCAACGTACTTTCCTGGGCGACCCGGGTGGTCAGGAAACCGCGGTCGCCGCCGAGCAGCGGGATTACTGGACGCGCCAGCTGACCGGGCTGCCCGAGGACAGCGGACTGCGACCCGACTTTCCTCGGCCGCCGCTGCCCAGTGGTGACGGCGAATCCGTAACGTTCAGCATCGACGCGACGACGCGCGCCAAGCTCGCCGACCGGTGCCGTGAACTGGGCGTCACCGAGTTCATGGCGCTGCAGGCCGCGGTCGCGGTCGTGCTGCACAAGGCGGGAAGCGGCGCCGACATCCCGGTGGGCACGCCTGTGGCGGGGCGCACCGAAGCCGAATTGGACCAATTGATCGGCTTTTTCGTCAACATCCTGGTCCTGCGCAATGACCTGGCCGGCAACCCGACGTTGCGGGAGGTGCTGACCCGGGCCAGGGAAACGGCGCTGGCTGCCTACGCTCATCAGGATCTGCCGTTCGATCGGGTGGTCGACAGTGTCAGCCCGGTGCGCTCCCTGTCCCGCAACCCGCTGTTTCAGGTCGTCGTGCATGTGCGAGACCACTTGCCCGCCAACCGAATCATCGAGTCGTCAGACGGCGACCAGGACACGGTGTGCACGTCGCTGGACCCGGTGTTCGACATGGCGCACGCCGATCTGAGCGTCAACTTCTTCGGCACCGACGGGTCTGACGGGACCGGCTATAACGGGCACCTCATCTTCCGCACCGAGTTGTATGAGCGGAACACCATCGAACGGGTCGCCGGTTGGCTGACCCGGGTCGTCACCGAGTTCGCCGACGACATCGATCAGAGTCTGCGCGATGTGGTGCTCAGCGATGCCGACGATCAGCAGCGCATCCTGGCCGGTTGGAGTCGAGGCGATCAGCCGCCACCCGATCGGGCCCGCACGGTTCCGGAACTGCTCGAGCCCAGCCGGCAACTTCCGGCTGGCCGCATCGCGGTTCGGTGCGGTGGCGATGACCTGGATTACGTTGCGCTGCACCGTCGGTCGGACAAGCTGGCGGCGATACTGGTGGACCGCGGTGTGCGGCCGGGCTCGTTCGTCGGGCTGTCGATGCGCAGAGGCATCGACATGGTCGTGGCGCTCGTGGCGATCGTGAAGGCCGGTGCCGCCTACTTCCCGATCGATCCGAACTATCCGTTGGCGCGCAAGCAGTTCATGCTCGAGGACGTGCAGCCGCCGATCGTGGTGGCGACGGTCGAAGCGGTCGAGACCATGCCGGAAGGGTATGCGGGTACCGTCCTTTCGCTCGATGACGCCGCGGTGCGTGCCGCGGTGGACAGCTCAGACGCTGCCGCGCACCCCGCGTTGCGGCAGCCGCGTCCCGACGACGCGATGTATCTGGTCTTCACCTCCGGATCGACCGGAAAGCCCAAAGGCGCCGTGGGTACTCAGCGTGCGATGGCGGCGCGGCTGGACTGGCAGCGGCGGAACTACCCGCCGCGGACTGCTGATGACATCCGCTTGTCGCAGGCCTCGATGACGTTCCTCGAGGGCGGCATGGAACTGCTCGCCGGCCTGGCGGCGGGCGCCACCATGATCCTGGCTGACGATGCCGAGCACCGTGACGCCGAGGCCCTTGCGGCGCTGATGAAGCGTGAATCGGTTGCGCAGGTCACCGCGGTGCCCAGCCTGGTGTCGGCACTGGTGGACAGTGCCCCGGATTCGGTGCGCTCGCTCGCCCGGCTGGTGTGCGGCGGAGAGCCGGTGAGCAGTTCGCTGTTGCAACGGTTGACGGCCGCGTGCGCGGACATCGTTGACGACGGACCGCAGCTGCTGAACAACATCGGCTCGACCGAGACGTCCGGCGCGGTGTGCCGCGGTCGGCTGGGCCCACCCAATCCGCTTGTCGGCTCGCCGGTGGCCGGGGCGTCGGCGTATCTGCTCGACGACGGTTTGCGGCCGGTTCCGGTCGGCGTGGTGGGCGAATTGTATTACGCGGGTGACCAACTGGCCCGCGGTTATTGGAAGCGGCCGGCGCTGACGTCCTCACGTTTTGTGGCCAATCCCTTTGGCGCCGAATCCGGTAGCCGGTTGTATCGCAGCGGCGACCTGGCCCGCTGGACCGAGGACGGCGAACTGGAGTTCACCGGTCGCGTCGACCACCAGGTGCAGGTGCGCGGATTCCGGGTCGAGCTCGCCGAAGTCGAGGCCGTGCTGGCAGCCGCCGATGGTGTCGCGGCTGCGGCGGCCCGCACCTGGGAGGTGCATGACGGCACCAGCCTCGCCGGATACGTTGTGCCGCAACAACCGATCAACGACGACGCCGATGGCGCCGCGAAAGCGGCGTTCACGGCCTCGGTGCGGGCCGCAGTCACGACCACGCTTCCGGGATACATGGTGCCGTCGTCGCTGACCGTGCTCGACGCATTGCCCAAGACCGAATCGGGCAAGCTGAACCGGCCGGGACTGCCGCGGCCGGCGGTCAGCACCGGCGGCCAGACCGAACCGGTCCGCACCGAAACCGAACGCGCGCTGGCCACGGTGTTCGCCGAACTGCTGTCGACCTCAGACGTCGGACGCCGCGACGACTTCTTCGCACTCGGTGGAGACAGCATCCTGTCCGTCCAGTTGGCCTCTCGCGCAAGGGCGGTCGGCCTGACGGTCAGCCCGCGGATGGTGTTCGAGAACCCCACGGTGAACCAATTAGCTGCGGCCGTAGATGAGGTAAGCGCCTCAGGTGATGACGTCGATGACGCCGGCCAGCCGAGCGAGACCCGGTTTGAGCCGATGAGCACCTCGGGACTGTCACCGGCCGACTTGGCTGCGGTGACACAGCTGTGGTCGAAATCGCGCGACGGAACACCATGACAGCCACCGAAACCCAGGCCGACGAGGCTGCCGGCACGTCCGACATCGAGGACGTGATGGCGCTGAGCCCGCTTCAAGAGGGCTTGTATTCCTTCACGGCCCTGGCCGAGTTCGCCGAAGGCGAGCCTGCCGACGACCCGTATGTGATCGGGATGGCCGCCGACATCTTCGGCGCACTCGACGTCGCGCTACTGAGTGATTGCGCATCGAAGATGTTGATCAGGCACCCGAACCTGCGGGCCAGCTTCTTCAGCCGGGGCATTCCGCGGCCGGTTCAGATCGTCCCGTCCCGAGTCGCACTGCCGTGGCGGGATGTCACCGCTGCCGCCGCGGACATCGAGGCACTGGAAGCCGAGGAGCGGCGACGACCGTTCGACCTCGAGCGACTGCCGGCGATCCGCTTCCTGCTCATCGCACTGTCCGATGCGCGATGGCGGTTGGTGATCACCGCACACCACATCGTGATCGACGGCTGGTCACTGCCGGTGTTCGTGACCGAAATGATGATCCTCTACCGCGCCGGGGGAGACCCCGATGCGCTGCCGGTCGCGCCGCGCCCGTACCGCGACTACATCGGCTGGCTGGCGAGCCGCGATCAGCAAGGAAGCGAACGGGTTTGGCGTAAGCACCTCGCCGGCATGCCTGGTCCCACGATGCTGGCTGCCGCGTTCGGCGGTGAGGACGCCGCGCGCAAGGCTGCCGGTCTTCCGCGACGCACCGAACTGCAACTGAGCGCCGAGAAAACCAGACGACTGGTCGACGGCGCCCGCTTGCGCGGGGTCACGCTCAATTCGCTGCTCCAGTTGGCCTGGGCGGTGATCGTGTCACGCGTGACCGACCGCACCGACGTGGTATTCGGGGTCACGGTGTCCGGCAGGCCGGCCGAACTTGCCGGCGTCGAAACGATGGTCGGGCTCTTCATCAACACCGTCCCGTTACGCGTGCGACTCGATGCCGGCGCCACTGTCGGTGAGCAATGCCGCGCGGTACAACGTGACTCGGCGATGCTGCGCGAACACAGCTATCTCGGGCACGCGCAACTGCGGGCGCTGGGCGGTGTCGGCGAGATGTACGACACATTGTTGGTCTACGAGAACTTCCCGACCGGCGGGGTGGCCGCGGGCGACGAGTTGGCCGGCACCGGTGTGACATTCCGGCCGGCCGCGGTGGAGAGCCTCACCCACTTCCCGATCGTGCTGGCCGCTCATATGGCCGACGAAAGCCTCGTGCTGATGGTCGAGGTCATCGACGGCGCGATCGGCAACACCACCGCCGCGATGCTCGGCGACCGACTGCTGGCGACCGCAGAGCAACTGCTGGACCGCTGGGACCGTCCGTTACGCGACGTCAGCATCCTGGTCGCCGATGAGACGGCGCCATTGGTCGGCACCGGTTCGGCGAAACCCTCGACGATGCAAGGCATTCACGCGCGGTTCGCGGCGGTCGCTGCCGGCGCGCCGGACAAGCCGGCGGTCACCTGGGCGGGTGGGGCTCTGACCTACCGCGAGCTGGACGCCGCGGCCAACCGGGTGGCGGGCGCGCTGGCCGCCCGGGGCGCAGGCGCGGAAACCCCGGTCGCCATCACGCTGACCCGTGGGCCGAACTACATCGTCGCGATACTCGCGGTGCTGAAAACCGGCGCGATGTATGTGCCGTTGGAACCGGGAATGCCCGCGGAACGGGTCAACTCGATTCTGCGGCAAAGCGGTGCCGTCATCGTCGTCGACGACGGCTTCGTCCACAACCTCGACCAACCCGGCGATTTCCGGCCCGTCGACGTCAGTCCGCACCAGGCCGCCTACGTGGTGTTCACCTCGGGAACGACGGGAGAACCCAAGGGCGTCATCGGAACTCACGCAGCCGTCGGCGCCTATGCCGACGACCATCTGGACGGTGTGTTGCGGCCAGCGGCGGCGCGGCTGGGCCGCCCGCTCTGCATCGCGCACGCGTGGTCTTTCGCATTCGATGCGGCCTGGCAGCCGCTGGTGGGGCTGCTGGACGGTCACGTCGTACACATCGTCGACGAGCGCACTCAGACCGACGCAGAAGCGTTGGTGGCAGCAATCGCCGGGCATCGTGTCGACATGATCGACACCACCCCGTCGATGTTCGCTCAACTGCGGTCGGCCGGCCTGCTGAGCCGTGTCCCGCTGGCGGTGCTGGCGCTGGGCGGTGAAGCGCTGGGCGGTGCGTCCTGGTCGTTCATTCGCACGGAGTGCCGTCGCACGGGTATGACGGCGTTCAACTGTTACGGCCCAACCGAAACCACGGTTGAAGCTGTAGTGGCCGTCATCGACGACTACGACGCGCCGTCGATCGGGCGCCCCACCGGACGCACCCGCGGCTACGTGCTGGACTCCGCGCTGCGGCCGGTGCCGTATGGGGTGGCGGGGGAGCTGTATCTGGGCGGCGCACAGTTGGCCCGCGGCTATCTGGGCCGCGCACCAGAGACCGTCCAGCGATTCGTCGCCGATCCGTTCGTCGCCGGCGAACGGATGTATCGGACCGGCGACGTGGTGCGGCGCCAACCCGACGGGTCGCTGCACTACGTGGGTCGTGCCGATGCGCAGGTGAAAATCCGCGGCCATCGGGTCGAGCCGGGCGAGATCGCCGTCGTACTCGAGTCACATCCCACGGTGCGGCAGGCCAGCGTCGTGGTGCGCGAGCGACACGGCGTTCCGCGGCTGACTGCCTATGTGGCAGTGGATCATTCGACGTCGGTGTTGGAGCTTCGCCGGGTGCTGGTCGCTCGGCTGCCGCGCTACATGGTTCCGCAGCGCATCGTCATCGTCGACGACATCCCGCTGACCGCCAACGGCAAACTGGACGAAGCCGCCTTGGCGGCAGCCGATTCCGCAGCCACGACGGAGTCCGGCGGAACGGAGCCGGAGACAGCCACCGAACGCACGCTCATCGAGGTGCTGACCGAACTACTGCAGGTCAACCGAATCGACCCGAACGCCGACTTCCTGGAGCTTGGCCTGGACAGCATCGCTGCGCTCTCGGTCGTGCAGTCGGCCCGCAGGCGCGGCATCGCGTTGCGGGCGCGACTGGTGCTGGAATGCGGCAGCGTCCGCGAACTCGCTTCCGCCATCGAGGCGGAAGCCGCGGAAACCGGCGATCATGGCGACGTCTCGCTCGAAGCGGCCGACGTAACCGGGCCGATACCGCTGTTGGCCAACGCTTACTGGCTCTACGAATTCGGTGAGCCCCGCAGGTTGGCGCAGGCCGAAGCCATCCGGCTGCCCGCCGGCGTGACCGGTGACCAGCTGCGTGCGGCGCTGTCGATCATCATCGACGGCCACGAAGTGCTGCGCAGCCGGCTGGACCGCGCCACCATGACTCTGCACGCCGGTGAGCCCGGCGATGTGCTCACCGAGGTTGCCGTGCCCGGCGATCTGCAGGCAGCCGTTGGCGAACACACCGCACACGCGATCGACAACCTCGACCCCGAACACGGGAAACTGCTGGCGGCGACGTGGCTGCGGCCACCGAGCGGTCAGAGTGTGCTGGTGCTGACCGCGCACGTATTAGCCATGGACCCGGTGTCCTGGCAGGTGGTGCTCGGTGAACTCGATGCCACGCTGCACGCACTGAGCGCCGGGATGACGCCCGCGCCTGTGCGTGAGCACACCAGCTACCGGCATTGGGTCCGGGCCATGGCGGAACGCGCCGAAGCCCTTGACAGCGAACCGTATTGGGCCGCGCAACTCGGCGGCGACGACCCTGACCTCGGCCGGCGGCGGCTCCGGCCGGAGAGCGACCGCGCCGGCGACCTGCTGGTCGCGACCGCGATACTCGACACCGAGACCACCGCCCGGCTGATGCGGTCGGGTCTGCCGGTCTTCGAGGTACTGGTCGCAGCGGCGGCACGAATGATCACCCGGTGGCGGCAAAGTCGTGGGCAAACGACACCGCCGCCACTGCTCGCGCTGGAAACCCACGGTCGGGCCGACGCCCTGTTCGACAGCAGAGGTGTCGACACGACCGAGACGGTCGGACTGCTGAGTGCGATATATCCGCTGCGGGTGGACACCGAGGATCCGCGGCGGGTGCGGGAACTGCTGACGGCGATCCCCGGTGACGGAGTCGACTACGGATTACTGCGGTACGTGCGCGGCGATACCGCGAACCGGCTCGCCGAGTTCGACGCACCGCAGCTGCTGCTGAACTATCTGGGTCACGCCGACATCGGCGCCAGTAGCGGATTGTGGCTGGACCGTAGTCTGCTGAAGGGCGTATCACCGTTGCCCGAGCCCGATCTGGCAGTGCGTTACGAGCTGAGCCTGCTCGCAACCGTGCTCGGCAGTGGCGAGCATCAGCTGCTGGTGACACAGTGGCGTTCACTTCCCGACATTCTCGGCGAGTCGGATATCACCGAATTGCAAGAACTTTGGCGACAAGCGCTCGAGGAGATGGTGGCATGACCACACTTGGTGTCCTCGGCGGCGGGGTGAAGGCAGTGGCCGTCGCCGCCAAGGCGCACGTGCTGGCCGAGATGGGAGTCGATGCGCCGAAGGTGGTCGTCGTCGAGCGGATCGGCGTCGGCGCCAACTGGCAGTCCAGCGGTGGCTGGACCGACGGCGCGCAGCGACTGGGGACGAGTCCGGAAAAAGACGTCGGCTTCCCGTACCGCTCGTCGTTGGTGCCGCGCCGCAACGCCGAGCTCGACGAGCGGATGATGCGCTACAGCTGGCAGTCGTATCTGATCGCCACCAGCGAGTTCGCTCAGTGGATCGACCGCGGCCGGCCGGCGCCCACCCACCGGCGTTTCAGCCAGTACCTGCGCTGGGTCGCCGACCAGATCGGCATGACCGTCGTCTGCGGCGAAGTCGAGAAGCTGGCTGTGGACGGTGCGCAGTGGGCGCTGCACACCGATGAAACCACCGTGCATGCCGACGGTTTGATGATCACCGGGCCCGGACAGGCCGAGCGGTCGCTGCTGCCGGGCAATCCGCGAGTGCTGTCGATCGCGCAGTTCTGGCACCGCGCCGGCCAACATGAACGAATCAGTGCGGAGCGGGTCGCGGTCATCGGTGGCGGTGAGACGGCGGCGGCGATGCTCAACGAGCTGTTCCGGCACCGGGTTTCGACCATCACGGTCATCTCGCCGCAGGTGACACTGTTCACCCGCGGCGAGAGCTTCTTTGAAAACGCACTGTTCTCCGACCCGAGCGATTGGACGGCGCTGACGGTCGACGAACGGCGCGACGCGATCGCCCGGACCGACCGCGGGGTGTTCTCGTCCAACGTCCAGGACGCATTGCTGGCCGACGACCGCATCCGTCATCTACGCGGACGGGTCGCCCATGCCGTAGGCCGCGACGAGCAGATCCGCCTGACGCTGTCGACCAACCGGGGCAGCGAAAACCTGGAAACAGTCCACGGTTTCGACTTGGTCATCGACGGATCGGGCGCCGACCCGCTCTGGTTCACGACGCTGTTCAGCCAGGATGCGCTCGATCTGCTCGAGCTGGGACTGGGCGGCCCGCTGACCGGCGATCACGTGCAGGAGGCGATCGGACACGACCTCGCGGTTGTCGACGTCGCACCGAAGTTGTTCTTGCCCAACCTTGCCGGACTCAATCAGGGTCCGGGCTTTCCCAACCTCAGCTGCCTGGGGCTGTTGTCCGACCGGGTGCTGGGTGCCGAATTGGGCGCCGGCGCCCCATCCCCGACCAAGAGAGCCGCGATTAGGAGAGATGATGAGCACCAACCCCTTCGATGACGAGACCGGCACGTTCGTGGTGCTGGCCAACGACGAAGACCAGCACAGCTTGTGGCCGACCTTCGTCGATGTTCCCGCCGGTTGGCACAAGATCTTCGGCGAGGCCGGTCGCGCCGAATGCCTGGCCTACGTCGAGGAGCATTGGACCGACATGCGGCCGAAGAGCCTCCGCGAGGCAATGGATCACTGATGGCGCGCGGGTTTCAGGGTGCGGTGCTGCGGAGCTTCGGCGCCCGCGACCACACCGCGACGGTCCTCGAAACCGTCCGGATCGCACCGCATTTCGTCCGGATACGGATGGAATCTGCGACGTTGTTCCAGGACGCGCAGGCCGAGCCCGCGGCCTGGCTGCGGTTCTGGTTCCCCGATCCTGAGGGCTCGAGCACCGAATTCCAACGGGCCTACACGATCTCTGAAGCCGACGTGCCCGCCGGCCGCTTCGCGGTCGACGTGGTGCTGCACGACCCGGCAGGCCCCGCCTCGTTGTGGGCCCGTGCCGTCGAACCCGGTGCGACTATCGCGGTGATGTCGTTGATGGGCTCGTCACGATTCGACACCCCTCTCGAACAGCCCGCGGGCTACCTGTTGATCGGCGATTCAGCGTCGATTCCGGGGATCAACGGGATCATCGGCGTCGTCCCCGACGACGTTCCGATCGAGGCGTATCTCGAACAGCACGACGACAGCGACACGTTGATCCCGCTTGCGCAACATCCGCGACTGCGGGTGCACTGGGTGGCACGCCGTGACGAGAAATCGCTGGCCGCGGCGATCGAGCACCGCGACTGGTCGGATTGGTATGGGTGGGCCACACCCGAAGCCACCACGCTCAAACACGTCCGGACCCGGCTGCGCGACGATTTCGGTTTCCCCAAATCCGAAGTCCACGCGCAGGCCTACTGGAGCGCCGGTCGCGCGATGGGCACCCGGCGCGGCGACGAACCGACGGCTGCAGAGACTGTGGCGGCTGCCGATGCGGTCGCCATGGTCCAGCCGGAAACTATTGTGGCGCAACCCGAAGCGACGATGTTAACGCCGCGTGGCAGTTGGCGCGCGCAGGCCGCCGGTCGGCTGCTCGCGCCGTTGCGCTCGGCGCTGATCGCCTCCGGTGTGCTGCAGGCGGTGATCACGTTGGTCCAACTGGCACCGTTCGTGCTGCTGGTCGAGCTGGCCCGGCTGCTGGTGTCCGGCGCCGATTCTTCGCGACTACGCGAGGTCGGGTTCGCGGCGGTCGCACTACTGGGCTTCGGCACCGTGCTGGGTGCCGCGCTGACGCTGTGGCTGCACGTCGTCGACGCACGGTTCGCCAGCGACCTGCGCTCGCGGCTGCTGCGCAAATTGTCGCGATTGCCGTTGGGCTGGTTCACCGCCCGCGGGTCCGGGTCGATCAAGCAGCTGGTCGCCGACGACACGTTGTCCCTGCACTATCTGGTCACCCATGCCATTCCGGACGCGGTCGCGGCGGCCATTGCGCCGCTCGCCGTGCTGGTCTACCTGTTCGTCGTCGACTGGCGGGTGGCGTTGGTGCTGTTCGTCCCGGTGCTGTTCTATCTGGTGCTGACGTCCTCGATGACGATCCAGTCCGGTCCGCGCATCCCGCAATCGCAGCGCTGGGCCGAGACAATGAGCGGTGAGGCCGGCGCCTACCTGGAGGGCCAGCCGGTGATCCGCGTCTTCGGCGGTGCCGCCGCGTCGAGCTTCCGCCGGCGCCTGGACAAGTACGTGGGCTTCCTGATCGACTGGCAGCGCCCGCTGGCCGGCAAGAAGACCATGATGGATTTGGCCACCCGGCCGACGACGTTCCTGTGGCTGATCGCGGCAACCGGCACGCTGCTGGTGGTCGGCGGCCGGATGAACCCGGTGAACCTGCTGCCGTTTCTGCTGTTGGGCACCACATTCGGCGCGCGACTGCTGAACATCGCCTACGGGCTCGGCGGCATCCGTGCCGGTCTGCTGGCCGCGCGGCGCCTGCAGATCACGCTCGACGAGTCGGACCTCGCGGTGCGCGACGGGCAGGGCGAAGCGTCCGACGACGCCTCCGCCACCGTGGTGTTCGACCGGATCAGCTTCGGCTACCGGCCCGACGTGCCGGTGATCCAGGACGTGTCGCTGACGCTGCGGCCAGGCACGGTGACCGCGCTGGTCGGGCCGTCCGGATCCGGCAAGTCGACACTGGCCGCCCTCCTGGCCCGCTTCTACGACGTGCAGCAGGGTG
>Ga0302314_10003775_pt1 | contig 27874 bp, 26 predicted proteins | sample III_Palsa_N2_3_FD_200533 | JGI IMG/M metagenome (GOLD analysis project Ga0302314, IMG submission 200533) | Peat permafrost microbial communities from Stordalen Mire near Abisko, Sweden - III_Palsa_N2_3 | ecosystem: Environmental > Terrestrial > Soil > Palsa > Peat permafrost | place: Sweden...
GCATGACGCGGGAAGAAGCGCTGGCGGTGCTGGGCCTGCGCGCCGGCGCCAGCGAGGACGACATCCGCGCCGCGCACAAGCGATTGATGCGGATGGCGCATCCGGACAATGGCGGCTCCGACTGGCTGGCCAGCCGGCTCAACCAGGCGCGCGACACGCTGGTTTCCTGAAGGGAACCTGACGCACTGCGGCTTGCTTCTTGATGGGCCGGCGTGCGACCAATTCGCCGTGGTCCTAGCCGCGGTCGCGCCATCGCGCCACCAACCAAAACCAAAGACAACCAAGAGGACAGACGATCCGTGATCAAGCCGCTGCGCAAGGCCGTCCTTCCCGTCGCGGGTCTGGGGACGCGTTTCCTTCCGGCCACCAAGGCGATGGCGAAGGAGATGCTGCCGGTTGTTGACAAGCCGCTGATCCAATACGCGGTGGAGGAGGCGCGCGCCGCCGGGATCGAGCAATTCTGCATGGTGACGGGACGCGGCAAGACCGCTCTTGTTGAACATTTCGATATTGCATACGAACTGGAGGCGACGCTGAAGGAGCGCGGCAAGAAGGACGTGCTGCGCAGCCTGCGCGACACCCAGTTGCCGCCCGGCGCCATCGCCACCGTCCGCCAGCAGGAGCCGCTCGGGCTCGGCCACGCGATCTGGTGCGCGCGCGCCTTCATCGGCGACGATCCGTTCGCGATCCTGCTGCCCGACGATCTGGTGCTGTCGGACGTGCCGTGTACGAAGCAACTGGCCGATGCCTATTACGAGACCGGCGGCTGCGTGGTGGCGGTGACCGAGGTGCCGCGCGAACATACCAATCGCTACGGCATCCTCGACATCGCCTTTGACGACGGCAGGCTGGTCGAGGTGTCCGGCCTCGTCGAGAAGCCGAAGCCGGAGGTGACGCCCTCCAACCTGTCGATCATCGGCCGCTACGTGCTGATGCCGCAGGTGCTGGACTACCTTTCGCGCATGGAGCGCGGCGCCGGCAACGAAGTGCAGTTGACCGACGCGATGGCCAAGCTGATTGGCCAGGTGCCGTTCCACGGGCTGCGCTACGAGGGTCGCCGGTTTGACTGCGGCGACAAGGTCGGGTTTCTGGAGGCGCAACTGGCGTTCGCGCTGAAGCGGCCGGATCTGGGCCCGGCGGTGCGGGCGTTCCTCAAGCACTATGTCGGAGAGATCGCGGATGCGGCAGTCTAAACCGCACCAGACTCGACCCGGAGCGACCCGCGATGGCCTTCACCCATAGTTTCGACGCGACCGTACTGCGCGAGTACGACATCCGCGGCATCGTCGGCCGCACGCTGAACCCGCCCGACGCGTTCGCCATCGGCCGCGTGTTCGGCAGTACGATCGTGCGCGCCGGCGGCCGCACGGTCGCGGTCGGCTACGACGGCCGGCTCTCCTCGCCGGAGCTGGAAGCGGCGCTGGTGCAGGGGCTGGTGGCGAGCGGGGCGGAGGCGATCCGCATCGGCCGCGGGCCGACGCCGATGCTGTATTTCGCCTCGGCGACGCAGCGGACCGACGGCGCCATCATGGTAACCGGCAGCCACAATCCGCCCGACTACAACGGCTTCAAGCTGGTGATCGGCGGCAAACCGTTCTTCGGCGACCGGATCGCCGAGCTTGGCCGGCTGGCCGCCGCGGGCGACGTGGTGGCGGAGGCGGCAGGCAGTGCCCGCGAGCTCGATGTTTCCAGTGACTACATTGCTCGGCTGGTGCAGGACTGGGACGGCGGCGACCGCGCCCTGAAGGTGGTCTGGGACAACGGCAACGGGGCGGCCGGCGAGATTTTGTCCGGACTTATCGAAAGGCTGCCGGGCACCCACACCGTCTTGTTCGGCGAGATCGACGGGCGGTTCCCGAACCACCACCCGGACCCGACGATCCCGAAGAACCTGACCGCGCTGATCGCGGAAGTGCGGCGGCAAGGCGCCGACCTCGGCATTGCCTTCGACGGCGACGCCGACCGGATCGGTGCGGTGGACGAAACCGGCGAAATCCTGTTCGGCGACCAGTTGATGCTGGTGTTTTCGCGCGACGTCCTGAAAGCGCACCCGGGCGCGACCATCGTCGCCGACGTCAAGACGAGCCAGATCCTGTTCGACGACATCAAGAAGTCCGGCGGCGTGCCGCTGATGTGGAAGACCGGGCACAGCCTGATCAAGGCCAAGATGGCGGAGATCGGCAGCCCGTTCGGCGGCGAGATGTCGGGCCATCTGTTCTTCGCCGACCATTGGTACGGGTTCGACGACGCGATCTATGCCGGCGTGCGGCTGCTGGGGATTGTGGCGCGCATGCAGGGGCCGTTGTCCTCGGCCCGTGCCGGGCTGCCGGTGGCGCTGAACACGCCGGAACTGCGCTTCAACTGCGACGAGCGCCGGAAATTCGAGGTGATCAAGGAAGTCGCCGAGCGGCTGAAGTCCGGCGGCGCCAGCTACACCGACATCGACGGCGTGCGGGTGCAGACCGACGACGGCTGGTGGCTGCTGCGCGCCTCCAACACCCAGGCGGTGCTGGTGGCGCGCGCGGAATCCCCGACCGCCGAGGGCCTGGAGCGGCTGAAAGCAAAACTCGCCTCGCAACTCTCCCAATCCGGGCTGGAGGCGCCGGACTTTTCCGGCTCCGACGCCGGCCACTGAGGCGCGGCGGCGCGGAGGGACACGGGCGATGCCGGTGGTCTACGCCGTGCTCTGCCACCACTCGCCCCGCGCCGTCGGCGAACTGGTGCGGGCGCTGCACCACCCGGACCACGCCATCCTGCTGCACGCCGACGCGAAGGCGCCGCCGCGGCTACATGCGGCCGTGCACGAACTGGCCGGGCTGCTGCCCAATGTCCACGTGGTCGATAGCCGGCTGTGCAGTTGGGGCGGCTGGAGCCTGGTGGACGCGACGCTGCGCGCCATCGGCGACGCGCTCGACCTGCCAGCGCCGTGGCGGCATTTTGCGCTGCTCAGCGAGCAGCATTTGCCGCTGCAATCCCCGGCGGCCATCGCGGCCAGCCTGCCGGACGGCGCCAGTTTCTCCGACGCGGTGCCGCTGCCGGCGATGGACCGGGACCATCGCAGCGACCTGTTCCACCGCTTCGTCCGCCATTGGCGAGAACTGCCGGGCGTCGGCATGTTCTCCACCGGCCCGCGGCAGGTGACTCAGGCGCAGGCGGACACATTCCGCCTCGGCAGCCAGTGGGTGATTTTGGCGCGCGCGGCGTGCGAGCGGTTATGGGCGGTGCGGGACGACGACGCGCTGTGGGCGCCGTTCCGCGACTCGCTGGTGCCGGACGAGACGGCGCTGATGAGCGTGCTGCGCGGCACGCCGGTCGGCGCCGGGTTGGACGTCCGCCGCAGCAACCCGACCTTCATCGCGTGGCCGCATCTGGGCGGCGGCGCGGATAGCGGCTTTACCGACGAGACTGTCCGCGCGGCGCGGGCGCGCGGCCATCTGTTCATCCGCAAGCGCCCGGAGCGCCTGCCGCCGTTCGCCGCTTCGCTGCTGGCCACGTTCCCGGACCGCCCAAACCTGCCAGTGTTCCCCGCCGCCGAGCCGCCAGCGGTGGACCCGTGCACGCAGGCGCTGGCCGCGGCGTTGGGTGGCGCCCTGCGCGCACGACTTCCTGGCGTCGCCGTCGGCAGCCCACCGCCCGGCGCCGGCTCGGCCTGCTGCCTGGAGTTCCGCGTGCCCGGTCAGGCGCCGGCGCTGTCGGTGCATCTGCTGTCGCAGGATTTTTCGGCGTTCAAGCTGCTGCTGGCGTGGCGGCGCCCGTTCGACGGGCCGCTCGCACCAATCTCGCTCGGCGGCTACGCGGCGACGATCATGGGCGCGCGGCTGCCCGGCCTGACGCTGGCGCGCGAGGTGCATTTTTCCGAAATTCCCGAGCACGGGTTCTTCCGGGCGGACGCGGAGGACGTGGCCGGCATGGCACCGCGCGTTGCCGCCGCGCTGGGGGTCGCGCGGGCGCTTTCGGCCCTGGTGCCGGCGCAGGCCGCGTAGGGTTCGATTCGTATCGCGGGATAACGCTCACTCCGGCGTGTGTTGCGTCGAACCGGTTTGACCAGATCGAGCGCCATCCATACCATCGTCTTCAGACAGGCCGGGATGCCTGGTTGGGGGGACAAGCAAAATGAATCAATTTCGCATAGCAGTGACCGGAGCGTTATTGTCGGGCGTTCTGGCAGCGCCCAGCATTGTGGCCCAGGCGGCCTGCCCGATGGGCAATGCGTCGATCCCACCCGGCGCGAATACAACCGATCCGACCGCTCCCTTCTTCATCGACACCGCGGGCCTGAATTTGAAGACCACGCCGCCGGTCCGCGACCCGGCGAATCCGAGCTACCCGCCGGCGACGGAGCTTGCCGACGGAACGCTGCCGGCGGCAGGCGCCGACGGTAACTTCATCATCGGTCCAACCCACGCTGCCGCGCCCGAAACATCAGTGCAGAACGATGCGCCAAAGGGATCGGTGTTTTCTTTCACGATGTCGTCGAACGACAGCGTGGCCTTTAACCCCGCCATGATCCGCGACGATCCGCAGGGCTGCATGAATGCGTCCATCTTTGGCGCGCCGACGGCCCCCGGCGATCGTTCCAATCTGATCGTGACCACGAGCCATCCGGGGGTCTGGACGCGCGCGGTCGATGTCTATGTGCCGGCGCACTATGTCCAAGGCACCGAGGCGCCGTTCATCGTCCTCGGCGACGGTGGCCCGACCGGCTTCTTCGCGGAGAAGCAGTTCTTCACGATCCTTGACAACCTGATCCAGCAGCACCGCGTGCCCTCGATGGTCGCCGTCAGCATCGGCGCGGGCGGGCAGGACGCCCAGGGGAGCGAGCGCGGACTGGAATACGACGCAGTTTCCGGCGCCTACGCCGAGTGGGTGGAAAGCGAAGTGCTGCCGCTGGTCGAGCAGCATGCCAACGTGAAGCTGACCAGGAATCCGGACGGCCGGGCGACGATGGGGATCAGTTCGAGCGGCGCCGCCGCGTTCACCATGGCGTGGTTCCACCCCGAACTCTACCATCGGGTGCTCGCGTATTCGCCGACCATGGTCAACCAGCAGTGGCCGCACAACACGGCGCTGCCCGGCGGTGCCTGGGAATACCACGACAAATGGGCGGGTCCGGCGGGACCCAGCCTCAACGTCAACGGCGTTCACGTGACGGCATCCGACGTGGCCGACGGCTCACCGCTCATCCCCAACAGCCCACCAAAGCCCATCCGATTCTGGTTCGAGGTCGGCGACCAGGACCTGTTCTATCCGCTCGCGCCGCTCGCCGACGGCATGCACGACTGGGTCCTGGCCGACGAACAGATGGCAAAGGTGCTGGCGGCCAAGGGCTATCAGTACCAGTTCATCTTCGCCCGCAACGCAAGACACGTCGACAAGGCGACCGTGGCCCAAACCTTGCCCGAGGCGCTCGAATGGCTTTGGAAAGGGTATCCGCAGCAATAGCGCGACCTGCGTCGCGTTCTCAGCCCTGCAGCGGCACCACGTACGGGCCCTCAGGGATCACCGCCACCGCCGGGTCGCCATGTCGCAAAATGCTGTCGGCGACGGCGGCGTCGACCGAGGGGATCAGTTCGACGCCGGTGATGCGGCGTTCCTCGGCGTCGAGGCCGGTGGTGTAGAGCTGGATGCGGCCGACGCGCATCGGCTTGAGCTGCATCTCGGTCTGCCACTCGTCCACTTCGGCCAGCGATTTTGCCGTCAGCGTGGCGAGGAACCGCTCCGGCCCGAGATCGACCAGCCGTGCCTGCGCCTCGCGGAATTCCGGCGAGCCGAACCCTTCGGAGCATTGCGAGGCGACGATCAGCGTGCCGCCGGGCTCCAGGATGTCGAGCGGCGTCACCATGCCCTTGACCGTCTGGTAGTAGGTCTTGTCGAGCGGGTAGCCGGCCGACGATGTGACCACGGTGGAAAAGCGCCGGCCGACCGGCACGGCCGTCGACGACTCGATGAAGGCGACGGCGGCGAGGTGGCTTTCGATGATCTCGCCGAAATTGACGAAGGCGAGGTCGCGATCCTCGTCGATGACGGTGTTGAGCGCGTAGACGTCGCCGAGCATGCGGACGATCTCAAGCTGCTCCTCGTGCAGCGGGTTGCCGACGAGGTTGCACTGGACCGCCAGCGGGTCCTCCATGAAGCGCGCCGAGTGGAAGGTGCGGATCGTCGTGTGGTGCGCGACGCCAGGGGCGACGACTTTCCGCCCGCCCGACCAACCGGCCATGAAATGCGGCTCGACGAGGCCGGTGGCGATGCGCAGGTCGGCCTCGACGAAGCGGCGCTCCAGCTTCACCGGCACGTTGCGCTTCGGGGTTAAGCCGAGATCGACGTGGTTTTCGTCGATGCGGGCGAAGTGGTTCTCGACGCGCACGGTGCGCAGCACCCACGGGTCGCCGACCAGTTCCTCCAGTTCGGCGCCCTCGTTCGGCCGGTGCAGGCCGGTGGCGACGAGCACGGAAATCCCATCGGCGGGGATGCCGGCCGCCAGCAGCGTCTCGATCATCGGGCGCAGGAACAGGTGGTTCGGCACCGGGCGGGTGATATCGCAGATCAGGATGCAGGCGCTCTGTTTGCCGTGCCCGAGCACGCGCAGCGGTGCCGCGCCCACCGGGTTCTCGAACGCGCTGCGGATCGCTGCGTGCTGATCCGGCAGCTTCGGCAGCGGGCGCTTGCGGATCACGGTGGCCTGCGCACCGGCCGGCAGGTGCACCGGAAGGTGGCCGCGGCCGAAGGCGATATCGACGGTTTCGGTCATTGTGCTCACTCCAGCCGACGCAATCTGATGGCAAGCCTAGCACGGCGCAGCGCGGCTGATCCAAATGCGCCGCTGATCTGGTGTGATCAGCACGACACGGTGCCGATCACGATGGTGCGGAGGCCATCGCCCGGATCTGGCAATCCACCCGGTGCAGGGCCAGTCTGGCAATGCGTCGGCGAGTCGTCGGACATCGTCCGTGGCGACGGCGCTTTGGTCGGCTTGCCGCCGTGGGTTGCTCGCCCACGGAACGGATGGGCCGACGTCAGTCCCGCGCACCGATGCGGGAACGCAATTTTGACACAGTGATTTTCTTTTTTTGCAACGCAGCTATGACATCTGCGTTAACTCTTGCAATCGGCGGACGGGCTTCCCATTGTGCAATGCAGCACGGCGGTGATCCCGCCCTGCTTCTTGGACGTTTCCTCCCTAAACTTGGCGGCGCTTCGAGCGCCGCCATTTTTTTTGCGCCGCAAGCCTTCGTCGGCCACCCGCGCGGCGTCGACGCCCCGATCTCCGGCATTCGTGACCTTCGTTCGACCCGCGCGCATGCGAATGTGTTCCGTTCATGAGGGGGAATCAGGCATGCCGCGTCTGCCGTTCTTGCTGGTGTTCGCCGTTCTGTCTGTGCCGGGCGTCGCAGCCGCGGCCACCGTGCAGGCCGACAGCGCCAGCCGCAGCGTGGCATGCGGCGGCGAGGACGCGGTGGTCGAGGGCAGCCGCAACGACATCACCTTCACCGGCAGTTGCCGCAGCCTCGCCGTGCGCGGCGACGGCAATGCCATCACGGTCGAATTGATCCCCGGGGCGGCGCTGGACATCCAGGGCAACGGCAACCGGGTTGGCTATTCCGTCGGTGGGCTGCCGGCGGTGCAGGTGGCCGGCAGCGGCACAGACGTGCAACGCATCGGCGACGCGCCGGCATCGGCCACACCGATTGCGCTGACCGGCGACGGGATGGTGCTGGACCTCGATTGCGCCGGGCGCGACGTGGTGATCCGCGGCAACGGCTCGCAATACATTCTGCGCGGCGGTTGCCGGTCGGTGATCGCGAACGGCAACGGCAACCACATCCATGCCGAATTGCAGGCTGGCGCGCGCGTCGTCGCCGAGGGCAACGACACGCGTTTCGTCTACAGCGTGCCGGGTGGCGGCGAGGCCGACGTGGGGGTGCGCGGCGAGCGCAGCCGGGCGGAGCGGGAAGGCGCCACAACGCAGGCGGCGACGGATGCTGATGTGCCGATGCCGCCCACCGTGCCGCCGAAGTCGCAGCCGTCGCCGATGATCCCGTCTCCTGCCGACGACGCGGTGGCGTCGGGACCGGCCGAGACGCCCCTGATCGTCGCCGGGACGTCACGGCTGCCGGCATTGCTGCGTCTGCTGGACGCCCGGGTGGTCGCCGACGGCACCCAGGTCGCGGTGGCGTCCGACGAGATGTTCCAGCCGGGGTCGGACGCGTTGCGCCGCGGAGCCGACACCAAACTGAAGCAGATCGTGCAGCTTGCCGGCATGATCCGGCCGAGTGCCACGCGCCTCGCGATCGCCGACCCGGCGGACACCGATTTGGCGACGCGGCGGGCGGAGGCGCTCGGGGCGTGGTTCGCGGCCAACGGGCTGGCGGTGCGGCAGGCCGACGTACTGACGGGTGCTGCGGCCGGTGCCGTGGGCGTGCTGCTGGCGCGCTGACCGGAGGCCTATTCGGCGGCGGCCGCGGGGCGCAGCCCGCCCTGTCGCTCGATGAAGGCGGCGATTTCTGCGACGCCCTGGCCGGCGCGGATATTGGCGAACAGGAATGGCCGCTCGCCGCGCATGCGGCGGCTGTCGCGGTCCATGACCTCCAGGCTGGCGCCGACGAACGGGGCGAGGTCGATCTTGTTGATCACCAGCAGGTCGCTGCGGGTGATGCCGGGGCCGCCTTTGCGCGGGATCTTGTCGCCAGCGGAGACGTCGATGACGTAGATCGTCAGGTCGGCCAGTTCCGGGCTGAAGGTGGCGGAGAGGTTGTCGCCGCCGCTCTCGATCAGCAGCAGGTCGAGGTTGGGGAAGCGCTTGTTGAGTTCGGCGACGCCGGCGAGGTTGATGCTGGCATCCTCGCGGATCGCGGTGTGCGGGCAGCCGCCGGTTTCGATGCCGAGGATGCGGTCGGGCGTCAGCGAGCCGGCACGGGTGAGGAACTCGGCGTCCTCCTTGGTGTAGATGTCGTTGGTGATGGCGGCGACGTCGTAGCGCTGGCGAAAGGTCTTGCACAGCGCGTCCATGAGCGCGGTCTTGCCGGTGCCGACCGGGCCGCCGACGCCGACGCGGAGCGGGCCGTTTGCGTGTGTCATGATCTGAACAGCCTCGTGTACTGGGTCTCGTGCCGCATCGCGGCGATGTCGGAGCGGAAGCAGGCGCCGCCAAGATCGTCCAGCGTGGCCGGGCGGGTTGCTTCGGCCACCGAGAGGATAGCGGGTTCCAACGCGGCGAGCACGGCAAGCCCGGTCGATTGGCCGAGCGGCACCAGACGGACGGCGGCAGAAATCAGATTCGCCGCAAATGCCTGGAGGCAGCCGAGCGCCGCGTCATCCTCCGCGATGCCTTGCGCGCCGGCGAGCGCGCCGACGGCGACCGGATAGGGAAGGTCACCGACTTTTGCGGCGAGGTCGCGCAGGACGGTCGGTTGCCACGCGGCGGCGGCGGCGAGGAAGGCGTTGCCCTGGCCGATGGTCTCGGCGCGCCGCTCGCGGCTGGGCTGTGCCGCGAGCGCCAGTTCGGTGATGGCCGCCAACGCGGCGATGTCGTTGGCGGCGCGATGCGCGTGGCGCAGCAGAATGGAATCATTGCGGCCGCTGCCGTGGCGCAGCACGTCGGCGACCCAGGCGTGCAGCGTGTCGCCGTCGCGGATTTCGTTGGTGTCGACCGCCCACTCGATCCCATGCGACCACGCATAGCCGCCGGTCGGGAAGGCCGGGGAGAGCCAGGCAAGCAGGCGGAGCAGGGCGCCCGGAGTGCGCGGGTCCGCCTCCCCTTGCGGGAGGAGGCCGGGAGGAGGGGGGGACGCGACGAAGTTCATCCGTGATGATGCCCGTGATCGTCGTCATCATGCGTGTGCTGATGCCCACCCGCGTAGGCGCCAGCTTCCGGATCGAACGGTGCCTGCACATGTTCGACGTGGCCGCCGAGCAGTTCCACCATCTCCTCGATCACGTGGTCGGCGCGGATGCGGATGTGCTCGCCGAGCAGCTGTACCGGCAGATGCCGGTTGCCGAGATGCCAGGCGATGCGCACGAGGTCGCCCTCGTCGTGCGCATGAATGTCCAGCAATGCCTCCGCCCGAGCCGCGACGCGCACGATGCCGCGGTCGTCGAGCAGAATGCCGTCGCCATGGCGCAGCCGCACCGCCTGCGGCAAGTCCAGCAGCACCCCGCGCCCGGCTTCCGTCGTCAGCAGGATGCGGCGGCGGAAACGACGGTCATAGTCGAGCGAAACAGAATCCACTTCGCGGCTGGCATCCCAGGTGCCGGCCGGCAACACTTGGCTCGCGTTCATCAGAACAAGAAGTAGCGTTGCGCCATCGGCAAAATCGTCGCCGGGGCGCAGGTCAGCAGCACGCCGTCGGCGCGCACCTCGTAGGTCTCCGGGTCAACTTCGATGACCGGCGTTGCGTCGTTGTGGATCATGTCGGCCTTGCCGATGGTGCGCGTGTTGCGCACCGCGGAGAGCATGCGCCGCAGGCCGAGGCGGGCGCCGAGATCAGTTTCCATCGCCGCACCACTGAGGAAGGTGATACAGCTTGCCGCGAGGGCACCGCCGAGCTGGCCGAACATCGGCCGGTAATGGACGGGCTGCGGCGTCGGAATAGAAGCATTCGGATCGCCCATCTGCGCCACCGCGATCGAGCCGCCCTTGATGATGAGGTCCGGCTTCACGCCGAAGAAAGACGGTGTCCACAGCACGAGATCAGCGAGCTTTCCCACTGCGACGCTGCCGATTTCGTGCGCCAGACCCTGCGCGATGGCCGGGTTGATGGTGAATTTGGCGACGTAGCGTTTGACCCGCACGTTGTCGCGCTTGGTGCCGTCGCCCGGCAAAGGCCCGCGTTGCAGCTTCATCTTGTGCGCGGTCTGCCAGGTGCGGATCGCCACTTCGCCGACGCGGCCCATCGCCTGGCTGTCCGACGAGATCATCGAGAGCGCGCCGATGTCGTGCAGGATGTCCTCGGCCGCGATGGTTTCCTTGCGGATGCGGCTTTCGGCGAAGGCCACGTCCTCGGCAATCGCCGGGTCGAGGTGATGGCAGACCATGAGCATGTCCAGATGCTCGTCGAGCGTGTTCGCCGTGTACGGCCGCGTCGGATTGGTCGAACTCGGCAGCACGTTCGGCAGACCGGCGACACGGATGATGTCGGGCGCGTGCCCGCCGCCCGCACCTTCGGTGTGGAACGCGTGGATGGTGCGGCCCTTGAACGCCGCAATGGTATCCTCGACGAAACCGGATTCGTTGAGCGTGTCGGTATGAATCATCACCTGCACGTCGAACCTGTCGGCCACCGACAGCGCGCAGTCGATCGCGGCGGGCGTGGTGCCCCAGTCCTCGTGCAGCTTCAAACTCGAAGCGCCGGCGCGGATCATTTCTTCCAAGGCGGCCGGTTTCGAGGCGTTGCCCTTGCCGGCGAACGCCAGATTCACCGGCAACCCCTCCGCCGCCTGCAGCATGCGCGCCATGTGCCACGGCCCTGGCGTGCAGGTGGTGGCCGAGGTGCCGGTTGCCGGGCCAGTGCCGCCGCCGATCAGCGTGGTGAAGCCCGAGGCGATTGCTTCCTCCACCTGCTGCGGACAGATGAAGTGGATGTGGCTGTCGATGCCGCCGGCGGTGACGATTTTTCCCTCGCCCGCGATCACTTCCGTGCCCGGCCCGACGACGATGGTCACGCCGGGCTGCACGTCCGGATTGCCGGCGTTGCCGATGCCGGAAATGCGGCCGTTGGTGATGGCGATATCGGCTTTGACGATGCCCCAGTGATCGATGATGAGCGCGTTGGTGATGACGGTATCGGCCGCGCCCTCGGCCTGCGTCGCCTGCGACTGGCCCATGCCATCGCGGATGACCTTGCCCCCGCCGAACTTCACTTCGTCGCCGTAGACGGTGAAGTCTTTCTCGACTTCCACCCACAAATCGGTGTCGGCAAGCCGCACGCGATCCCCGGTGGTGGGGCCGAACATGTCCGCATAGGCGCGACGGGAAATGCGGGCCATCACAGAACTCCCATCACGTCGCCACGGAACCCAAAGACTTTTCGCCCGCCCTGGAACGGCACCAGAGTCACCTCGCGGCTTTGCCCGGGTTCGAAGCGAACCGCCGTACCGGCGGCGATGTCGAGGCGTTGCCCGCGCGCGGCGGCACGATCGAAATTCAGCGCCGGGTTGGTTTCGGCAAAATGGTAGTGGCTGCCGACCTGCACCGGCCGGTCGCCGGTGTTGGCGACGGTCAGCGTGGTGCGCGGCAGGCCGGCGTTCAGCTCGATGTCGCCCGCCGCGGTCTCGATCTCTCCGGGAATCATGAGCGTGCCCTCAGCGGATCGGTTCGTGGACGGTGACGAGTTTGGTGCCGTCGGGGAAGGTGGCTTCCACCTGCACGTCGGCGATCATGTCGGCCACCCCCTCCATGACCTGCTCGCGCGTCAGCACGTGCGCGCCGGCCTGCATAAGGTCGGCCACCGAGCGGCCGTCGCGCGCACCTTCCACCACGAAATCGGTGATCAGGGCGACGGCTTCGGGGTGGTTGAGCTTGACCCCACGCTCCAGCCGTCGTCGAGCGACGATGGCGGCCATCGAGATCAGCAGCTTGTCTTTTTCGCGCGGCGTCAGGTTCATGGCTCGTCCCGGATCCGACAGGTCGTCCCGCTCACGATAGCGGCACATGGCGGCTTCGTCATGCCCCCGGGCCATGGCGGGCGCGGGGCTTTGCACAAAAATCGCGCGCATGCACAGTGCCGCGGTTTGCGGAGGCAGCGCGAGATGACGGGTGCAGCACTCGGACCGGGCGGACACTGGCGCAACTGGGTCGGCAACCAGTCGTTCGTCGCGCGGCACATGGCGAGCCCCGCCTCCGAGGACGAGCTTGCGTCCGTCATTGCCGCGGCGGCACGCCGGGATTTGGGCGTGCGCGTCGCCGGATCGGGGCATTCGTTCACGCCGGTCGTGGCCACCAGCGGGCTGCTGCTGAGCCTGGAGAAGCACGCCGGCGTCGTCGCCGTCGATCACGCGACGAAGCGGGTGACGGTCAAGGCCGGCACGCGCATCGGCGATGTCGGGCGGGCGCTGAAGCTGGAAAAACTGTCGCTCACCAACCAGGGCGACATCGACACCCAGGCGCTGGCCGGCGCGCTTTCCACCGGCACGCACGGCACCGGCGCCACGCTCGGCAACATGTCCTCGCAGGTGGTCGGCATGCGGCTGGTGCAGCCGGACGGCAGCGTGCTGGACGTGACCGACGCCGAGCGATTGCTCGCTGCGCGCGTCTCGCTCGGGCTGCTCGGCGCGATCTCGACGATCACCTTGCAGGCGATGGCCGCCTACAACCTCAAGGAGACGGTCTGGCGCGACGATTTCGAGGCCTGCATGGAGGCGCATGACGAACTTGCCGCCACCAACCGGCACTTCGCGTTCTTCTGGTGCCCGGTGCCGGAAAGCCGACATCTTTACTGCCTCGCCGACACCAGCGCCGTGTCACGCACGCCGCGGGATTTCGACGTCTGCGAGATGAAGGTGATGAACATCACCGACGAGGCGCCGTGCACGCGGCCGGACGGGTTCGAGAAGGTCGCGTATAGTTCGGAAATCTACCCGATCGAGTACGTGCCGAACTTTCACGAACTGGAATACGCGGTGCCGGTGGCGCACGGCAAGCAGGCGTTGCGCGAAGTGCGGGACCTGATGCTGACTCGCCATCGGAATTGCATCTATCCGGTGGAATACCGCTTCACCGCCGGCGACGACGCCTGGATCAGCCCGTTCTTCGAGCAGGACAGTGTGACCATTTCCGTCTCGGGCGGGCCGGGGATCGACTACTGGGACTATCTGCGCGATGTGGACGCCATCCTGCGCCAGTACGGCTCCCGCCCGCATTGGGGCAAGCTGCACTTCACCAACGCCGACGACATGCCGCGGCTGTTTCGGCGCTACGAGGCGTTTCGGGCGCTGCGGCGAGAACTGGACCCGGCGGCCGTGTTCCTCAACGACCATCTGCGACCGTTGTTTGCGTGAGGCAGCGTGAAACAATCCGCCGCTCAGCACAGCCACACGCGCGGCAACGCCCGGCCTGAGCGCAGGCAGGCGAGGCCGGCGATGACGGTCGCGCGCAGGCTGGCGCCGTCGCGGGCGACGATGCGGCCGACCAGCATGCCGTCCCAGGCGCTGGCGCCGGCTTCGGCCGGGGCACCCACCCAGGCGGCGCGCAAATCGTCGAGGCGGGCTTCGGCATCCGGCGCGACATGGACCAGGGTCGCCACCGCCGCGCCGCCGCGGGCCGTCGCCACGCTAGCGAGTGGGCCGGCCACCGCGCCGGCCAGCCGGATCGCGTCGTGCAGCACGAGGCGGCCGGCGCGGCGGATGCGGATGGTATCGGCAATGCGGGCCGTGGCGACGCGCTCGCCCATTGCGGCGCGGCCGAACACCAGGCTTTCGACGCCGAGAAACCAGGCGTCGGTGGCCAGGTCCGCCTCCAGCACGCGGTCCAGCGCGGTGCGGTCGAACAGGATGCTTTCCTGCGGCAGCCATTCCGCCGCGCCGCCCTCCGCGATGGTCAACCGGGTGCGTACGCGTGCAGGCGGATCGTCTGGCAGTGCGCGATAAAATCGTTCGGCCGCCTGCGAGGCGAACGTCGCCCGCGCGCCCGTGCCGACGTCGAACAGGCTGTTCAGCCGGTCGCCGCCAGCAACGCCGCCCGAACTGTTCAGGGTAACGACTTCCGCCCAATCGACCGGGCGCGGAAAGCGCGCCTTCAGGCAGCCGTCCTGCCGCAGGTCGGCCAGCACGCTGGCCACCCCGCGCCGCTTCACCGCGACATGCAGTGACCCGACGGCGCGCTGGTGGTCAGACAGAGAGGCGGCGGCGGACATCGTGTTCGTCGAGATCATCCCGCCGCCCGTACAGCACGATGTCGCCGCGGTCCATCACGGCGATCGTCTGCGCGAGGTCGCGGGCAAAATCGAAATACTGTTCGACGAGCAGGATCGCCATCTCGCCGCGCCCGCGCAGCAGTTCGATCACCCGGCCGATGTCCTTGATGATCGAGGGCTGGATGCCCTCGGTCGGTTCGTCCAGCACCAGCAGCTTGGGGCGCGTGACCAGGGCGCGGGCGATGGCGAGTTGCTGCTGCTGGCCGCCGGAGAGGTCGCCGCCACGGCGGCGGGTCATGGTCTTCAGGATCGGGAACAGGTCGTACATGTCGTCCGGAAACGTGCGCTTGCCGCGGGCCAGCACGGCAAAGCCGGTTTCCAGGTTTTCCCGCACCGTCAGCAGCGGAAAGATGTCGCGGCCCTGCGGCACCCAGGCGATGCCGCGCCGCGCCCGTTCATAGAGCGGGAGGCGGGAAATGTTCTCGCCGTTCCAGATGATCTCGCCGCTGCTGATCGGGTGCGCGCCGGTCACCGCGCGCAGCAGGCTGGTCTTGCCGACGCCGTTGCGGCCGAGCAGGCACGTGACTTCGCCGACCTCCGCCCGCAACGAGACCTGTCGCAGCGCGATGGCGGCGCCATAGTGCAGGCTGACCTGCTTGACTTCCAACATGGTCAGCGCCCCAAATAGACTTCGATCACGCGTGGATCGTTGCTGACGTGGTCGATGCTGCCTTCCGACAGCACGGAGCCTTCGTGCAGTACCGTTACCTTGACGCCGAGGGCGCGGACGAACGCCATGTCGTGCTCCACCACCACGACGCTGCGGGTGCGGTTGATTTCTCGAAGCAGTTCGGCGGTCTGCTCAGTCTCGGCATCGGTCATGCCCGCCACCGGCTCGTCAACCAGAAGCAGTTGCGGCTCCTGCGCCAGCAGCATGCCGATCTCCAGCCACTGCTTCTGGCCGTGGCTCAGGTCGCCGCCGCGGCGGTCGCGGTGGTCGCCGAGCCGGATGGTTTTGAGGATCTCGTCGATGCGGTCGCTCTCCTCGCTGGTCTGCCGCGCCCACAGCGTGAAGCGCGGGCGGCGGTCGCCGGCCAGAGCCAGCAGCAGGTTGTCCCAGACCGTATGCGGCTCGAACACCGTCGGCTTCTGGAATTTCCGGCCGATGCCAAGGTCGGCGATGGCCGGCTCGTCGAGGCGGGTCAAATCCACGTCCTTGCCGAACACCACCTTGCCGGTGTCCGGCCGGGTCTTGCCGGTGATGACGTCCATCATCGTGGTCTTGCCGGCGCCGTTCGGGCCGATCACCGCGCGCATCTCGCCATGCTCCAGCACGAGGCTCAACGCATTGAGCGCGCGAAACCCGTCGAAGCTCACGGTCACCCCGTCGAGATACAGCAGCGTGTCCTTGTGGTGGTGCGCACTCATTCGGCGGGCTCCGCGGCGGGCGTGACGTTCTTCGGACGGCGCGGCGCGCGGCCGAACAAGCCCAGGATGCCGCCGGGCAGCAGCAGCGTGACCAGGATGAAGAGCGCCCCGAGCGCGAACAGCCACAACTCCGGCAGCGCGCCGGTGAACACGGTCTTGCCGAGGTTGACCAGTACTGCGCCGAGCACGGCACCCACCAACGTGCCGCGGCCGCCGACCGCCACCCAGATCACCGCCTCGATCGAGTTGGCGGGCGAGAACTCGCCCGGATTGATGATGCCGACCTGCGGCACGTACAGCGCACCGCCGATGCCGGCGATGACGGCGGAGAGCACCCAGACGAACAGCTTGTACCGCTCCGGCCGGTAGCCGAGGAAGCGCGTACGGCTTTCGGTGTCGCGCACCGCGATCAGCACCTTGCCGAAACGCGAGGTCACGAGGTAGCGCGCCACGAAGAGCGCGGCAGACAGGAAGACGGCGGTTGCGATCAGCAGCCCGCAGCGGGTCGCATCGGCCTGCAGCGGGATCCCAAACATGTCCTTGAAGTCGGTCAGGCCATTGTTGCCGCCGAACCCCATGTCGTTGCGGAAGAACGCGAGCAGAAGGGCGTAGGTCAGCGCCTGGGTGATGATCGAGAGATAGACGCCGGAGACGCGGCTGCGGAAAGCGAGCCAGCCGAAGATCAGCGCCAGCACCCCCGGAACCAGCACCACCATCAGCAGGGCAAAGCCGGGGTTGTCGAAGCCGTGCCATGTCCAGGGCAGTTCCTTGTAGTTCAGGAACACCATGAAGTCGGGCAGGATCGCGTTGCCGTAGACGCCGCGGGTGCCGATCTGGCGCATCAGGTACATGCCCATGGCGTAGCCGCCGAGGGCGAAGAACGCGGCGTGGCCGAGGCTCAGGATGCCGCCAAACCCCCAGACCAGATCGACGGCGACGGCGAGAATCGCGTAGCTGAGGTATTTGCCGGCGAGCGAGACCGCGTAGGTCGGCATGTGCAGTGCCGAGGTTTCCGGCAGCGCGAGATTGAGCACGCTCAGCAGGATCGCCCCGCCCAGCACGGCCAGCAGACACAGGCGATAGGACAGCGTGCTCATGCCTCCACCGCCCGGCCCTTGAGCGGGAACAGCCCGCGTGGCTTGCGCTGGATGAACAGAATCAGCAGCACGAGCACGAGGATTTTCGCCAGCACTGCGCCCGCGAGAGGTTCGAGGAATTTGTTGGCGATGCCGAGCGTCAGTGCGCTGACCACGGTGCCCCACAGATTGCCGACGCCGCCGAACACCACGACCATGAAGCTGTCGATGATATAGCCCTGGCCGAGATTGGGGCTGACATTGTCGATCTGGCTCAGCGCCACGCCGGCGAGACCGGCGACGCCGGAGCCGAGGCCGAAGGTCAGCGCGTCGATCCAGGGCGTGCGGATACCCATGGCCGCGGCCATCCGGCGGTTCTGGGTGACGGCGCGCATCTGCAAGCCGAGCGAGGTGAAGCGCAGCGAGCACATCAGGGCGGCGATCACGATGACCGCGAAGACGATGATGTAGAGCCGGTTGTAGGTGATGGTAACGCCGCCCCACTGGGTGGCGCCGCTCATCCAGTCCGGCGTCGAGACCTCCTTGTTGCTGGCGCCGAAAATGCTGCGCACCGCCTGCTGCAACACCAGCGACAGGCCCCAGGTGGCGAGCAATGTCTCCAGCGGCCTTCCATACAGATAGCGGATCAGGGTGCGCTCGATGGCGATGCCGACCACGCCGGAGACGATGAAGGACAGTGGGATCGCGAAGAACAGGCTGGCGCCGAACAGCGACGGCGCATAGGCCTGCAACACCTGCTGCACCATGTAGGTCGTGTAGGCGCCGAGCATGACCATCTCGCCGTGCGCCATGTTGATCACGCCCATCACGCCGAAGGTGATGGCGAGGCCAGCGGCGGCCAGCAGCAGCACCGAGCCGAGCGAGAGCCCGTAGAACACGCCCTGCGCCAGCGCCCAGATCTGCTGCATCCGCGCGATCGCGGCCTCCGCGTCGGCGGCGGCTTTGGTGACTGCCGGGGGCTGGTTCGTCGCCAGCGAGTCGAACAGCGACTGCGCTGCGAGATCGCCGCGCGCCGCCAGCGTCGCCACGGCGGCAAGCTTGTCGGTCTCGCTTGTCTCCGCGATGCCGAGCACGACAGCGGCGTGCGCCTGCTCCATCACGCGGCGGACGGCCGGGTCTTTTTCCTGCGCCAGCGCACGGTTCAACGCCGGCAGCACCGCCGGGTCGCGCGCGGTGAACACCGCTTCAGCGGCACTCTGGCGCGTCGCCGGATCGGTGGAGAACAGCGTCAGGCTGCCCATCGCCGCCTCGATCGAGCCGCGGACGGCGTTGTTGACGCGCACCTTCTTCAGATCGTCGGGCGGCGTCGCCACGGTCTCCCCGGTGCGGGCGTTCAGCACCGCGTCGCCGTTCTTGATCCACAGCGACTTGTCCGGCGCGACGTAGAGGTTGCCGGCCTGCAACGCCGAGATCACCGGCTCGGCGCGCTTGTCGCCGGAGACCGCCAGTGCCGCGATGGCGTGGCGGATGTCATCGAACCCGCCGGCGAAGCCCGCGAACGGGTCATCCTGCGCGCGCGCCGCGAACGGGATCAGCGCGAGCAGGAGAAACAGACAGCGGAGCAACTTCATGCGGGCCTCGGGTTGGCGGGGCGGAGCGTGTCCGCCGTAACCCCTCCCCCAGCCCCCTCCCACAGGGGGAGGGGGCGTTTCGGCGGGAGGAGGGGCGTCAGGCGTCGCGGGTCAGGCGCTTACTTGCTGGCGCCGCCGCATTTGCCGGTGACGACGTTGAAGTTGCCGCACGAAAGCGGCTTGCGCCAGTCGGCGATCAGGTCCTTCGAGCCTTCCAGGTACGGTGACCACTCGTTCGCCACCACCGTGCCGGAGGTCTGCCAGACCACGTTGAACTGGCCGTCGCCCTGCACTTCGCCGATGAACACCGGCTTGGTGATGTGGTGGTTCGGCATCATCGCGGAGTAGCCGCCGGTCAGGTTCGGCACGGTCACGCCGATCATCGCGTCGATGACCTTGTCCGGATCGGTGGTGCCGGCCTTCTCGACGGCCTTCACCCACATGTTGAAGCCGATGTAGTGCGCTTCCATCGGGTCGTTGGTGGTACGCGTCGGCTTCTTGGTGTAGTCGTGCCACTCCTTGATGAACGCCTTGTTGCCGGGCGTGTCGATGCTCTCGAAGTAGTTCCAGGCGGCCAGATGGCCGAGCAGCGGCTTGGTGTCGATGCCGGCCAGTTCTTCCTCACCGACCGAGAACGCCACCACGGGGATGTCGGTGGCCTTGATGCCCTGGTTACCGAGTTCCTTGTAGAACGGCACGTTGGCGTCGCCGTTGATGGTGGAGACGACGGCGGTCTTTTTGCCGGCCGATCCGAACTTCTTGATCGAGGCCACGATGTTCTGCCAGTCGCTGTGGCCGAACGGCGTGTAGTTGATCATGATATCGTCCTGGGCGACGCCCTTGGACTTCAGGTAGGCTTCCAGGATCTTGTTGGTCGTGCGCGGATAGACGTAGTCGGTGCCGGCCAGCACCCAGCGTTTCACCGAACCGCCATCGGCGCTCATCAGGTAGTCGACCGCCGGGATCGCCTGCTGGTTCGGGGCGGCGCCGGTGTAGAACACGTTGCGCTCGCTCTCCTCACCCTCGTACTGGACGGGGTAGAACAGGATCGAATCCAGCTCCTTGAACACCGGCAGCACCGACTTGCGCGAGACCGAGGTCCAGCAGCCGAACACGGCGGCGACCTTGTCCACGCTGATCAACTGGCGTGCCTTCTCGGCGAACAGCGGCCAGTTGGAGGCCGGATCGACCACCACCGCCTCCAGCTTCTTGCCGAGCAGACCGCCCTTCTTGTTCTGCTCGTCGATCAGCATCAGCATGACGTCCTTCAGCGTGGTCTCGCTGATTGCCATGGTGCCGGAGAGGGAGTGCAGGATGCCCACCTTGATGGTGTCCTGAGCGCGCGCGGCGCCCGGCAGCAGAGTGGAAGCGAGGACGGCTGCCCCGAGCGCGGCGCCTCGCAACCAGGTGCGGAATGAAGCCATGAATGGGTCCTTGGGTTCTTTTTGTACGGTTGGTGGACGACGGACGGCGGCAGCCCCCGGCTGCCCGCAATCCGGTCACGCAAATGACATGCCAGACCAACGCGGCCCGCATCGCTGTCGCCCCATTGCCGCCTGCCCTCAAACTGCGCAGAATCCCGAGGGATTTGGCGCGCAGTTGCGCATCCGTGCGGATCGTCGCGATGCTGCGGCGCAACACTCCCCCGCGGGGTCGAGATCGTGCTAGAGGTTGTCCCGCGAGCCCATTGAAACTTAGGCGGCGGACCGTTCCGTTGCCGCCCCGCGAGGCGTCCATGTCCTTCCCGTTCCGTTATTTTCCCGTGCTGACACTGCTCGTTGCGCTTGCGGTCGGGGCTGCGGGGTCTCCTGCCGCCCACGCGCATGGCCTCGCACTGGTGATGAATTCCGGGGAGGCGTCGCTCAGCATCGTCGACATGGATACGCACCGGGAGGTGCGCCGCATCCCGGTGCTGCGCGAGCCGCACCACTGGGCGCTGACACCGGACCGGCGCGGCCTGCTGGTCGGCGACACCGCGGGGAACGTGCTGTTCGACCTCGATCCCACCACCTTCGCGCTGCGTCGGCAGGTCTCGGTCGCCGACCCGTACCAGCTCGGCTTCAGCCCGGACGGCAAATTCCTGACCGTCAATGGCAACGGCCGCAACCAGGTGGATATCTACGACGGCGCGACGCTGAAGCTGGTGAAGCGCTTCCCACTCGCCCGCACGCCGAGCCACCTCGACTACGCGCCCGACGGCAGCCACGTGTATGTCTCACTGCAGGACACCGACCGGCTGGTCTCGATCGACCTGCGCACGCTGACGGTGCAGTGGGACGAGAAGGTGGGCCGCGTGCCGGCCGGCGTGCTGTGGCTGAACGGCCGCGTGCTGGTCGCGCTGATGAACGACGAGGGGTTTGCGGTCGTCGATCCGGCGACCGGGCATGTCGAGCGGCGGGTGCATACCGCGGCCGGCGCGCACCAGCTTTTTCTCTCGCCGGACCGAAAAATCCTGTGGGTGAACAACCGGGTCGCCGGCACCACGGTGGCGCTCGACGCGGCGACGCTGGCGGAGATCCGCAGCTATCGCGTGAGCGGCGGGCCGGACGACATCGCCTTCGCGCCGGACGGCAAACTGTGGATCACGCAGCGCTTCGTCCGGACCGTCGCGGTGCTGGACCCGGCGACCGGCCAGATCGAGACCATCGAGGTCGGGCGCCAGCCGCACGGCATCTTCCTTAACCCGAACGCCGACGCCGCCACCCTCTCCGCGAGCAACTGAGCCACGACGATGAGCCCGACGCTGCCATTCGATCTCGCCGCCGGCTGGCTGGAGGAACACGTGGTCATCCCGGTGCTGTACGCACTCGGGCTGATGAACTGGGAGGAAGTGGCGCTCGGCTGGTCGCTGTTCGCGGTCTATGGCGCGGCCCAGGTGGTGCTGACCTATGCGGTCTGCCTGCCGCTGGAACGCTGGCGCCCGGTGGAGCGCTGGCCGGACAAGAAAGCCGTGACGGTCGACATCCTGTACACGCTGATCTCGCGCGTCGGCCTGCTGCCGCTGATCACCTTCGTCCTGTTCTACCGCATCCAGGTGTTCATGACCGGCTGGCTGACCGACAACGGCTGGGTGCCGCCGATGCTGGAACGCTTCGTGCCTTTCCTGCTCGGCAAGCCGGCGCTGACGTTTTTCGTCTACGTCGTGATTCTGGATTTTTCGGAATACTGGCGGCACCGACTGAGCCACGTCTTCAACTGGTGGTACGCGCTGCACTCGCTGCACCACGCGCAGCGGCAGATGACGTTCTGGTCGGACGACCGCAACCACCTGCTCGACGACACCATCGGCTTTATCTGGTTCATGGCGGTGGGGCTGGCGATCGGCATTCCGCCGATGCAATTCCCGCTGCTGGTGCTGCTGCTGCGCTTCATCGAGAGCCTGTCGCACGCCAACACCCGGCTGCGGTTCGGCTGGTTCGGGGAGCGGCTGCTGGTCTCGCCGCGCTTCCACCGCGCGCATCACGGGCTGATGGCGGCGGGCATCGCCAGCGTGAATTTCGGCGCCGTGCTGCCGTGGTGGGACATGCTGTTCCGCACCGCCGATTTTTCGCACGGCTACGTGCCGACCGGCGATCCGACTGCCGAGGAAGCCCTCGCGACGGGCAGCTACGCGGCGCAGCAGTTTGCCGGGTTGCGGCGGATGGTGCGGACGGTCACCGGGTAGGCGCGGCCGCGCGGCCGCGCCTACCCGGGCCGGCTTGGTCAGACGGTCCGCTTCGCCCTGTCCGCGGCGTGGGCGAGCGCCATGACGGTGTTGATGAACCCCGCGCTTTGGCCGATGAACAGGCCGCTGGCCGCAAACCCCTGGATCGCATCGACGGCGGTGACCGCGCCGGTGCTGATCGGCCGGATCACCGCGCAGGCCGGCAGGTCCGGGCTGATGAAGCCGGCGGGGACCGGAAAGATCAGGTTCGGCTGGGTCAGCGGGTCGGCGGCGGCGATGAAGTTCGGGAAATGCAGCCCGTTCGTCGGGTCGGTGAACGGTGCTACCGGCGGCTGCACGCCGTTGCCGGCGAAATCCACCCATTCGAGGAAGTGGCAGATCTCGTCGCCGCCGATGCCGAGCGTGATCTCCAGCACCTCGGCGCCGGAGACGCGCTGGCTCATCGACGCATACAGGCTGGTGCCGAACTGCTCGATCGCGCCGAAATGGAACGCGGCCGTGTTGGCGATCGCCTGGATATGTCTGGTCGGTGAGAAATCCGCGTCGGTGCGCGGGATGGCGGTGAACTGCCCGGCCGCCAGCGCCGGCAGCGCCTGCGGATAGGTCGCGCCGAAATCCGGGCTGGTGCTGCTGCGATAGCGCACGTACCACGACGTATCGACGCTGAGCTGCATCAGGTTGGTCAGGCGCCCGATCTGCTGCGCGCCGGTCGCCTTGCTACTGGGCAAGGTGCGGAACTTGTCGAGGTTGACGGGTTCGGCGCCGACGGCCGCGAGATAGGCGTTGAGGAACTGCGCGTGGCTCTGCTCGTCGGCGGTGTTGCTGGTGATGTACTGGCCGCTGTCGCCGTCGAGGCGGTTGAACGCCTGTTGGTAGGGGTTCGGCGTGCTGGAGTTGACGCCGCCGAGTTCGGCGTATTGCAGCCACAGATCGGCTTCGATCAGTTCGACGGCAGCCAGGAACCGCAGGATGGCGACATCGCCAGCGCTCGGCGCCTTGCTGAGCGGCAACGTCTGCGCGCCGGCTTCGCCGACCAGCAGCCGCGCCGACAAGGCCGCCCCGGCCAGGCCGACGCCGGCGAGCACGCCGCGCCGCCCTGCGCGTGCCGTTGGTGCAGGCGCCATATCCATGCTCGTCGGCTGTTCAGGCATGTCCGTGCCACGCGCTGCCATGTCGCTCTCCCGCTTCACAAGTTGACGATGCCAGCACGCGGTTTCGCGATCGCTGACATGTGGGAGACGGTGCAGGCCCGGGTGGTATTCCCCGTGCGTTGCAAAGTTTCGGTTCTTTCGGGGGCAGCCGTCAGGCGCCAGCGGCGTCAGGTGCGCCGAGTCGCCACCCGCTCCGCCTCGCCCGGCAGCCCCAGCCCGCGATACACCGCGGCCAGTTTTTGCAGCGTCGGTGCCGAGTGCGGGTTGCCGGCGCGGCGCTGCTCCAGCCGGTTCTGCGCCGCTGCCAGCTTCTTGCTGCGGATCAGCGCGTCGTCGGTGATCTGCTCGAACAGATCGCGCTGCGCGTGGCTGCCGCCGATTTCCGGCAGGCGCGGCAGCACCGAGAGCAGGCGGCGCGCGGCGCCCGCATTGTCGCCGCGCGCGTGTGCCACGAGGCCCTCGCAGGCCGGCACCGCCACTTCTTGCCACGCCGCGCGCGCGAAAGCCGGGGCCGAGTCGGCATGGGCGCGCACGCTCTCCAGCATCGCGTCGGCTTCCGGCCGTCCGGCGCGGGCGAGACCGTAGAGGTACTGCATGTCGAGGAACGGCTGCACGTGCTCGTGCACGCGCGGGATCAGATGATCGGCGAGATCCTGCCACCGGTCGCCGACATCCACCCCCGCCAGTTCCAGCCGCGCTAGCAGCGACACGGCACCGATCTGGTCCTGCGAATACTCCTTCCACACGCCCCAGATGTGGGTCGCATAGTGGTCAAGCACCCGCTCGGCCTCGCCCTGCTCGATCATGACGAGGGAGAGATGCCACCAGTTATGCGTCAGCATGAAGGAATTGAGGTCGGTCCAGGTCTCCTTCATCTCGTCGAGGAAGGCGCGGCCTTCATCGTTGCGGCCCTGGGTCAGCAGCACATGCGCGAGCGCGTGGTGCGCCCACGGCTCCTTGCGTTGCAGCCGGATCGCGGTACGCGCGGCCTGCTCGGCGTCGGCGAGCATGTGGCACTGCTCGTAGGCGAAGGCGGCGAGCCCGTGCGCGTAGGGAAGATCGGCGTTGGCCGGCAGGATCTTTTCGGCAATCCGCAACATCCCGGGCGCGTCGCCGACATTGAAATAATGGTACTGCGTGGCCTTCGCGACCGCGAGTTCGTGCGGAAACGCCGCTGCGGCCTCCTCGCCGATGGCGAGTGCCCTTGGGATGTCATTGTCCGCCCAGGCGCGCACGGCGGCGACCGCCATGCGTTCGCGCTCGGTCACATGCGGCACCGCGGCTTCGGCGCGGGCGAGGTAGGGCAGGGCTTTCTGCACGCCCTCCGGGCTCTCCAAAAACAGCCAGAGCATCGCCGCGTAGGCGTTGGCGAGCGCGCTTTCCGCGTCGGCGTCGGCGGCCGCGAGAATGTTCGCGGCACGGGTTTCGTAGGCGAGAAAGCCTTGGACAAAATCATCGATGCCGGCGACCGTCGCGTCGCTGCCCGCAGTCACCGCATTGCCGAGCCAGTCCTGCCGCACGGGCGCCCCCAAACTCAGCCCGCCAGCCAGGGCGGGACGGGAAGGTTCTTGCTGCGGAGGAACTCGGGGTTGAACAGCTTGGACTGGTAGCGCGAGCCGCCATCGCACAGCACGGTCACGACAGTATGGCCGGGGCCGAGATCTTTGGCGACCCGGATCGCCGCGGCGACGTTGATGCCGGCCGAGCCGCCGATCGAGAGGCCCTCGTGGATCAGCAGGTCGAAGATCTGCTCCAGCGCCTCGGCGTCTGGAATACGCAGCGAGTCGTCGATCACCACGTCCTCCAGATTGGCCGGCACGCGCGACTGGCCGATGCCCTCGGTGATCGAGGAGCCCTCGACGGTCAGGTCGTTGCTCTGCACCCAGCCGTACAGCGCGCTGCCCTCCGGGTCGGCCAGCACGATGCGCACGTTCGGGTTGCGCTGCTTGAGCGCGAGGCTCACGCCCGCGAGCGTGCCGCCGGTGCCGCAGGAGCAGGTGAACGCGTCCACCCGCCCCGCGGTCTGGTGCCAGATCTCCGGCCCAGTCGTCAGCCGATGGCCTTCGCGGTTGGCGAGGTTGTCGAACTGGTTGGCCCAGACCCCGCCGATCTCCTCGGCGAGCCTGCGGGAGACATGCACGTAGTTGCCGGGGTCGCGGTACGGCTTCGCTGGGATCAGCCGCAAATCGGCCCCGATCATCCGGAGAAAATCAATCTTTTCCTGTGATTGCGTCTCCGGCATGACGATCACGGTCTTGTAGCCCCGCGCGTTGCCGACGAGCGTCAGGCCGATGCCGGTGTTGCCGGCCGTGCCCTCCACCACGGTGCCGCCGGGCTTCAGCACGCCGCGCTGCTCGGCGTCGAGGATGATGGCGAGACCCGCGCGGTCCTTCACCGAGCCGCCGGGGTTCATGAACTCGGCCTTGCCGAGAATCGTGCATCCCGTCGCGGCGGAGGCGCGGTGCAGCTTGATCAGCGGCGTATTGCCGATAGCGCCGGCGAGGTCGTCGGCGACGGGCGGGGCGACGGTGGCGTGCGGCTGAATGTCCATCTGCGCTGCTCTGTCCCTGGAGGGGCGTTTCGGCGTTAACTGTGCACAATGCCCATGCGATTGGCCCGCCCCGGTGTCAACCGCCAACAAGGAGGCTGCCCATGGTCGAGAACGTTCTCCCCACCGAAGTCTGGCAGGCAGTGAGCGGCGACCCCCTGGCCCAGATAGTGGACGTGCGCACGGATGCCGAGTGGACCTATGTCGGTTTTCCCGATCTGTCCGGCGTCGGCAAGCAGATCCTGCCGATCTCCTGGCAGGTCTTCCCGGCCATGCAGGTCAACCCGGGGTTCGTGGACGCGTTGCGCACGGCCGGCCTGACGCCGGAGCACCGGATCTATTTTCTCTGCCGCAGCGGCGTGCGCAGCCTGCACGCGGCGGAAGCGGCGACGGCGGCCGGCTTCCCGCACAGCTACAACATCGCCGACGGGTTCGAGGGGCCGCCCGACAGCGAGGGCCATCGCGGGACGGTGGCGGGGTGGAAGGTCGAAGGGCTGCCCTGGCGGCAGCGGTAGGCCGGCGCCCCCGGATGCGACGTTCACCAATCCGTTTCGTCACCTAATCCGACGTTTCTGTTAGCCTTAATCCCTCAGCGGGAGGCAGGCCATGGCGACGATCACCTGGAATCCGGCAGACGGAGGGTCGTGGACCGACGCCGCCGACTGGATCGGCGGCGTGGCGCCCGGCACCGCCGACACCGCGGTCATCGCATTCCCGACCGACGCCCCCGGCTTTGTCGGCATCGACGCCGGCACCAGCATCGAGATCGCCAACGTCGTCCTGCAAGGCGGCGCGGACCTCGACGTCAGCGGGACCCTCGACATCACGGATGCCGCGACGCTCGAAGGCGGCCATCTGGAGGTGTCAGCCGGCGGCGTGCTGTCCGGTACGTTCGACCTTGCGGGCGGCGAACTTCTTGCCAGCTACGAAGGCAACAGCACCGGTACACTCGACGGCGTGACGCTGCTCGGGACGAGCGAGGCCAGCGATTCTTTCGACGTGGTGGGCGGGCTCTCGATCCTGTCCCCGACCGCCGATCTCACCGGCAGCACCCTCGACTTCCTCGGCAGCCAGACGCTGAGCGGCGATGTCGTCATCCAGGGCGCCGAAACGCTCTCGGCCACCGGCACGCTGACGATCGCCGCCGGCACGACGATCGACAATGCGGGCACTATCCTCAGTCTCCTTGCGGATTCCTACACCTCCGCCCCGAATGGGACGTTCGTCAACGACGGCGCGATCATGGCGTCGGTGCTGTCGCTTAGCGCGAACCTCACCAACAATGGCACGATCACGCTGAGCGGCACGCTGCCGACGAACGAATTTTCGTTCTTCGATTATAACTTGTTCGACAACGCCGGCACATTGCTGGTGACCGGCGGTAACACGCTGTCCGTAAGCGACATCACCAGCACCAGTGCGTTCGAGAACAGCGGCCTGATCGAGATCGGCAACGGCAGCACGCTGAGCACAATCGCGACGCTGGACAACGCGGTCGGCGCCAGTTCAGGCACCATCTCGCTCGACGCGGGCAGCGTGTTCCAGCCGGGGGCGGCAGTCACGGGCGGC
>Ga0302314_10003776_pt1 | contig 27869 bp, 27 predicted proteins | sample III_Palsa_N2_3_FD_200533 | JGI IMG/M metagenome (GOLD analysis project Ga0302314, IMG submission 200533) | Peat permafrost microbial communities from Stordalen Mire near Abisko, Sweden - III_Palsa_N2_3 | ecosystem: Environmental > Terrestrial > Soil > Palsa > Peat permafrost | place: Sweden...
AGCAGCAACAACGGCGTCGGCTCTGGCACTGGCGAAGTCAATGGGGCCAAGCCCCAGACACTGGCGGCCGTGGCGCCGACAATGGGTGTTGCCGCGCCGGTGGTGAGATTCACGGTATCAATCAGTTGGCGTCCTTGATCTCCGGCATACATGGTGCCATTTTCGAACACCATAGCGCCGATGGCAGCAGGCGCACCGAAGGCTCCAACCGATGTGGCGGCCCCAGTGGTGACATTCATGCTGAATAAGTCCGGGCCATTGCCATAATAGAGCTGCGAGCCACCCGTGGACAAATCACGCCACGCGCCAATGGGCACACCGATGGGTCCCAGAGCGATGGCGGAACCATTCGTCGGGTTGATCGAGTAAAGGTCACCATTGCTGCCGACACCGTACAGGCCACTGGTGGTCGATCCGAATCCACCTTCATAGAAAATTCCAGAATTGCCAATCGCGGTCAGTTGGCCCGTCGCCGTATTGACGGAGTAGAGCGTGCCGTTCGAATTGTAAGAGGTGGCGTAAAGTACCCCTGCATACGAACCGAGCCCTGCCGGGGTCTGTCCGAACCCGCTGCCGATCGCAGTGAATGCCCCAGTGTTCAGGTCTACGGAGCCAAAGCTCCCATTGCCCATGCCTTCATATCCAAACGGATCTGCAAACGCGAATCCGCTCGCTAGCACACCCACCAAGCAGATAGCGAGCTTCCTTTTTTTCATTGCTGACTCCTTACAAGCTACGAGGATGCTGCGATTCCGCGGCTCGTTTAAAAATTGCATTGAACAACGAGCTGCCTGCAGGTAGGCCGATGAAATCGAGCCTAGCAGACCTCCTGCGCAGCGAGCACCTGGAAACGTGTGGCGTCGGCCCCTAGATCTAGGTGCACCAAGCGAAGAAGACGCGCGTGGTCTCAAGGGCGAGCAAGCCCGCTCCGGCAAGCAGCGCCGGGCGGTATGCGTGGAGATCGCTTGCCGGAGCGCACGTGCACTCGTCCCCGCCCACTCTGGCCTGCTGCCGGTTCGGTGGACTGTCGGACAGAAGTCGTTGGCGAACGCCTGCTCATGGCCGCTATCTCGCCTCCGCGACGCTCATCGAAAATTGCGCTCCCGGCCGGACATGCGGTGGCCTACGGCGGGGTCCGCCTGAATTCGGAAGCAATCTCGTCGAGGGATGGGTTCGCTTTTGCCCGCCCGTTGATGAAGACCACCGGCAGCGGTCCATTCATGACCGCGGAAATGCGGTCGACAGTGTCGGAGTCCGGCCGGCTGGTGAAGCGGAAATTGGCCGAGTGGGTCCGTTCGACCGGAATTCCCTGGCTGGACAGCGACTCCGCGAGGCGGTCGGCCCGCTGGGCGGCGTCGTGCGGGCAGTTCTGGGCGGCGATGACGAAGACGGTCTGCGGACGCTGTCCGTCCACCGGCGGCAGGGAGACAAACGGGCCTGGAGCGCCTATCGACAGATTCGCAGCGTCCTGGTGCGTCGAGTGCTGATGGTTGTGCTTCCAGGCCGCGTAGGCACCTCCGGCGAGGCTCAGCACAACCAAGGCCTTGATAATGTTCATGTTGGCGCGGTCCCGATGTGGGTTGGCTTGTCCAGTGTGCCCCGAAACCTCGCGACGAGCCGCCGGAACTGCGCCGCGAATCGCCAGCTACTCGTGACGGCCGCGAACTTGCCCAAGAGACGACGTTCGTGAACGGCCACACCTGGCTCAATGTGAGTCCTCAGACGCCACCGCCGAACGTCATGAAGACGAGCAGTAGCGCGAAAAAACTGATGCCTGTGCCGATGCGCCTCGCCCAAGCTGGCAACCTCTTCGCGAAAGCGAATATCGCGCCGCTGCCAGCCAATCCGATCAGCGGCACGAGGACGTAGAGTCGAAGCTGCCCCTCGTTTGGGTAGCCTGGCACATGTTGGTCGCGGATTCCTTCGATTGCGGAGGGTCCAATCAATACCATCAACAGCCAGAGCACCGTAGACACGCCTGCGGCGATCCGTCCAGCTGGCCAAACCTTAACGGGCGCCGGTTCATTTGGCAGACTCTCGGTCGGGTTCGTCATCTTGGGGCGACTGTAGCCGTGGATTGATTACTCGGAAGCGGCCATTCGCCGCCGTCAGCTTGCTGCCAGCAGGAGGCGAAGCATGATCCTACATCCCGTCAAGTGCGACCATGAAGGCCTTCGCCTCGCGAAGACATCTTCGATCTCCACGAAGGCGCTTAGAAGGGGGAGAGCGTCAGGCGGCCGGCCTCGGTCAGATGACCGCACCTGAAGACGGCAAAGCCTTCGCGGCTGTCGAGCCAAGCGTAGTCGAAAATGCCCAGAACCCGCTTCTGCTGGACGTACGGCAGCAGATTTGCGCGCGTCTCGTTGACGAGCGTGACCTGGTCTCTCTCGGCCGGAGGACAGGATGCGCTCTGGTTGGAAAAACCCCATTCGGTAATCCAGCAAGGCCTGCCGGCGACCGATCCCTGCTGGCGGCATTCGGCCAAGACGTATTTCTGCAGCCGGTCCCGTCGCCCTGCCGCCGCGCTTGGATCTCCCGGCGAATTCGTCCAGGGGTAGGTGTGCACGCCGTAGGCGTCGACGAGATCGTCCAAGCCGTGGGCCCGCATGAAATCCAGCGTCGCTCCGGCGCCTACCGCATCGAGCCGTGATGTGCGGGGCGCATCGGGTGCCTCGTTGAAAACGAGGCCGGCACTGATGATCGGCGTGCGCTGATTCAGCTTCGAGTGCGATCTGACATCTTTGATGACCGCCAGCAGCTTCAGATACTGCAGGTAGCCCTTGGCTACCTGCTCCGCTTCGGGGTCGCGCGAGAGGTCATCCGCGGTGAACTCCCTGGACCCAGCGGGATTTTCGGCGGGCAGGCTGAAATCCGCGTTGAACATCGGAGAATTGATCTCGTTGCCGAGCTCGAAGCCAATGAGACTCACGCCAGCCGCGTCGAGCTTGGCCAGCAAGGGCTCGAAGTATCCGCGGAACGCATCCGGGTCGGCGGCGGAGAGCGGCGGCCCGCCCCAGACTCCGAAGGCGTTGGGCCACGGGCGGCTTGGCGCACCTGGGCGATATTGCAATTGGACCTGCCAGAGGATCCCTATGTCCTGCGCCCGGGCGCGTCGGGCGAGGTCGACGCCCTTGTCATCAGGTGTCAGGCCTGTCCGGATGGCGTGTACACCGGCGGCGTGCAACTCGGCGAGAATGGTGTTCTGCTGCTCGGCCCCCATCGAGCCGATCGCGGCGTTCACGCCAATCACAGGATCCTGCGCTTGGGCCATGACCGGCCAAACTCCGAAAATAGTGCTGGCCATGCAGGCCCATGCGGCAGCAAAGGGCTTCGTCATCGACACTCCCAGTTTGGCTGGCCGTCATTGGCGGTCCGAGAGCATGAGCCATTCAGGTCTGAAGATGTCTAACCTGTGCTCGCGAATGCCGACATGCGTGGCCGTCAGCTTATGGCCGACCTTCGCCGTAGCAGTCGGCTGCGAAATGGTTCGATGGCGGCCATCATCCGACAGCCACTCGCAGCATACCTGCCCTCCGACAGCAGTTCTACAGTAAGCGGTCTACTACCGACGCCCTGGCGCCATATCACAGCGCGGGCTAGGCTGTAAAGTTCGGCATGGCATTGATCGACAACCAGACGCGGCTCGTGCAGATCGCGAAGGGCAACCCGCGCTTCATTTCCATGCTGAGAGCCGTTCGTCGGCTTGGTCTCGAGTCGTGGTGCATAGGTGCGGGCGCGGTCCGAAATCTGGTGTGGGACGCGATACATGGGCGTGAAGATCAGAGGCTGCTTGGCGATGTCGATGTCGCCTATTTCGACGGAGTAGACCTGAGTCCCACGAGGGATGCCCAGCTACAGGCTCAGCTGACAGCTTTCATGCCTGGAACACCGTGGGAAGTCACGAACCAGGCGTCCGTACATCACTGGTTCGAGGGCTATTTCGGGTACGCCGTTCCACCGCTTTGTTCTCTCGAGGAGGCGGTCGCATCGTGGCCCGAGTACGCGACGGCCGTTGGCCTTCGCCTGCATGAGGACGATACGATGCGGGTAATAGCGCCGTATGGGCTTGACGACTTGTTTGGTTGCATCATCCGCCGGAATCCTGCGCGCGTGAGCGTGGAGACCTACCGCAATCGGATTGTGCAGAAGGACTATCCAGCTCGCTGGCCGCGGGTGACGATCGTGCTCGATTGACGACCTAGTCGCGCGCGTCTGTACAGGCTATCCGCCGCGGCAAAAGCGCGGCATAGTCGTCAGCAGTCTTGGCTGCCGGTAGCGCGACGAGCAAGGCTCGCAGATATCGGTGGCCGTCAATGCCGTTGACCTGGCAAGTCTGCAGCAGCGAGTACAGGTTCGCGCTGGCGTGCGCACCTGCCATGGTGTCGGCGAACAGCCAGGCCCGGCGCCCGACGCAGAACGGACGGATCGCATTTTCCTGGGCGTTGTTGTCGATGCTGTAGCGGCCGTCCTCGACGTAGCGCTTGAGCTTGGGCCACTGCGACGAGAGGTAGTGCAGCGCCTGCCCCAGAAGGCTGGTTGGCACCACGGCGTTCACGTTGGCCACCAACAGCGCCTCGATATCAGCCAGCACGCGACTGCTTTGCTCACGGCGCCGGCGTCCGAGCTCGTTCACATCGACTTCGTCGCGCCTGGCCTGGGCCTCGATGTGGTACAGCTTGCCGATCAGATCGATGAAGCGGGCAGGCAATCGCTCGGGACCCCTCTTGTCCTTGGGCAGTGCCTGCAGTGCGTCGTTGAAGTACCTCCGGCAATGCGTCCAGCAGCCCAGGTGCACGAGCCTGTGCTCGGTGGCGATGGTGTCGTAGACATCGGCGGGACGAGGTGGCGCGTGTCCGCGTTCATGAGCGCACGGAAGGTCTCGGGGTCGGGCTGGCGCCACAACGCCGCGAATCGCGCGACGCGGGTCTCCGCATCGCGGATCTGCAGTTCGGACGGCCGGTCGTAGGCCGGGTTGCGTTCATTCATGGTGGCCTCCGATCAAAGAGGAAGGGCGCTCTATCGCGCCTAAATTCATGCCGTCACCGGCAATTCATAGCGGATCTCCTCGCCGTCCTCGGGCACCAGGAGGCGCCGGCCGAGGCCGGTGGCGGAAGCTGTCTGGCGGACGCACTCACGCGTAACCGGGCAATGGTCGAGCGCCTCGAGATGGTTCACGATGACGATGCCTTCGGTCAGGCGCGCCGCGGCGCAGACGTCGTTGGCGTCCATCAGGATCTCGCTGCCCAGGTCAAACCGCGCACCGCCGGCCGGCAGGATCGCGACGTCGGGGCGGCACTCGGACAGGACGCGGATCACGTCGTCGGTGAGCAGCGTGTCCCCGGCGATGTAGACGCTGGGCTCGCCGGGAAGCTCGATGAACCAGCCGACGCCGTGCGCCATGAGTCGGCCGATCCAGCCGCGGCCGTGGACGCAGGGGATCGCCGTGATGTGGCCGCCCAGGAAGGCCTGCCGGCCGTCGCTGGCCAGCCGCGCCGTCGCCAAGCCGCGCTGCTCGAGCCAGGTCGCGTCGTCCGGTGTGCAGAACACGGGTGTCGCGCGCTCGCGAAGGAAGCGGCGGCCCGCGCTGTCGAGATGGTCGAAGTGGCCGCGCCGACAGTGCGTAATGAGCGCGTGCGTGGTCCGCGCAAGGAGCTCGCCAGCGCCGCGCGGTAGGTCGACCAGCGGATTGCGAGATCCGGAGCCGCCGCCGAACCGCAGTCTCGGCAACGCGCCTCGACCGGCGAGCATCGGGTCGACGAGCAGGGCCACGGATTCATCGCCGGCTGTCCATTCGAGCATCAGTGTCGCATTGCGCAGGGTCGTGATTCTCATGACGGCAGAAGGGAAGTGGGAACGGCCCTACTGTGGCCGCGAGGCGATGGGGAGAAAATGGCTCGAAACGACAAGATCATCGCCATTCATGCCAAGCCGCCCAGCCGCCTGCCTCGACATGGGGTTTCTCCTGTTCGACAACTGCATGCCCGCGGGCCTGTTCGCCGTCGCCGACATGGCGCGGGCCGCCAACCTGCGCGCGGCGCGCCAGCTCTTCCGCATCACCTGGGCCAGTCTCGATGGCAAGCCGGTCGAGGTCGACGGTGGCGTACAAATCGTGCCGACGTGCACCCTCCCCGATGCGTCTTGCCAGGTGTGGGTTGTCCCCGGCGTCTGGGCGGTTTCGGAGACCAACCTGACCCAGACCGTGTCGGCGCTCGCGCCCGTCGTGAAGGCCCTGCGTGCGCTGCCGCCGTCCACGTCGCTGTGGAGCTACTGCACCGGCGTCGCGCTGCTCGCCGCGGCAGGACGGCTGGACGGCCGCGCCGCGACCGCCACGTGGTGGCTGCGCGGCGCGCTGGTCGGCCGCCACGCGCGCGTGCGCTGGTGCTTCGACGAGCTCATGGTCGAGGATCGCGGCCTGCGTACCGCCAGCGGCCCGAACGGCCACCTGCCGCTGATGAGGCGGGCGCTCGAGGATCGCCTGACGCCGAACGCGCTGCGCGACATCGACGATGTGCTGATGCTGCCGCGCCCGCGTGAATGGATGCCCGTTTTCCAGCCGGTGGAGTTGATCGCGCTCGACGATGCACGCCTGCGTCGGGCGCTGGTGTTCGCGCAACGCTGCGCCGCCCAGGAGTTGACGCTGGAGGTCGCGGCGGCGCACATCGATATGTCCATCCGCAGCTTCGCGCGCCACGTGCAGGCCCGGACGGGCCTCGCCGCCGGCGAGTGGCTGCGCCGCGTGAAGCTCCGCCAAGTCAGCGAGGCGCTGTCCGCGTCCGACGAACCGGTGAAGACCATCGCCGACCGCTACGGATTCGGCGGAGAGGCCAGTCTGTACCGGGCGTTTCATCGCACGGTCGGATGTACGCCAGCGCAGTTTCGGCGCCGATTTGGAGGTGCCCGTCGCGCGACCTGAGGCCTTGTTCGTATCGCGAGAGTCGAATCCGCGCATCGCTCGTGTGCACGCTTCGCAGGCTTACCCAAAGCGGCCGACAAGCGCGATGTGCGAACGCGCCGGGCGCGGTCAAGGCGCGAATGTGCTCGTGCGGCACGCGCTGTCTCAGGCGCCGCCGCCGGCCCAGACTGGCGCTGCACCCTGTGGCAGGATGGTCCCCATGCGCATGTCTCCTCTCCATCGCAGCACCGTGCACGCGACTCCATGGGTCGGCGTGCACTGCACGCAAGTCGAAAGCGCTCGCCACTACGGTCGACACTGGCATGACAGCCATGGCGTGGGTCTGATAGACGGTGGCGCTCAGCGATCGGCCAGTGGTCGAGGTCTGGTGCAGGCCCAGGCCGGCGACATGATCGCCACCAACCCCGGGGAGGTCCACGACGGCCAGCCGCTGGATGATCTCCCGCGCCGCTGGCGCATGCTCTATTTCGATCGCGGCGCGCTGCAGACGCCCGACGGGCGCGCCGGCGAGACGCTGCTTCCGCCGGTCATCCGCGACCCGCAGTCGACGCTGGCGCTGCGCACGCTGCTGCACCGGGTGGGTCGCTGGAACGCAGGATCGCGCGATGGTGCCGCGACGCTGGCCTGCGACGAAGCGCTCGCGGTCTTCGGCGCTGTCATGTCCGGCCGGTATGCCGAGCCGGTAGCAAGCTTGGTTCCTCACCCTTCGGTGCGGCATGCCCGCAACTTGCTGGCCGAGCATCTCGACGCCCCGCCAGCCCTTCAAGCTTTGGCCGACGCCGCCGGGCTGGGCAAGTATCAGTTGCTGCGGCGGTTCGCAGGCTGCTATGGAATGCCCCCCTACGCCTGGCTGCTTCAGCAGCGTGGTGAGCGTGCACGGGCTCTGATTCGCCGGGGGCTACCCTTGGCCGACGCCGCAGCGGCTTGCGGCTTCGCCGACCAAAGCCACATGACGCGAGCCTTCATGCGCCAGTTCGGCTTCACGCCGGGTGCGTGGCGTCAAGCCTGCGGGCTGTCGTAGCGGTGCGCTGCAATCTCGTTCAAGACGGCGCCCGGCGGCTGCGCGATGCTGACGCGGTCTCAACTTCGTTCAGGCACGACATGCCCACCTACGTCCACGGCTACGAAGCACGCGAAAGCAAGCGTCTTGAAGACCAAGCTCGCATCCTCGAGGCACTGCTGCACGACGGCACGGTTTTTCCGCCCGGCAGCCGGGTACTGGAAGCCGGGTGCGGCACCGGCGCGCAGACTGTCGCGCTCGCCCAGCGCAGTCCGCAGGCGCAGTTCACCGCAGTCGATCTCGACGCGGTCTCGCTGGCGCGCGCGAAGGAGCGGCTGCAGGCGGCGGGCATCGCGAGCGTCCAGTTGCAGCAGGCGGACCTTTGCGCCATGCCTTTCCCAGCCGCATCGTTCGATCACGTCTTCGTCTGCTTTGTGCTGGAACACTTGCGCGAACCGGCAGCGACGCTTCGTGCGCTGGGCCGTTTGCTTCGACCTGGCGGCACATTGACGGTCATCGAGGGCGACCACGGCTCGGTGCTGATCCACCCAGAAAGTGCCGCCGTACACGACGCCGTGGATGGCCTCGTCGAACTGCAGGGCCGTGCCGGCGGCGACGCCTGCATCGGGCGGCGCTTGCAGCCGCTGCTCGTGGAGGCCGGCATGCGCGAGGTGCGTGTGCAGCCGCGGGTCGCCTACGCCGATGGCAGCAGGCCAGACTGGGCCGAAGCCTTTACGCGCCGCACCTTTGCCGCCATGGTTGAAGGCGTGCGCGAGCCGTTGCTGGCTGCGGGACTGGCTACGCCGGAACGCTTCGACGAAGCCCTGCGAGCACTGGATCGCGCTGCCGAATCCGATGGCAGCTTCTCCTACACCTTCTTCAAGGCTGTGGCGGTGGCGGAATTTCTCGACAGCCCTTCAGGGAGCCACTCTTGATCGCCCATTAGTGACCCGATTCCGAGCCAGATCAAGCGCCACCGGAGTGCTTCGAAGCCGACCTTCGCGAACGACGGGTTCTGACCGACTTCAGGCTGTCCGTCGGCTTGCGTGCCTCACATCCCGGCACATGCGATGGCAGCGACCTTTACGTCTGCGACCGCTCCGTGATCCGCGATGGTGTCGACGAATGTCACGCGCTCGAGGCAGGACGTGATCAGTCTATTGCGGATCCTGACGCAGTCGAAAGAAGGTGGGTTGGCCCCGTCCGGGGAGCAAACGAAGCCGGCATTCTGCAGACGCGGTACCACCTCGAACGCCGGCATTCCATCGTGCACGAGTCCACGTGCCTCGCGGTCAAACTCTACCTGGTCGACGTTAGCGCAGGAGGAGAGTACGACGCAAGCGACTAGGGCGGCTGCAGCGCGACGGAACCGACGACTCATTCGAGCTCCCAAAGTAGGTAGCCTACCCGATGCCGGACATTGCCGAGAGACCGTCCCTGGCCACGACAAGCCCGTCGCGGGTGTAGCGGCGCCTCTACGCACGGGCTACTCAGGTAGCGCATGAGTCAACAAGCACCTGCGCCCCTTTTCGGTGAGAAAGACCAAGTCTTCACGGCTGGGCCCGCATCCGATCAGGCTCTCCGCGCATGCATCTTCCCAGATTGAAAGTCGCGGGCAGATTGTCTTCCATGCCTCCAACAACTCGGCTCGGGTGCATGGCTGGTCCGCTACCCATTCCAGTAGCTGCAAGGTCAGGGACGCATGAGCACTCGTCATGGCCGGTTCCTCCGATCGCGACCACTACCCTACCAGAAAGCAGACGCCGGTGACCGTCCGCTGCTGGCCCGGCTTCTGTCTCTCACGATCTGGTGTTAGTGACGCCACCATCAGCGTCGAGAGTTCAGGCCTGGAAGCATCGAGGCCAAAACGCGATCGCGAAGGACGAACTGGTGATACAGCGCAGCCAGCGCGTGCAACCCTGCCGTCCACAAGATTGCATCCCCGAGCCAGCCATGTAGCCAGGCCAGCGTCGCGCCGGCGCCATGCGAGGGTCCAAAAGGCGGCGCGATCTCGATGCCGCCTAGCCACGACAGCGGGTGCCCCTCGAGCCATGCACCAGCGATGGCCGTGACTGGGACGGCGAAGAGCAGTGCGTACAGGCTCCCTTGAACGGCTTTGGCCGCCCGCCCCATCCAGCGGGCAACGGGAGCCGGCTCTGGTCGCCGGTCGACGAGCCGCCAGAGCACGCGAAACACCGCGAGTGCGAGGACGGCGGCGCCGAGCGTCTCGTGCAGGTGACGATCGAAATCGCGCGAACTGGCGTAGACGCGCACCTCGGGGCCGCCCGGGCCGTAGACAAAGGCAGTTAGAACCAAGACGGCTGTTGCCCAGTGGATCAACTGCGCTACACGGCCATATCGTTCCGGTCGGGTCTTGGCATGCGGTTTGGTTGACGGTTCCATGGGCGACGCGCGGTGAGGGATCTCGGTGGTAGTCGGATGGCGTCCGGGCTCGACGTGCCATTTTGGCGATCTTGACACCGCGTCGCGGTCTGCACGGCTGCTTGAGTTGGTGACTCTCTGGAGGCTTAACCGGTTTTCCGACAAGCAGACGGTCGCGGCAGACTGGTTGTGGCCGACTGCGGGCCTCACAGTATGCGTCGGCCCGTGCCTCGTTGACTCGAGCATTCAGACTTCGACCAAGTGCCGCAGCAAGGGAAAGTCGACGCGCCAGGACTTTCCATTGTCGGTCGCGACTGAGGCTGTGCGTCGATTGACCTTCGCCACGATGCCGATGATCGTATTCCCTTTGCCGTCATCGAAGCTGACCCGATCGCCCAGTGCGAAGCCTGACGGGCCCTTGGGCTTGGCCGGCTCTGGCGGCGGATCGTAGGGCTTGGCGGTATCGCCCGGCGTGATCTCGGCAGCCGCGATCGACACGTAAGGGATCTTCCAACTGCGACGCACCGATTCCTCGAACACTGTCGCCTGCGTTGGGTGCTTTGCGATCACTTTTCCCTGGCGCAACTGGCCGCTGCGGAAGTCGACGAAGCGAACTGCCTGTCCCAGATGCAGGCTCGCACAGGCCTCCATCGTTCGCTTCGGGTCGGCCAGCATGCCTTCGATGAGCGTCTTGAGCTGGTAGAGCTGCAGGTTCGACGCGCCATCGAGTGCGTCGATCATTCGGGCGGCGATATCGTCTTGTGCCACGGCGGGTTCCATGCGCTGAGCTTTTGCGGAGGCGGGCAATTTGCAGTAGAGCGGGGAAGCTGCAACCCTCACATCCTGGTCCAGCTGCGACTCCCACATGCGGGTCAGGTCGTCACAATTTCGAATCCATCTGCATCAGTCAGGGCGCGCGGCGCAGCACAACAGGCTTGATCTTCAGGCGAAGGGCATTGCGGCTCAGGACGTCGTCCAGAGTTGCCATCTGCTTCGCCCCCGCAGCCTCCGCACACGCCAGGTGCAGGGCGTCGCCGGCGCGCAACGCGCTCGACGCGTCGAGCACCAGCTCAGCCGCGCGATGGAAGTTCGTGGGTTCGACCGGAAGGAGCCTCAAGTCGGCGGCGACCATGCGTTCGAAGCGCGCCCAAGCTCCCTGGGCCTGCTGCGCGTCGATTGCGCCGGTGCGCTGCTTGATGCCGAGGGCACTGGCGAACTCCGGAATGCACCAGGCCGCGGCGACGAGTTCTCCCTTCTCGCGCGCATACCAGTCGGCCGCCGCTACGCTGTGCGGCTCGTTCAGGAACAGCGGTACGAGTACGCTGGTGTCAACATAGACCATGTCAGTACCGCGCCCCGCTGCGCAGTTCCTCCATCACCGGCTCGCTCATGGGCATGGAAGTGCGGGCGTCGGTCAACTCGAGGGCGAATGCCTTGCGATTCCACTGGGCAGGCCGAATGGACAGGCTGCCGTCGACGGTGAGCTGGGCCTCAACAGTTGCGCCTTCGCGCAAGCCGAGCTGGCGCACGATTTCAGAAGGAATCCGCAGGGCAAGACTGTTACCCCATTTCGCGACTTGTAGATCCACGATGTATATCCTTAAAGGTATCTACATCGTACTCGCTGAGTGTCAGATGTCAAGCGGCCGCGTCGGAGTGCTCGTCAGCCAGTGGCCGGACGCGGTCGACTCCCAAAGCCCAGGCGGGCGCCGGTCACCGCAGCGGGCTGCAACTGCCTCGTTGGACTTCCCCATAGCCGACGTCTGTAACAGGCTGGTATTGGCCCGACCTGCGTCGCTCCGGAGCGCGCTTGGCGTCTGGCGAGGAGTTGCATCAGCGCTTGATGGGGCCGCCCAACGCTCCAAGCGACCTCATTTCGGCACACCAGCCACGATGTCGATGGGGTGCTCGGCGCCGCCGCGCAGCACCTTCAGTCGGAGGTGCTCACCAGGTTGTACAGCGTGCACTATGTCCATGATCTTCGAGCCGCTCGCTCCGGGAATCGGGATGTCATTGATTGATTCAACGTCATCGCCCACCTGCAGACCCGCCTGCTCGGCGGGCGCACCGGTGGAGACAGCAGTGATCTTCACGGTCTTCAGGGTCGAGCTGAGGAAACCTTCGGTCTGTACGGAGACCGAAAAACCCAGGCGTCCCTGGGCAGCGTAGACACTGACCGAGACTGCCATGATGGCGAGCACGAGGACGGAGCGAACGGAGAAAGTGGGCAGCATTTAGGTCTCGTGGCTGGGGACGACTGGCTCGATTTCGCCGGCTAGTTTAGCCTCGGCACAGGGAGATGGCGTGTCGATTCCGACCCGTAACCCGCCGTTCGCCAAGGTCAACTCCCGGCCGCTCGCAGCGCTACCCAAAAGTTCGCAAGGGTGGCGCCGGCAAGACGGATGGAGCGTCGACAGCCATCGAGTAGACCTCGATGCCGCCCAGCATCCCACCGCTTTCGAAGATAAATGCTCCGAAAGGAGAATCCTCGGGACCGCACACGAAGTCGCCAATCACGTGCACCCCTGGAGGAGCGGGCGACCGCCCCTTGATCTGAAAGTTGATGCTTGCGCATCCGCATGGGCAACGCCAAGGCGTTACCTCCGCCTGTTCAAGCTGGTCGAGGAAAGCCGACGCCTCTGGCGCGCCATTCTTCAGCATCCACTTCGCCAGAGCGAGCTCGGAGGCCGAGAGGGGGCGGTTAGCTTCCGTCATCCCTCTACGTTACCCGAAACCTGCCACTCGACAACGGCAGCAAGTGGCCCGGTGTGAGCCACTCACGCTAGACGTAAGGCTACAAGTCAACCGAAACGCACCGCGTAGATCGGCGGCAGCCGCGCAGGCAGTGTTGCCCAGTGGTCGCCACCGTCGTCGCTAGCCCACACGCCGCCGGTGGTGCTGCCCATCATGAGGTTCGTACCGTCGTCGCCTACCGCCAAAGAGTGCCGGTAGACGAGGTCGTAGCAGTCGTGCTGCGGCAGACCGATGCGCAATGTGTCGAAGCTTGCGCCGCCGTCGCGCGTGCGATTGACCGCCAGCGCACGGTCGACGGGTACGCGGCACTGATCCTTGACGGCCGGTACGAACCAAGCGGTCTGCGGGTCGACGGGATGTGCGGCTACCGCAAAGCCGAACGACGACAGAGGCGCGTGCAGCTCGCTCCAGAGCGAGCCGCCGTTAGTGGAGCGGAAGATGCCGTTGTGATGCTGGCACCACAGCACTTCCGGATGCGCTGCGCAGCGAACGATGGCATGCGGATCCTGAACCTCGGGGTCGAACGCTTGGTCGGGCGGCATGTACTCGGCGCGCATGCCGTGTGCGGTCTGTGCCCAAGAGATTCCTGCATCGCGTGTGATCCAGGCACCGCCGCAGCTCACGCCCACCAGCATCGTGCCCTCCGCGAGTGGGCTGATCGAATGGATGCCGGGGACGTCATAGCCTCCACCGTTCCAGGCAAGCCGCTCCGGGCGGCTCCAGAGTGCCTCGTCGAGCTGCCAGCTCCGGGCCTCATCGGTCGAAATGAACAGGCCGCCGGGCAACGTGCCGGCATACAGGTTAGAGCCGTAGCGCTCCATGGACCACACCAGTGACACCTTCCAAGTCGGCCCGGGCGCGCCTTCGGGCTGCGTTGGAAATGCTGGGGCGGTCACTTCGCGCCAGCTCGCACCGGCGTCGTCGGACGCGTGCACCTTGACGCCGAAATGGCCCAGGTTCAGGGCGGCGAACATTCTTCCGCTGGCATCGGGCGGCAACACCATGCTGACCGGATCGCCGACGAAGCTTGCCCGCTCCACTGCCCATGCACCGGCACGGCGGCGCAGCTCGATCAGGCCCTTGCGAGTGGCCACCCATGCTCGATCACCCATGCAGCGCTCCTTCGTGAGTGCGTTGTCTCAGCCGCCCGTCAGCGCCTGTAGCACGTAGACCTTGTCGTCGGGCGCCAGCCTATCGCTCAACGCCACGCGATCAACCACGCGGCGGCCGTCGATGAACACGACCACATGCTGTCTCAGATGCCCCTGCTCGTCGAGCACGTAGTGGCGCAGACGCGGATTGATGGCGAAGGCCGCGTCAATCGCCTCGCGCAGCGTGGCGGCCGCCGTGTAGAACTCCGGCGTATCCGTAAAGCGCTGCAGTTGCGAGGTGAACGCGACGTGGGGCATTCCGGCGATGATGGCGGAGTGACTGATGGGGCGGAACGGGGCATACCCAGGCCTCTGACGCGCCCCTCCGTGTTGCGCACTGCGGTGGGAGCGACTTCAGGAGGCGAGGCAGCGCTGACCATCCACACACCACCCCGTTCCGAACGCATGGGTTCCGGCTGCGTGTCATGCCAAGGCGTATAGCAAAGCCTGATGCCCGGAAGCAGCCGGTCACGAACGGCAGTTCTTGGCCCGGCAAGAGCCCGCGCGAGTCGCTGAAGGTGCGAGAGCACCTGCATTTGCTGACGTTGCTCGGACTGGGCGAGCCAGCGCCGCTGCAAGCCTGGAGGCCGACGGCGCTCACAGCGTCACGGTCGCCGGACTGCTCTAGTTCTGGACGATCATCTCGCCCGGCTGACTGAGCGGGCCGTTCTGCTCGGCCGTGTTGCCCAAAATCGGTCCTAAATGAACCACGCTGCATACCTCACGGTCAGGTGAGGCCGCGGCTTGCCAATGCGGCGGCGGCGGCGCGGGTCTCCACGCCGAGCTTCTCGAACACATGTTCCAGATGCTTGTTGACAGTGCGCGGGCTCATCCCCAAGATCTCGGCGACATCGCGGTTGGTCTTGCCCTTGGCTATCCAGGACAGCACTTCCGTCTCGCGCGGCGTCAGCGACGCCGTGGCGAGCCGCGCGGCGTCCTGCGTGCCCGCGTCGCGCACGGCCAACAGCCACATCGTCTCGCCTAGGCCGGCGCCTTCAAGTCGGCTCGCGGTGAGCGTGCGCCCCGCGTGCGTGCGCGAGCAGGCCTGGCCAGCGGCGGTGGCGTGCGAGGTGAGCCAGGCGATGCAGTCGTCGCTGGCAGTGGGCCCATCGAAGAACTCGGCCAGCCAGCGCTGGGCGCGCGGCGAGCGCCAGGCCAGGCGGGCGTGCGAGTCGACCATCAGCACGCCGTGGCCGCCTACGTCGATCGCGTCGCGCGCGAGACGCGCGACGCGCGAGTTACGCACGTGCGTGGCTAGGCGTGCGAGCACCTCGGGCATGCGCACCGGCTTGACGACGTAGTCCACCCCGCCGGCCTCGAAGCCCTTGACGATGTGGCTGGTCTCGGAGAGCCCCGTCATGAAGATCACCGGGATGTGCTGCCATTCGGGGTGCGCCTTCACGCGCCGGCAGGTCTCGAAGCCGTCGACGCCGGGCATCAGGGCGTCCATCAGGATGGCGTCTGGCGTGACTAGGTCCAGCCGGGCGAGCGCGGCCTCGCCGTCGGAGGCGACCAGCACCGTGTAGCCCTCGGCCTCGAGCTCGATGCACAGCGCGCCGATGGAGCGCGGCACGTCGTCGACGACGAGGACGATGTCGCCCTGGCGCGCGGTCATGTGGTCGCCTCTCCGTCGGTCATGTCGAGCTCCCGTCCCAGGCTGGCGATCAGCTCGGGCCAGGCGAAGCGCGAGGCGAGCTCGCGCAGCGCGGCCACGCGCGCGCCGAGCGCCGGGTGCGCGGCCAGAAGTTCGTCGAGCTGGCGTTGCAGGCCTTGCGCGTGGCCCAGGCGCGCCAGCCGCAGCAGGTCCTGTGCGACATCGGGCGGCAGCGCCTCGACGATCGCCGGCGCAGCCACGGGCTCCACCGAGGGCCACGCCGGCACCGTCAGCTCCGCAACCCACTCCAGCTCCAGGTGGCGTTGTAGCACGGCCAGCAACTCCGACTCGATCACGGGCTTGTCGACGAAGCCCTGGCAGCCGGCCGCGGCGATCTTGTGGGCGAGGTTCTCGAACGCGTTGGCCGACACGATGATGATGGGCAGGTCGGCGAAGCCGTGCGCGCGGATGCGGCGCGCCGTCTCCCAGCCATCCATGTCGTCCATCGTGAGGTCGAGGAGCACGGCGTCGGGCGGTGTCTCGATGACGCTCTCCATGCACTCGCTGCCGCTAGCCGCCTCGCGGATGCGAAAGCCCAGTGGCAACAGCATGCCGGCCAGCATCTGGCGTTGGGTGGGGTGGTCGTCCACCACTAGCAAGCTGCGGCGCTCGCCGATGTAGCCGCTCACCGGGCGGTGCATGGGCAGGCGCCTGTGCGCGGGCTCGGCCGTCTCGCTCAGGTACAGCCGCACGGTGAACGTACTGCCTTCGCCGACGGCGCTCTTGACGCTGAGGTCGCCGCCCATCAACTGCGCCAACAGGTGGGTGATGGTGAGGCCCAGGCCGGTGCCGGTGTCGCCGCTGCGGCGGCCGGCGCTGCCGCGCTCGAACGGCATGAAGATGCGCTCCATGTCCTGCGGCGCGATGCCGATGCCGGTGTCGACGACGTGGAAGCATGCCACCTCGCGCGTGTGATCGAGCAGCAGGGTCACGCTGCCGGCGTCGGTGAAGCGCACGGCGTTGGCCAGCAGGTTGATCAGGATCTGGCGCAGGCGGCGCGCGTCGGCGCGCACGTAGGTGGGTACCCGTCCCATCGTGCGCAAATCGAAGCGCAGGCCCTTGGCGGCCGCCTGGGGCGCGACCATGCGCACGACATCGTCGAGGAACTCGCGCATGGGCAGCGGCGCGACGTCCAGCCGCAGCTTGCCGGCCTCGATGCGGGCGAGGTCCAGCAGGCCGTCGATGAGGCCGTGCAGGTGCTCACCGCTGTGGTGGATGGTGTCGACCGCGGCGCGATGCGAGCCCTGGATGTTCTCGTCCTTGAGCAGGATCTGCGCATAGCCCAGGATGCCGTTGAGCGGCGTGCGAAGTTCGTGCGTCATGCCGGTGACGTAGCGCGTCTTGGCCTGGTTGGCCGCCTCGGCCAGGTCCTTGGCGGCCTGCAGCGCGAGATCCGTGCGCTTGTGCGCGTCTATTTCGCGCAGCAGCAACTCGTTGTGGCGCATCGAGTCGTCTTCGGCCATGTGGCGGCTCTCGCTGCCCAGCACCATCCACCACGCGCCCACCGCGGCCACCAAGGACAGCAGCGCGAAGGTCTTCAGCAGCGGCGCACGCAGGTTTTCATGCGCCGCCTGTTGCTCGTAGACGATACCCAGGATGACGGCGAACAGGGCTACCAGCGACAGCGCCACGACCACGTAGTGCGCGACGCGGAAGTTGAAGCGCGCACCGAGCCGGGCCGGCAGCGCGGACAGCAGCGCCGAGTGCACCTGCTCGGTGATGCGCGAGTCGGTCTTGCAGCGATCGTGGCAGCGCGACTCGAGCGTGCAGCACAGCGAGCAGATCGGCGCGTCGTAGGCCGGGCACTGCGCCATGTCCTCGGACTCGAACGCGTTGTCGCACACCGAGCAGGTGACATGTTCGCCCGGCTTCCAAGGCGCCAGGCTGGGCCGCGCCTCGTAGTAGCGCCCGCGCGTCCACCAGGCCAGCGCGGGCGACAGCGCCATCGACGTGAACAGCGCGATGAAGGGCGCGAACGATTTCGCCATCGGGCCCATCGTGCCGGCATAGGCGGCCATGCCTAGGCCGGCGGCTGTCAGCATCGCGCCCAGGCCCACCGGGTTGATGTCGTACAGGTGCGCGCGCTTGAACTCGATGTGCTTCGGGCTCCAGCCCAGCGGCTTGTTGATGACGAGGTCGGCCACCAGCGCACCGACCCAGGCGATGGCCAGGTTCGAGTACAGGCCCAGCACGCCCTCCAGCGCCTCGAACACGCCGAGGGTCATCAGCAGCACGGCGATCAGCACGTTGAAGACCAGCCAGACGACGCGGCCCGGGTGGCTGTGGGTGAGGCGGGCGAAGAAGTTGGACCAGGCCAGCGAGCCGGCGTACGCATTGGTGAGGTTGATCTTGATCTGCGAGACCAGCACGAACAGGGTCGTGGCGCCGAGGATCCAGCCGGGCGACGTGAAGACATAGCCATACCCGGCCAAGTACATCTGCGTCGGCTCGACGGCGCGTTCCACCGGGATCTCGTGCTGCAACGCCAGGAAGGCCAGGAACGCGCCGCCGGCCATCTTGAGCATGCCCGGCACGATCCAGCCCGGGCCCGCCACCAGAACCGCGGCCCACCAGCGCTTGCGGTTGGCCGGCGTCTTTTCAGGCAGGAACCGCAGGTAGTCCACCTGCTCCCCGATCTGCACTACCAGCGAGAACGCCACGGCCGTGGCGGCGCCGAACATGGCGGCGTCGAAACCGCTGCTGTGCGAGACGCCGCCCACCAGCGTCGTGAAGTCGGAATAGGCGACCGGGTTGCGAATCGCCACCGCCGCGTAGGGCAGCACGAAAAGCAGCACCCACACAGGCTGCGTCCACCACTGCAGCTTCTGGATCAGCGTGACGCCGTGCATGGCCAGCGGCACAACGCCCAGTGACGCGACCAGGTAGCACAAGGAGATCGGCCAGCCGCAGTACATCTGCAGCGCCAGCGCCAGGATGGCCGCCTCCAGCGCGAAGAAGATGAAGGTGAAGCTCGCGTAGACCAGCGACGTGATGGTGGAGCCCAGGTAGCCGAAGCCCGCGCCGCGCGTGAGCAGATCCATGTCGACGCCGTACTTGGCCGCGTAGTAGCTAATCGGCAGGCCGGTGAGGAAGGTGATCAGTCCGACCACCAGGATGGCCCAAAGCGCGTTGGTGAACCCGTAGCTCAACGCGATGGCGCCCCCGATGGCCTCCAGCGCCAGGAAGGAGGTGGCGCCGAACGCGGTGTTGGCCACGCGCAGCTCGCTCCATTTGCGGAAGCTGCGCGGCGTGTAGCGCAGCGCGTAGTCCTCCATCGACTCGTTGGCGACCCACGAGTTGTAGTCGCGCCGGATGCGGAAGATCTTCTGGGGCTGGCTCCTGGGCGGCGGCGTGGACACGGGGATTCGGGCTCTGGAGGGGGTGGGCGAAAGGAAGCAAGAAACGCTCCGCCTTAGCCTTCAATGTGTCGGCCCCGGCGCGGCAGTGTCGTCGCCAGGCCTGCGCGGGCGCACTACGTTGATTGACGTATTCGCCCTGCGCGCCCGCTCTTCGAAGATTGCCTCCAGCCCGACACCACCGCACCGCTGCGAGGCGGTGGCGGTCGGCCCCACCGCACGCCCCATTGTCTGGAGAGCCCACACATGACCCGCGACCACGACCCGAACGCGCCCGATTCCCGCCGCCGCCGCCTGCTGCAGGGGGCTGCCGCCCTACCCGTGATGGGTCTTGCCGGCCTCAGCTTCGGCCAGTCCACGGCCTCGGTCAACACGACCAAGCTGTCCGTGACCGACACCGAGGTGACGGTCGGCCAACTGCACTCATCCACGGGCACGATGGCGATCTCGGAGACGGGCTCGATCCAGGCCGAACAGCTCGCGATTGACCAGATCAACGCGATGGGCGGCGTGCTGGGCCGCAAGATCAAGGTGATCAAGGAGGACGGCGCGTCCGACTGGCCGACCTTCGCCGAGAAGTCCAAGAAGCTGTTGATCAACGACCACTGCGCGGCCGTCTTCGGTTGCTGGACCTCGGCCTCGCGCAAGGCCGTGCTGCCGATCTTCGAGAAGGAGAACGGCCTGCTGTACTACCCGACCTTCTACGAAGGCCTGGAGCAGTCCAAGAACGTGTTTTACACGGGCCAGGAGGCTACGCAGCAGATCCTGTACAGCCTGGACTGGGCCAAGAACGAGAAGAAAGCCAAGACGTTTTTCCTGATCGGCTCCGACTACATCTGGCCGCGCACCTCGATGAAGATCGCGCGCAAGCACATCGAGAACTTCCAGAAGGGCAAGGTCGTCGGCGAGGAGTACTACCCGCTGGGCAGTACCAACTTCGGTTCGCTGATGAACAAGATCAAGCTGCAGAAGCCCGACTGTATCTTCGCCGCCGTGGTCGGCGGCTCCAACGTGGCGTTTTACAAGGCACTGAAGGCGGCCGGCATCACTGGGGACAAGCAGCTGCTGGTCACGCTCGCGGTGACGGAGGACGAGATGACCGGCGTCGGCGGCGAGAACTTCGCCGGCTTCTATTCGTCGATGAAGTACTTCCAGTCCATCCCCACCGACGCCAACAAGAAGTTCGTCGACGCGTTCAAGGCGAAGTACGGCAAGGACGCGGTGATCGGTGACGTCACCCAGGCGGCCTATCTCGGTCCGTGGATCTGGAAGGCGGGCGTCGAGCGCGCCAAGAGCTTCGACGTCGACAAGGTGGTAGCGGCCTCGGCGGGCATCGAGCTCAAGGACGCGCCGGAAGGCTACGTCAAGGTCGACGCCAACCACCACCTCTGGAGCAAGTCGCTGATCGCGCAGGGCGAGACGAACGGCACCTTCAAGATCGTGTCGACCTCACCCGACCTGATCAAGCCGGACCCGTTCCCCAAGGGTTACCAGTAAGCCTTGGAGCCGCGGGTCGCCAGAGCCCGCGCCCTCATTTCCTGGTCGGGGAGACAAGCGGTCGCGCGCGAGACGCACGCGCGGCCGGCCCGACACCGCCCCTTCCGAACGGAGCCCGCGATGAGTTTTTCCGACCTGTTGAACATCGGTCTGATGCAGGGCTTCGCCGGGCTGAGCCTGTTCGCGGTGCTGCTGCTGATGGGCCTCGGGCTGGCCATCATCTTCGGCCAGATGGGCGTCATCAACATGGCGCACGGCGAGTTCATGACGATCGGCGCATACACGATCTACCTCGGCTCGCAGCTCACCGAGCACTACGCGCCGAGCATGCTGGCCTATTACTTCCCGTTCGCCATCCTCGCGGCGTTCGGCTTCGCGTTCACCGGCGGCTGGATTGTCGAGTGGGCGCTGATCCGCCACCTGTACAAGCGCCCGCTGGACACGCTGCTGGCCACCTGGGGCCTCAGCTTGGCGATGCAGCAGGCCTTCCGCAGCTTCATCGGCCCGAAGGAGGTCAGCCCGACGCTGCCGCCGTGGATCATGGGCTCGTGGACGCCCAAGGAAGGCCTGGACATCCCGATCAACGGCCTGTTCGTGCTGGGCCTGACCGCGCTCACCACCTGCCTGGTGCTGATCGCGCTGAGCAAGAGCCGCTGGGGCCTGCGCGTGCGCGCCACCGTCAGCAACCGCGTGATGGCCAACGCGATCGGCATCGACACGAAAAAGACCGACCGCCTCACCTTCGCCATCGGCTGCGGCATCGCCGGCATGGCCGGTGCGGCCTTCACGACGATCGGCTCCACCGGCCCCACCTCGGGCTCGCTCTACATCGTCGACTCCTTCCTTGTCGTCACTTTCGGTGGTGCGGCCAGCCTGCTGGGCACGGTGGTGTCGGCCTTCGGCATCGCCCAGACCCAGTCCGTCACCGAGTTCTTCATGGCCGGCTCGATGGCCAAGGTGATCACGCTGTCGCTGATCGTGCTGATCCTGATGATCCGCCCGCAAGGCCTGTTCGCCAGCAAGGTGCGGCGCTGAAACCCGATTCGATCCGCCACGGAGCCCCGACCATGAAATCCCTGCAGGACCTCATCAAGCGCTACCAGCTCGCGAGCGTGCTCGTGTTGACGCTGCTGCTGGCCGTCGTGCTGCCGCTGTCGCTGGACATCTTCCGCCTCAACCTGGTCGGCAAGTACCTCACCTACGCCTTCGTCGCCGTCGGCCTAGTGATGGTTTGGGGCTACGGCGGCATCCTGAGCCTGGGCCAGGGCGTGTTCTTCGGGCTCGGCGGCTACGCGATGGCGATGTTCCTGAAGCTGGAGGCGTCCGATCCGGTCACCACCAAGATCCAGTCGACGCCGGGCATTCCCGACTTCATGGACTGGAACCAGATCACTGCGCTGCCAGCATTCTGGGTACCGTTCCGCCACCTGTCGTTCGCGCTGTTCGCGGTGGTCGCGCTGCCGACGCTGCTGGCGTGGATCGTCAGCTTCGCGATGTTCAAGCGCCGCGTCGGCGGGGTGTACTTCGCCATCATCACCCAGGCGGTGGCGCTGATCGTGACCGTGCTGATCATCGGCCAGCAGGGCTATACCGGCGGCGTCAACGGCATGACCGACCTGAAAACGATGCTGGGCTGGGATACCCGCACCGACCACGCGAAGTACGTCCTGTACTACCTGGGCGTCGTCCTGCTGGTGGGCAGCATCCTGTTGTGCCGCTGGATCCAGACCAGCAAGGCCGGCACGCTGCTGCTGGCGATGCGCGACAAGGAGGATCGCGTGCGCTTCTCCGGCTACGACGTGTCCAACTTCCGCATCTTCACGTTCTGCCTTGCTGCGGCGCTCTCGGGCATCGGCGGCGCCCTGTTCTCGCTGCAGGTGGGCTTCATGTCGCCCAGCTTCGTGGGCATCGTGCCGTCGGTGGAAATGGTGATCTTCGCGGCGGTGGGCGGGCGCATGAGCCTGGTCGGCGCGGTGTACGGCACGCTGCTCGTGAACGCCGGCAAGACGTTCTTCTCCGAGAGCTTCCCCGACCTGTGGCTGTTCCTGATGGCGGCGCTGTTCATCGGCGTGACGATGGCCTTCCCGATGGGGCTGGCCGGCTTGTGGGAGAGCCAGGTGGTGCCGCGCTGGACGAAGTGGCGCGCCGCGAAGCCCGCCCCGGCGGCCGGGACGGCGAAGGTGCCACGCATGGAGGGTGCCTCCGGCAGCTTCCCGGTCAAGGACGTGCCGCGTCCGCCCGCGGGCGTCAGCGGCCAGCAGGCTTGAACACGCACGGGGGATTCCAATGAGCAACACCGACTTCGCCCTCGCCGTCGAGGAACTGAGCGTCTCGTTCGACGGCTTCAAGGCCATCGACGCGTTGACGCTGTACGTCGACCGCAACGAGCTGCGCGTGATCATCGGCCCCAACGGCGCCGGCAAGACGACGCTGCTGGACCTGATCTGCGGCCGCACCAAGGCCGGCGGCGGCAGCATCAAGTTCAAGAACACCGAGCTGACGCGCATGGCCGAGTTCCGCCGCGTGCGCATGGGCATCGGCCGCAAGTTCCAGACGCCGTCCATCTACGAAAATCTGAGCGTTTTCCAGAACCTGGAGGTCTCGTTCCCCAAGGGCCGCTCGGTGCTGGGCTCGCTGTTCTTCAAGTGCGACGACGAGGTGAAAGCGCGCGTGCAGGCGGTGGCCGAGGACATCTTCCTGTCCGACCGGCTCGACCTCGAGGCCGGCCTGCTGAGCCACGGCCAGAAGCAGTGGCTGGAGATCGGCATGCTGCTGATGCAGGAGCCCGAGTTGCTGTTGCTGGACGAGCCCATCGCCGGCATGAGCGCGCGCGAGCGCGAGCTCACCGCCGACCTGCTCGAGCGCATCTGCAAGAACCGCTCGGTAATCGTGATCGAGCACGACATGGAGTTCGTCAAGCGCATCGCCCACAAGGTGACCGTCATGCACCAGGGAAAGATCCTCGCCGAAGGGCCGATGGACAAGGTGCAGGCCGACCCCAAGGTCATCGACGTCTACCTCGGGCATTGAAGGAGCCATCCGCATGCTGAAAGTCACCGACCTGTTCGTCGCCTACGGCCAGAGCGAGGCGCTTCACGGCATCTCGTTCGAGGGCGCGAAGAACGAAACCGTCGCCATCATGGGCCGCAACGGCATGGGCAAGACCACGCTGTTCAAGAGCCTGATGGGCGTGCTGCCGGTCAAGAGCGGCTCGATCGCGGTGGACGGCGGCGAGGTCTCGAAGGACGAGAGCTTCCGCCGCGTCGCCAAGGGCATCGCTTACGTGCCACAGGGCCGCATGATCTTTCCCACTCTGACCGTGGAGGAGAACATCCAGACCGGGCTCGAGAACTCGAAGTCGCGCCGCATTCCCGACGAGATCTACGCGCTGTTCCCAGTGCTGTTCGACATGCGCCGGCGCAAGGGCGGCAACCTCTCGGGCGGCCAGCAGCAGCAGCTCGCCATCGCTCGCGCGCTCGTGACCGAGCCCAAGGTGCTGCTGCTGGACGAGCCCACCGAGGGCATCCAGCCGTCGATCATCAAAGACATCGCCAAGGCGCTCAACGAGATCCGCAAGCTGCGCGAGATCACGATCGTCGTCTCCGAACAGGTGCTCAGCTTCGCACTGGACGTCGCCGACCGGCTGTTCGTGATCGAGGGCGGCCGCCTGGTGCACGAGACGACGCGCGCCGACACCGACGTGACGCGCATCAAGCAATACCTGTCCGTCTGAACACTTTCTTCCCACACCCTGCACCTTCTGGAGACGCCACCATGACCGACACCCTCATCAAGGTCGACCTGACGAAGTCGCCCGTCGAGAACGAGAACATCCACAACCGCTGGCACCCGGACATCCCGATGGCCTGCTGGGTCAACCCCGGCGACGACTTCATCCTGGAGACCTTCGACTGGACCGGCGGATTCATCAAGAACAACGACTCCGCCGACGACGTGCGCGACATCGACCTGACGACCGTGCACTACCTGTCGGGCCCGGTAGGCGTCAAGGGCGCGGAGCCGGGCGACCTGCTGGTGGTCGAGCTGCTGGACATCGGCGCCAAGGACGACAGTCTGTGGGGCTTCAATGGCTTCTTCTCGAAGAAGAACGGCGGCGGCTTCCTGACCGAGCACTTCCCGCAGGCGCAGAAGTCGATCTGGGACTTCAAGGGCATGTTCACCGAGTCGCGCCACGTGCCGGGCGTGAAGTACGCCGGCCTGATCCACCCGGGCCTGATCGGCTGCCTGCCCGACAAGGCAATGCTCGAGAAGTGGAACGCGCGCGAGCAAGCGCTGATCGACACGGCGCCCTCCGCCGGCCTGGCCAATCCGCCGTCGGCCGGCACCGCCCACATGGGTCGACTTGCCGGGGACGCCAAGGCCAAGGCCGCCGCAGAAGGCGCGCGCACCGTGCCGCCGCGCGAGCACGGCGGCAACTGCGACATCAAGGACCTGTCGCGCGGCTCCAAGGTGTTCTTCCCGGTCTACGTGGACGGCGCGGGCCTCAGCGTCGGCGACCTGCACTTCAGCCAGGGAGACGGTGAGATCACCTTCTGCGGCGCCATCGAGATGGCCGGCTGGGTGCACATGAAGGTGTCTGTCATCAAGGGCGGCATGGCCAAGTACGGCATCAAGAACCCGATCTTCAAGCCCAGCCCGATCACGCCCGTCTACAACGACTACGTGATCTTCGAGGGCATCTCGGTGGACGAGGCCGGCAAGCAGTACTACCTCGACGTCAACGTGGCCTACCGCCAGGCCTGCCTCAACGCGATCGAGTACCTCAAGAAGTTCGGCTACTCGGGCGCACAGGCCTACTCCATCCTCGGCACTGCGCCGGTGCAGGGACACATCAGCGGCGTGGTGGACGTGCCCAACGCCTGCGCCACGCTGTGGCTACCGACGCAGATCTTCGACTTCGACATCAATCCGAACGCGAACGGGCCGACGAAGTTCCTGGACGGTTCGGTTGTGATGCCGCTGTCGCACGACCTGCCATAGGAGCCGCGCCATGCCGACCTACGACTACGCCTGCGCCGGCTGCGGCGGCTTCGACGCGATCCGCATGCTCGCCCAGCGCGACGCGCCCGCGGCGTGTCCGGATTGCGGCGCCGAGTCGCCGCGCGTGTTCGTCGCCGCCCCGCGCCTGGCGCTGATGGACGGCGGCACGCGCACCGCAATCATCACCAACGAGCGGGCGCGCCACGAGCCGATGATGTCGCGCGACTACCAGCGGCTGAAGCATCCGTCGGGCTGCGGCTGCTGCTCGACGGGCAAGCGCGGCGCGACGGTCACCGGGGCGAACGGCAACAAGGCGTTCCCGAGCAAGCGTCCCTGGATGATCAGCCACTAAGGCAGGAGCACGACCATGCATCACGGCGATATCTCGAGCAGCAGGGACACCGTCGGCGTCGCGGTCGTCAACTACAGCATGCCCCGCCTGCACACACGGGCCGAGGTGCTGGCCAATGCGCGCGACATCGCACGCATGGTGGTGGGCATGAAACAGGGCCTGCCGGGCATGGATCTCGTGATCTTCCCGGAGTACAGCACGCACGGGATCATGTACGACGCGAAGGAGATGTACGAGAACGCGGCGACCGTGCCCGGCGAGGAGACCGCGATCTTCGCCGAAGCCTGCCGCCAGGCGAAGGTGTGGGGTGTGTTCTCGCTCACCGGCGAGCGCCACGAGGAGCACCCGAACAAGGCGCCGTACAACACGCTGATCCTGATGAACGACCAGGGAGAGATCGTCCAGAAGTACCGCAAGATCATGCCGTGGGTGCCCATCGAGGGCTGGTATCCGGGCAACTGCACCTACGTCAGCGACGGGCCCAAGGGCATGAAGGTGAGCCTGATCATCTGCGACGACGGCAACTACCCCGAGATCTGGCGCGACTGCGCGATGAAAGGCGCCGAGCTGATCGTCCGTTGCCAGGGCTACATGTACCCGGCCAAGGAGCAGCAGATCATGATCTCCAAGGCGATGGCCTTCGCCAACAACACCTACGTTGCGGTGGCCAACGCGGCCGGTTTCGACGGCGTGTATTCGTACTTCGGCCACTCGGCCATCATCGGCTTCGATGGGCGCACGCTGGGCGAGTGCGGCGAGGAGGAGATGGGCGTGCAGTACGCTGCGCTCTCCAAGAGCCTGATCCGCGACTTCCGCCGCAACGGCCAGAGCGAGAACCACCTCTTCAAGCTGCTGCACCGCGGCTACACGGGCCTGATCAACTCGCGGGAAGGCGACCAAGGCGTGGCGGCGTGCCCGTACGAGTTCTACGGACAGTGGATCGCCGACCCGGAAGGCACGCGAAAGCGCGTCGAGGCCTTCACGCGCGAGACGGTAGGCACCGACGAGGCTCCCATCGAGGGCATCCCCAACCAGTCGACGCCGCTGCATCGCTAAGAAGCCCGACGATGACGAACGACCCTGATCCGCTCGCCCCATGGCGCGTCGTACGCGAGCCGTTCTACCAGCCGCGCGGCGACGAGATCGCGCTTTTCGACGCAGCCCACGCGCGCCGGCTTCCGATGATGCTCAAAGGCCCAACCGGTTGCGGCAAGACGCGCTTCGTCGAGCACATGGCGTGGCGACTGCGCCTTCCGCTGGTCACCGTCGCCTGCCACGAGGAACTCAGCACCGGCGACCTTGTCGGCCGCTGGCTGCTTGATGGCGAGGGTACGCGCTGGCAGGACGGCCGGCTCGCGCTCGCGGCGCGCCGCAGTGCGATCTGTTACCTCGACGAGCCGGTGGAGGCGCGCGCCAACACCACGGTGGTGTTGCATCCGCTGACCGACACTCGACGCATCCTTCCGATCGCTGCGCGCAACGAGGTCGTGCATGCTCATCCCGACTTCCATCTTGTCGTGTCGTACAACCCGTCACCGCTTGCTGCCGAGATGAAGCCGACCACGCGCCAGCGCTTCTGCGCGCTCGAATTCGGCTACCCCGAGCCGAAGTAGGAGGCCGGCATCGTGATGCGCGAGTCCGGGCTGGACCTCGAGTGGGTACCGGCAGGCCTGTCTCAGCGCCATCCCGCAGGGCTCGCCCATCTCACCACTGCTGGCCAATCTGTACATGCGCCGGTTCGTGTTGGGATGGGAGCAGCTCGGGCTGGAGCGCAGCCTTGGCAGTCGAATCGTGACCTACGCCGACGAT
>Ga0302314_10003781_pt1 | contig 27851 bp, 26 predicted proteins | sample III_Palsa_N2_3_FD_200533 | JGI IMG/M metagenome (GOLD analysis project Ga0302314, IMG submission 200533) | Peat permafrost microbial communities from Stordalen Mire near Abisko, Sweden - III_Palsa_N2_3 | ecosystem: Environmental > Terrestrial > Soil > Palsa > Peat permafrost | place: Sweden...
TTAATATCATGATCAAACGCACGAGCCGCATGCATGGTTCAATGGAAAATTTGCCAGGTTGATTACGGACGTGTCGACCCGCATCGCAGCCATGATCGAGTTGGGAGAGATCGCGTCTAAGCTACGTGAGGGTCTTGGCGGTTGGCTTGGTCATCTCGGGCAGGGACCCAAGCCACTTATTCTCGACGATTGCGGCTTAAGGTCGGTCCGTGGCGCCGTCGACCGCCCGCGCCTGCGAACGTTCCTCAGCCCTGCGATAGGGATAAACAATCACATCGCCGGCGGAATGGCGCTGGTCGGCTGCTTCGTCCCAATGATAGCCTTCCAATAATTTACGTCATCCCGGACGGAGGATCGCCTCTTGCAATCCCTGGATCCGGGACCCAGTCGGCAAACGCCCCAAACTTGCCGATGCGCGATGCGGTTGCGATCGTTTCGCCCCTTGGCCCACTGGGTCCTGGCTCTTCGACCTGCAAGGCCAGGCTTGCGGCCGGATGACGCAGGAGGGGTCGAAGAATGGCAAATAAAGTGAGCAAGTGACGAGCCACGATCCTCATCCCGGATCTGGCGGCCAACCCGCCGTTTTCGCGGGCGGCCTCTTGACAATCCACCTTATAATTGCAATTTGAAACTGTGTGCCGCTCTCGGGCCGCTTAAAGGAGGATGATGTGCCCGCACAAGGGTCTGCAAACCGTTCACTACCGCCGCTCTCACCACAAATGCTTGTTTTTATAGCGATTCCTGCACCTTGCCACCGCCCCGGAGAGCCATCCGACCGCCATCCAGCCGCCATCCGACCGCCCTCCACGCGCCCGCCAACCGCCCGTCCGCCACACGCCCGCTTGATGGGATGACCTCACGCCCCCCAGCGCCTATCTTGACCCCATGACCGATGCCGACACCCTTCCCGCCTCTCCCCGCGAGTTGACCCAGGACGGTCCTGCCGTCCGCCTCTACCTGGTCGACGGCTCGGGGTTCATCTTCCGCGCCTACCACGCCCTGCCGCCGCTCAGCCGCAAGTCCGACGGCCTGCCGGTCGGGGCGGTGCAGGGGTTCTGCAACATGCTGTGGAAGCTGCTCGTCGACATGAAGGCGGCGCCGGACGCGCCCACCCATCTGGCGGTGGTGTTCGACCACTCGGAGAAGACGTTCCGCACCGACCTCTATCCCGCCTACAAGGCGCACAGGCCGCCGCCGCCGGAGGATCTGATCCCGCAGTTTCCCCTGGTGCGGGAAGCCACGCGGGCGTTCGGCGTGCCATGCCTGGAACTGCCCGGCTACGAGGCCGACGACCTGATCGCCGCCTATTGCTGCCATGTGCGCGACGCCGGCGGCGAGGTGGTCATCGTCTCCTCCGACAAGGACCTGATGCAGCTGGTCGGCGACCGGGTCTCGATGCTCGACACCATGAAGAACCTGCGCATCGGCTATCCGGAGGTGTTCGACAAGTTCGGCGTCACGCCCGACAAGGTGGTCGACGTCCAGGCCCTGTGCGGCGATTCCGTCGACAATGTGCCGGGCGCGCCCGGCATCGGCGTCAAGACCGCCTCGGCGCTGATCAACGAGTACGGCGACCTCGACACGCTGTTGGCGCGGGCCGGCGAGATCAAGCAGGACAAGCGCCGCCAGACCCTTATCGACTTCGCCGACCAGATCCGTCTGTCTCGCGAGCTGGTCCGCCTCGATTGCGACACGCCGCTACCCTCACCCATCGAGACCTTGGAAGTCGCGCCGCCCGAGCCGGCGACGCTGAGCGCCTTTCTCGAAGCCATGGAGTTCCGCACCCTGGCGCGGCGTGTGGGCGACGCCGCCGGAGTCAAGCCCGCGCCCCCGCCGCCCAGGCCCGTCGAAGCCCCCAAGCCGATCGACACCAACGCCTATGTCTGCATTCGCGACCTCGCCACGCTGGACGCCTGGGTGGCCCGCGCCCGCGAGGTCGGCGTGATCGCCTTCGACACCGAGACCGATTCGCTGTCGTCGGCCAACGCCGGCCTGTGCGGCGTTTCCCTGGCGATGGCGCACGGCGAGGCCTGCTACATCCCCGTCGGTCATTGCGAAGCCGATGGCCTCGCCCTGGATGTGGCGGCCGCGCTGGACCAGATCCCGATCGACGATGTGATCGCCCGTCTCAAGCCGATGCTGGAGGATCCCTCGATCCTCAAGGTCGCGCAGAACGCCAAGTACGACCTGGCGGTGCTGTCGCGCTACGGGATCACCGTGGCCCCGATCGAGGACACCATGCTGATCTCCTATGCGCTGGAGGCCGGCCTGCACAATCACGGCATGGATGAACTCTCGGCTCTGTGGCTCGGCCATCAGCCGATCCCGTTCAAACAGGTGGCGGGGACGGGCAAGGCGCAGAAGAGCTTCAAGCACGTCGCCCTGGAGCCGGCCACCTGCTACGCGGCCGAGGACGCCGATGTCACCCTGCGGCTCTACGATCTTCTGCGTCCGCGCCTGGCGCGCGAGAAGCTGCTGACCGTCTACGAGACCTTGGAGCGGCCGATGGCCTCGGTGCTCGCCGAGATGGAATGCCACGGCGTGCGTGTCGATCCCGAGTGGCTGCGTCAGCTGTCCAACGATTTCTCCGTCCGCATGGCCGAGATGGAGGCCCAGGCGCATACCCTGGCGGGCCGTCCGTTCAACCTCGGCAGTCCCAAGCAGATCGGCGACGTGCTGTTCGGCGAGATCGGCCTCGATGGCGGCAAGAAGACCGCCACCGGCGTGTGGAGCACCGACGCCTCGGTGCTGGAGGACCTCGCCGCCAAGGGCCACCCCCTGCCGCGTGTCCTCCTGGACTGGCGCCAGCTCTCCAAGCTCAAAGGCACCTATACCGAGGCCCTGGTGGCCGCGATCAGTCCGCGCACCGGCCGCGTGCACACGTCCTATGCCCTCGCCTCGACGACCACCGGGCGCCTGTCGTCGTCCGATCCCAATCTGCAGAACATCCCGATCCGCACCGAAGAGGGCCGCAAGATCCGCAAGGCCTTCGTCGCGGAGCCGGGAAACCTTCTGATCAGTGCCGACTACAGCCAGATCGAGCTTCGGCTGCTGGCCCACATCGGCGATATCCCGCAGCTCAAGCGCGCCTTCCTCGACGGCCTCGACATCCATGCGATGACCGCCTCGGAGATGTTCGGCGTGCCGGTCGAGGGCATGCCGTCGGAGACGCGGCGGCGCGCCAAGGCGATCAACTTCGGCATCATCTACGGCATCTCGGCGTTCGGCCTCTCCAACCAGCTCGGCATTCCGCAGGACGAGGCCGGCGCCTACATCAAGACCTACTTCGAACGCTTCCCCGGCATCCGCGCCTATATGGACAAGACCCGGGCCCTGGTGCGCGAGCAGGGTTTCGTCACCACCCTGTTCGGGCGCAAGGTCAATATCCCGATGATCCGCTCCAAGTCGGCCGGCGAGCGACAGTTCGCCGAACGCGCGGCGATCAACGCGCCGATCCAGGGCGCGGCGGCGGATGTGATGCGCCGCGCGATGATCCGCATGCCGGCCGCCCTCGCCGACGCCGGCCTCGACGCCCGCATGCTGCTGCAGGTGCACGACGAACTGGTTTTCGAGGCGCCGGCCGAACAGGCGCAGGCGGTTTGCGAGGTGGCGCGCCGGGTCATGGAACACGCCGCCTTGCCAGCGGTGAGCTTCTCCGTTCCCCTGCTGGTCGAGGCGCGCGCCGCCGCCAACTGGGACGAGGCGCACTGAACAGTTGTGGCGATCGTCAAAACGCAACCGAGCCCCGGCAAGACCGTTCCAGGCATGCGCTCCCCCGCGGCGCGCCCCCCTCTGGAGACGGTCCCTAAATGACAAATTCACTGCGCGCTCTCGGCGACGCCGGCCAGGCGGTCTGGCTGGACTATCTGCATCCGAAGATTCTCGACGACGGCGAACTCAAGCGGATGATCGCCGAGGACGGCGTCACCGGACTCACCTCCAATCCGGCCATCTTCGAGAAGGCGATCGGCGAGGGCGACGTCTACGACGTGCGGATCTCGTCGCTGCTGCGCACGGAGGATCGCGAGATCATCGACCTCTACGAGCACATGGCGATCGCCGACATCCGGCGCGCGGCGGAGGCCTTCCGCCCGACGTTCGACTCCCTGGGTGGCAAGGATGGCTTCGTCAGCCTGGAGGTTTCGCCCTATCTGGCGATGGACCCCGACGCGACGGTCGCCGAAGCGCGCCGCCTGTGGCGGGCGGTGGACCGTCCCAACCTTATGATCAAGGTGCCGGGGACCAAGCCTGGGGTGCATGCCATCCGGACGCTGATCGGCGAGGGGATCAACGTCAACGTGACCCTGCTGTTCGGCATCGACGCCTATCTGGCGGTGGCCGACGCGCACATTTCGGGTCTGGAGGACCTGCACAAGGCCGGCGGAGACATCTCCAGGGTACACGGCGTGGCCAGTTTCTTCGTCAGCCGCATCGATGGGATGATCGACAAGGAGATCGATCGGCAGCTGGCGTCGGGGGACACCGAGAAGGCTCTGGCCGGGCTTCGCGGCAAGGTGGCCATCGCCAACGCCAAGCTCGCCTATCAGCAATATCTGGAGATGATCGACACGCCCCGCTGGAAGGCCCTGGCCGACGCCGGCGCCGCGCCGCAGCGCCTGCTGTGGGCGTCCACGGGGACCAAGGATCCGGCCTATTCCGATGTGCTGTACGTCGAAAGCCTGATCGGTCCCGATACCGTCGACACCGTGCCGCCGCAGACGCTCGACGCGTTCCGCAACCACGGCCACGTCCACCCGACGCTCACCGAGGGAATCGATGAGGCCCGCGACCTGATCGCCGATGTCGCGCGTGTGGGCCTGGACCTGGACGACATCACTGAAGCGCTGGTCAAGGACGGCGTGGAGAAGTTCGCCGAAGCCTTCGACAAGCTGCTCGGTGCGGTCGCGGCCAAGCGCGCCAAGATGCTGGAAGGCGCACTGAACGGCCAGGCCATCCGCCTGCCGGAGGCGCTCGACAAGGCCGTGAAGGCCGATCTGGAACGCGCCGCGCACGAGGGCTGGACCCGCCGGTTATGGGCCAAGGACGGGAGCCTTTGGACGAGCGGCGAGGCTTCGCACTGGCTGGGCTGGCTGGACGCCGCGCGCGGTGGCGCGATCGACCTTGAGGCGCTGCGGGCGCTGGGCGCCGAGGTCGAGGAGGCCGGCTATACCCACGCGCTGCTGCTGGGCATGGGCGGATCGAGTCTTGGTCCGGAAGTATTGTCGCAGACCTTCGGCGCCAGGCCGGGCTTCCCGCGCCTGCTTGTGCTCGACTCGACCGATCCGGCGCAGATCGCGCGCATCGAAGCTCAGATCGATCCGGCCAGGACCCTCTATATCGTGGCCAGCAAGTCGGGATCGACGCTGGAGCCCGACATCCTGCACCGCTACTTCTTCCAGCAGGCCGAACGCGGGCTCGGCCCCGGCAACGCGGGCGCGCGGTTCATCGCCATCACCGACCCGGATTCGAGGCTGGAGACCCTGGCCCGACGCGACGGTTTCGCGCGCGTCTTTCTCGGCGACCCGGCGATCGGCGGCCGCTATTCGGTGCTGTCCAACTTCGGCATGGTCCCGGCCGCCGTCATCGGCCTCGACGTCGCGGCGATCTATGAGACCGTCGCGACCATGGTCCGCGCCTGCGGCGCCAGCGCGCCGCCGGCCGAAAACCCCGGCTTCGTTCTCGGCGCGGCAATCGGCGCGGCGGCCAGGGCCGGCCGGGACAAGCTGACCATCACCGCCTCCGGCCCCATCGCCGGCATCGGCGCCTGGCTCGAGCAGCTGATCGCCGAGAGCACAGGTAAGCAAGGCCTGGGCGTCATACCGCTGGACGGCGAACCCCTGACCACCCCCACGGGGTATGGCGAGGACCGCCTGTTCGCCTACCTGCGCCTGGCCGACGCCGACGAACCGACGAACGACGAGGCCATCGGCGCGCTGGAAGGCCGCGGCCACCTCGTGGTCCGCATCACCTTGGCCGGTCCCGAGACCCTGTTCCAGGAGTTCGTCCGCTGGGAGATCGCCACCGCCGTCGCCGGCGCGGTGATCGGCATCGATCCGTTCGACCAGCCCGACGTCGAGGCCAGCAAGATCAAGACCCGCGCCCTCACCGACGCCTTCGAGGCGTCCGGCAAGCTGGAGACCCCCGCCCCGCTGGTCACCGCCGGCGGTCTGTCGCTGTACACCGACACCGCCAACGCCGAGGCCCTGAAGGCCTCCGCGAAGTCCCAGACGATCGAAGGCTGGCTGGCGGCCCATTTCGCGCGGGCGGGGGCGGGCGACTATGTGGGACTTCTTGCCTATATCGACCGGAACGACGCCGACCAGGCCGCCTTGCAAGCGATCCGCGCCAGGCTGCGAAACCGGCTGAGGGTCGCCACCGTGCTCGGGTTCGGCCCGCGTTTCCTGCATTCCACTGGCCAAGCCTACAAGGGAGGGCCCAATAGCGGCGTCTTCCTGCAGGTCACCGCCACGCACACGGACGATCTCGACATACCCAATCGTGGGCTCACGTTCGGGGTGGTCGAGGCGGCGCAGGCCCAGGGTGACTTCGACGTCCTGGCCGAACGTGGACGGCGGGTGTTGCGTGTCAATCTCGACGAGGACGTAGCGGGGGGGCTGGAGAGGTTGGCCATGGCGGTTGATCACGCGATCGCCTGAGATCAGCTGCGTCATTCCGGCGTTCGAGCAGCCCGGCCTGCTCGAACGCTGCCTCAGGTCAGTCTGTGTGCAACGCGACGTCTCCATGGAGGTCATCGTCAGCGATGATTCCGCAGGTCCGGCTATTCGGGAACACGTGGCGGCGCTGGCGATACCCAGGGTGCGCTATGTGGACGGCGCCCGCTCCGGCAATCCGGTCGACAATTGGAACCGCGGGCTTTCGGAGGCCGGCGGCAGCGCCTGTGTGCTGGTGCACCACGACGAGTTCCTCATCGACCCGACCTACCTGCGCCGGGCGGTCGATCGCCTCGACGATCCGGAGGTCGCGGCTGTCATCGGCCACACCATGGTTACCGGGGTAGACAGGCCTTCGCGTTTCACCCTGGCGTCGCGGATCGCCCGGGCGGCGGGGCGGCCGGTGTGGCTTCTGCCGAGCTTGAACTGGATTGGTCCCACGGCCGCCTTCGTGTTCCGCAGAGGTCCGCTGTTCGAACCGACCCTCGTCCAGCTCGTCGACGTCGACTTCTACCGGCGCGTGCTCGGCACGGGTCGCGCGGTGTTCCTCAATGGCGATTGCGTCGGCTCACTTGGTCATCACGGCGCGCAGATCACCGCGTCGATCGATCCTCGCCAAGCGGCGCGTGCGGAGATCGTCCGTATCGCGACGGGCCCGGAGCTTTCGTTCCACCGCGCCGTCCAGGACGTCCGTGCGTGGGTCGGATGAGATTCACCTGCCTGTTGCCGGTCCACGCCGCCGATGACGCGGCCGCCTTCACCATGGCCTTCGCGACGATCACGGGCAACAGCCTGCGGCCGTCGGTGATCTTCATCTGCCAGGACGGCTCCCTGCCGCCGGCCCTTCGCGACGCTGTCGCGAAGACCGGTGCACGGGTCGTGCGCAATCCCGGTGACAGGGGCCTGCATCACAATCTCAACCACGCCCTCGCGCTTGTCGAGACGCCGTGGGTCTGCCGCGCCGACGCTGACGACCTCAACCTCCCCGATCGGTTCGAGCGGCAGATCGCCTTCCTGGGGGAGCATTCCGGCGTCGACGTCCTCGGCGGCGCGATCGCCGAGATTTCGCCGGCCGGGCATGGGCGCGTGAAGTCGATGCCGCTGACCCACGAGGCGATCGCGGCGCGAGCCCGCTGGCGCAATCCCATCAACCACATGACTGCTTTCATGAGGACCGACGCGGTGAGAGCGGTCAACGGGTATCCCGCCATTCCCCATAAGGAAGACTATGGACTCTGGCTCGCCATGCTCGCGCGCGGCGGGCGTTTCGCCAACCTTCCCGATGTCCTCGTGAAGGCGAACGTGGGAACGGATTTCCTCGCTCGCCGATCCGGCTTCGCAAACTTCGCGTCCGAGCACGCCCTCTATCGCCTCGCCGGCGGACGACCCTCCACCGCGGTCGTCTACGCGGCGCGCGCGCTCGCCCTGTCGACGCGGTTCGGCGCGGGCGTCGTCTATCGCGGCCTTCTGCGCCGATGAAGACCGTCCGGCTGCGCGGCGGCCTCGGCAACCAGCTGTTCGGCATCGCCTTCGCCCACTCGGTGAGACATCTCAGCGGCGAACCGGTGGCGATCGATGTGAGCGGCTTCAGACACGACCGATACCGCCGCGCCTTCATCACGGGCGACCTCGCCGCCGATCTGGGTCTGGAGATCCGATCGCACCCTTCCGTCAGAGCGGCCCTGCGCCGTCTGCCTTTTCCCGGTCAAATTATGGAAGGCCCCGGGCCCGTCGATCTCGCCGCGCTCGGGCTCCACGGCCGGCACTTCGACGGCTACTGGCAGGACGAAGCCTATATCGCTGAATCCGAAATCATCCGTATACGGACCAGAGCGTTCCTCGATTCGAGGTCAGCCGGCGCCGAAGCCCACGACATCGTCATCCACCATCGCAGCTACCGGGAGGAGGCCATCCGATCGCGGCGGCGCGGACCGTCACCAGACTACGTGGCGCGCGCCACCGATCTGATCGAGGGGCGCCACGGCCGCACGACCGACGTCGTCGTGATCTCGGATGATGTACCCGGCGCCGACCCCTTCGCCGACATGGCCGTCCTGCTCAAGGCCCGCGCCCTGATCCTCGCCAACTCGTCCTTCTCCTGGTGGGCCGGCTACTGCGGCGACGCGTCCATCGTCACCTATCCTCGGCGCAACGGCGCCTTCCACTATCCGGAGCCCGCGCAAAGATTCGTGGTCGTTTAGGGTGTTACAGATCCCGCCAGCAGCGCGCATCCGGCCCGGGCCACGCCGTCGCCTCGTAGACACCCCGCGCCACGGCCCGGGCGAGGCAGTCGGCGGCCAGGGCGCCCAGGCGGGTCAGGGTGAAGTCGGTCGGATCGGCCAAAGCGCGGCGTCCCGTCGACACGGCGAACACGACATCGCCGTCGAACGGCGCATGGACAGGCCTGATGGCGCGCGCGAGGCCGTCCTGGGCCATCATAGCAAGGCGGCGGGCTTGCGCGGGGGTCAGGATCGCGTCGGTGGCGACGCAGGCAATGGTCGTGTTGGCGCCACGCCTGGGATCGGCCTTGGCCAGGCCCCAGTCGTCGGGACCGGCTCGCGCGTTGCCGAGCGGCACGCCGCCGAACTCTCCGTTCAGTTCATAGGGTGCAGCCCAGAAGGACCGACCACCGGGCGCGACGACCGATCCGAAACTGTTGACCGCGACGACCGCCCCCACGGTGAAACCATCGGACGTCACCACCGACGCCGATCCGAGGCCGCCCTTCAACGCGCCCGCCATCGCGCCCGCGCCGGCGCCGGCGGTCCCCAGCGCAAAGTCGACGCCGGCGGCCTCGATCGCGGCAAGCCCCAGTGCGCGATAGGGCGGCTCCAGACCCCAGTCCTTGTTGCCGCCGTTGCCGAGATCATAGAGGATTGCCGCGGGAACGACCGGCGCCTTCGGCACGCCCGGCCTCACGACCATGCCGTATCCGCGTCCCCGCGCGCCCAGCCACGCCGTCACCCCATCCGCCGCCGCCAGCCCATAGACGGAGCCGCCGGCGAGGACGACGGCGTCCACCGCCTCGACAAGGGTGTCGGCCGCCAGCGCGTCGGTTTCGCGCGTGCCCGGCGCTCCGCCACGCACGTCCACCGCCGCCACCGCGCGATCGTCGGGCAGGATGACCGTCACGCCGGTTCGCGCGCCGGCGTCGCTCGACTGTCCGACCTTGAGGCCCGGAACGTCGGTGATCAGATTGCGGGCGCCCGGACCAGGGATCATGGCCCCAGGCGTGGCACGGGGCGATGGCGGTTGTCCATGGGTGGGCATGCTCCTACGGTAAAGCCCGCCTCCGCGACCGAAGGATCATCGTTCATGCGCCAGCTCTTCGCCCTCGGTCTCGCCGTCCTGCTCGCCGCTGGTCCGCCAGTCCGGGCTGCGCCCGCCGCCGCCCAGGCGGACAAGGTGATGGTCGCCGCTGCCAATCCCGCGGCGGTCGATGCGGGTCTGAAGGTGCTCCGCGCGGGTGGTTCGGCCGCGGACGCCGCCGTCGCGGTGCAGGTGGCCTTGGGGCTCGTCGAGCCGCAGAGCTCGGGCCTCGGGGGTGGGGCCTTCCTCGTCTACTACGACGCGAAGGCGAAGAAGGCGACCGCCTACGACGGCCGGGAGACCGCGCCCGCGGGCGCGACGCCGGACATGTTCCTCAAGTCCGATGGAACCCCGATGTCGTTCGGCGACGCCGTGCTCTCCGGACGCTCGGCGGGCGCGCCCGGCGCCATCGCCATGCTGGCCCTCGCCCAGCACGAGCATGGCAAGGTCGCATGGTCGTCGCTGTTCGACGACACCGCCAGACTGGCCGAAACCGGCTTCACGGTCGGCCCGCGCATGGCCAAGCTTCTCGCCAGCGGCGCGTCCCAGACCAAGGCGCCGGACGTCATCGCCTACTTCTCGAGGCCGGGCGGCGGCTTCGTCCAGCCCGGCGATCAGATCAAGAATCCCTCCTACGCCGCGACCCTGCGCAAGATCGCCGTCCAGGGCCCCGCCGCCCTGCTGGCCGGCCCGATCGGCGCCGACATCGTGGCCAAGATCCATCGGGATCCCATGCCGGGAACCATGAGCCTGGCCGACCTCGCCGCCTATCGCCCGCATGAGGCGCCGGCGCTCTGCCGGCCCTACCGCGCCTTCGTGGTATGTGAGCCGAATGCTCCATCCGGTGGTCCCGCCACGCTGATCGGACTGGGTATTCTGCAGCACACCGACATCGCCACCCGCGGCCCGGCCGATGCGCGCGCCTGGTTCGAACTCGCCCAGGCCGAACGGCTGATGTACGCCGACGATCTGCGCTACGTCGGCGATCCTGTCTTCGTGCAGGTCCCGCTCAAGGGGTTGCTCGATCCCGCTTACCTGAAGGAGCGCGCCGGGCTGATCGGCGACAAGGCCGGTCCGCCGCCCGCGCCGGGCCAACCCGCCGGCGCTCCGGTCTTCGGGCCCGACGCCACCAAGGAACCCGGCGGCACGTCGTCGTTCGCCATCGTCGATCGCTGGGGCGACGTCGCGGTGATGACGACCACGGTCGAGAGCCTGTTCGGCGATGGCCGCATGGTCGATGGCTTCCTGCTCAACAACCAGCTGACCGACTTCTCGTTCTCGCCGCGCGATAAGGACGGAGCGCCCGCCGCCAACGCCGTCGCCGCCGGCAAGCGCCCCCGCTCCTCGATGGCGCCGACCCTGGTCCTCGATCAGCAGGGTCATTTCGTGGCGGCGGTCGGGTCACCGGGCGGCCTGGCGATCCCGTCCTACGTCCTCAAGGCCCTGGTCGGCGTGCTCGACTGGAAGCTCTCGATGCAGGAGGCCATCAACCTGCCCAACTTGATCGCGCTCGGAAACGCCTACATGTCGGAGCCGGCGAAGTTCCCGCCCGGCGTCGTCGACGCCCTCGCCCAGCAAGGGGTCACACTGCACGGCGGCTACGGCGCCGAGGCCTCCGGCCTGCACGGCGTCATCATGCACGACGGCCGTCTCGAGGGCGGCGCCGATCCCCGGCGCGAAGGCGTGGCGGCGGGCTATTGACGTATTGACGGCAATGGTTAGTCGTGACTAACTGATGCTCGCACATCGCATCACCGTCGAAAGGGCCACGCCATGTCCGAGTTCGTCGTCTACAGCATTCCCGGCAGTCCCTACGGCCGGGCCGTCCTCGCGACCCTCGAAGAGAAGGGCGCGGCCTACCGTCTCTCGCCCGTCGCGCCCGGAACATTCCAGAGTGAGCCGCACATTTCCCGCCATCCGTTCGGCAAGGTCCCGGTGCTCGATCACGAAGGCTTCCGCCTCTACGAAACCCAGGCGATCCTGCGTTACCTCGACCGGATCATGCCCTCGCCGGCCTTGACTCCCATCGAGCCGAAGGCCGCGGCGCGGATGGATCAGGTCATGAATGTCAACGACTGGTACCTGTTCCAGAAGGTCGCCGCGGTCATCGGCTTCCAGCGTGTCGTCGGACCCAGGGTGATGGGCCTGACGCCGGACGAAGCGGTCATCGCGGCCGGCATGCCGATGGCGCACAAGGTGTTCGACGAACTGGCCAGGCTGCTTGGCGACAAGCCGTATTTCGCGTGCGAGGCGGTTTCCCTCGCCGACATGCTGGCAGCTCCGCAGGTGGACTTCTTCGTCGGGATACCCGAATGGGCGCCGCTCGCCGGACCGCACGCCAACCTCGTCGCCTGGATCGACCGCATGACATCACGGCCGAGCTTTGAGGCGACGACCTGGGACAGGGTCGCGGAGATGGCGAAGGCGGCCTGAAGTCGCCGTGGTGAGCGGGTTGCGCGAACCGACTCAAAAGCGCAGCCTTCCTTCAGCGCCAAGCCGGAGACCCTCGTCATGAACCGCCGCCAGTTCACCCTCGCCGCGTCCGCCCTTGCCCTTCTCGCGGCCGATCCGGTCGCCGCCCAGGTCGATAGCGCCCTTGGCGTCGCCATCGATGGGCCCCAAAGAACCGCCAAGAACCGCGCCCGCGATGCCTTCCGCCATCCCGCGCAGAGCCTGGCGTTCTGGGGACTGGCGCCGGGCATGACCGTGGTGGAGATCGACCCTTCCGGCGGCTATTGGACGGAGATCCTCGCCCCCTATCTCAAGGCCACGCACGGGGTCTACATCGCCGCGTTCGACGGTGACGCCGCCGCTTTCAAGGCGCGCTACGCCGACCCGGCCATCTGGGGGGCGGTCGTGGTCACCGGGTTTGGACCGGCCTCGGGCCCCCTTGCTCCGCCAGCTTCGGTGGATCTCCTGCTCACCGCACGCAACATCCACGACTGGCTTTCGCCTCCCGGCTTTCTGGGCAAGGCGTTCGCCGATTTCCACGCCGCGCTGAAACCCGGCGGCATTCTCGCCGTGGAGGACCACCGCGCCGATCCGCGCCCGATGGTCGCCGACGCCCGCGACGGCTATGTCTCGACCGCCTTCATCACCGCCGCCGTGGAAAAGGCCGGCTTCAAGCTGGCGGGGTCTTCCGAAATCAACGCCAACCCCAAGGACACCAAGGACCACCCCTTCGGCGTGTGGACACTGCCGCCCACCCTTCGCAACCACGCCAAGGACCAGCCCACTCCGGCGGGCTACGACGCTGCCAAATATGTCGCGATCGGCGAAAGCGACCGGATGACGCTGCGTTTCGTCAAGGCCTGAAGAGCGTCTAGACCTCTCGCGCCGGAAGGCTCAGATCGAACACCGTACCTGTCGGCCCGGTGTCGACAAGCGCCAGGTCGCCGCCGTGTCCCTTGGCGAGTTCGCGGGCGATCGCGAGGCCAAGGCCCGTGCCGCCGCGCCGGGCGGAGCCGGCGAATGGCTCGAAAAGGTGCGTCCTGGCGCGCTCCGGCAGACCGGGGCCGTCGTCGGAAAGGCGAAGGATGTCGTTGGCCCCCTCGCGGCGCAGGTCGGCGACCACATGGCCGCGTCCCTCACGATCACCGGCGCCGTCGATCGCCTCGCGCGCGTTGCGCAGCAGGTTGACCAGGATGCGATGTAGCTGCTCGGGATCGGCGTCCACGGTCGCCGCCGGGCCCATCCGGCAGGCAAGCGCGACACCGTCGGCGGACAGACCCGCGTCCTCGGCGGCGGCCTCCAGCGTCGCGCGCAGGGGCAGGCGCCGTTTTTCCGGCGCCGGCTCGTCGCTGTTGCCGAAGGTGAGGACGTGCGAGGCCAGCGCGACGGCGCGGTCGAGGGCGCGTTCGAGGCGCGGAAAGGCTTGGGCGACCCTGGGGTCACCCGACGCCGCCATGCGGCCGGAGGCGATCTGGGCGCTGGTCAGCATGTTGCGCAGGTCATGATTGATCTTGGCGACGGCCTCGCCCAAAGCGGCGAGGCGGGAGCGGGAGGTCAGCGCGGCGCGCAGATCGGCCTGCATCCGCTCCAACTCGGCCTCGGCGCGGCCGACCTCGTCCCGCCGGCCCGAAGGCGGGATGTGCGCCACCGGATCCTCGGGATCGGCGCGGAAGCGCTCCATAGAGCGGGTGATGCGCTGCATGGGACGCACCAGGAACAAGGTGAGCGACAGGTAGACCACCGCGCCGGCCATCAGTGAGGTGAAGGCCGCGATGGCCAGCAGGCGACCGAGCTGGGTCATCAACTCCCTTTTCAGCCCGCCGTCAGGTGCGACGATCTCGACGAATTCGGCGGGCCGGAAGCGCGGCTTGGCCATGACCCGCACCATGCGATCCCCGCCGGTGAACAGGGTGCGCAACGGAGCGATCCAGGGCAGTCCGCTGTCGTGGCGCAGGTCGATCAGATAGGGCGTGCGCTTCAGCCGAGGGGCCTGCAGGATCAGGCGTCGCTCGTTGCCGACCTGCAGGGCCACCGACACCACGCCGGCGCTGGCCAGAAGCGTGTCGGAGACCTTGGCGGTGACCACGCCGTTCGGCGCGGTTTCCTCGACCAGAGAGGCCAGTTCGGCGGCGCGCAAGCGGTCGAGAAACCACTGCTCCTCGAAGGCGGCCAGATTCGGTGGCAGGATCAGCAGATTCGCCAGGACGACGATCAGCACCGTGATGATCAGCAGGCGTGAGGAGAGACCGCCGGGCCACAGGGCGGCGACGAGCGGGCGCGCCTTGGCCAAAGCGGCGACGACAGCCCGCGGCCTGTCCGGTGGAGCGTGCGTGGGGGCGTCGTCCGCCATGGCGCTCCCGTTAATGCAGGCTTCGCATGTCGGCAATCTAACCTGTTATTGAGCGCCGACGGCGGCGTCGACACTGGAGAAGCCGTCGGCCTTCAGCCTGGCCGTGAGGTCGCGGCAGATGCGGGTGACCAGACCGGGGCCTTGGTAGATCAGAGACGTATATAGCTGGATCGCGTTGGCGCCGGCGCGAATCTTCGCATAGGCGTCCGCGCCCGAGGCGACGCCGCCGACGCCGATCAGAACCAGGCGGCCTGCCGAGGCCTGATAGAACAGGCGCAGCAGGCGGGTCGACGGCGCCATCAGCGGCGAGCCCGAAAGCCCGCCGGTCTCTTCGCGCAACGGGCTTTTCAGATCGGGGCGCGCCAAGGTCGTGTTGCTCACGATAAGCCCCTGGAGGCCATATCGTTTGGTGCGCTCGACGATCGTCTCTACGTCCGCCTCGGCCAGATCAGGGGCGACCTTGAGGAATATCGGCCGGTCGCCGTCATAGGCCAGATCCCATCGCGCCTCGGCTACCCGGCCGAGTAGTTCATCAAGAGCCCCGCCCAACTGCAGATCACGCAGGCCCGGCGTGTTCGGCGAAGAGATGTTGAGCGTGAAATAATCGGCGAGGGGCCACAGCCGGTTCAGCCCGGCGACGTAGTCGCCGACGCGGTCGGCGGAGTCCTTGTTGGCGCCGATGTTGGCGCCGACCACGCCGGCGGGGCGCGCGGTCAGGCGGGCGGCCATGGCCTCGACGCCTTGGTTGTTGAACCCTAGCCGGTTGATAACGGCGCGGTCTTCCTCCAGCCGGAAGAGCCGGGGCGTGGGATTGCCCGCCTGCGGGAGAGGGGTGGCGGTGCCGCATTCGACGAAGCCGAAGCCGGCCGCCAGCATGGCGCCAGGGACCTCGGCGTTCTTGTCGAAGCCGGCGGCCAGGCCGATCGGATTGGGCAGGCGCAGCCGTCCCAGCCGCACTTCCAGGAAGGGATCGGCGGGTGGGCGGGGGCGCGGCCCGTATCCCGCTCTCAAGGCTTCGATCGTGCGGCGGTGGGCCTCTTCGGGCTCCAGGAGGCGCAAGGCGCGGGTGGCGAGGGCGTGCAGGAGGGTCACGAGGGGGGTGCGTCCAGGGGCCGGAACGAAAGGACGTGGGTCACCTCGAGGGGCCCATAGAGGTGCGGGAAGGGGGCGCCGCCCCGCGATGGCTCCCAGCGAAGCGCCGGGCCCAGTGCGTCGGCCTCGACCTCCAGCACGACCAGCCCCGCCTGTCCGGCGAAATGCCGCCGGGCCGTCTCGGCGAGCTGATCGGCCGTGGAAAAATGGATGAAGCCGTCGGCGACATCCGTGGCGGAGCCGTCGAACCGGCGCAAGGAGATCGCCCGCTCCCAGTCGGCGCCAGGCAGGATCTTGAAGATCCGCGTCAAGGACGTGGTCCCGGGCGCGTCATCTCAACCCTCATCCGCGCCATGGTCCCTGACGTGGAAAAGCGCCTCGAGGCATGCGCGGCCGTCGCCGTCGAACCGGAACGCCGCGGCGCTGGACGTGGGAAAGCCGGCGGACACGCGCTCGATGTCGGCCGGATCGGCACAGCTCTCCTCAAGGAGGTTGATCGCAAGTTCATGCAGGCTGGGGTTGTGTCCGACGACCATCACCGCGGCCGCGTCGCCCACGCACTTTTCCAGTTCGGCGGCGACTTCCTGCGGCGTGGCGTCATAGAGGCCGTCGCGAAACTCGACACGGGCCGGCGGGAAGGCGGGGCTCGCCAGGTCCCAGGTCTCGTGCGCCCTTATCGCCGGTGAGACGAGCGCGAGGTCCGGCGCCATGCCGGCGTTCGCCAGGACGCGGCCCATGCGCTTGGCGTCGGCCCGGCCGCGCTCGGTCAGGGCGCGATCAAAATCCTCCCCTCCCGGCGCGCGGGTCTCGGTCTTGGCGTGTCGGAACAGGATGAGTCGATGCATGCCAGGCGCCCTTCGCGGCCCCTCATAGCCGGTCGCGCGCCGCGCCGGAACCGTGGCCGGCGTTGACAGGCGCAGTCTTTGTCGATCCTAGGCGCGCATGACGACCAGCATGCCAGCGCAGATCGCCGAGGACGGCGGTGTGATGACCTTTCCGTCCGGCGTCGCGCTGGCGCTGGATTCGGGTGGCGCGATCGAGCGATTGGAGATCGCTTACCGCACCTATGGCGTGCTGGACGAGGCGCGATCCAACGCGATCCTGATCTGTCACGCCCTGACGCTCGACCAGTTCGTGGCCGGACGAAACCCAGTCACCGGCAAGCCGGGATGGTGGGGGACGCTGGTCGGCCCCGGACGGCCGATCGATCCGGCGCGCCACTTCATCATCTGCTCCAACGTCGTGGGCGGCTGCATGGGCAGCACCGGTCCTTCGTCTCCGCAGTCATCCGGGGCGCCGCTCGGCCTCGCCTTTCCGGTCATCACCATCGCCGACATGGTGCGCGCCCAGGCGATGCTGGTCGAGGCGATGGGCATCGAGCGCCTGTTCGCTGTCGTGGGGGGGTCGATGGGCGGCATGCAGGTTCTGCAGTGGGCGGCCGACTACCCCGAGCGCGTTTTCGCCGCGGTCTGCATCGCCGCCGCCGCCCGCCACTCGGCCCAGAACATCGCCTTCCACGAAGTCGGGCGCCAGGCGGTGATGGCCGATCCCGACTGGAGGGGCGGCGACTACGCGGCCCAGGGCGTGAGGCCGGAAAAGGGCCTCGCCGTCGCGCGCATGGCCGCGCACATCACCTATCTGTCGGAGGCCGCGCTGCAGCGGAAGTTCGGCCGCGAGCTGCAACGCGACGGGCTGTCCTGGGGTTTCGACGCCGACTTCCAGGTCGAGAGTTACCTGCGCTATCAGGGCGCCAGCTTCGTCGACCGCTTCGACGCGAATTCCTATCTCTACATCACCCGCGCCATGGACTATTTCGACCTTGCCGCCGCCCACGGCGGCGTCCTGGCCGACGCCTTCCGGCGGGCTCGCGACGTGCGCTTCTGCATCTTCTCCTTCACCTCCGACTGGCTGTACCCGACGCCCGAGAGCCGCGAGATCGTGCGGGCGCTGAACGCCGCCGGCGCCCGGGTCAGTTTCCTGGAAATCCAGACCGACAAGGGCCACGACGCCTTCCTGCTCGACGAGCCGGTGCTGCGCGACGCGCTGGCGGGCTTCATGGATTCGGCCGCCCACGCGAGGGGCATCGCGTGACCGCCGTGCGCGAGGATTTCAGGGAGATCATCCGCCTTGTGCGGCCCGGCTCGCGCGTGCTCGACGTCGGCTGCGGAGAGGGGGCCCTGCTGGAACTGCTGGCGCGGGAAAAGGGCGTCGACGGTCGCGGCATCGAGATCAGCCCCCAGGGCGTCTCCGCCTGCCTGGCGCGCGGCCTGGCGGTGGTGCAGGGCGACGCCGACCGCGACCTCGACGACTTCCTCCCGGGCGCGTTCGACTATGTGATCCTGTCGCAGACCCTGCAGGCGGTGCTCAAGCCGCGCCACGTGCTGGATGAACTTCTGCGCATCGGCGGCCAGGCCATCGTCACCCTGCCCAACTTCGGCCACTGGCGCGTCCGGCTCGACCTGCTTTTCCATGGCCGGATGCCGGTCACCGGCGCGCTTCCGGAGCCCTGGTGGTCGACCCCGAATATCCACCTCTGCACGCTGCGTGACTTCACCGAGCTGTGCGAGGACCTGAATCTTACAATCGACACCTGCGCCGCCCTCGCCTCCGGCCGCCCCGCTCGTCCCGCCAACCCCGCGAGTCCGCTGGAGACGTGGCGCGCCGAAGCCTCGCTGTTTCTGCTGAGCCGGAAACGCTGACCGGGGCCTCGCTCCCTTCCGGGGAAGACGGGAAATGGAAGGGCGCGGAATGATTCGTTGGCAATCGTCCGCGTCATGCGAATCCTTTTGCGCACCGTGAACGTCACACTGACTGAGGGCGCAGATCTGCTCCGAGGATTTGAATGAACGCACCACGCATCGAGGCCGACGTACGCCGTGAATTCGAGCGCCGGCTGGTCGAACTGCGCCCCAAACTGCACCGCTATTGCGCCCGCATGACCGGCTCGGTGTTCGATGGCGAGGATGCGCTCCAGGATGCGCTGAGCAAGGCCATCCCGGCGTTCGACGCCGCCGCGCCGCCCGCAAATCCGGAGGCCTGGCTGATGGCCATCGCCCACAACGCGGCGGTCGACTTCCTGCGCCGCCGCGCGCGAGAGCCCAAGGCGTTCAGCAACGAGGAAGCCGAGATGGTCGCCGACGAATCTCCCACGCCCGAGGACCGGCTCATCGCCGCGACCAGCCTGCGCGCCTTCATGGATCTGCCGGCAATCCAGAGAAGCTGCGTGATCCTGATGGATGTCCTGGACTACTCGCTGCAGGAAATCGGCGCGATCCTCCATGCGACAATCCCGGCGGTGAAGGCCGCCCTTCATCGCGGTCGCGAGCGCCTGCGCATCGCGGCATCGGCGCCGCCCGACCGCCCGACCAAGGCGCTCGGCGGTGCGGAGCGGGCGCTGCTGGCGCTCTATGTCGACCGTTTCAACGCACGCGACTTCGACGCCGTCCGCGACATGCTCGCCGACGAGGTCCGGCTGGACATGGTCGCCAAGGCCCGCATGGAGGGGCCCACGGAGATCCACGGCCGCTACCTGCACAACTATGATCTCGCACGGGACTGGCGCCTGTCACTGGGCGTCGTCGACGGCCGGCCGGCGCTGCTGGTGCGCGATCCCGCCGATACGACGGGCGCGGTCGCCTATTTCGTGCAGCTCGAATGGGCGGACGGCCGCCTGATCAACATCCGGGACTTCCGCTACGCCCGCTACGTCGTCGACGGGGCGGAGGTCGATGCACTCGATTGAAAATGGGAGAACCGACATGAAACTCTACTGGATCAAGGCCCAGGCCCCCCTTCGCGTGCTCGCTCTCATCAAGCATCTGGGGATCGAGGCGGAGACCATCGAGGTGAATCTTATGAAGGGTGGACTGAAGTCGCCCGACTATGCGGCGCTCAATCCGAACCTGAAGGCGCCCACCCTGGTCGACGGCGGCAAGGTGCTGTGGGAGGCCTCCGCGATCATGGCCCATCTGTGCATCAAAGCCGGCTCCGACATGTGGCCCGCCCACAACCCCGCCGAACAGGTCGAGGTGCTGCGCTGGCTGTCGTGGAACGACTGTCACTGGGCGCCGGCGGTGGGGCCGTTCTATTTCGAACACATCGTCAAGACCACCTTCGGCTTCGCAAAGCCCGATCCCGCCGCCCTGCCGGCGCGCGTTCCCGAACTGCAACGCTACGCGGCCGTGCTCGACGCCCACCTCGAGGGGCGGGACTGGGCGGCGTGCGACCGCCTGACCATCGCCGACTTCCAGCTGGCCTCGATGGCGACCTATTGGCGCCAGTCGGAGATGCCGTTCGAGGCGTATCCAAACATCGTGCGCTGGCTGGACGGCATGACCCGCCTGCCGGCCTGGGCCGACCCCTGGCCTCACACGTCGAAGCAGCTCGTAGGAGAAGCACAATGAAACTTTATGGATTTGGCCCCACCCGGTCGCTGCGCGCGCAATGGTCCCTCAACGAGGTCGGCGCCGACTATGAGTTCATCCCCATCCGGTTGCTGGCCGGGGATCAGCTGACGCCGGAGTTTCTGCGGCTCAACCCGGCGGCCAAGATCCCGGTCCTGGTCGACGGCGATATCGTCATCCCGGAATCCGCCGCGATCGTCTTCTATCTGGCCGAGAAATATCCCGGGAGCGGCCTGATGCCGACGGATCCGGTTGAGAGGGCGGCGATCTATCGCTGGGTGATGTTCGCCATGACCGAGCTCGAGCAACCGCTATGGCGCATCGCGCGCAACAGCTTCCTCTATCCGGAAGCGGAGCGTCAGCCGAGCGACATCGCCATCGCGAACCGCGAGTTCATCGCCATGGCCGCGATCCTGGATCGCCACATGCAGGGACGCGATTTCATCGTCGGCGATCGCTTCAGCGTGGCCGACTGCGTGACGGCCTATCTGGTCGACTGGGGCGATCACCGGGGCCTGATCGGCGATTGCCCGCAACTGCAGGCCTATCTGGCGCGCATGTACGCCCGCCCGACCGCCCCCCGCCGCATCGCCGCCGCCTTCGCGGACCTTCAATCCGCGGCTTGACGGCCTCTGCGCCTGCTTCCCTTCGAAGGGAAGCAGGCCTTCGCGCGCTTGCAGAGGGTCGTTTTCCACATATATACTGATTGTGTACATCTAAACATTCCGGACCTCGCCCATGGCCTTGCAGATCGCCAATCCCGTCGTCGTGGCCAAGGTTCAGCGCCTTGCGCAGGCTACCGGCCTGTCAAAGACCGCTGTCGTCGAAAAAGCAATCGATCGCCTCGCCGCCGAGAACACAGGCGCGCGGGGCCCTGAACGCCTGAAAGCGCTTCTCGCACAACTGGACCGTATCCCTGATCGGGAGGACTCGTACGACCCATTGGAATGGGACGCTCACGGCCTGCCCAGGTGATCGTCGTCGACACCTCGGCAATCGTCGCCATCGCGTTCGGCGAACCGGAACGCGCCGTATTCACCCAGGTCATCATGGAGGCAGACAAGGCCCTGATCAGCACCGTGTCGGTGGTCGAGGCGCGCATGGTCGTAGACGGCCGACGAGGGCAGCGCGCGGTCGTTCTGGTGGATGATCTTCTACGCCTGCCGATGTTCGAGATCGTCGCGCCGGGGCATGCCGAAACCGACGCCGCCTATGCCGCCTTCATCGCCTACGGCAAGGGCAGCGGCCATCCAGCCGCGCTGAACTTCGGCGACCTGTTCAGCTACGCCCTCGCCAAGGTCCGCGATCTGCCCCTTCTGTTCAAAGGCGACGATTTCGCCCAGACCGACATCGAGAGCGCGCTCTCTCGCCAATAGCACCGCGGTTTCCTCATCCCCTGAAGGGAAGGGCGACCGATGTTCAGTACGCGAACGCCTCGAAGACGGGCGAGACGTCGCAACCCCATGGGCCGTGGTAGAGTTCCAGCAACCTGTCCGCCGCCGTCAGCCCGCTCTCCGCGATGTCTTCCAGTTCGCCCAGGTAGTTGGTCTCGTCGACCATGCCGGCCGAGAGGCGGTTGCGGCGTTTGAGGCCCTGGCGGGCGATGGCCAGCAGGTCCTTGGCGACGTCCTGCACCGGCCGGCCGGCGACGGCGCCTTTGAGGCCGATCCTCGCCGCGTCGCCTCGCAGCGCCGCGCGGTCTTCCGCGGTCCAGTGCTTGCAGAGGTCCCAGGCCGCGGCCTGGGCCGCCGGGTCGTAGAGGATGCCGGCCCACAGCGCCGGCAGACCACAGAGGCGGGTCCAGGGTCCGGCGTCGGCGCCGCGCATCTCCAGATATTGCTTGAGCCGCACCTCGGGGAAGATCGTGCTGGTGTGGTCGACCCAGTCCTTGATCGTCGCCCGCCCGCCCGGAACCTCCTCCAGGCGTCCTTCCATGAAGTCTCGGAACGAGCGACCCGCCACGTCGATGTAGCGGTCGTCGCGCTTGACGAAATACATCGGCACGTCGAGCGCATATCGCGCATAGGTCTCGAAGCCGAAGCCGTCCTCGAAGACGAAGTTCAGCATGCCGGTGCGGTCGGGGTCGGTGTCGGTCCACACATTGGCCCGCGCCGACAGGAAGCCGTTGGGCTTGCCTTCGGTGAACGGCGAATTGGCGAAGATGGCGGTGACCACCGGCTGCAGGGCCAGGCTGACGCGAAACTTGGCCACCATGTCCGCCTCGTCGGCGAAGTCGAGATTGGCCTGCACGGTGCAGGTGCGGAACATCATGTCCAGACCCTGCCCGCCGACCAGGGGCATGTACCGGCGCATGATCTTGTAGCGGCCCTTGGGCATGATCGGAATCTCGTCGCGCCGCCACAGCGGCGTGAAGCCGAGGCCCAGGAAGCCGAGGCCCAGCTCGGCGGCGACGACCTTCACCTCCTCGAGGTGCTGGCCGGTCTCCTCGCAGATCTCATGCATGTCGGCGAGCGGCGCGCCGGACAGCTCGAACTGGCCGCCGGGCTCGAGGCTGATGTTGGCCTTGCCGCGCGACAGGCCGATCAGGGTCTGCGCGCCCGCCGGCCCGGACTCGTACGTACCCTGCCACCCAAACCGCATCAGGCCTTCGAGCAGGGCGCGGATGCCGCGATCGCTGTCATAGGGAACCGGAGCGTGGCTGCCGGTACGGAACACGAATTTCTCGTGCTCGGCGCCGACGCGGAAATCAGCGGGCGGCTTGCCGCCGGCGGCGAACCAGCCGGTCAGGTCCTCGAACGTCAAGGGGCGGTCGTCACACACCGTCTCGGCCATCGCCCGCATTCCGCTCCATTTGCCGAATTTTTGACACTTGGGGCCGCGCATCGCCAACCTCAAGTCCTTCGAAGCTCAAGCCTCTCGCCAATCACCGAGCATCGCCTGCCAAAGGGTCATGGCCGCGATCGCCGCGGTGTCCGCCCGCAGGATGCGCGGACCCAGGGATACGGGCACGGACGAAGGGACGGCGCGGATCCGCATGCGCTCGGAAGGCGAGAACCCACCTTCCGGACCAATCAAGACGGCCCACCGCGTTGCGTCCGCCGACGCCAGCGCCCGCGCGGCCGGCGCGGCGTCACCGGCCTCGTCGCAGAACATCAGTCGTCGGCCATCCTCCCAGCCTTCAAGCAGCGTCGCGAGCTTCACCGGTTCGAGGATGGTCGGGACATCGAGCCGGTCGCACTGCTCGGCCGCCTCGACCGCGATCGATCGTAGGCGTCCGATGTTGGTGTGATCGGCGTTGGTGCGCTCGGTGATCACCGGCCGGATGCGGCGCGCGCCCAGTTCCACGGCCTTCTCGACGATCGTCTCCAGGCGCGTCCGCTTGACCAGGGCGACGATCAGGTCGAGGTCCGGCCCGATGGCTTGGTCGCGCATCAGCGCGCGGGCCGCCAGCCGCGCCTCGCGCTTGCCCAGGACGTCGACGCTCGCTTCCCATTCGCCATCGAAGCCGTTGAAGACCGCCAGGCGGTCGCCGCTCTTCAGGCGCATGACGTGGCCAAGAAAGTGCGCCTGCTCGGCGGTCACGAGGATGATCGCGCCGGGGGCCAGAGCTCCGCTGACAAAAAGTCGGATCACAGGTGTCTCCCAATGCGTTAAGCAGGCGTCATGCCGAAAACGAGCGATTACGACCACGCCTTGCGCGAACTGCAGATCGGTCTGGTGCGCTACCAGACCTGGGCGATCAAGACCGGCGCCAAGGCCCTGGTCATCCTGGAGGGACGAGACGGAGCCGGCAAGGACGGCACGATCTCCCGTATCACCGAGCATCTCGCGCCTCGTTCCACGCGCGCGGTGTCCCTGCCCAAGCCTTCCAGCCGGGAAGCGACGCAGTGGTACTTCCAGCGGTATACCGAGCACCTGCCGGCGTGTGGCGACTTCGTCCTGTTCAACCGCTCCTGGTACAACCGTGGCGGGGTCGAACCGGTCATGGGGTTCTGCACCGAGCGCGAACACGAGGACTTCCTGCGCGATGCGCCGGCCTTCGAGCGCATGCTCGAGGAGGCGGACATCCAGCTGGTCAAGATCTGGCTCGACATCTCCAAGAAGGAACAGGCCGAGCGTCTCGACGCCCGCCGCGAGGATCCGCTGAAGCAACTCAAGATCAGCGACCTCGACGCCGTCGCTCAGAGGAAGTGGAAGGAATACTCCGAGGCGCGCGACCAGATGCTGCTGCGCACCCACACGCCGATCGCGCCATGGGTGTGCGTGCGCGCGAACCATAAGAAGCCCGCCCGCCTCAACGTCATCCGCCATCTGCTGCATACCCTGGCGCCGGCGGACATCAGAGCGGGTATCGATCCACCCGACCCCGAGACACTTTTCCAGTTCGAGCCGGCCGCGATCACCGACGGACGCCTGGCCAAATAGGCACCCGCAAGGCCAAATACAGCAAGGAAGGACACCGCACATGGATCACGTTCGACTGGGCCATACCGGCCTGAAGGTCTCGCGCCTCTGCCTCGGCTGCATGACCTACGGTAGCCCGAAATGGCGGCCCTGGGTGCTGGACGAAGAGGCCAGCCTGCCGTTCTTCAAGGCGGCGATCGAGGCGGGGATCAACTTCTTCGACACTGCCGACGTCTATTCGCTGGGCGAGAGCGAGCGGGTCACCGGCAAGGCGCTGAAGGCCTACGCCAGGCGCGACGAGGTGGTCATCGCCACCAAGGTGTTCAGCCCGATGGGTGGCGATCCGAACAATCGCGGCCTGTCGCGCAAACACATTTTCGACGCCATCGACCATAGCCTGCATCGCCTGGGCGTCGATCATGTCGACCTCTACCAGATCCACCGCTTCGATCCCGAGACCCCGATCGAGGAGACGCTGGAGGCGCTGAACGACGTCGTCCGCGCCGGCAAGGCCCGATACATCGGCGCCTCGTCGATGTTCGCCTGGCAGTTCATGAAGATGCTCAGTGTCTCGCGGGCGAACGGCTGGACGCCGTTCGTGTCCATGCAGCCGCAGTACAACCTCGTCTACCGCGAGGAGGAGCGGGAGATGCTGCCGCTGTGCCGCGCGGAGGGCGTCGGCGTCATTCCGTGGTCGCCTCTGGCGCGCGGCTTCCTGGCCGGCGGCCGCGCCAAGCCGGGCGAGGGAAATACCGAACGGGCCCGCACCGACGAGTTCGCGCCGCGCCTGTACTATCGCGAGCCGGACTACGCCGTCGTCGACGCCCTGGAGACCATCGCCAAGGAGCGCGGCGTTCCCAACATGCAGATCGCCCTCGCCTGGGTCCTGCGCAATCCGGCCATCACCTCGCCGATCATCGGAACCTCCAAGTCCCATCACCTGACCGACGCGGTCGCCGCCTTGTCTCTGAAACTCACCGACGACGAAGTGAAGTCGTTGGAAGCCCCCTACCAGCCCAAGCCCGTCCTCGACCATCTGTAAGAAAGGTTCACCACGAAGGCGCGAAGGACACGAAGAAGAAAGAGGACGGCGCAGCGTCAATTGTCCGTGCTTTATGATATGAATGCGCCTTCGGCGCGAAAGTGAAACTCTCTTCGTGTCCTTCGTGTCTTTGTGGTGCATCTTTCTTTCGTTGGTCAAAGCAAAGATCTCGCCCGTGAGCCAGACAGTATCCGTCGATGTCATTGAGCGCCTCAAGCAAGTTCTGGGGGAGAGGGGGTGGAGTCAGGATGCGGATCGGCTGGCGCCGAAGCTGGTCGAGTGGCGGGATCGGTGGAGCGGGTCGACGCCGTTCCTGGCGCTGCCGAAGACGACCGCGCAGGTCGCCGCCGTCGTCGCCCTGTGCGCGCGGAGCGGGACGCCGATCACGCCGCAGGGCGGCAACACCGGCCTGGTCGGCGGTCAGATTCCCGCCGGAGAGATCCTGCTTTCCACCGAACGCCTGACGCGTGTACGTGACATCGACGTGCTCGACGACGTCATCGAAGTCGAGGCCGGCGTCACCCTCGCCGCTGTCCACGACGCAGCGGCGGCCGCCGGCCGCCGCTTTCCGCTCAGCCTGGCTTCAGAGGGTTCGGCCACCATCGGCGGCCTGATCTCCACCAACGCCGGTGGCACGGCGGTCCTGCGCTATGGGACCATGCGCGCCCTGGTGCTGGGGCTGGAGGCGGTGCTGCCCGACGGCGCGGTGTGGAACGGCCTCAAGCGGCTGCGCAAGGACAACACCGGCTATGACCTCAAGCAGCTGCTGATCGGGGCCGAGGGCACGCTCGGCATCGTCACCGCAGCCTCCCTGAAGCTCTTCCCGATCCCCGCCTCGACCGCCGTCGCCTTCGTCGGCGTGGCCAGTCCCGCGGAAGCCGTCGCCCTGCTGCGCCGCGCCAGGGACGAGACCGGTGGCGCGGTCGAGGCGTTCGAGCTGATCTCGCGGCTGGGCGTCGACCTCGCCTGCCGCCACCTGCCCGGCGTGCGCGATCCCCTGACCGGGCGCCCCGCCTGGAGCGTCCTGATCGAGATCGTCGCCGGCGCGCCGGGCGAAGCCGAGGCGGCGCTCGAACGCCTACTGGCCAGCGCTCTCGAGGAAGGCATGATCACCGACGCCGCGCTGGCTCAGAACGACACCCAGGCGCGGGCCTTCTGGGCCCTGCGCGAGGGGCAGTCGGCCGCCCAGAAACCCGAGGGCGCCGCCTGGAAGCACGACGTCTCCGTCCCCGTCTCCCGCATCGCCGCCTTCATCGACACGGCGACCCAGGGGCTGGCCGACCGCTTCCCAGGCGTCCGCGTCGACGCCTTCGGCCACGTCGGCGACGGCAACATCCACTTCGACGTGCTGGCGGCGCCGGGCGGCGACCAGGCCGCCCACGCCGCCGCCCGCGACGCCGGCGCCCACTTCGTCCACGACCTGGTCGTTTCGCTGGGCGGCTCGATCAGCGCCGAGCACGGACTGGGGACGATGAAGACGGCCGAGGCGGTGGCGTACAAGCAGCCCGCGGAGGTGGCGGCGCTGCAGGCGATACGGGCGGCGCTGGACCCGAAGCGGATCATGAACCCCCGGGTGTTGTTCTAGGCGCGGCGGCGGCGTCTACCGGATGCCCGTTGGATATTGCGATAAGGCCCCAGTCGTATTGGCCAGGGAAATCAAGCTGGCGGAGCGTGGTCAACCACCCGCGGTTATGTTTCAATGAGGCCTCGGCTGTATTGGCCAGGGAAAGCCCGGCCTCCGCGGCGCGGTGGGCGCGCTGGCCGGCCGCCGTGTCGGCGTTGCCCGCCCATTCGCCCTGCGCCCACTCCAGGAAGGCCAGCCGCGGGCAATAGACCCATTCGTTGACCATGCGTGTGGGAACCAGCATCTCGGCCTCGCCGGCCGGCGGGGCCATCAGCGGCAATTCGCCCTGGACCGGGCGAGCGTACGGCTCGGTGTTCGGCGCGTCGGATTCTGTTGTCACGGCGAATCCCCCTCCCGTTCGAAGTATTCGCACCGAAAAGGGGAGATTTGGTTAACGCGTGCGCGAGACGTCGGGGCGATCGGTGAAATGCGAGACGGGCTGCTTACGCCGTGACCCGCCGCGCCTCCGCCCGTTCCCGATGCTCGAAGGCATCGGCGAACTGCGACAGTTCGGCGGACGTCATGCCGATCCCTCGTCCCACGT
>Ga0302314_10003783_pt1 | contig 27838 bp, 25 predicted proteins | sample III_Palsa_N2_3_FD_200533 | JGI IMG/M metagenome (GOLD analysis project Ga0302314, IMG submission 200533) | Peat permafrost microbial communities from Stordalen Mire near Abisko, Sweden - III_Palsa_N2_3 | ecosystem: Environmental > Terrestrial > Soil > Palsa > Peat permafrost | place: Sweden...
TTGGGAGTGTCGCCAGCGCCTCGCGACACAGATCCTGAGTATTGCGTTCTGGCCGGTGCTGCTTGACCGCAACACCGCTCTTGGGCGGCACGGCTGCGGACCGATGGGTCCTGACGATACCGCGGAGGATCGTTGCCAGATGCACCTGATTCGCCGGACTGTCGCCCGCAAACCAGGGCGTCTCATTACGGGAACCGCGGGCTACCCCAGCGGCTCTGCTGCCATCAACTGCGTAATCTGCTTCCGTGGTCGGTCAACGGGACGATCCGCCGGCCTTCGACGATCGTATGCGCCGAGACCCGGTTTGTACGTCTTGTCATCAATGAACTGCCGAATATCTTGCTTGCGACCATCGTTGTCGAAGCTGTTTGCAGAATCGTCAAATCCGATGTTAGATCGGGTAATGACCCGGCTGCGTTTCGAGAGTGATCCGGCGCAACTCGGTGAGAACGTCGATGCCGGCACGATCACCGATCCTCAGGCCCACCGTATCCAAGATCAATTCCCTTCAACCCGCGCGCCATTAATTCGCATCACTTCAGCCGCTGGCTCGCAGGCAAGCCGGGACGTCAATCGATTAACTCCCGCCAAGATTTTCTCAAGTTCCGCAGTCCCCACGTCCTGCTCGATCTGACGATAAATACGTTCCGACTCGATTCCCATATCCTGGAAATGGCGGCGGCCATTGCCTGTCAAGGTGACAACCAAACGGCGCGAGTCAGCATCCGATGGGCTGAATACCAGGATTCCCGCCTGCTGAAGCGCACGAAGAATCCGGCTAAGGCTTGCCGGCAGGATGCAGCTTGCCGCTGCGAGCTCAGAGGCATCGCAGCTACTGCGCTCCGCCAGCACGCGAATGACGCGCCACTGTTGTTCGGTAAATCCGTTGCGCTGCAGCAGAGGCCGGAAGCGAGCCATCACCGAATCGCGCGCCTTCAGCAATGCGATTGTCAACGATCGCTCGAGCGGTCGCAGCGCAGTTCCAGACAATTGATGCTGAGCAGACATCGAGCACCTCACATGGTCTTGGTTTCAGAAGGTTAACATGTTAACCTTCTGTGCTCAATCATCGTTGCCGTCGATCGAGGAAGTGCACATGACAAGCTCGGCAAAGCGCGCGGAGCATTCGGCCCTGGCCTCGAACCAGGCCGCTTTGGCCCCGCATCTAGCTCTTCTGCGCGAGTCTGGTATCGGCCACTTGATCGACGGGGTCCGTCGCGAATCCGCCTCTGCTGCGCGCTTCTCCACCGAATCACCGATCGACGGTACTACGATTGCCGAGGTCGCCCTCGGCGACGCTGATGATGTCGCGCGCGCAGCGGAGTCAGCGGCTCGGGCGTTTCCCGCTTGGCGCGCGATGCCTGCCGTTGATCGGCGGGCCGTTCTGCATCGCATCGCAGACCGTATCGAGCAATACGCAGAGAGAATTGCCTTGCTCGAAGCATGGGACACCGGCCAGGCGCTCCGCTTTATGTCGAAGGCGGCACTGCGCGGCGCTGAGAACTTTCGCTTCTATGCTGACCGCGTGCCCGAGGCGCGCAATGGCCGCGCAATGCCGGATGAAGCACACATCAATTATTCCGTGCGCCAGCCTATTGGGCCCGTCGGCGTGATTACGCCCTGGAACACGCCGTTCATGTTGTCGACTTGGAAAATCGCGCCGGCGCTTGCCGCTGGCTGCACGGTTGTGCACAAACCCGCCGAATGGTCCCCAGTCACAGCAAGTCTGCTCGGCGAGATCTGCCTTGAAGCCGGCCTGCCGCCGGGCGTTCTCAACGTCGTGCACGGGATGGGTGAGGTCGCTGGTAAGTCGCTTACTCAGCATCCGTCGATCCGCGCAATCGCGTTTGTGGGAGAGTCTTCTACGGGTTCGGCCATCATGGCGCAAGGCGCACCAACGTTGAAGCGCGTGCATTTCGAACTTGGCGGCAAGAACCCGGTGATTGTGTTCAAGGACGCCGACTTGGCCCGTGCACTCGATGCGGTCGTGTTCATGATCTATAGTCTGAACGGCGAGCGCTGCACGTCTTCCAGCCGGCTGCTGGTGGAAGAGTCCATCGCACCCGAGTTTCTGGGCCGCCTCACAGAGCGGGTCCATAAGCTAAAAGTTGGCCATCCGCTGGACCCTGCCACTGAGATCGGTCCCCTAATCCACGCTCGCCATCGGGCGAAGGTGCTCTCATATTTCGACATTGCGCGTGCCGAAGGCGCCTCGATCGCAGCGGGCGGCGAGCCATTGGAGGGGCCAGGAGGCGGACAATATGTCGCCCCAACCCTCATTACCGGTGCACACCGGTCGATGCGCGTGGCCCGCGAGGAAATCTTCGGCCCGGTCCTCACCGCACTCACGTTCCGCGATGAGACGGAGGCGATTTCCATTGCCAATGACGTGGCGTACGGGCTCGCCGGCTACCTCTGGACCAATGACGTAAGCCGCGCGCTGCGAGTTTCCGAGGCTCTGGATGCGGGTATGATCTGGGTGAATTCCGAAAATGTCCGCCATTTGCAGACTCCGTTTGGTGGCATGAAGGCAAGCGGCATCGGACGCGACGGTGGCGACTACTCGTTTGAGTTCTACATGGAAACCAAGAACGTCGCTCTTGCTCATGGCACCCACACGATACCCAAGCTCGGTCGCTGACGCGGCTATGGACGGCGTCACGCCCCGGCCGGCTGCGGGCTGCAATACAGTCTATGGGGTCGCGCTCAATTATCGCGCCACGCTTGATGCACTCGGCCCGGCACTTAACGAGAAGCCTTACGGTGCCCCGCCGAAGGCCCCCGTGCTCTATATCAAGCCAGCCAACACCTGGATGGGTGATGGCGATCCAATCATCGTACCTACCGATATCGCCGGCGTTCAGGCGGGTGTCACGCTAGCGGCAGTGCTGCAACGCGACCTATACCAGGCGACTTCCGAGACGGTGCTGGACGCCTTAGCCGGGTTCACGATCGTCAACGACGTGACGATTCCTCATTCCGATTTCTTCAGACCCATGATCCAGAATCGCTGCCGCGACAGATTCTGCGCGATCGGGGCCACCCTCGTCCGCGTAGATGCATTTCCTTCTCTCGACAGCATTGAGATGCGCGTGTGGGTCAATGGGCAGCTGCGCTGCACCGAGACGACGGCGGGGCTGGTACGCCCGATCGCCCGGCTACTGGCTGACATCAGTGCACTGTTCACGCTGAGCGCAGGCGACCTCGTCTTGATTGGCGCCGCGCCCAACTCCCCCGTGGTCAAACCAGGCGACGAGGTCAGGATGGAGATAGCAGGTATTGGGAGCCTACAGAACCCGGTGGTGGCGGCCGCCGTGGGAGTCCAATGAGGTACGCAAGAGTCATCGTCGCCGGTAACACCTGGACAGGAGTGCAGCACCCGGATGGGATTGTGCTTGAAGATGGTCGCATCTTCCGAGAGGCAGAGGTCTCCTGGCTGCCACCCGTCGCGCCGCGCACCATCATTGCCGTCGGCCTCAACTATGCGGACCATGCCAAGGAACTGGCGTTCCAACCCCAGGGTGCGCCGCTGGTCTTCCTGAAGGGCCCGCGTAGCGTTGCAGGACACCGCGCCGCAACCGAACGACCGCGCGATGCCACGTATATGCATTACGAATGTGAGCTCGCCGTCGTGATCGGCCGCACGGCGAAGGCCGTGCCGGCCGCGCAGGCCCTGGACTATGTCGGCGGCTACATGGTCGCGAACGACTACGCGGTCCGTGACTATCTTGAGAACTACTATCGTCCCAATCTGCGGCCGAAAAATCGCGATGGCGCAACGCTGCTCGGGCCATGGCTTGTCCCCGCCTCCGAGGTCCCTGATCCACAGGCCCTGGAGATACGTACGCTCGTTAACGGCAAGGTCACGCAGGTGGGGCATACGCGGGACATGATCCACAGCGTGGCGCGCCTGATCGAATATCTGAGCGCTTTCATGACGCTCTCGCCCGATGACGTCATTCTGACAGGCACCCCAGACGGCATCTGCAATGTCGTCGCAGGCGACGAAGTCATCACTGAAATCGTCGGCGTTGGCCGACTTTGCAATTTCCTCGTCGACGGTCCGTCCAATCCTGCATTCGGCGCTGATTTTCAGCGGGAGGTCAGCTAAGTGGGCACGCTCGCATTAGCCGCGAAGATCACGCATGTCCCGTCTATGTATCTGAGCGAAATTGATGGTCCAGACAAGGGACGCCGCCAGAGTGCCATTGATGGGCACATCGAGATCGGGCGGCGCTGTCGGGCGCTGGGCGTCGACACCATCGTGGTCTTTGACACTCACTGGCTTGTCAACTCCGGCTATCACATCAACTGTGCGCCGCGCTTCAAGGGCACCTACACAAGCAACGAACTTCCGCACTTCATCAGCAATATGTCCTTTGATCTCGACGGGAACCCGGAGCTCGGAGCCCTCATGGCGGAGGTCGCAATGGAGCACGGCATCATGACGCTTGCCCATGCGGCCACTACGCTTGCCCCGGAGTACGGCACCCTCGTACCGATGCGATACATGAACACGGACCGCCACTTTAAGGTTGTCTCGGTATCCGCGCTGTGCGCAGTTCACTATTTGTCGGACAGCGCCCGGCTTGGCTGGGCGTTCCGGCGCGCAATCGAGGACCGCTATCAAGGGACGGTGGCATTCTTTGCCAGCGGATCTCTCAGTCACCGTTTCGCGCAGAACGGCATGGCCGATTCATATCGAGACAAGACCTGGAGCCCGTTCCTGGAACGCCTGGATCACGACGTAGTGGGTATGTGGCAGCGCGGCGAATGGGCGGACTTCTGCGATATGCTGCCCGAATACGCTTCGAAAGGCCACGGCGAAGGATTCATGCACGACACGGCAATGCTGCTCGGCGCCCTCGGTTGGAATCACTATGACCGCGGAGTTGAGATCATCACGCCCTATTTTGGAAGCTCCGGGACCGGACAATTGAATGCCGAGTTTCCCGTATCACCTATGCCGGCGACCCTCCGCGACATCGGCAAGCCGAGCACCCCGGCACTGGCCGGGGGACGTCTCTAGGGGACTGGCGTGCCACACGTTGTCGTGCTTTACACTGCCAATCTCGAAGTGGAGGCTGGCATGGACGGCTTCTGCCGCGCTGCGGCCGATGCCTTGCTTGGCGTTCGCGACGAGAATAGCAAGCCCGTGTTTCCCACGGGCGGGGTGCGGATTTTCGCCTACTCCGCCCCGCATTACGCCGTCGCCGATGGCAGCGGCGACTACGGTTTCATCTACGTACAGCTGCGGATGGGGCGCGGACGCAGCGCACTCGTGCACCAAGCGGCAGGCACCGCACTCAGCGGCGCAGCGCGCGCGCACTTTACCCAGTTGTTGGCCGCTCGGCCGCTCGGGCTCACTGTACAGGTGGATGAAGGTGCCGAAGTATTCGACGCCAAGATCGGCAATCTGCATGAGATCTTCAATAGGAAGGTAAGCTGACTTGCTGTCCCCCGGCGTCATCGAATCCCTCGCACGCGAATTGCAGTCAGCTCGCAAAGAGCGACGGCAACTGCAGCATTTTTCCAAGCGCTACCCCACCATGACGATTGAAGATGGCTACGCCATTCAAAGTGCGTGGGTAAAGCTCGAGCAGGCGGCCGGACGGACTATTCGCGGCCGCAAGATTGGCCTCACCTCCCGCGCCATGCAGCTATCCAGCCAGATCTCCGAGCCCGATTACGCGCCGCTGATGGATGACATGTTCTTCGATGCCGGCGGCGACATCCCGATCAACCGCTTCATTGCGCCCCGCGTTGAAGTTGAACTTGCCTTTGTGCTCGGGAAGCCCCTCGGGGGACCCGGTGTGACGCTATTCGATGTCCTTGCTGCGACCGAGTTCGTAACCCCCGCTCTTGAGATCATTGACGCCAGAATCGAGCAGTTTGATCGCGACACCAAAGCGCCGCGTAAGGTCTTTGACACGATCAGTGACTTCGCAGCGAACGCAGGAATCGTCCTCGGTGGCCGCCCGGTTCGGCCGGATTCGGTTGATTTGCGATGGGTGGGCGCAATGCTTTTCAAGAACGGCGTGATCGAGGAAACGGGACTGGCCGCGGGCGTGCTCAACCATCCCGCAACCGGGGTCGCATGGCTCGCCAATAAGATTGCGCCCTACAATGAGCGGCTCAATGCCGGCGACGTCATCCTAGCCGGATCTTTCACCCGCCCGACCACCGCGGTAATCGGAGATACCATCCAGGCGGACTATGGACCGCTCGGGGTGATAGCCTTCCGCTTCGTGTGACATCCAAGGATCATGCTGCGCCCTGAATTGTAACCTTTCGACATTACGCCCGGGCTAGATCGGCGTGAGAACAAGGCAATGAAGCTTCAGCAGAACCACTTCCGTGACGCACTTCGCGAAGGCAGGGTGCAGATTGGCCTCTGGATTGGTTTGCCGGACCCCAACGTGGCTGAGGCCGTCGCTGCGGCGGGCTTCGACTGGCTGCTATTTGACGCTGAGCATGCCCCGAATGATCCGCAGACCATTCTTGACCAGCTTCGGGCAGTGGCGGCCTACCCCGTCCATGGCATCGTGCGCCCTGTGGAGGCGGATTGTGCTCTGGTCAAGCAATATCTGGATATTGGCGCACAGACGCTCCTGATTCCGATGATCGACACCCGCGAGCAGGCCGAACTCATGGTCCGGGCAATGCGTTATCCTCCTGAGGGAATCCGCGGTATGGGACCCGCGCTGGCTCGCGCATCGCGCTGGAATCAGATCGAGGACTATGTGAATCTCGCCAATGGGCAGTTGTGCCTGTTAGTGCAGGCCGAGACACAACAGGCAATGCGCCGGCTGACCGAGATCGCCAACGTTGAAGGTGTCGACGGGGTGTTCTTCGGCCCCGTAGACCTATCCGCGTCGATGGGACTTCGTGGCCAGCCCAATCATCCAGAGGTGCAGCGTGCCATTCTTGAGGGTATCGCAACCGTTCGCGCGGCCGGGAAGGCTGCTGGGGTCCTGGCAGCGGACCGGGAATGTGCCCGGAAGTACCTTCATGCCGGCGCCCAGTTCGTTGCAGTCGGAAGCGATGCCACACTCCTTGTGAAGGCGGCTCGCGAGCTGATTCGGGCTTTCAGACCACAGGACGAGTCGCCGCCCCCGCAGAACCAGAGCGCCTACTGACTAATTGCTCGGCCGTCACCCGATTCCGGTGATCCAGCACGCTGGAGCCTCAGTGGCAGCGTCGCATAGCCATGTGCTGCATGATTCACCAGTCGCGTTGGCACGCCGGCGACGATCCGCCCCACCCTTAGGGTCAGTGCTTCCAGGAAAATCTCCAGTTCCATTCGGGCCAGGTGGATTCCGGCGCACAGATGCACGCCGTGGCCCCAGCCCAGGTGGTCCCGCGGGTTGCGTTCGATGTCGAAGCGATCCGGATTTCTATAGTGGCGCTCGTCGCGATTGGCCGAAGCATTGATCATCCATACACGGGACCCCGCCGGTATCGTTCTTTCCGCCAGCTCGAAATCACGAACGGCATATCGGGTAAAGCCTCGCAGCGGCGTGGCCAGTCGCACGATCTCATTGACCACACCCGGAATGAGTTCCGGCTTGGACCGGACCGCCTCCAGCGCGCCCGGCTCAGTTGCCAGCCTATACAACATCTCACCCGTCGACAGTATCGTCGTGTCGAGCGCCGGCAGTGCATAGTCGAACAGGAGATTACGCGCCATTTCGAGCGTGATTTCTCCCCGCTCCTGTGCCAGAAAGAGATTGTCCGCCCACCCGCCCGGCACGACGTCATTGCGCGTCAGGCCCATCCCGTAACTCAAGAAACTTTGAATAACCGGCAGCGCCGCGGCGGTCCTTGCCCGGTCTGGTGGCCCAAACGAGTTGAACGTGGCCTCACCCCAGCGCGTCAGCTGCGTATGACTGACGCCCTTCAGGCCGACCATTTCCGCGACGATTTTGAAAGGCAAGTGGGACGCCAGCGTCGACATCGCCTCGAATTCGCGACCGTCCAGGCACCGCTCGATAATCGCGGCGGCCTCACCGCTGATGCGTTCGCGCAGGGGTTGCAGCGCGATCGACGTCAAGGGCTTGGTCAGAACCTTCTTAAGCTGACGATGCAGCCCGCCATCGCTCGTGATGGTAGAGACCAGCGGCGTCAGCCCTTCGTCGTCGTTCACGACCGGGTTGACGGCAACGCCCCGGCCGCTGACGAGTATATCCGGGGCGCGCAAGGCTGCCTGGACATCCCTGAACCGCGTTACGGCAAACAACTTCAGCCGGGGTATCCATACCGCATCCCCCATGTCACGAAGTGTGCGAAACGTGGCGTATGAATCGGCCAGCCGATCCTCTGCAAAGAGATCGTCATCAAATACCGGAAAGCCAGAGGTAGTCATGGGAGTGCTACGAGATGCGCCTCAAAAGCCCAGGCTGCTCAGATCGGATTTCCCAACTTCAGGACGAGTTTCCCGGGCTGCTTACCAGAAAACACCGTCGGCAAGAGTTCGGGAGCCCTTTCGAAACCCTCCACGACATCCTCTGCCACATGCAGCTTTCCTTCCGCCACCCAGCGACCGAGCTGCTGTGCGCCTTGCTGCAACTGGTCCCGGTAAAAGAACAGCAGGATCCCTTGCATGGTGAGCATTTTCGCGCAGATTTGCATGTAATTGCTGGGCCCTGGAATCTGCTCGCTGATATACCCGGACGATATCGCTCCGCAGAGCAGGATCCGTCCACGCGGCGCCATATGCAGCAGCATTGTGTTCAAGATGTCCCCGCCCACGTTGTCAAAGTAGGCATCAACTCCCTGAGGGCACAATTCGGCCAAACGCGCGCCGATGTCCCCGTCCTTGTAATCGATTGCGAAGTCATACCCGGCCGTTTCGACAACCCAACGGCACTTCTCGGCTCCTCCGGCGATCCCGATCACACGCTTGGCGCCCAGCACCTTGGCGATACCGCCCGCGAGTGAGCCAGTCGCTCCGGTGGCGGCCGATACGACGACCGTATCTCCGGGCTTGATCTTCAGGCCGTCGGTCACTCCGAAGTATGCAGTGAGCCCGCCGACCCCAAACACCCCAAGATTCCAACTGACCGGAAAATCCGCCTTCGGCAGTAGGCGCAGCGGCATCGGTCCGTCGCTACGTGTCACCACGTACTCCTGCCAGCTCATGAATCCTTCAACCAGTTGACCAACGGCATAGCCGGGATTGCGCGATGCCACAACCTGACCGATGCCCATGCACCGCATCGGTTCGCCGATCTGCACCGGCTGCATGTAGCCGCCCCCTTCAGTCAACCAAATGCGCTGGCTCGCGTCATAACCGACGTACAGCACTCGTATCAAGATTTCCCCGTCGGCAGGAGACGGCACGGGCACCTGTCGCAAAGCGAAATCGGAAGGCTTGACCGGGCCGGTCGGCCGATGGACAAGCACCCACTGGCGGTTGATCTGCGCTACGCTCATGACTTCCCCAAAACTGTGTTGGCAGCTGCCGGAGTCCGGCCCCGCCCTCGGGTCTCGCTCTTTTGACGCCTCAGCGAAGCTACGGCGTTGGAGTGGCAGCGACACCCCCCAAGGAGGAGTGGGGGAGTCTGATTCGAATCCGGCGCCATTGGCCCGTATCGCCCGGCCCGCGTTAGCGCGCCTCCGAACGCGCGCCCTTGAGCGTGGCTGTCCACCAAAGCAGATCGTCGATCATTGTGATTGCCGACTGTTTGGACTGCTCCAGCGCCGCGCCAACATCGCCACCCTGGAAGTGAGCCATCAGGGTAGCAAAAGGCAGGTGCACCGCCGTATACGACGGCGCCAGATGCAAGGCAGTCGCGATTGCGCGCAGGTGCTCGATCGCGCGGCCGCCGCCTACACCGCCCCAGCTCACAAATGCGGCAGCTTTCCGCTGCCATTCTTCGCACACCCAGTCGAGCGCATTCTTGAGTACGCCGGGAATGGAATGGTTGTATTCCGGGCAGACAAAGATGAACCCAGCACAGCTGCCAATTTCTGCCGTCCACTTCTGCACAATGGGATTCCCGTATGGCTGCCGCACCGGCATGCCCGGCGGCACGGCCTGATCAAAGAACGGCAGCGGGAAGTCGCGTAGGTCCAGCAACTTCGCCTCTATGTTCTGCCGCGCCGACAATTCGGCATTGATCCACGCCGCCACCTTCTCCGAGAATCTCCCCTCGCGGGTACTACAGACGATAATGGCAATGACGCTCATAGTGACTCCGTTGGCTTGCCGATACGTCAATGGCCGGGATAATAGGTCTGCTGCTGCCGCTTGAAGGTTAGGGCTCGGCACTTCCGGGCGGCCAGAAGGCGAGATGCAGCCGCACAATCTGACCACCGCGCAACCAGTAAGCGGCAAAGAACCGCATCCTGATTGTTTCGCCCGCCTTCAGCGGTCCGAACATGAAATCCGAACGGTCCGTGACACCGGTGAATACCACTTCCACCTCCGCCATGATCTTGTCACCCTCGCGGACTGTCAGCAGAGGTCGCAGTTCTTCCCTGACTCCTTTGTGCATGACCTGAAGCAATCCGAGCCACTCTTCGCGCCCGCGGCGCACCCTATCCGGACCTTCCACTTCCAAGTCCGGAGAGAAGTACTTCGACACCATGCTGGCATCGTCGTTGCGGTTGAAATCTTCAAAGTAGCGGGCAATGTCAAAGTCCATCTTGATTTCCCATGTTCTGCGTTGTTACTGCGCTATGCGCGAGATATCGTTAAAGGCCGCAATGTCCTGAATGGATGGCGATAAACGCAGCGCAGCACCTTTTACTTGGATTTAAGTATCGTCTGAGTGGCGCCATTTTCGTCGGAGTGGTTGCGGTTGTTCTCCGCGCACACATAGTCGTGGATCTCCATTCCCGGCTTGCGGCGTAGCTTGCGGATGATGATCCAGGGTTCGGCCAGGGCGTCCGGATCCACTATTGTCACCCGGATATCCAAAATATCTGGCTCAACCAGATGAAAGCGCTCGGACACCGACAGCTTATCGCTGTGCGGGACGCCACCCAGGAGGGTAGTTGCAGTGGAAATGTTGACAGTGTCGACCACCAAGGTGTCACCCTCCCAATGTCCCACGGAGTGACCTTGGTAGAGCGGATCGACGTCATCAGGGCTCGGGTGCTTGCGACCGTCTAGGTAGATGCGGCGGGTCTGGTCCCAGCTTTCCTGGAAGAAGTTGATCTGCTTGGCGTTCTGCAGGATTTCAAAGGCGTAAGGCCCCATCCAGAAACGCGGCATTCCCGGAGGAATGCAGTCGCCCTCAGGCTCCCCCAACGTCTTTCCATTGGCTTCGGCCGCCTTTTCGGCGGCCTGGAGCTCCGCGGAACGCCTAGCGTACTCACCCTTAAACTTGGGTGAGCCCATTGAGAAGAGCCTATTTTCGCGCTCGCTCGCCTCGGCCCGCCCTGGGGCGGCAAGAAAGACCCCATCCTGCCGGTCCATGAAGCTGTCAGCAATCACCCAGATGCCGTTCAGATCCGGAACCTTCCCCGCCTGGGCCGTCGCAGTGACTGCCAGACAGCAGGCTAACAGCGTCGAACGGATGATTCGGTTTGTGAACGAATTAGGCATGGCGCACCTACTTCTTGTCAGGGGGAAGGAGGGGCTCACCGAGAACCTTGCCATCCGCCGTAACGACTCCCATCAAGCTCCCGCCCGGCTCTCCACTCTTCAATGGATGGATCACAACGCTGATTTTGTCGCCACGCTCGATGGTCTTTCGCTTCCAGCCTTGGCGCGACAGCCCCAAAATGCTGCCGCCCTCGATGCTCCAGTGCTTCGTCACGCCATTACCATCAGGTACATCCATCTCTATCCAGGTATGTGGATTGGTCCACTGAAACTCAGTCACCTCACCGGTGACGACCAACTCCTTGGCATCATCGAACATGGCGAAAGAATGGTGCGCCGAGACGGAGCCCGTACCGATCACACATAGCACCGTAATGACACCTAGACACAACATTCTCGCTCTCATTTGCCGGAACTCCCCAATCGTCGGGCGGATATGGCGGACGAGTACCGCATGCCTACTTGCGGTTATCGGCCGATGGCCACGACGCAAGAGTAATGCGGGCGACTTGGCTGCCACGAACTTCATATTTGGCCAGCATCTTCACGGTTACAGATTCGCCCTTTTTCAATGGACCGTAAGGAAAGTCGGATCGGTCCGCCGTCGCCGTGAAGACGCCCCGAATCTCGGCCAGGATGATTTCGCCGTGCTGCATTACCGTCACTGGATCCAGTTTTTCTTCAACGCGGTCATGCACAAATGTCAGCGCCTTGAGCCATTCTTGTTGGCCCCGAATGACGCCCGGAGGGCCCTCGACGACCAGGTCCTCCGTATAGAACTTCCGAACAAAGGCTGTTTCATCCGCGCCGTTGAATGCCTGTAGGTACCGAGGAAAGTCGAATGTCATATGTCGCTCCTACGCGCCATTTTCATTTGCATATGTCGATGCTCGTTTCGAGGTAGTGATGCGCCAGTGATGAGGACACCCTGCACTTCCACCTGGAGCGCCGCGTTGGGACTCCGTCAAAACCGCGAAATCACGCCGCTACCTTGCCCCACAGAGTCCGCGTTGCAAGGCGTGCCCCTTCAACGAGGGACTCCAGCTTTGCCCACTGTACCTGGGCGTGCACGCGCGGACTGTTCCAGCCTTGACTGAAGCCGCAGTCGGTGCTTGCGACCACATTGTCGCGGCCGACAAGACCGGCGAAGTTGCAGATGCGCATGGCAATTAGTTCCGGATGTTCGACGATGTTCGTCGCATGGCTGACCACACCCGGCATCAGCACCTTGCCGGCCGGCAATTTGAGGTCGCTCCAGATGCGCCACTCATGCTCGTGTCGCGGATTGGCGGCCTCGATCAGATAGCCTTGAGCACGCACTTTCAGCAGCAAAGCCGCGATGTCGCGAAGGCTCGGATCAGTGGTATGCGGAACATTCTGGCTGCCGAAACATACGTGAACGCGGACCCGATCTTCCGGTATGTCCTGAAGGGCTCTATTGAGGGCCTCAACGCGCACTTCGGCCCAAGCCAGGTATTCGGACAGCGGTCGGTTCAGAAAGCGAGCGTAGTAGTTCCCCGCCATTGCTGCGTCGTCGACCTGCAGGATGAAGCCGGCATCGACAATTGCTCGATATTCCTTGTTCAATTCGGCCGCAAGGGCGAACAGGTAGTCTTCCTGCGTGGCATAGTACTCATTGGGGACGACTTCGATGCTACCCGGCGCGACCACCGGCATGAAGCCCTGTGTGGCACCGACGGCTTGCATGGCGCTTCGAAGGTTCGCGATATCACGTTGCACCGGCGCCGGGTTGTAAACTAGTGGTCCACGGCAGACTACGTTCATGTAGTCCGTCAAATGGTTCGCAGTGTACTTCGGCAAGGAGGGCGTATCCGGCAGCCACTGCGCTGTTTCGACACGCTGGTAGGCCTTATAGAAGTCTCCGTAGCGCGACTGTTCCGGCCAGATCGCCGCGCCCTGTTCATCAGTAAGGCGCAGATCGGTGATGACCAGTCCCTGTAGGCGTTGGCCCAGGTAGGTGATCCAGTTCAGTTTTCCGTATTCGCCGTCATCGACGACATCGATGCCGATCCGCCGCTGTTGTGCGACAACCTCTTTGACCCCTTGACGCAGCGTCGCCTCGTAGGCAACAGGATCCACCGATCGGCCGAGAAAGCGCTGGATCTCCAGTTCCACGAGCGGACCGGTTCGCACCAGACTGCCGACGTGTGTGGTCCGGATTCCTTGGCTGCTGTGCTGCATGGATATCCAATCTCCCCATTTGATCGAACGACGCCCTTTCTTCCTGGGCAGTCACTCGAATCGGCTAAAAGTCCGTGCGCAGCGTCAGCCCAAACTCCCGCGGCCGGCCCGGGATGAGTTCGTCGTTGCCAACGGTGTACCCGTGTCCGAAAGCAGCGCCCCCGATCAGATAGTATTTGTCGAGCAGATTCTGAACGTAGAGGGCGACACTGAAGTGGCCACCCGGCATAACGTACTGCAATCTTCCATTAACCAAGGTGTAGGCCGGCATGCGGATGGAATCGTTCTCAGTCACTGCACTGCTTTGCCAGTCGGTCCACGCCGCATCGAGGCTGCCGATTAGCTTCGCCCCACCTGCCAAGGGCTGAGTGTACTGCCCGCCGAGCGCGATCTTGTATTTCGGGGCTTGCTGCAGCGGATCAGTGAGCGCGAGGTTGGGTATCGTCACGACAGAACCCGGAATGCCAGCGAGCACCGCTCCGAAACCAAGCGGGTGAACAGAGTTAGAGGGGAAATTCGAGTATAGTGACCATCCAGTAGAGAAAAGGCGCCCGTGAACAGCAGCCGTTCGGTCGCCAGCCACTGTGACTCGATCTCCAATCCCTTGATGCGCGAATCGCCCGCGTTGTTTGTGACCGCGGCAACCTCCTGCTCAGCCGGGTTGGGAACGAGATAGTTGAACTGCATGTTCTTCCAATCGGTCCAGAACACGGTCGGGTTCACTCTAAGTTCGTGGTCCAGGAATTCCATCCTCATTCCGGCTTCGTAAGTCCATGCCGTATCGGGCTGAAACGTCAGGACTCCATGATATGACGCCGGCAGCATGCTGTTGACGCTGAAGCCGCCATCGCGGAATCCGCGAGCGGCGCTGATGTACGCCATCATGTCCTGGGTCAGCTGGTAATTCAGTCCCAAGCGGGGCGAAGAGTCATGGAACGTGACAGTGGGTGTGAGGTCCGCCGTGTCGTCAATATATGCAAGCCTGTCCACTGTGTAGCGCAGCCCCGTCACCGCCGCCAGCTGGTCGGTGAAATTGAAGGTCGACTGTGCGTAAAGTGACATCGAACGCACGCGTTCAGTCGTATCGTCGCTGGGAACCAAGTTCGGCCCAAGTACAATATAGGAGCCAAAGGTGTCGCTCGTCTGATGGGCGTAGTAGGCGCCGGCGGTCCAGCTCCAGCGCTTCGTTTTGCCGGACAAACGTAGTTCCTCACTCCACACACGGTCATCGACTTGACCGGCGACGGACAAAATTGGCAGCGGCGTCATGTCGTAGTCAGACAACTCGCGGTTGCGATTATCGACGTAGGCATTAATCCACTTCAGATTGATGTCATCGCTGAACTGATAAGTCACCACGCTTTCATAGGTGGCTTGATACGACTTGAAGTAGTCCGGCGAATTGTACCCCGCCACCTCATAGGGCTGTGATAGAAGGGAGTTGTTTAGAAACTGACTCTGCCCGGAAAAGAAGGCGAACTGAGCGTTAGGATTGACATAGCCGATCTCGGCCGGACGCCCGTTGTTGTTCATTGAGCCGTAGTCCGCCTTCAGATCCACGGTCAGCTGGCTAGTTGGGGTCCAGCGCACCTGGGCGCGCAAGAGCCGGTTTTGTTGCTGGCCGAGCTCGAGGTCGTTGTAATCGTCATGCACGTAGCCGCCGATATCCTTGAACGCCCCTGACAGCCGGATGGCCACGTCATTGCCGAAAGGCACGTTCACCGCGCCCTGCACCTCATAGCGGTTTTCGTTGCCCACCGTGCCCTCGAGAAAGCCGTCGAAAGTCTGCGATGGCTTGACGGTGTTGTACAAAACGGCCCCGGCGATGGAATTGCGACCAAATAGGGTGCCTTGCGGACCCCGAAGCACCTCGATTCCCTGCACGTCCAAAAGACCCATCGCGGTGCCGAAGTTGGAGGGATCGTAGACGTCGTCGACGTATATGCCGACGGTCGCATTGGAATCTGTCGTGTTCACGCCCATGCCGCGGATGGCAAGACCCGCCAGGGCAGACCCCTGTCCCGGCCTCGCGTTGATCTCCAGCGAGGGCGTGAAGGCCTGCAGGTCGATCAGATTTTCAGTGCCCTGCCGCGCCAGCATTCCTGGAGTGATTGCCGTAACCGCGAGCGGGGTCTCCTGCAGGGATGTTTCCACCCGCTGGGCAGTCACCACAACTTCTTCAAGTTCCTGCCCGGAAACCGGCGGCGTCTGGGCATTGGCCTCGGCGCCAAATGCCAGACAGGCAAGCGCCACGCCGTAGTGCAGGTGACCGTTTGCGTTCTTAATGGATAACATTTCGTTCCCCCTATTGACCGTTATGAGTCATCGCCGCGCGGCCGCTCTTATTTTGCAGTTGTGGACCTGAACTCGCGGCCCTACCACTCCGCTAGCGCTTCGCGCCGGACCGAGCGGCGCGCTGGTTCACCGCCCTTCAACACACTTGCTGATATCATTCCTCGCCAGTGAATCGGCAAGCCACGAACAGGACTGGATGAGTAACCATCGGCATATGTGCTCCATCCGCATCTCGCTAGCGCGTGGAACATAGCAATCGATCGCAGCGTTTAAGAAATCGATATATTCGAAGTTACAAATCCAAAAATCTGATATCAGGTCCCGACGGGCCGCCCGCCCTGAAAGTTGATTGCAGCGCAGCATTGGGTGCCGTATTCAGAGAGTCGCAAGATCCTTGGCACACCCCCTCCGCAGGCAGCCGCAAGAGCGCTGTATCTGCGACATCGGGGCTTGGAGATGCTAATTGTCTGGCTTGCCGACTACGCAGCGCAGACGGCCTCATCGCGCCTGTGATCGGCCACGTTTTTCACTTTCACGAGCGGATGGGCCGAGTGCGCACGTACTCAAATCAAATGCCCGTAACGAGTGCCTTTTCCAGGTGTGCCGTCTCATTGAAACTATGAAGCTTTAGACGCGCTTCGTTTGCCGACAACATTGTGATCGATCCATTGCGAATGGACATCATGACGTCAAATGCGTGAGACCGGCTGGCGTCCAGTGCGTGACAGACGATCGAGGCGATCAATCCGGCCGAAGTCACCACCAGAATCTTCTCGCGCTGTTGATGCGACGAGCGTACCCCAGCCAGCCAAGCCCTGGTCCGTGCGTCGAATGCCTCCGCCAACTCGCCCCCCGGCTGGCCCACAGCTTCACCTGCCCACCAACGACGGATTTCCTCTGAATACAACTTTGCTTGAGACCTGGGTTCGGTCGGCCAAAGATCGCCGGCTTCTTTTTTACGTCGAACGGCGCTGCGAAATATCGCATCACCGTTAGCGAATTCATCCACTGACGGCTCGATCTTGACATCCTTGGATGCCAAGCCGGACCTTGTCATTTCCTCGAACGTTCCTGCGTGCCGCACGCGCGGGCCGACGAGAGCCAAGTCGAACTTACCGACTCGGTCGGCCAGGTATCGCCCCGCACACCTGGATTGCTCGATACCTCGAGGCGACAGCTGGTCGTACTCCGCAGCACCGAACATTGCTTGCCCATGACGCACAATGGTGATCAAGGCCAAAGGTCATGTCCTGAGCGCATCGACGGTCTACGCAGGCGCAGCGCCAGCGCACTGTCCGACGGATCGCACCGCCCTTGTATCCTTGCTTTAGATTGCACGCGTAAAACAATACCTCGGACGGCCGCGGCGCCCCACCCCGCCGGAGGGGGGGGCTGAAGGCCCGCCCGATGATACTTTAGGTCCGCGGAATAGCTCGAAATTTCCAATAGCTCGAAGCCGGAAAACCGGATAAACAGCGTCGCTGCGGGTACCCGTTTCCGCAAAGAGCGATGCCGTGTGCAATCCTCGTGGTCGTAGGGGTAGTGATGGTTGATCGCCAGCCGCTGGACACTCGCGCACTTGCGTCCTATTTGGTGCGCCATATCCCATTGCGGACCGAAGCACTTGAGCTCATCCGGGTTGGACAGGGTTACTCCAATCCCACCTTTGCCCTTCGTTCTAACGATCAGGATCTTCCGTATATCCTGCGCTCCCAGCCGCAGGGCCCTTTGCCCAAATCGGCCCACGCCATCGACCGTGAGTTTCGCGTCATGGGGGCCCTCGCCTCGAGCGAAGTTCCGGTGCCGCAAATGATTCACTACTGCGCGGATGCGTCGATTATCGGGACCCCGTTCTACATCATGGAGCGAGTCTCCGGCCGGGTCTTCACCGACAATGCGCTGCCAGGCGTATCGGGCGACGATCGCACCGCGATGTACCAGGCGATGGCCGACACACTGGCCAAGTTGCATTCGGTTGACATCGACGCGGCAGGATTGCGTGACTTCGGCAAGGCCGGCGACTACTTCACGCGACAGCTTCTAACCTGGTCGAGGCAGCACGACGCCCTACGGTTACCCGAATCGCAGGACGCAGATCGCCTGCTCGGCTGGCTGCAGGAAGGGCGTCCCGCGGCTCGCGATGAAACCGTCATTATTCACGGCGACTACAAACTCAGCAATCTGATGTTCCATACGACGCAGCCACGCGTCGTGGCCGTACTGGACTGGGAACTGTCCACTCTGGGCGACCCCATGGCCGATTTGGGTTACAACCTGCTGACCTGGCTACAGCGACCCGATGAGCTCAACGGGCTCGGCGGCGTCGACTTGCGTGCGGATGGCATTCCCGAAATGCGGGAATACGCCAGCTGGTATCTGACCAAGCGCGGCTTACCCCTCGACGTTGACCCTTTCTTTATCGCGTTTGCCTGCTTTAAGGTCGCTGTCATTTTTGAGGGCGTCGTCAGGCGCGAAGCACAGGGCGTTGGCACCGGCACCACCGCGCAGCATTCCTCAGCCTACTACGCGCAGGCGTTCGCGCGTCACGGCCTTGATATCGCAGGACTTCAATCATGAATTTTGCATATACGGAAAAGATAGAGAAGTTGCGCACCCGGTTGCGTGCCTTCATGGATGCTTACGTCGTCCCACGACAGCGGGAATTTGTGGCCCAGCTCGCGTACGGGCAATATCCGATCAGCTTCATGGCGGAACTTAAGGCACGTGCCCGCGGCGAAGGACTGTGGAATCTGTTTCTCCCCGCCCTGGATGCCGCCGAACCCGGTACACGCCTGAGCAATCTGGAATACGCTCCGCTGGCTGAAATCATGGGCGCGGTTCCTTGGGCATCCGAAGTCTTCAACTGCTCCGCGCCCGACACCGGCAATATGGAGCTGCTGCATCTGTTCGGTACCCCTGACCAGAAAGCTCGATGGCTGGCTCCCTTGCTTGAAGGCGCAATTCGCTCCTGCTTCGCGATGACTGAACCCGATGTGGCATCATCAGATGCCTCCAATGTCACCACCGCGATCCGCCGCGATGGCGAACACTACGTCATCAACGGCCGAAAGTGGTTCATCACTGGGGCCGCGAGTCCGGGCTGTAAGGTCGCCATCGTGATGGGCAAGACCGACGTCACCGCGGCTCCGCATCGGCAGCAGAGCATGTGCATCGTGCCACTTGATACGCCCGGTGTCCGCGTCGTGCGCGACCTTAGCGTCATGAACCATCACAGTTATGAGACGCATGCGGAAGTTGTCTTTGACAACGTTCGTGTGCCCGCTTCCAATCTGCTGGGAAATGAAGGTCAAGGTTTTGCAATGGCGCAGGCCCGCCTTGGACCTGGCCGCATCCACCATTGCATGCGGTGTATCGGCCAAAGCGAACTGGCGCTGGAATTGATGATCGATCGTGTCCAGGCACGCGTTGCCTTTGGTCGCCTGCTGTCCGAATTCGACAGTATTCAGCAGGCGATCGCGCGATCACGATGTGACATCGAACAGGCGCGCCTGCTCGTGCTTCGCGCCGCGTGGACTGTTGATACTCTAGGCACAAAGGCGGCGCGCGACGACATCGCTCTGATCAAGGTCGTCGTGCCGGAAGTACAGTTGCGCGTAGTTGACCGAGCTATGCAGGCGTTCGGGGCGATGGGGCTGTCTTCCGATACGCCACTTCCGGAACTTTGGACGACGGCACGAACGTTGCGCATTGCCGATGGCCCTGACGAGGTTCATCTGCGCTCCATTGCCCGCCGGGAACTTAAGTCGAACGAGGCACGCGTTGGGCACTCCCATCGCTACTATCTGACGCCGGATCGCCGTCACGAGTCGGATATGCGGAACGAAAGTCTGTGATCCGGGAACTCTTCGACCTCACGGGTAAGACGGCGCTGATAACCGGCGGCTCACGGGGTTTGGGCCTCGATATTGCGCGCGGCGCCGCCGAGGTGGGTGCGCGCGTGATCCTCGTCGCACGGTCCGAGGAGCAGCTCGCCAAGTCACTCGCCTCCATCGACGTGCCGTCGGACCGCAAGGGTGCCATCGCCGCCGACCTCGCCGCCCTCGATGCCATTCCCGATCTTGTGGAACACGCCGTACGGGATTTCGGGCCGATCGACATTCTCGTCAACAATGCAGGGATCAATTGGGTATCGCCCGCGGAAGATTTTCCCAAGGATGAGTGGCTGCATGTCATTGATGTGAATCTCAATGCTCCCTTTCTGTTGGCGAAGGAAGTGGCGCGTCGTTGCATGATTCCTCGTAAGTCCGGCTCCGTCCTGAATGTAGCCTCCGTCGGCGGCCTGATTGGTAATCCCCCGCAGTTGCACATGTCAATCGCCGCCTACAACGCCTCTAAGGGAGGCCTGATCAGTCTGACTCGGGCGCTGGCCAGTGAATGGGGCCGTCACGGCATCAATGTGAATGCCCTGTGCCCAGGCTTCTTTGTCACCGACATGTCCAGAGGATTTCTGGAGGGTCTTGGCAACACGGTGCTGCCAACGGTACCGCTCGGACGGTTCGGCGGCGAAAAGGATCTTGTCGGACCCGCGGTACTGCTGATGAGCGCCGCGGGCCGTCACATAACCGGCGAGACGATCGTTGTTGATGGTGGAATGACCTCCGCATCCTAGCTTCTAGGCAGCCAAGATGCGTCGGCGGGGCGAATGACCGGATGATGTCGAGTGACGCAAGGCGAGGGCAGGTCCTATACCACTGGGCCATCAGCTTGGGAATACTCTTAATTGTCGGTATCTCGGGCGGCTCCTGGCTCTCGAGAATGGCCCTGCGCCGCCAATTGCTTGAGGCGGACCCCTCGCGAGTTCTCAGTAACCCCTCCCTGCTCGGGCCGGCGGTGCGCCTGGGAGCACCTGTCTATCGCAAGCATTGCGAACATTGTCACGGCGTCAATCTTGAAGGCGATCCAAAGCGCGGCGTACCCAATCTGGCCCGTCACTACTGGCTTTACGGCAATGATCCCGTCGACGTTGAACATACTATTTATTACGGCATCCGCTCGGGCAACTCGCAGGCACGCAACGTCGCGGAAATGCCAGCCCTCATACGGACAGGCCAGATCACGGCAGGTGACGGTCGCGATGTCGTACAGTACCTTGAGAGCCTATCGGGGCAGCCGCATGACAGCGCGGCCGCGATCCGGGGTCGCTCGATCTATTATAACAAAGGCAATTGCTACGACTGTCATGCGAATGACGCCCGAGGCGTCATTGACTACGGCACGCCACCGCTGCGGGGTCCAGTGTGGCTGTACGGTGGTGATCCCGAGACGCTCTTCCAATCCGTCCTCAACGGACGCCATGGCCAGTGCCCGGCCTGGGTCTCTGTGCTTACCCCGCTCCAGATAAGAGCCGTTTCCGTCTATATGTTGACCTCCACGAGTAAGGGCGCGAGCCATACCTGATGCGGAGACCCACCTTGGTTGACCAGGACTTCTTTGATGTCCGCAAGCCCTCGGTACGTCGCTCGATGACACTGCTTGCGCTGGGTGCCGTGACCGGTCTGGTGCTGGCGGGTTACGGACTCTTTACGGCCAAGGGCACGCGGTCCCGGCGCGTGCCCGCAGAGGCCGTCGCTCTGGTCAATCAACGCCCAATCCTGCGCAGCGACTTCATGACGCAGACTCAGACACAGTTCTTCCTGCCCTTCGCCCAGACCCGATACGCCGACCGCAAAAAAGTGCTGCAAGACATGATCGATGAGGAACTTATGATGCAACGGGGCCTCGAGATAGATCTGCCCAGCTATGACCCGAACGTCCGCAGCGCCCTCGTCGCTGGCGTCGAACTGGAGGTCACAGCCGATGTGCTCGCCTTGCAGCCGTCCGCTGAGGAGATGCGCGCCTACTATGAGGAACACAAGGCGAAGTATTCATCCGAAGGCCTCATGCGGCTACGCGAGCTGGTGGCGAAGAGCGGGCCCGGACGGTCTGCCGCGCAATTGCGAGATACCTCTGAGGCGGCAGTTGCGGCGTTACGCAAGGGTGACGCCCTTGAGGCGGTGATGAAGGCTTTCGGGCTCGTCGACTCCGGGCGCTTCATGGACGCCGGGCACATCGACACCGGCGATATGTTTCAGTTTGCGGTCAAGGACAAAACCGACGCGGTCACCTACCAGGCCGCGACTGGCCTGAAAGATGGCGAGGTTTCAGATCCGATTCCCCTCGCCGACGGCGTACATCTTCTGCTCATGATCAGCCATCGTTTTCCCGTTCCCCAAAGCTTCGAGGAAGCGCAGAACCGTGTCTGGACGGACATAAAGACCGAGGCACAGGCCCGGGTCCGGGGGGCCAATCTCGTCTATCTGCGCAATCGGGCGGATATCATGATCGCACCCGAATACACCAAATGAGATGCATCGTCCGGGGTAGTTTGCTGTCGATTCTCCTCCTGGCCATAGTTACGAGCCCCGCGGTTGCGCACACCAAGAGCACCAGCTATTCGAATTGGCGCGTCGAGAAGGGGACTGTCCACGTTGCTTACACCGTTCCGCTCGTCGAGAGTGCCAGACTTCGGCGGCCCGACGAGGATCAGCCTCCGAATGAAATTGTTCAGAAGTATCTGCAGCAGCATCTCACTGTCACAGATGGCTCCAAGGCGTGTGCGCTGCTGAGCGCGCCGAGAGCACTGAGCGCCAGCAGCCAGTTCCGGCGCTTTGAGATGACCTTCCAATGCCCCGACGAAAAGGCCGTCGCACTTCACTCCGGCGCCTTCTTCGATCTGGTTCCCTCACACGTCTCACTGGCCCAGGTCCAAACCAGCGACGGCCGTATCGTGCAGCAGCTGTTCACCCAGAAGGAGCAGACGCTGGAGCTGTCGGGCAAGAACGAGAGCCTGCGCGATGCCGGCTTGCTGCGCTACGTCGGCATGGGAATCATGCACATCTTCACCGGTGTGGATCACATGTCATTCCTTTTGGGATTGGTGTTGATCTCACGCCGACTGCGGGACCTGGTCTTCGTGGTCACGGGATTCACGATTGGACACAGCGCGACGCTCGCGCTTGCCGTGACCGGCATCATCCGCCCCCATGCGGAATTTATTGACGCACTGGTCGCCATGACCATCGCCATGATTGGCGCAGAGAATATTGCCGTCGCCACCCATCGACCCGGCCGGGTCGCAGCCGGACTGGGGGGAGCACTCATATTGATGGCGCTTGGCAGCTACCTGAAACTCGGGGGACTGCCCCCACTTCTGCTGCTCGGCGCCGGGCTATTTGCGTCGAACTACTTGATGCTCTCCGGACATTTGCAGGATGCAGCCCGTTTGCGCATTGTCGTGACAGTGGTATTCGGGCTCATCCACGGCTTCGGCTTTGCGGCGGACCTGCTGGAGCTGCGACTTCCTGCCGAACAGCTATTCAGCATCCTGTTGGGATTCAATCTAGGCGTTGAAATCGGGCAGCTGACCTTGGTACTGGTCGCACTGGGGCTTGTGGCACTACTCGTCCGCGCCCGACTCGCGCTACCTCGTCCGATTGTCGTCGATGTACTATCGGCTGCGCTTGTGGCGCTTGGCACTTTCTGGTTTATCAGCCGCAGTTACGGTTAGTGCCGACTTCGTGGCGCGCGCGCCATGTCGGTGTGTACGGCGCTCGTTACCGGCTCCTGCGCCATTTCCCGACGATATTGTCTTGGCGAGACGCCAAACTGCGCCCGGAACGCCTCAGAGAAGTGTGCCGCGTTAACGAAGCCGACCTCGAAGGCAATATCCATGACAGTCCTGTGATCTGCTTTCGGATCGCAAAGCCTTGCAGCGCCCTGCGCCAGCCGCTGTTTCAGAACATAAGTAGAAAAGGGTTCGCCGTCTGCCTTCAAAATCATACGAAGGTATCGCTCCGAGACGCGAAAGTGACTCGCGACGACAGCGGGCCTGAGCCCGCAGTCCATGAGGTGTTCATCGATGTAATTTCGGTACCGACGTGCCCGTGCGTGTGAACCGCGCGTGTCGGCTGACGTAATGATGGGCTGATACGAGGCGGCGATGATTTCAAGGAGGCTGTGGCCAAAGCTATCGGGAAGATCATGAGCATCGGTATCTGTAATCTCTTTGTAAAGCGACTGCAGCACGCCGACCAGAATTCGCGTCACGGCTGAATCGCGCACCAAAAACTGCTCTACGCTCAGTTGTGCGCCGCTCACTCGCTCTTCAAACATGCGTCTCGGCACATGAACATTCAGGACACGCACATCCGTCACATTGATGCTTTCGTGGCAATGCGCCATGTCCATGACAAACATATCACCCGTGCGTACGGTGATTTCCTTGCCGAACTCCGTTTTGAGCGTGAATTCCCGGTGCATCGGTGCAATCAGCGCATATCCTGGCTCCGACCCGTGGGCAATGTGCTGTTTGGTGCGCCGGAACCGGGATGCAGAACAATTGATGGTCGCTATGCTCAGCGGCCCGGCTTGGATCTTTCGCAACGTCCCGTCGAATCGAGCCGGATCAGGGGCACGAACTTCCGATTGTGAAAACAGATCGCACGCCCGCTCGTTCCACAATCGCAGCTTACGAGAGTCCGGCAACCCGGCCGTCGAAAATGTTTCCATACCCCCCCCAAATCCTAGGTATTCGTCTGACTAGCAGGCTAATCGCGCGACGCCATCTGCGCACCCCCAGACTCAGGGGGGATGGCGATGAAAAAACAACAGTTCGCATCTTCCGGATGCTGGGATGGCACTTCATCGAGCAAAGCGGATACCTTTGATCGATCTCCAACCGGGCGATGTCCGACCGGCAGTCTGCCAAGCTGAGAGGCCCGGCTCGGGTCATCACCCCTACAATCGACTCTTTTTGCCGCAATATGGGGCTGACCGGCTGCGGACAGAACAGGCGCCGGCCGGCTGAGCGTCCTTGATATCCGAGCAACGCAGACCATCCAGGTCTACCCGAGTCACACAGCTGACAGTCGTTTTCTTTGCCATCATTCTCTCAAGTGCCATGCATATTATATATGATGACCACCAAGATTTGGTGCGCCGACGCAACACGATGCGATTGGCCGATCGGCTGTTGACGGGGCAACAGCAACTTTGGTGCAATGCACAATTGCGATCGGAGCCTATAGGGCTACTCTCCGGTTAATTGCCGCCGCAGCGCCCCCTCACTTATGCAGAATGCCCCAGCGTTTCATCTACGAAAAACCGAGCGCCGCCGTCCGCCTCTCGTGCGGTGCCGCCCATTGAGCGACTCAAGAGACTGGTCCTGATGAGCATTATCGATTCCCGGAAAGATCCCGCTCTGCTGCTGAAGTCGAATCCGCCCCGTCGAGACCCCCGATTCCTTGATCGTGAGCGGCTCAAGCTGGGCCACCTCGAACGCACGGGTGCCCAAGTCCTTCCTCTGCTTGCCCCGACTGGATTTGGCAAAACGTCTCAGCTTGTAAGCTGGCGCCGAGAGGTACTGGCGCGCGGCGCCAGCCCGTTCTGGTACAGCGCGGATGATCGTGACAACCCTGCCCGCTTAGTGCGGGGACTGACCCATTCGGCCCGCGAGGTATGTGGAAAACGGGCGTTCGGCGATTCCATTGTGCGGTGGCTGTTCACGCGATCGGATCCGAGGGAGGCCATCACGGGATGGTTGGCCGAAGTTGCAGGCCTGGCAACGGAGGTATGGCTGATGCTCGATGACGTCGATCTGATGCCCACACGTTCGCGCACACAGATCCTGGAATACATGCTCGGCAATCTTCCCGCCAATCTGCACATTGCACTGGCGGCGCGCCCGACAAGTGCATTGATGGCCAGTGGTACCTTCAGTACCGCTCCAGTTGCCCCGGCAATCACCACTGATCTGCGCTTTACCGTAAGCGATACGCTGGCGGTATTATCCAAGGCGACCGGATCACAGTGCAGCCCGGAAATCGGCGTTCGCGTACATGAGCTGGCCGATGGGTGGCCACTTGGAGTGCGACTGGCCGCGGTGGCACTCAGCCGCAGTGGCGACATGCGAGCCTTGCTGTCGACTGCCTCGGTCGATATCCGCCGTTACTTCCTCTCCGCGGTGATCGACTGTCAGCCGGAGCAGACCATCGGATTGCTCATCGCACTGGCCTGTTTTGAAGTTATACATCCAGATCTATGCGCGGCAATGACTGGCGACAAAGAAATGGGGAAGGAACTACTGCGTCTTTACGAGGAAACACCGCTGATATCCCGCGCCGAGGGCGGCGAATGGATGAAGCTTCACCCATTGGCGCGCGAGGGCCTGCGCGCACGCTGGAATGAGCTGCCAATCGCGGTACGCCAGGATAATGCCCGCAAGGCTTCTGCCTGGTACGCCACCCATGGCATGTACGACGCCGCCGCCGAGCAATCCTTCCTCTCCGGAGATGTTGACGCAGCGATCACACTCGCGGAGCAGCACTCTACGGACATGACGATTCAGGGTCGAAATGCCGCCGTGCTGGCCTGGTATGACCGACTCTCGCCGCAAGAATTACGGCAGCATCCTGGTTTTTGGTCCGCCGCTGCCTGGGCTCTGGCAATGAGCGATCGCAATGGCGAGGAGAAGCCACTCCTTCACCTGATCCTGGCCATCCCCAATTTGTCCGTGGCGCGTCGCTTTGAAACCGCGCTCATCTTCTCGACTGCCGCCGGATTCGCAGATCGCCTGCGCGATTTGGCCGCACTGCCGTCAGATTGGCCGGAAGCGCCGCCCGAAGCATTCCCCAGCGACGTGGTCGTCTATCACACCGGCGTTGCACTCAATGCCCTTTATCGCGGTCAACCCGAGCTGGCGCGACGACACTTCGGAGCCATTCCGGACAACCTCCCGAGTCCGGCCTATTGGCCGGTTTCCTACGGTTACGTTGCCTATGGTATCGGCTTGAGCTACGCGTGGGAGGGGCGCTTTGTGCTGGCCGCCGAAACACTCGGCCCCGCGCTGGCGCAAGCGGAAAAGGAGATCGATCGCTATAGCCAACTCGCCTGCATGATTGCCGCGATCCTTGCGCACGCCTGCCTGGAGAGTGGTTATGATGCGCAGGCGCACACCTTGCTCGCCGGCAAACTAGATTTCATCGATCACTTCGGTGTACCTGAAGTCATCATGGCTGCGCACCGGACACTGGCGCGCCTTGCTGATAAGGACGGACGCCAGGACGTGGCGCTGGACTTGCTGGGCTCATTACGTGCTATTGGCGAGTCCCGCGGCATGATCCGGCTGCAAGTAGCAGCACTTTACGAGCTGGTTCAGCTGCACGTTCTGCACGGAAGGACAGATACTGCCGCCGGTTACAGCAGCCAACTTCACGCGCTGGCAAGCGCCCACTCGCAAGGTGCCATCGATCCTTATAGTGACTGGATCAATGTCTATTCGGATTTGGCGCGTGCCCAAACGGCACTCGCACCCGGAGGCAATAGAAGTCTCGACGAGATCCTGCCAATCCTCGATCATGCGGCGCTGGCAGCCGAACGGATTCGCAGAGGCGCCGAATCCGTGGAAATTCGTTTTCTGCGCGCCGAGGCTCTACGGAGGCACGGCAAGGTCATCGACGCTCAAAGCGTCTACGAGGAAGCCGTCAGTCTCGCGCACGCCAGCGGCATGAACCGCATTCTGCATGAGCACGGCATTGCGCCGGGCTCCTCACTGGAGCCGTTTCTCGCCGAGAGCGCTCCGCTCAAAGCACCCGTGTCCGACAAGGATGCGGTGGTGCGGGCCGCGGGCATTCTCACCCTGAAGGAGCGTGAAGTTCTGACGCTCTTGTGCCGCAGCCTCAGCAATAAAGAGATTGCCTTGGCAATGGGGATCGGCGAACAAACCATCAA
>Ga0302314_10003785_pt1 | contig 27832 bp, 25 predicted proteins | sample III_Palsa_N2_3_FD_200533 | JGI IMG/M metagenome (GOLD analysis project Ga0302314, IMG submission 200533) | Peat permafrost microbial communities from Stordalen Mire near Abisko, Sweden - III_Palsa_N2_3 | ecosystem: Environmental > Terrestrial > Soil > Palsa > Peat permafrost | place: Sweden...
TCGGCTCGTTCGATGCGGACGGCTACCTCTACCTGGCCGACCGCCGCACCGACATGATCCTGGTCGGCGGCTCCAACGTCTATCCGGCCGAGATCGAGGCGGCCCTGGACGAACACCCGTCCGTCCACTCCTCCGCCATCATCGGCCTGCCCGACGACGAGATGGGCGCCACCATCCACGCCATCGTCCACCCCAAGGGCGAGGTGACGGAAGCGGAGCTGCGCGAGCACCTGCGCAGCCGGCTGGTCCCGTACAAGCAGCCGAGAAGCTACGAGTTCGTGAGCGACCATGTGAGGGACGACGCGGGCAAGGTGCGGCGGACGCAGCTGAGGGACGAAAGAGTGGCCCGGATGAAGGCGGGGGTGGGCGCTCATTGAGCTGAAGCACGAGAAGCGTTGTAAGTAGAATCCGCTATAATGACCTCCTTCCGGTAGAGGGGATCGTCAGTGCTTCGTCGGCTCGCCGCAGTATTCTTGTGCGCCACGCTTCAGGCCGCGCCCGTCTTGGCTCAAGACAGCGGACTGAGAGAGGTCGCCAGAGCGGTTGCGCTCGTCCGGACGACGCGTGGCGCCAATACCGATCGCGACGCCGGGCCGGAACTGACCCCCGTCAAACAGGCCTTGCGCGCTTGGGTCGAGGGGAGCCTCGCCTCAGCGCCGACCGATATGCGGAACGGGCCCGATGCCGATCGTCTGAAGGCGCTATCCAACCGCTTGTACCGTGCGCTCAAGACCGCTGACCTCACTTGTGACCCCGTCAAGCCAAGCAAGGATCGATGCAGCAGGGACTCCGACGTCGGATTCGATGCACGAGGCTATCTCGGCGGCGTGAACCTGACCTATCTGAACGAGGGCCGTTACCTGCTGGTCAAAACCCGTGTCGGCGTCCTCTGCGGGTTTGATGAGTCCGCCTACATCTATGTGGCGCACGATAAACACTGGCGCCTGCTGCTCCAGACCGAGCAGGACAGCTACGGCAAGACCTACGCGCCACAGAATTTTCTATCGGTGACTGTTTCTCCCGCGAACGTCGGCTGGAATGAACCGGCGCCGCCGCCGTTGGTGCTGACATTGGGCTACTCGCCCTGGTGCTCGTCCAACTGGCAAGCGCTCTACACGCGCCTCTGGCGAACATCATCCACCGACCCGTCGCCCAAGCCGCAGATCGACACGAACGATACCCTCTACATGGGCTTTGACGGCGTGGCGGCGGCCGATCTCACCAGCCACGATGTCCTCATCCAGTTCCGAGGCCAAAGCATTTGGGAGGGCGTCTCGCGGCCGGTCGTTCGGCACTACCTTGTGGGGGCTCACGATCAAGTCAGCCGGGTCGCGCCGATCGCCCTGAACCCAACCTATTTCGTCGATGAGTGGCTGAGCAGCGACTGGAAGGATGCCGTCAAATGGTCTGACTTGACCGACCGTTCCCCGGCCCTGGCGCAGTGGCACAAGTCCATGCATCACGAATTCATGTATGGGGAGTTCGACGACCCGCCGACGCGATGCAAGGCCGACCCGACCCTCTGGCAGGTGGGCTACACCCTCTCGAAGGGTCCAGATGACGATCCCCACCCGGAGATCTCCGCCCATTTCCTGGTCCGCTGGATGGCGCCCTATGGCTTCACCATGGTCGATGTCCGGAGCGAAGCGTTTCCGGGCTGTGATCAGGTTGTCGATCAACCCGACGATCTGGGCACGCTGTTCCCGATAGACGATTGGCGGCGCTAACTCGATCGTTCAACCCGCCGTCCGCCAACGAGCCAAGGACTCAGGCTATCGCCTGCAGCCCCTTCGTCTTCACCAGGTTCAGCAGCTTCAACGACGGCCCGTCGGGCCGCTTCTCGCCGCGCTCCCACTTGCTGATGGCATCCTTGCGAACGTTGAGATAGCTCGCGAACACCGGCTGGGATACCTGCTCCCGCTCCCGCGACGCCTCGATTTCCTCCGGCGTCATGGGCGTCACCGGCGTCAGGCACAGGGAGTCGAATTCGCGCATGGTCGCCTTGTCGATGGCGCCGGCGCGGTGGAAGCCGGCGGCGGTCTTGTGGACCGCGCCGAGGATGCCGCTCTCGGTCTTGCTTGCCGTCTTCGCCATCGTTCAGAGCCTCTGCAATCTCCCCGGGCGACCGCCTTGATACACCTCTCCCGTCGGGCGCGGTGTTCCCGGGGTCACGTGTCGAGGCAACATTTCTTCGCCTTCTTGCCGCTGCCGCACGGGCACGGATCGTTGCGGCCAACGTGGCGCAGGGGGTTGATGACGGGGTCCCGGAATTCGAACGCGTTTCCAATTGGCCACGCATCGTCCCGCGGTGAGGCGCTTTCATAGACGCCGAACCCTTCGAGCGCCGCCAGCACATCTTCAATGTAGCCCAGGTTGTTGCGCTCTAAGCCCGCGGTATTGTCGGGCTCCTGCTCGGCGCGACGCAGGTCGGCTTCGAAGTCCTTGCGGTCGAGAACGCGATCCGGAAGGCGCCCCTCGTCCCAGGCCCGAAAGACCCGTGGCGCCAGCGGCCGCAGACCCAAGAGGGAGATCGCCTCAAGCCAGCCTATCCAGCCATAATCGCCGTCAGGCGCCAGCCGCTCGTCGTCGAACCGGACCAGGAAGGCGATCATCAGCGCGCGACTGATCCGGCCGTCCCAGGTCAGGAAGGCCGCGGCGCCGAGGACCGCGTCACGGACATATTCATCGATCGTTGGATCGGCGATCAGCCCAAACAGCGCCTCGGCGTCGCCGTCAAATACGCCGGCGACGATTTGCGACAGGTTCTCGGTTATGGCGTCGCCAAGCAAATCCTCAAGCTGTTCTGGCGGTCTGCGCAAGAAGCGAAGCAATGGCGCGCAAGCCGCGGAATCGCGACCGCCGCCGAGAACATGCAGCCCTCGGAAAAGACAAGTGCATTCGTCCTCGCTGAGCCACCGCCCATCGGCCGCCTTTTCGACCAGGGCGCGGAGCGGCGGCCACGCCTCGTCCGGTCGCGCCAGACAGTTGATGATGGCCATCGCGGAAGGGAGATTGGGCGCCGACAGCGCCGCGAGGTGATCCTCGATCGGACCGGCCAGCACGCCTTCGTCGGCCAGCATCTGGAGGGCCTCGGAGGGCTGCTCGGACATGGCGTGTTCCACCGCTTTCGACACCCAACAACAGGGTGACGGAAGGTTAAATCCGGGCAGGCGAGGGGATCAAGACGCGTGTCGAGCGCGAGGACAAAACCCCTTCCCCTCGATGGGGGAAGGGCAGGGTTGGGGGTGAGCGCTCGGACGGCGACGCGGATGGCTCAGATGGGCGCCGGCGCCCTTTCGCGCTCTTCCCCCGAACACCGCGCGCGCATCCCCACCCCACCCTCCCCTATCGAAGGGGAGGGCTTCAGGTTCGCGCCTCCACATAAATCTCTCCGCCGCCGTCCCTGAACTTCTCCGCCATCTCGGCCATGCCGGCCTCGGCCACGTCATTCTGCGCCGCGGCTGAGTCCCGGATCTCGTGGCTGATCTTCATCGAGCAGAACTTCGGGCCGCACATGGAGCAGAAGTGGGCCACCTTGTGGGCGTCCTTGGGCAGGGTCTCGTCGTGATATTCGCGGGCCGTCTCGGGATCGAGGCCGAGGTTGAACTGGTCTTCCCAGCGGAACTCGAACCGGGCGCGGCTGAGGGCGTCGTCCCATAGCCGGGCGCCGGGGTGGCCCTTGGCCAGGTCGGCGGCGTGGGCGGCGATCTTGTAGGCGATCACCCCCTGTTTGACGTCCTCGCGGTCGGGCAGGCCCAGATGTTCTTTCGGCGTGACGTAGCAGAGCATGGCGGTGCCGAACCAGCCGATCATGGCCGCGCCAATGGCCGACGTGATGTGGTCGTAGCCGGGCGCCACGTCGGTGGTCAGCGGGCCCAGGGTATAGAAGGGCGCCTCGTGGCAGGCCTTCAGCTGCTTATCCATGTTGGCCTTGATCTTGTGCATCGGCACGTGGCCGGGGCCTTCGATCATCACCTGCACGCCGTGCTTCCAGGCCACCTTGGTCAGTTCGCCAAGCGTCTCCAGCTCGGCGAACTGGGCCGCGTCGTTGGCGTCGGCGATGCAGCCGGGGCGCAGGCCGTCGCCCAGGCTGAAGCTGACGTCATAGGCCCGCATGATCTCGCAGATGTCCTCGAAATGCTCGTAGAGGAAGTTCTCGCGGTGGTGGGCCAGGCACCACTTGGCCATGATCGAGCCGCCGCGTGACACGATCCCGGTCACCCGCTTAGCGGTGAGCGGGATGTAGGGCAGCCGCACGCCGGCGTGGATGGTGAAATAGTCCACCCCCTGCTCGGCCTGCTCGACAAGCGTGTCGCGGAACACCTCCCAGGTCAGGTCCTCGGCGATCCCGTTGACCTTCTCCAGCGCCTGGTAGATCGGCACCGTGCCCAGGGGCGTCGGGCAGTTGCGGATGATCCACTCGCGGATGTTGTGGATGTTGCGGCCGGTCGACAGGTCCATGATGGTGTCGGCGCCCCAGCGGATCGCCCAGACCATCTTGTCGACCTCGTCCTCCACCTGGCTCAGCACCGCCGAGTTGCCGATATTGGCGTTGACCTTGACCAGGAAGTTGCGGCCGATGGCCATCGGCTCCAGTTCGCCGTGGTTGATGTTGGCCGGGATGATGGCCCGGCCGCGGGCGACCTCGGAGCGAACGAACTCGGGGGTGATGAAGTCGGGGATCTCGGCCCCGAAATCCTCGCCGTCGCGGATCACGGCGGCGTCAGCCTCGCGGCGCTGGTTCTCGCGGATGGCGACATATTCCATCTCGGCGGTGATGATCCCGGCGCGGGCGAACTCCAGCTGGGTGCAGGGGGCGCCGGCCTGACCCTTGAACGGCTTGCGGGCGGACATGAAGGCGGGCGCCAGATGCCGGCCGGTGGCGCCGCCATTGTCCTCGGACTTCACCGGACGGGGTTCGACCTGATCGACGCCGCCGCGGGCCAGCACCCAGGCGTCGCGGTGGCGCTCCAGGCCCTTGTGGATGTCGATGGTGGCGGTGGGGTCAGTATAGGGGCCGGAGGGATCGTACAGGGTCACCGGCGGCTCGCCGCTGGAGGGATGCACGGCCACCTCGCGGAACGGCACCCGCAGGCAGGGGTGCAGCACCCCCTCCTGATAGACCTTGCGCGAGCCGGGGCGCTCGCCGGTGGGAATGGCGCCTTCGATGGGGGTCTGGATATTCATGCACGCGGCTCCGCAAAATGGGCTGGGCCGATGCGGGCGTTGGGGACGAAGGGCGCCGGGATCGGGCGCGGTTCTCTCCCTTCGCCGGCATGACCCGGATCAGGTTCAGCGGGTCACCGCACCCCGCCGGCGGTTGGCCGGCGATAGCGGTCTCTCAGCCCCTCAGGCGGGGCTCCCCGGAGATGGAAGCGGACACTACGCCGGAGGGTGGGAGGGTCAACAACGATCGTGCGCTGATTGCCTAGAGGACCGTTACCGACACCGTGATCGAGCCCCGATCACGATAGCCGCTGCCGACGTCGCAACGAATCTTGAGTTCCACCGGACGGCCAGCCACTGGTTGACCGGACGTCGTTACCGGTTTGATCCGCACCCGTTGAACGATGAAGAGCGCGGCAAAATCGAACCCAAAATCAGGCCTAGATTCCTGCTCAACCCAGCAGTTGACGAGCACGCCGGCGGAGGTGGCGACGCATCGGATAGTCGCGTCCCCGCTCACCCCCATCCTGATCGCCCGATCTGGAACATAACCACTCATCCAGGCGGCGTTCGACATACCCGCCCAGACTGGGTCATGGATCGCCGGCCCCAAAGAATTGTCGAAGGCGTCAAGAGGCGCCGAGATCACATAGGCCTTGCGATCAGGCGCGGCGACTGCATTCAGCCGGACCATGACGGCCACATTGCTCCCAGGAACGCCCCCTGGCACCGGAAAAGGATGGGCGTCCAGATACTGCTGTTCCGCCGCGGCCCTGAGCGCGTCATCGTTGTTATGGGCCGGGAACTTAGGGCGACAGTTCGTGCCTGTCTGAGTGTTTGAAACGGTGCAAAGGGCAACAATTGAATCAGCGTCCGGCATGCTGTCCTGCGGACGCGGTGGACCATTCCAGGACCATGCGGCAGTCGCGGAGATCAGCGCCGCAGCGCATGTTAGCGTCGTCGCGATTGTCGGCTTCATGGGCGCCCCTGGATCCCAGTTTCTCGACGTCTGAACTCTATGGCCTGTTCAAGGCGGCATGCAACCGCATGGTTTGCGCAATCCGTTCGTCTCGGAACGCGAAGGCTCGCCCTTCCATCGCGCCACGGTCCGGTGCTAAGCCGACGCCAAGGCGACAAAGCTTCAGGAGCGGACATGAAATTCTCTTCCAAGGCGCTCGGCTTGGCTGCGGCCACATTCGCGACGGCGGCGCTGGCTCAGACGCCGGCTCCCGTCGCCCCGCCGGCCCCGACGGTTTCGCCCGCGCCCACCGCGGCGCCCGCGCCGCAGCCGGCGGAGTTCGCGGTCTGCAGCGCCTGCCATGAGGTCACCCCTGGCCAGGCGTCGGTCGGGCCGAACCTGGCCGGCGTCGTCGGCCGCAAGGCGGGCAGCAGCGACTATGACTATTCGCCGGCGATGAAGGCTTCCGGCATTACCTGGACGCCGGACCAGCTGCAGGCCTTCATCGTCAACCCGTCCAAGGTCGTCCCCGGCACCCGGATGGATTTCGACGGCGCCACGGACGCCGACGCCAAGGTGATCGTCGCCTACCTGGCCACCCTGAAAAGCTGAGGTTTTCGAGGCGGGGTATGGCGCAAGCTTGTCCCTGCGACAGGGTCGGGTTAGGTCCTAGCCAGAATTAGGGGAGCTTTCCATGAACAGGTCTCGAACGGCGTTGTGGATCGTGGGTGTGAGCGCGGCGCTGGCCGTCGCCGGCGTGGCGGCCTCGCAAGGCGCCAGCCCGGTCGATCAGCGGCAGGCGACCATGAAACACGTGGGCCAGCAGATGAAGGAGGGCGCGGCCTTCACCTCTGCCGCAACCCCGTTCGATCCGGCCAAGGTCAAGGCCTTGATGGACGGCGTGGCGGCGGACGCGAACAAGCTGAAGGGCCTTTACCCGGCCGGCAGCGGCGCGGACCCCAAGACGGCGGCGGACCCGAAGATCTGGCAGGACAAGGCCGACTTCGACAAACGCCTGACCGAGATGGCGCGCCTGGCGGGCGCAGCCGGCAAGGCGACCTCCACGGACGCCTACAAGCCGGCCTTCTCGGCCGTCGGCGCCACCTGCAAGGCCTGCCACGATATCTATCGCAAGAAGAAGACGGCCTAGCCGGCGGCGGTCAATTGTCGGGGTTATGACGCATGCTTAAGCGCGGTCTGGTGGTCGTCGGCGTTCTGGTCCTCGTGGCCGCCGTCGCGACGTGGCTGCTGATCGCGCCGCGCAAGCTGCCCGCCTCGGACATTGCGGCCGGCTATCATCCGAACCTGGCCAACGGCCAGCTGATGTTCACCGTCGGCAACTGTTCCGCCTGCCACGCCACGCCGGGCCAGGCCGACCGCACCCAGCTGGGCGGCGGGCTGAAGCTGGCCTCGCCATTCGGGACCTTCGTCACCCCGAACATCTCATCGGACCCGCATTACGGCCTGGGCGACTGGAGCGAGCCCCAGTTCGTGAACGCCATGAAGCGCGGCGTCGGCCGCCACGGCGAGCACCTCTATCCCGCCTTTCCTTATTCCGCCTACAGCCTGATGAAGACGTCGGACGTGCGCGACCTCTACGCCTTCCTGAGGACCCTGCCGGCCGTGGCCAAACCCACCGCGCCACATGCGCTGAACTTCCCCTTCAACCTGCGTCCGGCCGTGGGGTTCTGGAAGCTGCTCTACTTCCATCCGCGCGACTTCGCCCCCGATCCCAGCAAGTCCGCCGTCTGGAACCGGGGCGCCTATCTTGCCGAGGGGCCGGCGCACTGCGCCGAGTGCCACACGTCCCGCGACGCCCTGGGCGGACCAAAGCCGGACCAGCTCTACGCCGGCGCGCCGAACCTCGAGGCCGGCGGACGCTTCGCCAGCAACATCACCCCGTCCAAGGACGGGATCGGCGACTGGAGCCAGGACGACATCTCGGCCTTCCTGAAGACCGGCACGGACAAATGCTTCAACGAGCCCACCGGCATGGCCGCCGTCATCGCCAGCACCAGCCAGCTCAGCGACGCCGACCTGGCCGCGATCGCGACCTACATCCACGCCCTGCCGCCGATCGCGGGGAACGGGAAGAATAAGACCTGCTGAGGGGGGAGTGCGTGCTTCGACGCGCGCCCGTTGGGCGCGGCTCAGCATGACGTAGGATTATAAGCCTCACAAAAGCACGTCATCCTGAGCCGGCCCGAAGGGCGGTGTCGAAGGACGCACAAGCCCCCTAAACGCTCACCTGCGTGCCCATTTCCAGCACCCGGCCGGGGGGGATCTGGAAGAAGTCGGTGGGGTTGGCGGCGTTCTTGGCGAGCAGGATGAACAGGCGGTCCTGCAGCTTGCCCAGGCCCTTGCGCGAGGAGGCCGAGACCACCGTCTTGCGGCCGAGGAAGAAGGACGTCGACATGGCGTCATACTGGAAGCCGTGCTTGCGGCAAGCGGCCAGCGCGGCCGGAATGTTCGGGCTCTCCATGAAGCCGTAGCGCGCCCGGATGGCCGTGAAGTCGGCGTCGATGGGTTTGCAGGTGACGCGCTCAGCCTCGGGCACGCGCGGCGTCTCGGCGGTCTCCACCGTCATGATGACATTGTGCTGGTGCAGCACCTTGTTGTGCTTGAGGTTGTGCAGCAGCGCGCCGGGAGCGTGGTCCGGATCGCCGGTGAGGTAGACCGCCGTGCCTGGCACGCGATGGGGCGGGCGATCCTTGAGCATGCCGATGAATTCATCGAGCGGCGGGGTGTCGCGGGCCACCTTGCGGGTGACGATGTCGCCGCCGCGCACCCAGGTGGCCATGATCAGGAACAGCGACCCGCCCAGCACCAGCGGCAGCGAGGCGCCGGACAGAATCTTCAGCGAATTGGCGCCCAGGAAGATCAGATCCAGGGTCAGCATCGGGCCGATCACCAGGCCGGTGAGCCACAAGGGCCATTTCCATCCCCGGCGCACGACGATGAAGGCCAGCGAGGTGGTCACCGCCATGGTCCCGGTCACCGCCAGCCCGTAGGCCTGGCCCAGGGAGTCGGAGGTCTTGAACACGGCGACCAGGAAGACGACGCCGATCAGCAGCATGAAGTTGATCTGCGGCAGATAGATCTGGCCGGCGGCGGTCTCCGAGGTCCGGCGCACCACCATTCTGGGCAGCAGGCCCAGCTGCATGGCCTGCTGGGTCATGGAGAAGGCGCCGGTGATCACCGCCTGGCTGGCGATGACGGTGGCGGCCGTGGCCATGATCACCATCGGCGCGCGGAACAGCTCCGGCGTCATCTGGAAGAACCAGTCGTGGTCGCCCACCGGCGCGCCGTGCGCCGCCTGGATCATGTCGAGGGCGAAGGCGCCCTGGCCCAGATAGTTGATCGCCAGGCAGGGCAGGGCCAGGAACAGCCAGGCCGACTGGATCGGCCAGCGGCCGAAGTGGCCCATGTCGGCATAGAGCGCCTCGGCTCCGGTCACGGTCAGGAACACCGACCCCAGCACCAGAAGGCCGATGAAGCCGTGGTGGGTGAGGAACATCACCGCGAAGCTGGGGCTGATGGCCAGCAGCACGGCGGGGTGAACAACGACGTGCAGGGCGCCGAAGACGGCGATGGCGGCGAACCAGATCAGCATGATCGGGCCGAAGAAGACCGCGACCTTGGCTGTGCCGCGGGACTGCACCAGGAACAGGGTGACGAGGATGACCAGGCTGAAGATCAGCACCCCGCTGGCGCCGGGGTTCAGGGCGTCGACATTGGCCAGCGCCGGGACGGTCTTCAGGCCTTCGACCGCCGACAGCACCGAGATCGCCGGGGTGATCACCGAGTCGCCGTAGAACAGCGCGGCCCCGGTGACGCCCAGCGCGAACAGCACCATGGTGCGGCGGCCCACCGCCCGCTGCGCCAGGGCCATCAGCGAGAGGACCCCGCCCTCGCCCTTGTTGTCGGCGCGCATCATGAAGATGACGTATTTGACCGTGACCACCAGGATCAGCGCCCACAGGGCGAGCGACACCACGCCCATCACCGCGTCGGGCCTCACCTCGGCGCCGGCGGCCTGCAGCGCCTGGCGGAAGGCGTAGAGCGGGCTGGTGCCGATGTCGCCGAAGACGACCCCCACCGATCCGAGCGCCGACAGCCAGAACCCCGCGGCGTGATGCGGCGCGGGGACGGTCTTAGCTGATGGGGCGCTGGGATCGGCGGAATGGGCGGCGGCGGTTGGCTCGCCAGTCATTCAGGTCTGCTCCGACGGACTCGGGCGAAAGGCCAGAGCGGTCACCGGGCGGCGCGATACGCCACTAGGGGGGGATGTGCAAGAGGGGCGGGGGTCTCAGGTGATGGGGAAGGCGGCGGGATCGTCTGTCCAGGGGCTAAAGGCTGAGACGGAAAGCGCACGGACGTCCTTGATGTTCCGGGTGGCGAGATGAAGCCGGAGACGTTGCGCGGTGGCGGCCAGAAGCGCATCGACCACAGGCGCCTTGCCGCCATGGTCCAACCTGTAGCGCCCGCTGAGCGCACCCCATAGCCTCACCATCTCGTCGTCCATCGGCAGGACGCGTCCGGCGAAATCGGCCTCGGTTAGCGCGCGGAATCGCTGGTAGTGGGCGCGTCTGGGATCGGTTGTTTTCAAGGCCGCGATACCCTGATCGAGTTCGCCCAGAGTCAGGATGCTGATGAAGGTGCGATCGGACGGGAGTCCACCCAGCCAAGCTCTGACCTTGGGGTCAGGTGTCTTACGACCGAGTTCGGAAATGACATTGGTGTCGAGAAGCCAGCCCCTCAAAGTTCGAACTCACGGCCAGTATCGGGGTTTCGTTCAAACTCGATATCCATGTCATCGGGCATACCCTCGCGGACGGCCGCATGCAGCCTATCGGCCCAGTTTTCCGCTCCAGGCTTCCGCGTGAGGCGATCGTAATCTTCCGGAGACAGGACCACCGCCGCATCCCGGCCGCGCACGGTGATGCGCTGAGGCCCGGCTTCGCGCGCTTGGCGCAGAACCTCGCTGAGGCGCGCCTTGGCTGTCTCCATCTTCCAGACGAACATATCGGCCCCCAACTGGTCAGCTGACCATATCACATCCATCTCCTTGAAGGAATGCTCAATGGAAATCCCGCGACGGCGGCAGGACGCGGACATCCCGGGGATGGCGGTGGCGATACTCGGTTTCGCCGCGTTCGGGGGCGGCGCTTGAGGGGCCGTCGGCGTAAGAGCGCTGTGGTTTGAGATCGTCCTCAGACAACAGGGTCAGATCGCTGGTGCGGTCCTCGACGGTCTCGGCGACAAGGTGGGTGACGCGGCCTTCGGAATCGTCCGCACGCTGCACCTTGCCGCGCACCAGCAACAGCCGCGCGCCCATGACCACCGAGCGGTATGTCTCGAACACCTTGGGCCAGACCACCACATTGGTGACGCCGGTCTCGTCCTCCAGGGTCAGGAACACCACCCCCTTGGCCGAGCCGGGGCGCTGGCGCACCAGCACCACGCCGGCCACCGCCGTACGCCGGTCGTCGGGAACCTTGTCGACGGACCGGGCGGTGATGACGCCGGCCTTGGCCAACCGCTCCCGCAGGAAGCTGACCGGGTGGGCCTTCAGCGACAGGCGGATGGTCCCGTAGTCGTGCACCACCTCCTCCGACAGTTCCGTGGTCGGCAGGGCCAGCGGCGGCGCGCCGTCGGCCTCCTCCAGGTCCGCCGCCTCGAACAGGGGCGCCGGCGCCGTGCGCGGCAGGCCCTTGGCGGCCCACAGGCCTGGACGGCGATCCAGGCCCAACGACGCCAGGGCGTCGGCGGAGGCCAGGGCGTCGAGGGCCGCCGCCGGCAGACCGACGCGGGCGCGCAGATCTTCGATCGAGCCGAAGGGACCCCCGGCGATGCGCGCCCACATGATCGTCTTGGCCCAGTCCAAGCGGAACCCGTCGATCTGGCGCAGGCCAAGACGCAAGGCCTGGCGTGGCCGGTCGCTGCGATACCTGGCGTCGCTGCCCGGGTCCTTGTTGACGCCCCACTTCGCCGGAAGCGGCCCGCCCTCGGACGCGCCGTTCGCCGGGATCGCCATGGGTTCGAGCGTCGAATCCCACTCGCTCGCGTTCACGTCCGGATGCCGCACCACCACCCCGTGCTCGCGGGCGTCGCGAACGATCTGGGCGGGGGAATAGAAGCCCATCGGCTGGCTGTTCAGCAGGGCGGCGGCGAACACCTCCGGATACCAGCGCTTGATCCAGGCGGAGACATAGACCAGCTGGGCGAAGGCTGCGGCGTGGCTTTCCGGGAAGCCGTAGTCACCGAACCCCTTGATCTGGTTGAAGCAATTCTGGGCGAACTGAGGTGGGTAACCGCGTTCGATCATGCGGCTGACCATCTTCTCCTCGAACTTCCAGATCTCGCCATTGTGACGAAAGGTGGCCATGGCCCGCCGCAGACCATTGGCCTCGTCACCGGTGAAGTTGGCCGCCACCATGGCGATGCGCATGGCCTGCTCCTGGAACAGGGGTACGCCCATGGTCTTTCGCAGAACCTCCTTGAGTTCGTCGGGATGACCCTTTTCCGGTGATGGGGCGGGAAAATCGAGATCGAACGGCCGCCCCGCCGCTTCCGCCTCGCGCTTCTCGGATCGTTTGTTCAGATAGGGATGGACCATGTCGCCCTGGATCGGGCCGGGGCGGACGATGGCGACCTCGACCACCAGGTCGTAGAACTCGCGCGGACGGAGCCTCGGCAGCATGCTCATCTGCGCCCGGCTCTCCACCTGGAAGACGCCCAGGGAGTCGGCCTCGCACAGCATGTCGTAGACCTTGGGGTCCTCCTTCTCCACGGTGAACAGGTCGAAGCGCCTGCCATAGGTGTGGTCGATCATGTCGAAGGCCTTGCGGATCGCGGTCAGCATGCCGAGCGCCAGCACATCGACCTTCATGATCCCCAACTCGTCGATGTCGTCCTTGTCCCATTCGATGAAGGTGCGCGCCTCCATCGCCGCATTGCCCACCGGCACGGTCTCCACCAGCGGCCTCTGGGTCAGGATGAAGCCGCCCACATGCTGCGACAGGTGGCGGGGGAAGTTGATCAGCTGGGCGGTGATATCCAGCGCCAGCTTCAGGCGCGGGTCCTCGCGTTTGAGCCCCGTGGCGTCCACGTGCTCGTCCTCGACCGCCGAGCCGTAGGAGCCCCAGACGGTATTGGCCAGGGCGCCGGTGACATCCTCGGTCAGGCCCAGGGCCTTGCCCACGTCGCGGATCGCCGAGCGCGGGCGATAGTGGATCACCGTGGCGCAGATGGCGGCGCGATGGCGGCCGTAGCGCCGGTAGACATACTGGATCACCTCCTCGCGCCGCTCGTGCTCGAAATCGACATCGATATCCGGCGGCTCGCTGCGCTCCTCGGAGATGAAGCGCTCGAACAGCACGTCCTGCTTGGTCGGATCCACCGAGGTGATCCCCAGGCAATAGCAGACGACGGAGTTCGCGGCCGACCCGCGTCCCTGGCAGAGGATTTGCTCGCCGCGCGCCCACTGGACGATGTCGTGCACGGTGAGGAAGTAGGCGGCGTACTTCACCTTGCGGATCAGCCGCAGCTCCTTGCGGATGGTCTGGAGGATCTTGATCGGGACCCCGCCGGGAAATCGGACGCGGGCGCCCTGGAAGGTCAGATTCCGCAGATGCCCTTGCGGGGTCTTGGCCGGCGGCACGGGCTCATCGGGATATTCGTACTTGAGATCGTCCAGCGAAAACGTGCAGGCGGCGGCGATCTCCACGGTGCGGGCGAGGACGTCTTCATGGCCCTTGAACAGCCGCGCCATCTCGACGGGGGGTTTGAGGAAGGCCTCGGCGTGGGCTTTCAGACGAAAGCCCGCCTCGTCGATGGTGGTCCCCTCGCGGATGCAGGTCAGCACGTCCTGCAGCCGCCGGCGCTCATAGTGATGAAAGACCACCGCGTTGGTCGCGACCATCGGGGCGCCGGATCGCTCGGCGATCTTGGCCAGCCGCGCCAGCCGGGCGCGGTCGTCGCCCCGGTGCAGCGGGGCGGCGGCCAGGTAGAGTTCGTCCGGCCAGGCCTTGCACCAGGCCGCCAGCCGGGCCTCGAACGCCGCATCGATGATCTCCGGCGCCGGGGCCAGGGCGATCATTCCCTCGCCGAGTTCCGCCGCCTGCTCGAAGGTCAGGCGCGTTTCGGCCTTGGCGATTCTTCCTTCTCCCCTTGCGGGAGAAGGTGGCCCCGAAGGGGTCGGATGAGGGGCCGCGCCGGCGTTTGGGTTCTCGTTTGCGTTGGCGGCGGCGAGATAGGGGATGCGTCCTCGCCCTTCGACAGGCTCAGGGTGAGGACGACTGAAGCCCCGCGCTCTGTCCTCATGCTGAGCTTGTCGAAGCATAGCCGGCCCTGACGGCTCAACCTTCTCCTTCTCACCCTCACCCGCCTCGATCCCGCTCTTGCCGATCGACAGCAGCCGGCACAGGCGGCCGTAGGCGGCGCGGTCGCGCGGATAGACGATCAGCTCCGCCCCATCGAGAAAGGTCAGCCGGCAGCCGACCAGAATCTTGAAGCCGGCCAGCTTCGCCGCGCTGTGAGCCCGCACCACGCCGGCCAGGGTGTTGCGGTCGGCGATCCCGATGGCCGCCAGGCCCAACGCCTTGGCCTGCTCCACCAGCTCGGCGGGATGCGAGCCGCCTTCGAGGAAGCTGAAGTTGGTGCGGACATCCAGTTCCGCATAGCCGAGCGTGATCATGCGAATACGCCGTGCATCCACCAGCTGGGCGCGCGGTCGGCGTCCTCGCGGGCGTAGAGGCCCTCGCGGAACAGCCAGTAGCGGCGCCCCTGGTCGTCCTCGAGGCGGTAATAGTCGCGCGTGCGGGCCGGCTTCGACGCATGGGGATCGGCTCGCCACCATTCGGCGTTCAGCCGCTCCGGCCCTTCGGCCCTGACCACCTGATGTTGCACTCGCCGCCAGGTGAACTGCCTGGGCGCGCCGTCGGGTAATTCAGTGACGGGAATGTTCACTTCCTCGGGCCGCTCAAGCAGGAGAATCGGGCGATCGCGGCCGAGGTCGAAGCCGGCCTCCGGCGCCTCGGGACCCGCCGGCGCCCAGGTCTCGCCGCGCTCGGGAACCCAGCTTTCGCGCGCCTGCGGCCGCAACACCGCCCCCTCGCCCAGCTTGGCCTGCAGCCGGTCGATCAGGGTGGCCAAATCCGCGGAACCCTCGCCCCACGCAGTGGGGAGAGGGCAGGGAGAGGGGTCTGTCCGCGTGACGTGATCTTTCCGGAGAGGCAAAATGCGTCGGCTCGCCCCCTCTCCCTGCCCTCTCCCCGCGAAGGGCGGGGAGAGGGTATTTTGTCTTACCTCCACCCCCTCCGCCTTCCCCACGCTGAGCATCATCGCGTCGATGCCGAAGCCAAGGTCGAGGTGTTCCAGGCCCTTCTGGCGCAGCAGCCGCACCAGGTGCTCCGCCGACGCGGACGGCGCGCTCAGGCCCGCTTCGATCGCGGTGGTCCGGCCGTCGACGCGGTAGCCGATCAGGGAGAGGCGCCGGGCGCCCTGCCCGGCCTGAACCAGCTGGGCCGACAGGGCGCGGGCCAGGCGCGGCAGGTGGAAGTCCACCCCCGCCATATCCATCAGCGGCTCGGCGAAGGGACTCCAGACCCGGTAGGCCGGCGGCGGACGCTCGGGGGTCAGCGCCTCGCCGAGCACGCCCAGGGCTTGGTCCAGCCGCTCGACCACCCGCAGGCCCTCCGGCCCGCGGAACCTGCGCGCCAGGCTGGCGCGCGGCAGGCCGTAGAGATCGCCGATCCGCTTCAGGCCGAACCGTTTCAGCAGCACCAGCGCCTCGGGCTCGAGCCTGAGCCCCTCCACCGGCAGGCCGGCGATGGCCTCGCGGGTCTTCCCCTCGGGTGCGATGACATCCTCGGAGGCGGTGAAGCGGGCAAGCGCCCAGGCGGCGGCGGGGGTGTCGGCGATGGCCAGGCGCGCGGGCACGCCGGCGGCGGCCAGACGGGCGCGGACTTCGGCCAGCAGGGCCGCTTCACCGCCGAACAGGTGCGCGCCGCCGGTCATATCGAGCAACAGGCCTTCATGGCCGGCCACGCGAGCGTCCACGGCCACGGACGGCGAGAACCGCTCGGCCCACAGGGCCAGCCGCTTCAGCATGACGAGGTCGCGCTCCGGCTCGGCCGGGGCGCTGACCAGGGCCGGCAGGATGGCGCAGGCGTCGGCGTGCGACTGGCCGCGATACAGCCCCGCCGCCCGCGCCGCGGCGTTCAGCGCGTGCAGAGTCACCCCCCGCGCGCCGCGATCGGTGAGGACGAACGGCGCCCCCTCAGACGGCGGCTGTCTTACGCCGGTCCGGCCGGGTCTCAGCCAGACCGTGATCGGCCAGTCCGGGGACCACACGGAAACCACCCGTCTCATCGTCCTGCTCCAATTCCCAAATCCCCGGCGGTCCGCTGCGCCGCCGCACCAGCTCGGCGACCAGACGCGCCGGCCCCGGCGCGGCCTCGTCGAATTGCGCCGGCGCGGACGGTCCGGCGGCGATCCGCCAGCGCATCCGGGCCGCGCTCAGGTCCAGCGCCGGACCGGCCCGCAGCACTACGCCACGCGCGCCGCCGGCCCGCGCGGCGAAATCCAGCCGGCGGGTCATGACGAAGGCCGGCTGCTCGGCGGTCACCAAGCCCCCGGCCACCGCGCCGGACTTCAGCGCCTCCTCCAGCGCCCACAGGGCCTCGATCTCCTTGGCGGCGCGGATCCAGATCAGCCGCTCGGGCGCCGCGCCCATCCCCGCCAGCCCGCGCGCGAACGGCCGCCCGCGCTCGCGCAGCCACACCGGCGTCGTGGCCATCACCCAGGGCCTGGGATCGTCCCCAGACTCGTTTTGGGCCAGCCGCGACAGGGCGAACGCCAGCGCGGCCGCCGCATCCGCCGGCCGCGCCGCGCCAACCTCCTCCAGGGGCTCGCAAACCTCGGGATAGAGATCGGGCGCCAGGCAGGGCGCGTTGAGGGTGGGCGAAAGATCCATGGGGACAGAACTCTATTGTTCTTATTTTGTTCTACTTCCCGGCAAAAGAGTCAAGCGCTGGTTTTATGCGATACGGCTGGGCGAACGTGATTCACGCACCGGTAAGCACCTCTTTCAAGCTCTCCCTAACGCCCTTGGCCTTATGCTCGCGCGGCGTAGGAGTTCAGTGATGGCCATCGCCACGCGCAAGGCGTTTTTCGAAGCCGCTCAGCCCCGCATCCCGGCGCCGCCCGCGCCGCGCCTGGCCCAATCCGATGACCAGGCCCGCGCCTCCCAGGTTCATATCCAGCAGGAGACGCTGGAAGCGGTCTTCACCGGACGACACCAATACCCCCGACTGCGCGCCGTCACCCTCAGCCTGCTCATCCTCGCTTCGGCGGGCCTGTGGGCCGCGATCATCGCGGGGGCGGTCTACGTGGGGCGGATGGTCACCCCATAAAATCCCCCGATCCTAATGCTACGCTTGATACGGCTCTCCGGCGGTGGAACATGCGCCGATGCAGCTTTCCCGCCTGAAAATCGGCGTCGATGTTCCCTGGGTGACCAGTTGGACCGAAGAGACCGTGCTGGGCGCGGCGCCCTGCATGACCGTCCCCGGCATGCTGGCCGCGGCCCAGGCGCATAATCCCGGCTTCGGCCGGCCGGTCTATTCGCAGAACCACTACATCCGCCAGCGGATGTCGGTGCGGCGCATGCTGTGTCCCATGTGTGGGGAGCCGACCGCCGAGGGGGATCGCTGGACACTGACCGCCCGCCGGTTGAGCGCCGGGGCGCTTCGGCGCAAGGGCATCCCGGCCCCGCCGCCGCGCGACCTGCCTGACAACCGGATCGTCATCGACGCCGGCTCGGTGGCGCCGCAGCACTACGCCTGCGCCACCCAATCCATGATCAAATGTCCGCATCTCAGCGCCGACCCGGGCCTCGATCTGCGACCCTTCTCCAGCCGATGGTTCGTCACGCCCTTGTTCGCATCGGTGCGGCCGACGCCCGCCGTGGTCATGAGCAACGCCGCGCGGCCGCCGCCGCTGGTCTGCTTCCTGCAGCTCTGCGGCGTGACCGATGAGGTCGAACAGGCGCCGGCCTAGAAGATCAACCGCCCGCCCACCAGGGCCAGGGCCGAGGCCAGGAAGGGGCGCAGCACCTGGTCGGGCACGCGCGAGGAGATCAGGCTGCCGACGATGATGCCGGGGATCGAGCCGGCCAGCAGCGACGCCAGCAGGTGGAAATCCACCGAGCCCATCATCCAGTGGCCGAAGCCTGCGATCAGCGTCAGCGGCACGGCGTGGGCGATGTCCGAGCCCACCAGCTTGCCCGCCGGCAGGGCGGGATAGAGGATCAGCAGCACGGTGACGCCAATCGCACCGGCGCCCACCGAGGACAGCGACACCAGAACCCCCAGCACCGCGCCGAGGATGATGGTCAACAGCCGGATGCGGCCGATCGACAGGCTCGCCACCCGCTCGGCGAAATGGCTCAGCAGGAACTTGCGGAACAGGATGGCGATGGCGGTGGCGATCAGCGCCAGGCCGAGCACAAAGGTGATGGTGTGGTTGGCCGCGTCGGATTTGCCATGAAGCTGCGACAGGACCAGCAGGGTCAGAATCGTCGCGGGCACGCTGCCCGCGGCCAGGCGGCCGACGATGCGCCAGTCCACCGTGCCGCTGGCGCCATGCACCGCCGTACCCACCGTCTTGGTCGCCGCCGCATAGAGCAGGTCGGTGCCCACGGCCGTGCTCGGGTGGATGCCGAACATCAGCACCAGCAGCGGCGTCATCAGCGATCCGCCGCCGACGCCGGTGAGCCCCACCAGCACGCCCACAAGGAGGCCGGAGATGGCGTAGAGCGGATTGATCAGGCTCAAGGCGTGCATGGCGATCTTGGAATCCCCCTCGGACGATCGGGCGCCGCTGACAAGCTTGGCCATTACCCTATCGACGAACTAGATTTAATGGACGCATCGCCGTCCGGTTCCCAGCCGAGAAATATTGGCGGGGGGTTTAGCTTTTCGCCGGGTCGCCGCCAGGCGTATGCTGCGGCGAACCCCTCGGCGGCGCGAAAGGCGTGATCATGGATACCCTGCAGTTCGTCTATTTCGCCGACCCCATGTGCTCCTGGTGCTGGGGCTTTGCGCCGGTGATCGAGCAGATCGCCGCCCGTTATGGCGAGGCGATCCCGGTGCGGCTGGTGCTGGGCGGCCTCAGACCCGGAACCGCCGAGCCCATGCCCGCCAAGGCCCGCGAAACCCTGTGCGGCCACTGGCGCCAGGTGGAGGAGGCCTCAGGGCAACCCTTCGACTACGGTTTGGTGGATCGGGAAGGCTTCATCTACGACACCGACCCAGCCGCGCGAGCGACGGTGATGGTGCGCCGCGCCCACCCGGACAAGGCGCTGGCGTTTCTCGCCCGCGCCCAGCGCGCCTTCTACGCCGAGAACCGCGATGTGACCTCGCCCGAGGTGCTGGCGGACATCGCCGCCGAGTTCGGCCTCGAGCGCGAAGGCTTCGCCGAGGCGCTGGCGTCGGAGTCGGTCAAGCAGGAAACCTGGAGCGACTACGCGACTTCCCAGCGCGCCGGGGTGACTGGATTTCCGACCTTGGTGGCGGGGCCGGGTGAGGACGGAACCTACGGCGCGGTGACGCGGGGGTTCCAGCCGGCGGAGGTCATCCTGCCGATGATCAACCGGTGGCTGACGTCGGTGAGGGCGGCGTAGCAGCTGTATTTAAGCCGCTCATCCCGGCGAATGCCGGGACCCAGATGACAAAACGCCGACTTAACCGAAACAATCCTGAACACTGTTGCCGGCATCGCACCCTATGATCTGGGTCCCGGCATTCGCCGGGATGAGCGGATTTTAGCGCGCTTTACACCGCCTCCGCGCCCACCGGCGCCCTGCCCGCGATCACCCCGCCGCGCCGGGCTTTCACCGCCGCGCCTAACTGATCCAGCACCTCCACCGACATCTCCCAATCAATGCAGGCGTCGGTGATCGACTGGCCGTAGGTCAGGGTGCGGCCGGGCGCCAGGTCCTGGCGGCCGGCGACAAGATGGCTTTCGATCATCACGCCCATGATGCGGTCCTCGCCGGCAGATATCTGGGTACAGAGGTTCCCCACCACAGCGGGCTGGTTCTCGTGGTTCTTGCCGCTGTTGGCGTGGCTGGCGTCGACCATCAGGGTTTCGGACAGGCCCGCCTTGGCCAGCGCGTGGCAGGCGGCGGCGATGCTGGCGGCGTCATAGTTGGGCGCCCCGCCGCCGCGCAGGACGATGTGGGCGTCGCGGTTGCCCGTGGTGGCGGCGATGGCCGCGCGGCCGTCCTTGTTCACCGCCAGGAACCGGTGCGGCTGGGACGCCGCCAGCACCGCGTCGACGGCGATCTTCACATCGCCATTGGTGCCGTTCTTGAACCCCACCGGGCAGGACAGGCCGGAGGCCAGCTCGCGGTGGATCTGGCTTTCGGTGGTGCGCGCGCCGATGGCGCCCCAGGCCACCAGATCGGCGATGTACTGCGGGGTGGTCACGTCCAGGAACTCGCAGGCCGCGGGCAGGCCGAGGGCGGTGATGTCCAGCAGCACCCGCCGCGCCAGGCGCAGACCCTCGTTGATGCGGAAACTGCCGTCCAGGTCGGGATCGTTGATCAGCCCCTTCCACCCGACCGTGGTGCGGGGCTTCTCGAAATAGACCCGCATCAGGATTTCCAACTCGCCCGCATGCCGCGCGCGCTCGGCCGCCAGCCGGCGGGCGTAGTCCATCGCCGCCCTGGGATCGTGGATGGAGCAGGGGCCAATGATGACCACCAGCCGGTCATCCTCGCGCCTCAGGATCCGGTGCACCGCCTGGCGCGCCTCGTCCACGGTCTCGGCCATCATGAAGCTCGCGGGCGCCTCGCCGATGACCTGCGACGGCGGGCTGAGCATCTCGAACGCCTGGATGCGCAGGTCGTCGGTGGGCTGGGGGATGAGGGCGGCGGGGTCGGCGGACATGACGGGCTCCGGGGATTTTTAAGAACCGGCGGCCATGAAAAAGCCGCCAGGGGGTCTGGCGGCGGGTAGGAAGTTCGGCGGGGGTGGTGTTTAGGCCGAACGATCCTCATCCGGCGCCAGCAGCGTCGGAACAGCGAAATACCAAAAGTAAAATTGGCTGGCCGAGAGGATCATTGACGTCGGCTTTACACCGGCGGGCGGGGGATTGTCACGCGCGGGATCGTCTCGCGGGAATCGGCCCGCGCCTACCGTGGTCTGCTACATCACTAACGCAATTTCACTTGCGTTAGTGATTTGATGGGCCTAGCAGAGCCTCGAACCCAACGGGAGGCAAAGACCATGGACCGACGATCGATGATGGCGTTGGGACTGGCGGTGTTTGGAGCGGCTACGCCAGCGCGCGCCGCCGACAGCCCTCAACCACCCGCGAAACGCGCCCCGTCCGGCGATCTGGCGGGCGCGCTATTCGGCGGCGACGAGCAGTTCTGGTTCGAGACGGTGCGCATGTTCGGCGCGGCCGATTACGGCGGCGCCGAGTTCGGCGAGGTGATGGCCGCCTCCATCCAGATCACCCCCGGCGACTACGACAGCTGGCATGCCGCCTGGCATGGCCTGGCCGAACGCATCTCGGCCGAGGCCGCGGCGGCCCTGGCCAAGGGCCACAAGCTCAGCGCCCGCGACGGCTTCCTGCGCGCGTCAAACTACTATCGCAGCAGCGAATTCTTCCTGCACGGAACGCCCCGCGATCCGCGCATCGCGGTCGCCTACAAGCGCTCCGTCGCCTGCTTCCAGGGCGCCGCGGCCCTGTTCAAGCCACAGATCACACCTGTGGAGATTCCCTACGAGCACACCACCCTGCCCGGCTATTTCTACAGCCCCGATGGGTCAGGTCGCCCCCGGCCGACGGTGATCCTGAACACCGGCTTCGACGGCTCGGCCGAGGAGATGCACTTCCAGGGCGCCCAGGCCGGCGTCGAGCGCGGCTATAATGTGCTGAGCTTCGACGGCCCGGGCCAGTTCGGCCCTCTGCACCGGGAGGGCCTGGTGTTCCGGCCCGACTGGGAAAAGGTGGTCACGCCGGTGGTGGACTTCCTGGCCCGCCGGTCTGACGTCGACCAGAAGCGGATCGCCATGTGGGGTTGCAGCATGGGCGGTGAACTGGCGCCCCGCGCCGCCGCCTTCGAAAAACGCATCGCCGCCTGCATCGCCAACGACGGCCTCTATGACAATGCCGCCCCGATCCTGGCCAACGCCCCGGCCTTCTATCGCGAGACCCTGAAGGCCCGCTTTCGTGCGCCACAGGACACCGAGTTGGACGCCATGCTGGCCAAGGGCATGCAGACAAACCCCACCCAGCGCTGGGCGATGACCCACGGCATGTACGCCCTGGGCGTCAAGACCCCACGCGCCTATTGCGCCGCGCTGCTGGACTATAACCTCGGCGGCGGCGTCGCCGAGCAGATCTCCTGCCCCACCCTGGTCTGCGACGCGCAGAACGATCTGTTTTTCAAGGGCCAGGCGCAAATCCTCTATGACCATCTCAAATGCCCCAAGACGATGATCAAGTTCACCACGGCCGAAGGCGCCGGCTCCCACTGCCAGGTCGAGGCCTCGCGGCTGTCCAACGCGCGGATTTACGACTGGCTGGACGAGACGTTCGGGGTGAATGCGTAGGGCGGGTTGTGATTGAAGAGTCTCCTCCGAGTGAACCCTCTCCCCACTGCGTGGGGCGAGGGTTCCAATGTACGGCGCGGATGGCCCGCTAATGGCGCGCGCGACAGACGGGTCGCCGACCCCCGCGCCACGCCAACGCCTCGGCGGACGCAGCGCGCGGGTGAAGGAGGCGGTGATCAGCGCGACCCTGGCGCTGCTGACGGAGAAGGGTCTGCAAAACCTGACCGTCGCCGACATCGCCGCGCGGGCCGGGGTGCACGAAACCTCGATCTATCGTCGCTGGGGTCAGCCGGCGAACCTGATCATCGAAGCCAGTCTGCAATACGCGGATCGGGAGATCCCGCTTCCCGACACCGGCTCCCTCGTCGGCGACCTGGTGGAGATGCACAAGGAAGGTTTGGTCTTTTTCGCGACCCCGGTGGGCGCGACCCTGATCGGCTGGGCGTTCTCGGCGCCGCAGACACCGGAGATCAGCCCCATCCTCGCGGGCTATTGGCGCCGCCGCTCGGTCCTCATCGACCAGATTTTCGAGCGCGCCAGGACCCGGGGCGAGTGGACCTCCGACGAGACTATCCAGGCGCTTCTGCCCGACCTGCTGGGCCCGATCTATTTCCGCCACTTCTTCCTTCGCCAGGAAACCAGCGAGGCGGATTTGAAGGCGATGGTGAAAACGTTCCTTTTGGGGCAGCGGTCTGGCTAGTGCGTGCTTCGAAGCGCCGCGTCGCGTCGGCTCAGCATGACGTAGACTTATAAGCTCCACAAAACCACGTCATGCTGAGCCGCGCCCAACCGGTGCGCGTCGAAGCACGCACCAACGCAGCCGCTCATCCCGGCAAAGTCGCCGCTCGTCCCAATCAGGCGCCGATGGAACCGGCCAGGCGGCCAGCGAACCCTTCAGGATGGCCAGACGCGGCCTGGGCGGCGCATGTTGCGGCTATCGAACTTAAGGACAGGTCAGATGGCCGAAAACACCGCCCCCACCCTCGCCGGAACCAGCCGCCGCGCCGTGCTTGCCACGGTTCCAGCTCTCGCGGGCGCCGCGGCGCTTGCCGGCGCCTCCGCCGCGCGGGCCGAGCCAATCACCCGCGTTCGCCCCGGAACCCCCGCCTGGCCCGCCGACGCTGACTGGGCCGCGCTGCGCCAGATGGTGGAGGGGCGGCTGGAGCCGGTGACGATCCCGCGGCTCACTGTGGCCGAGGCGAGAACCCTTCTCTCCAACCCCTTCTATATCGGCGACCAGGCGGGCCTGACCCAGTCGTCGGGGTGGGTGGACGCCTGGCGCTCGGCGCCCAGCGCCTACGTGGTCAGGGCCGAGAACGCCGCCGACGTCAGCGCCGCGGTCCGCTTCGCCGCCGCCCACCGCCTGAGGCTGGTCGTCAAGGGCGGCGGCCACAGCTACATGGGCGGCTCCCAGGCGCCGGACTCGCTGCTGGTCTGGACTCGGGCGATGCAGCAGGTCGAACTGCATGACGCCTTCACGCCGCAGGGCGCCAAGACCGCGCCGGTCCCGGCGGTGTCCGTGGGGGCGGGGTGCCTATGGGGCCGGGTCTACGAGGCGGTGTCGGTCCGGGGCGGCCGCTATGTCCAGGGCGGCGGCTGCACCACGGTGGGGGTCGCGGGTCTGGTGCAGGGCGGCGGCTTCGGCAGCTTCTCCAAGACCTACGGGATCGCCTGCGCCGGCCTGCTGGAAGCCGAGATCGTCACCGCCGACGGCAAAGTGCGGATCGTCAACTCGGCCCAGGAACCGGACCTTTACTGGGCGCTGAAAGGCGGCGGCGGCGGAACCTTCGGCGTCATCACGCGGATGACGCTGGCCACTCATGACCTGCCAGCAGATTTCGCCCTTGTCCAATGGACGGTGCAGGCCAGCTCGGCCGAGGCCTACCGCCGCCTGCTCGCAGCCTTCATCGACGTCTACGCCACCAATCTGTTCAACCCGCACTGGGGCGAGCAGGTCGCAGCCAACCCTTCGAACCAGCTGTCCTTTCAGATGCTGGCCGCGGGGCTGGACGAGCCCACGGCCAAGGCCGCGTGGGCGCCCTTCGTGGCGTTTGTCGCCGCCCATCCCGAGGACTACAAGGCCGGCCCCCTGAGTATCCCCGCCATCCCGGCCAGGGCCTTCTGGAGCGAACCCGTGCTGGCCGCCACCGCCCCATCAGCCATCGGACGCGACACCCGTCCTGGCGCGCGTCCGCACGATTTCTGGTGGTCGAGCAACACCGCCGAGGCGGGAACCTTCTGGCACGGATATTCCTCGGTCTGGATGCCGCAATCGCTGCTTCAACCCGAGAACCGCGCCAAGCTGGTCGACGCCTGGTTCGCCTCCAGCCGGCATTGGCAGGTGGCGTTCCACTTCAACAAGGGCCTGGCCGGGTCCACCGACGCTGTCCGCGCCGCCGCCCGCGAGACGGCCACCAACCCGGAAGTGGCCGACGCCTTCGCCCTGGCCATCATGGGCATGGACGGACCTTCGGCCTATCCGCCGCTTCCGCAACCCAGCCTGCCGCCGGCCCGCGCCGATCAGGCGAGCATCCACAGGGCCTCGGAACTGCTGCGCCAGGCCGCGCCGGGCGCTGGCTGCTACATGTCCGAATGCGACTACTTCAACCCCGATTGGCGGCGCGCCAGCTGGGGGCCGCACGCCGAGCGGCTGGAGGCCATCAAGCGCCGCTACGACCCCGACGGCCTGTTCATCGTCCACCACGGGGTAGGCAGCCAGGGCTGGAGCGCGGACGGGTTCACTCGGGTTTCGTGAAGGAATTCACCACGAAGCACACGACGGGCGCGACGCGCCAATCGAACGCGTCCAGAACCACTCGCTTGGCCCCGAACTTCGTGCTCTTCGCTTCGTGGTGAATTAAATCGTCCCCGTTTCGCCCGGGTTGGCGCCTAAAGCGCAGCGAAGGCCGGCGCGTAGTCGACGGCGCCATCGCGCATGCTGAGCGGACAGAGCTCCAGCACGGCGAAAAGATCCCCCGCATAGGGCGAGGCGAACCCGCGCGCGCCCTCCACCTGGAACCCGAACCGGCCGTAATAGCCCTGCTCGCCCAAGACAAAGATCACCTCATAGTCCGCGTCCCGCGCCAGGCGGATCGCCTCGCGGATCAGCGCCGAACCGACGCCGCTCCCTTGGCGCGCCTGGGCCACCGACACGGGCGCGAGGCCCAGAGCGCGGAACGGCGCGCGCATCCTCGATAGCAGCACATGGCCGATGATGACGCCGCCCTCTTCCGCCACCAGGGAGGCCACCACATCGCCATCGGCATGCAGGCGCTCCACCAAGTCGACCTCGTCCGGCTGGCCGAAGGCGCCGGCGACCACCGCGCGCACCGCCCCCCCCCCCATCGGCCGGCGTCCCAGAGCGAATAAGAAATTCCGCCACGGGTCTCTCGCGCGCCTAACCCTTCGCCTTCAGCCCCGCCACCAGGTTGCGCACCCGGCGGGCGACGGTCCAGGCGGTTCCGACGGTGATGACCGCCATGACGATCAGCATCATCAGGCCCGACCCGTTCCACAGCGCCTCCAGCGCCGACAGCCCGCACGCCGCTGTCAGCGCCGCCATGCGCTGTTGCTTGGCCATCGGGCCGGTGAAGTCGGCGGGAAGGCCAAAGCCCCGGCCAAGTTCGCGGACGTAGGCGGTGATCACCGCCAGCACCGCCGCGGTCCAGCCCAGCGCCGGGCCGATGCGCCAGCCGAGGCCCGCCAGCATGTAACCCGCGCCGGCCAGCAGCAGGGCGTCGGAAAACCGGTCGGGCAGCTCATTCCAGATCGGGCCGGCCGCCGATCCCTTGCCGTGCTCCACCGCGACCATGCCGTCGAGCAGATTGCAGACAAGCCGGCCCTGGATACAGGCGGCGGCTATGATCAGCACCGCGGCGCGCGCCACAGATGGGAGGCCGCCGGCGAGCGAGAGGAGCGCGCCGCCCAGAATCGCGAACACGACGCTGAGCGCGGAGATCAGATCCGGCGTCACCTGCGCGCGGGCGAGCTGGGCGGCGAAATCCTTGGCCCAGCCGGCCTGGCGCACCTTCAGCGGACGGCGGTTTTCGAGATCGGTCATGGCGGCGTCTTCCAGGTTGCAGCCACCCTAACTCATCGCAGCGCGCAAGGCTCCCATCCGTTCGAGCTTGACCATTTGGCGGCCAGGGCCATGCTGGGGCGCCGACGGGACCGCAGCATGACCATCGCATGATCCAGCCGCTCGCCACGTGGGCGTCCCATCTGATCGCCGGCATTGCGCCAGCCCTTCGCTGGGGGCTGCTTGGCGTGCTGGGGCTGCTTGTCATCGGCGCCATCGCCGGCGTCGCCCTGCCCCTGTTCAAGCCCGGCAAGGATTATCGCGAGTTGCGCCAGCGGGTCTGGAGTTGGTGGGTGATGGCGGCGCTGATCGCCGGCGCCCTGGTCGCCGGCTGGCAGGCGACGCTGATCCTGTTCGCGGTCATCTCCTTCCTGGCGCTGCGGGAGTTCCTGTCGCTCGCGCCGCTGAGACGGGAAGACCGGCTGGTGATCCTGCTGGCCTACATCGCCATCATCCCCAGCTACGGTGTGCTGTTTGCGAACCGGTACGGCGTCTACCTGGTCTTCATCCCCGTCTGGGCCTTCCTGATCATCCCCTTCCTGATGGCCTGCATCGGCCAGACGCGGGCCTATCTGACGACGGCGGCGACCTTCCACTGGGGCCTGATGACCTGCGTCTTCAACCTGGGCTTCGCCGCCTATCTGTCGCGCGCGCCACTATCCCAGGCGCCCGAGGCCGGCGGCGCGGGGCTGGTCTTCTTCCTGCTTCTGGTCACCGAGCTCAACGACGTGGCCCAGTTCGTCTGGGGCAAGCTGTTCGGCCGCCACAAGATCATCCCGAAGGTGAGCCCGAACAAGACCTGGGAAGGCTTCGTCGGCGGCTGGATCACCACGGCGGCGGCGATCTGGTTCCTGGGGCCCCTGTTCACCCCAATGCGCGGGATCGGCCTTGGGACGCTGGCCTTCGCCCTGCCCCTGGCGGGCTTTGCGGGCGATGTGACCATGTCGGCGGTCAAGCGGGACATCGGGGTGAAGGACACCAGCCACCTGATCCCCGGCC
>Ga0302314_10003786_pt1 | contig 27825 bp, 24 predicted proteins | sample III_Palsa_N2_3_FD_200533 | JGI IMG/M metagenome (GOLD analysis project Ga0302314, IMG submission 200533) | Peat permafrost microbial communities from Stordalen Mire near Abisko, Sweden - III_Palsa_N2_3 | ecosystem: Environmental > Terrestrial > Soil > Palsa > Peat permafrost | place: Sweden...
CGTACAGCTCCTTCAGCCGCTGGTCGCGGCCGCAGCCGTGGCGGTAGATCTGGTAGTGCACTTCGCTCTTGATGTAGAAATCCTGGTGATAGTCCTCCGCCGGCCAGAAGGTGGAGGCGGCGACGATTTGCGTCACGATCGGGCCTTTGGTCACGCCGCTGGCCTGCAGCGCATCGCGCGAGGCGATGGCGAGCTTCTTCTGCGCCTCGCCGTGATAGAAGATGGCGGTGCGGTACTGGTCGCCGACATCGCAGAATTGCTGCTGCGGCGTGACCGGATCGATGTTGTGCCAGTACACGTCGAGCAGCTTGTCGTAGCCCACCTTCGAGGGATCGAACACCACCTGCACCGATTCGGCGTGGCCGGTTTCGCCGGAGGAGACTTGCTCGTAGGTGGGATTGGCCACATGGCCGCCGGTATAGCCGGAAGTGACGGACACCACGCCGGGCAGGTTCTTGAATGGCGGCACCATGCACCAGAAGCAGCCGCCGGCAAAGGTGGCCACTTCGGTTTTGGCGGGTGCGGCATCGGCATGCGCCGCTTGCAGGGGCAGCAGGAGGGCAAAGAGTGCGGAGATGATGATACGCATGGGGGTCATGATGACAGCTTGCGGAGGTTGGGATGGTTAGACGCCGCCGGGGCGGATTCATTCCAATCGTAGGGCGGGCTGTGCCCGCCGGCTGTTGCCGTGCTGGTGGGAGCCACGGCGGCCACAGGCCGCCTTACGTATCGCGCGCGTAAGCGAGCAGTCCTTCCATCACCAGATTCTGCCGCAGCTTCCAGCCCTCGCCCAGATGCGGCAGCAGGCGCGCGGCGTCGCCGCCAGTGATAAGGCGCTGGGCACTGCTTGCGTAACGGCCGGCAAGGCGCTCGACCATGCCGGCTGCTGCGTGCAGCGCGCCCTGGCGCACGCAAGCGTCGGTATCGGTGCCGAGCCCTTCGGTATAGATCTGCGCCGGGCCGGTGGCGGGGAAGCGGGTAACGCCGAGCACAGCCTGCTGCATGGTGAGCAGGCCAGGAGCGATGACGCCGCCGAGATGCTGGCCGGTGGCGTCCACCGCGTCGAAGGTCAGTGCGGTGCCGGCGCTGACTACGCAAGCGGGGCCGCGTGTTTCGGTCCAGGCCGCCAGCAGGGCCAGCCAGCGGTCGATGCCCAGGAGCCGCGGCTCGGCATAGGCGGCGCGCAGGCCGGCATGCGCGGCCTGCACGGCGGCGAAGCGCGGCGCCACGCCGAACTGCGTCTTGAGCACGGCGGCGAGCTTGTGGCCCAGCGCGGCGCCAGTGACGTTGGCGATCCAGATGGCATCGGCCCTGGCGATGTTGATCGCCGCGACGGCGGCGGCGGGATTGCCGCCATGCTCGATGGCGCCGCCCTCGCCCAAGCCTGTGCCCGGCCCCGCCGCATCGGCGGCGCTCCACTTGAGGCGGCTGTTGCCGACATCGAGCAGCAACAGGCTCATACGCTGGCGCCGAAACGCAGGCTGACTTCGCCGGCGTGGACGTGATGACGGCGGCCCTGTGCATCGACGATCAATGCACCCTGCGCGTCGACGCCGCGGGCGATGCCTTGCAGCGGCTCGCCGCCGCCTTCGATGCGCACCAGCTGGTTGGCGGTGGCGTCGAGCGTGGACCAGTCGGGGAGGAAGGAGGCGAAGCCGGCGGCTTCGAATTCGGTGAGGGCGGCGATGAGTTCGGTGAGCAGAACCGCGGCGAGTGCATTGCGGTCTGGGTTGGCGCCGGCCCCTCGATACGAATCGCTGCGCGATTCACTCGGGGCGAACGGGGGTTGTGTTGAATTCGCGGGAAAAGCGAGCGCGGCCTGCAGCGACGTCCAAGGCTGCCCCAGCACGCCGGCCTGCTCGGCACTCATCGACACATTGATGCCGATGCCGGTGACCACGCGGCACACGCCGCCTGCCTCGCCGCGCTGCTCGATGAGAATGCCGCCGAGCTTGTCCTCGCCGACGCGCAGGTCATTGGGCCACTTCAGCATCACCTGGCGCAGCCCGGCCTTGCGCAAGGCGCGGGCGCAGGCCACGCCCACGGCGAGCGACAGGGCGCTGAGCTGCGGCGGCCACGCCGGGAAGCTCCAGCCCAGGGACAGGTAGAGATTGGCGCCGAACGGCGAGCGCCACTCGCGCCCGCGCCGGCCGCGGCCGGCGGTCTGCAATTCGGCGAACAGGGCCTGCGGGTCGGCGGTGGCATCGGCTTCGAGCAGGCGCTGGTTGGTGGAGTCGGTGCGCGCCAGCACTGCGACGCTGCGCAGCCGCTGCCGCGCCGAGGCCGGCAGCGCGGCGCGGATGCGCGCCGCATCAAGCCGCTGCAGCGGTTGCGCCAGGCGATAACCACGCCCCGCTTCCGCCTCCACCTGCAAGCCCCACTCGCGCAGGTGCGCCACGCGCTTGGCCAGGGCGGCGCGGGTCACGCCAGCTTCCGCCGCCAGCGCCTCGCCCGACTGCCACTCGCCGGCAGCGAGCGCGTCGATCAGACGCAGCAGCTCGTCTTCGCTTAGCGGGCGAGCCATTTGTGCACGATCATGGCTTTGTCGAAACGGTGCTCACTGCCCTTGAGCAGGCGCGCAATGTTTTCACGGTGCTTGAAGCTGACCAGCAGCAGCATGGCCAGGGCGAACAGTCCGGCCGCCGATTGCACGCCGCCGTCGAACAGCGCCACGTAGACGAACGCCGCCACCGCGCCGCCGATGGAAGCGATGGCGACATAGCCGGTGAGGATCACCGCCAGCACGAACACCAGCAGCATCCACGGCAGCGCCGCCGGCAGCAACGCGCCGAACACGCCGGCCAGCGTGGCCACGCCCTTGCCGCCGCGGAATTTCTGGAACAGCGGATAGCAGTGCCCCAGAGCCACGGCGACGCCGCAGAGAAAGCCCACGGTGAGCTGCGGCAGCGGCGCCTGCTGCAGGCCCGGCACATGAATCACCGGAATGGCCAGCGAGGCCACCACACCCTTGCCGATGTCGATCAGCAGCACGCCCAGTGCAAAACCCTTGCCGCGCGTGCGCAGCGCATTGGTGGCGCCGACATTGCCGGAGCCGGACTGGCGCAGGTCCGCGCCGCCACGCAGCCAGCGCATGATGTCGCCGCCCATGAGGCCGCCGAGGAGGTAGGCGGCGAGGATTTTAAGGGTAATTTCGATCATCTTTTCAAACTATAAGTGGAGTTCGAGCTTGGTGCTGGTCCCTCGATACAGATCGCTGCGCGATCCACTCGGGACGAACGGGGTTTGTGCTTGCTTTTGTCATAAGCACCTACCTTCAGTCCGTTCGCCCCGAGTGCCCGCTTAGCGGGCGTATCGAGGGGCCAGCGCCACCCTCAGTCGAATTTCTTCTTTGATGCCAGTTGCAATCCCTTCCAATCACCGCGAATCAACGCTTCTTTCTTGGCGCGGCTCCAAGGTTTGACCTGAAGCTCTGCCGCCAACGCTTCTTCACGCGTGCTGAATTCCTGTGAAAACACCAGCTGCACCGGGCGCCTCTTGGCTGTGTATCCGTCAACCTCTCCAAGCTGGTGCTGGCCGATGCGCTGTTCGAGATTGTCGGTATGCCCGGTGTAGTAAGACATATCGGAGCAGCGGAGGATGTAAGTCCAGAACGCCATTCTGCTGAGTTCAGCGCTCGTTCATCCCTCGATACGCGTTGCTCCGCGACGCACTCGGGACGAACGGTGGAGAGTGCTGCTTTTGCTCAAAGGCACTCCCCATCTCCGTTCGCCCCGAGTGCCCGCGCAGCGGGTGTATCGAGGGGCCAGCGCCGTAACTTCCGCCGAACCGGGTGGTACGTAGTAGCCATCAACCCAGCCACTTCTTCCGCCTTTCCAGCTTCACCCCATCCACCTCCGCCAGCGTCAGCACCCAGGTATCGGCCGGCGCCAGCACCGGCGTCAGCTGCGTATGCAGCAGCTCGTCGCCGCGGAAGAAGTGCAGGCCGACGGCGCGCTCCGGCGTCAGGCTCTCCAGCAGCTTGCTCCAGTTGGCGCTGGTGACGCGCAGGCCGTCCAGCGCCACCAGCACGTCGCCGCCGGCGAGGCCGGCGCGTTCGGCGGGGGAAGCGCTGAGCACCTGGGTGATAGCGGTGTCGCCGCCGCGCAGTTGCAGGCCGCTCCAGGCGGTGGCGGGCTTGGCTTCGCCGCGGCCGCCCTCGTCGCCGGGGCCGGAGGCGCTGCGCTGCGCGGCCTTGACGCCGAACTCGGCCAGCAGCTCGGCCAGGGGCAGCTCGGCGGTGGAGCGCAGCATGGAGTCGAACAGCGTGCGCAGGTCCAGGCCGGAGATTTCGGCGGCGATCTGCTCGAGGCCGCTTTCGGGCACCGGCTGGTCGTCGCGGCCATGGCGGATCCACAGCGTGCGCATCACGTCGTCGAGCGTCTTGCCGGAATGCAGGCGCAGGGTCAGGTCCAGGCACAGCGCGGCGAGCGCGCCCTTGACGTAGTAGTTGACGGTGGCGTTGGCGCTGTTCTCGTCCGGCTGGTAGTACTTGATCCAGGCTTCGAGGCTGGCGTCCGCGAGGGTCTGGGCGAAGCGGCCGGGCGTGCGCTGCAGCCGGGTGGCGGTCTCGGCCAACAGGTCGAGATAGGCCGGCGCGTCGATCAGGCCGGCGCGCAGCAGCATCAGGTCGTCGTAATACGAGGTGATGCCTTCATAGGCCCACAGGTCCTGCGAGTAGGCCTCCGCGCCGAGCTTCGATTCGGCGAAGCGGCGCGGCGTGATGCGCTTGACGTTCCACAGGTGGAAGTATTCGTGGCTGACCAGGCCGAGGAAGCCGCGGTAGCCCTTGCGCAGGCCGCTCTGCCCAGGCCGGGGCAGCGCGTCGCGGGCGCAGACCAGGGCGGTGGAGGCGCGGTGCTCCAGGCCGCCGTAGCCGTTGGCGGTGACCTGGGTCAGGAACAGGTAGCGGTGCAGTTTCGGCTCCTGCCCGAACATCTCGCGCTGCACATGGCAGACGCGGCGCAGGTCGGTGGCCAGGCGCACCGCGTCCGGCTCGCAGCGTCCGGACAGGACCAGGCTGTGCGGCACGCCGTCCACATCGAAATCGATGCTCTGGAACGCGGCCATCTCAACCGGATGGTCGATCAGCTCCTCGTAGCTCGCGGCGAGGTAGGTGCCGAAACCCGCCTCGTCGACCGACACCTCGCTCATCGCGGTGGCCAGCTTCCAGCCGGGGCAGAGCGCGGCGTCCGGTCTGGCGATGGTGATTTCGAAGGCGCCCCGCTCGTAACCCTCCGGGCAGTAGAACAGCGAGCTGCCGTTGAAGAAGCCGCGGCGCGTGTCGAGCCAGGCCTTGCGCACCGAGTTGTCGTAGGCGTGGACCTGGTATTCCAGGGTCAGGGCGCCGCGGGCGGCGACGCGGAAGCTGCGCTTGTCAATGCGCTCGATGGCCACCGGCGCGCCACCGGCGCTGGCGCGCAGGCGCAGCACATGCTTGGAGAAATCGCGCACCAGATAGCTGCCGCGGATCCACGAGGGCAGGCTGAACACTTGTCCATTGGCCTGGCCGTCGCCAGCGTCCGCCAGCTCGCAGCGGACGTGGAACAGATGGGTCAGCGGGTCGAGCGAAACGGCGTAACGGACAGGACTCACGGCGGCACTCACGGCGTCCCTTGGGGGCGGGTTGTAGTGCCCCATTCTAACCACAGCGTCAACCGCCACGCTGCCGCAAGCGGCGCGCGGCGGGCCCCGAAGGCGCTAGGGCGAGATCACCAGCGAGTTGATCACCTGGGTGCCGTCGCCGATCGAACCGATGTCCGTGGCATTGCCGCCATTGAGATCGATGGTATAGAGGGTGGCGCCGCTGCCGCTCTGCAGCGAGGCGTAGCCGGTGCCGTCGCTGGGGCCAACGGCGAAGCCGGTGTTGGAGCTGAGGCTGACGTTGAGCGGGCCGATGGTATGCAGGTCGCCGCTGTTGATCGAACCGTCGCCGCTGCCGACATCGGCATCGCCGACCCGCACCAGGCTGGCGGTGGTGCTTTCGAGCGCATACAGGGTGGTGTTGCTGGCCCCGCTCACCGGGTTCTGGTAGGCGATGCCGTAGATCACCGGCGTCTTGCCGTTATTGGTGTCGCTGCTGTCGAAGGCCACCGCGGTGTAGCTGCCGACCAGCGCGCCGCTGGTATTGACCAGCAGGTTGTAGCCGGTGCTGATCACCCGCAGGTCGCCGCTTACCGGGTCGAAGCTGATCACCGGATTAGACAGGCTGACGCTGTTGTTGCCGGAGCCGAGAGTCTCGGTGAAAGGCGTGCTGCTGACCACGGTCGCCGCACCCGAGCTTTGGTCTAGGGTGCAGAGATAGCCATCCTTGGTGATGCAGTAGAGCGCAGTGGTGCCCGGCTGCGCCGTCATCTGCACGACGCTGTCGCCGCTGACGCCGCCGGATAGGGTGACCGCGGTGCTGCTGCCGATGGTGGACGGGTTCTTGGTGCTGAACTCGAGAATGTTGCCGGTGGCGGTCAGCGCGTAGGCCGTGTAGTCCTTCTGGCAACCGGCGATGGCGGCGCCGGCGGCGAGCAGAAGGGCGATGCGTGCGGGTTTCAACATGGGATTCCTTGGCGGCGGCGCGAGACGCTGGTTCAGGCCTGCTGCGGAGCCGGCGGGTGGTGCCTCGGGTTCTGCCTTGGGGGCAATTGTGCCGCGCTTTGGGGTGCGGCGTCCAAGCCTTCACTCATTTTTACAATGGTTGCGGCCCCTGCCGGGATGCCACCGCCGCCCCAGTCTTTCAGCCAGCTTTCAGCCGGACCCGGGGAACAGCCGCGCCGCGCCCAGCACGCCGCTGCTGTCGCCATGTAGCGCCGGCCGCAGTTGGGTGGCGACGCGGTCGGAAAAGATCCACTGGCCCCACAGCGCCGGCACCCGCTGGTACAGGCGTCCGACCCGCGACACGCCGCCGCCGAGCACGATCACCTGCGGATCGATCAGGTTGATGACATGGGCCAGGGCGCGGGCCAGGCGGTCCTCGTAACGCGCCAGGGTGGCGCCGGCCAGCGCCTCGCCCGCCTCGGCGCGGCTGACGATGGCTGCGGCGTCCAGCGTCTCGCCGCAGACGCGCGCGTGGTCGGCCGCCAGGCCGGGGCCGGACAGCCAGGTCTCGATGCAGCCGTGCAGGCCGTGCCAGCACAGCGGCCCCGGCACCTCATCCCACTCCGGCCGCGGCCAGGGCAGCGGGTTGTGGCCCCATTCGCCGGCGATGGCATTGGGCCCGGCCAGCAGCCGGCCCTCGACCACCAAGCCGCCGCCCACGCCGGTGCCGAGAATCACCGCAAAGGCGCTGCGCGCGCCGGCGGCGGCGCCGTCGAAGGCCTCGGACAGCGCCAGGCAGTCGGCGTCGTTGGCCATGCGCACGGCGCGGCCGAGCGCCTGCTCCAGATCCTGCTTGAGGAGCCGGTCGTTGAGGCAGGTGGAGTTGGCGTTCTTGATGCGGCCGCTGGCCGGCGAGATGGCGCCGGGATGGCCGACGCCCACCGGCAGCTTGCCGGCGCCGGCTTCCTGCTCCAGCTCGCGCACCAGCGCCGCCACCGCCGCGATGGTGGGCTGGTACTGCCCCGCCGGCGTAACCACGCGCCGCCGCAGCAGCACCTCGTTCTCGCCGCGCAGGACGATGCCCTCGATTTTTGTACCGCCCAGGTCGATGCCGATGCGCATCCGCCTAACTTGCCACAGCCGACGCGTCCGGCATAGCGGCGGCCGGGCGCCGCTTTCCCTTCACGGAGATTGGGGCAGAATAGGCGCGCGGTTCCACAAAAAACCAAGAGGGGATGACATGACGATTGCACGACGTGCAGCAGCGGAATTCATCGGGACAGGGTGGCTGGTGTTTGGCGGTTGCGGCAGCGCGGTACTGGCGGCGGCATTTCCACATCTGGGTATCGGCTTCGTCGGCGTGGCGCTGGCCTTCGGCCTGACGGTGCTGACCATGGCTTATGCCATCGGCCATATCTCCGGCTGCCATCTGAATCCGGCGGTAACGGTGGGTCTGTGGACCGGCGGGCGCATTCCGGCGGGGGACGTGCTGCCCTATATCGCCGCCCAGGTACTCGGCGGCATTGCCGGCGCCTCGATCCTCTACCTGATCGCCAGCGGCGGCCCCGGCTTCGACGTCCATGCCGGTTTCGCCTCCAACGGCTACGGGGACCATTCCCCCGGCGGCTATCCGCTGCTGTCGGCGGCCACCTGTGAAGTGGTGATGACTTTCATGTTCCTGATCATCATCCTCGGCTCCACCCACCACGGCGCGCCGAAGGGCTTCGCGCCGCTGGCCATCGGCCTGGGACTGACCCTGATCCACCTGGTCAGCATTCCGGTGACCAACACCTCGGTCAACCCGGCACGCTCCACCGCTCCGGCGCTGTTTGCCGGCGGCTGGGCGCTGTCGCAGCTGTGGCTGTTCTGGGTGGCGCCGATCGCCGGCGCGGTACTGGCCGGGCTGGTTTCGCGCTGGCTCGAAGGCGACAGCAAAGCCGCTTAAGGCGGAAGCTGCTGCCGCTGCCGCTCAGAGCGCGGCAGCGGCAGCAAGCCCGGCGCGGCTGTCGCGGAAGCGCTCGCGGTAGGCGCTGGGCGAGACCTTGAGCTGGCGCAGGAAGGCGCGGCGCATGCGCTCCTCGTCGCCGAAGCCGCAGCGCTCCGCCACCGCGGTCACCTGCAGCGGCGTCTCCTCCAGCAGGCGCCGCGCCGTCTCCACCCGCATGCGCTCGACGAACTTGGCCGGCGGACACTGCATCTGCTCGCGGAACACGCGGGTGAAATGGCGCGGGCTCATGTGCGCGCGCTCGGCCAGCAACTCGACATCGAGCGGCTCGCCCAGGTGCTCGGAGATCCATTCGATCAGGTCGCCGAAGCCTTCGCGCCCGCTCGACTGTCCCGCCAGCAGCTGGCTGAACTGCGATTGCCCGCCGGGCCGTTTCATGAACACCACCATGTGCCGCGCGATCTCCATGGTGCGGGCGTGGCCGTGGTCCTCGGTCAGCAGGGCCAGGGTCAGATCGATGCCGGCGGTGACGCCGGCCGAAGTCCAGTACTTGCCGTCGTGGACGAACAGCGCATCGTCCTCCACCTTCAGATCCGGATGGGCCTGACGCAGGTCGTCGCAGTATTTCCAGTGCGTCACCACGCGCCGCCCTTGCAGCAGCCCGGTGGCGGCGAGGATGAAGGCGCCGGAGCAGACCGAGCAGACGCGGCGGGCGCGCGCCGCGGCGGCGCGCAGCCAGGCCAGCATGCGCTCGTCCTTCAGCGCCGCATGCCGGCCGATGCCGCCGCTGACCATCAGGGTATCGATCTCGGCGGTCCCCAGATCCGGCAGCGGTTCGCTCATGATCGGCACGCCGGCGCTGGTCTGGATCAGGCCGCCCCTGGCCGAGACCACGCGCACCGAGTAGGCCGGGTGGTCCGGCGAGGCCAGCAAGGTGTTGTAGGTGGAGAAGACCTGCACCGAGCTTGCGACGTCGAGCAGCAGCACGTTGTCGTAGGCGAGGACCACGATGGAGCGGGTTTTTCCGGTTGTACCAGTCATAAGCTTATGTCCTGAAACGAGGGTTACTGGTCTTTTACGCTACAGCGGCGCAATGCTAACTTGCCTGCCTCGAAGTTTCCACACCCGCCGCACCTGGTCCGTGCGCTCGGGAACCCATGGAGTCGGTATGGTCGGCGGCATTGCGGGCAGACTCGGCAGGCGGCTGCATTACAGCTGGGTGGTGATGGCGGTGGTGTTCCTGTGCCTGCTCGCCGCCGCCGGCATCCGCGCCACGCCGGGCGTGCTGATCGTGCCCTGGCAGCAGAGCCTGGGCTGGAGCCGCGCGACCATCTCCCTGGCCATCGCCATCAACGTCTTCCTCTACGGCCTGATGGGGCCGTTCGCCGCCGCCTGCATGCAGCGCTTCGGCATCCGCCGCACCGTGCTCAGCGCCCTGGCCGTGCTCGCCCTGGTGGTGGCGGCCAGCACGCGGATGAGTGCCACCTGGCAGCTGATGCTGAGCTGGGGCGTGGTGGTAGGCACCGGCTCCGGCTTCGTCGCGGTGGTGCTGGCGGCGGCGGTGGTGAACCGCTGGTTCGTCGAGCGGCGCGGCTTGGTGATGGGCATCCTCACCGCCAGCACCGCCACCGGCCAATTGGTGTTCCTGCCGATGCTCGCCGCCGTGGTGCAGCGCGGCGGCTGGCAGCCGGTGGCCTGGATCGTCGCCGCGGTGGCGGGCACGGTGGCCCTGCTCGCCGCCCTGCTGCTGCCGGAAGCGCCGCACGATGTCGGCCAGCGCGCCTACGGCGCCAAGGCCGGGGACGATGTGCCCGCCGCGCCGCAGGCCAATCCGGTGCTCACCGCGTTCCGCGTGCTCGGCCGCGCCACGCGGGTGCGCGACTTCTGGCTACTGTTCGCCAGCTTCTTCGTCTGCGGCCTGTCCTCCAGCGGACTGATCGGTACGCACCTGATCTCGGCCTGCATCGACGCCGGCCTGCCGGCGGTGCGCGGCGCCAGCCTGCTGGCGCTGATGGGTGTGTTCGACCTGATCGGCACCACCGCCTCCGGCTGGCTGTCGGACCGCTACGACAACCGCATGCTGCTGTTCTTCTACTACGGCCTGCGCGGCCTGGCCCTGCTCTACCTCCCCTACTCCGGCTTCGCCCCCGCCGGTCTGCTGGTCTTCGCGGTGTTCTACGGCCTGGACTGGATCGCCACTGTGCCGCCGACCGTGCGCCTGACCAATCAGGTGTTCGGCAGCACCGACGCGCCGGTGGTGTTCGGCTGGGTGGTGGCCGGCCACCAGCTCGGCGCCGCTGTGGCCGCCTACGGCGCCGGCGTGCTGCGCGAAACCTTCGGCAACTACACCATGGCCTATCTCAGCGCCGGCGGCATGTGCGTGGTCGCCTCGCTGATGGTGATGACCATCGGCCGCGGACGGACGGTGCTGCGGCCGCAACCGGCGTAGGCTGGTGTCCCCTTGAGTTCGTCGCCGTACTGAATCGCGTTGTTCGCCTCTCCCTTCGGGAGAGGCCGCCGCGAAGCGGTGGGTGAGGGGCGCACTTTCAACGAGATTTGCGCTGAGCAGAACCTGCGTCCCTCACCCCGGCAACCGCTCCATGCGTTGCCCTACCTCGGGCATCCATGCCCTCGCCTGCCCCTCTCCCGGAGGGAGAGGGGTGAGCAACTTATTTCCGGATACCGCTCTAGCCGCCGAAGGCCGGATCGGAAGTGCCGGGCTGACCGTTTTCCACACGGCCGGCGAGGCGCCGCGCATAGGTCTTCAGCCCGCTCACGCTCAACGTGAAGTCGTACCAACGGCTGCTCTGCGTCAGCGGCCAGCTCTGCTCCCACACCGCGCCCGGCGCGATGGTGGCCGTCCAGGGACCGCCGCTGTTGTAGGCGTTGTCCTGTACCGAGACATCCACTGACGCCGTGCCGGGATTGCGCGTGTTCAGCACCACCGCGCTATTGGCGGGGTCATAGCACACCTGCACTTCCGGAGCGGGCTGGGTCTGCGACACCGTGCCCTGGAACTGGCGCAGCCAGCCGTTGGGCGCGAACACCATCAGGTCGTAGGCGCCGTTGCTGAGCGTCCACGACGCGGCGGTCTGCTGGCCGGGAGCGACGGTGAACATCTGCGGCGCCGCGGTGAGATTGTTGTTGTCGTAAACCTGGAATACGGCGCCGGCCTGGCCGGTGTTGCTGAAGGCGATCCAGTACTTGCCGGCCGCGGCATCCTCTTCGCCGCTGGCATGCAGCTCGTACGGCAGGGCGCGCGAGGGCCGCACCCCGGCTTCCTGGGTCAAGGGTTGGGGCAGCAGCGGCGGCGCCGGCGAGGGCAGGTTCTTGCACTGCGTCGCCGCTTCGCTGGCCAGTGTGGCGGTGTCGGGCATGGCCGGCACGCTGATGCTGGAGCTGCCGAAATCCAGCGCCGTGCTGAGGTCGCCGCAGACCAGGCGGCGCCAGGCCGAGATGTTCGGCTCCATCACCCCGGTCCAGTTTTCCAGGAAGCGGATCACCGAGGTGTGGTCGAACACCTGCGAGCAGACATTGCCGCCCACGCTCCACGGCGACACCACCGTCATCGGCACGCGCGGCCCCAGGCCGATCGGCAGGCCGTCGACGAACTCGTCGGGCGTGCCGGCCGCCGGCAGCGGCGCCGTGACGTGATCGAAGAAGCCGTCGTTCTCGTCGTAGTTGAGGAACATCACGGTCGAGGCCCACACGTCCGGGTTGGCGGTGAGGGCCATCAACACCTTGTTGACCATGTCGGCGCCGGCGGCCGGGGCATAGCTCGGATGCTCCGAGGCGCTGGCCGGCGCCACCACCCACGATACCTGCGGCAGGGTGCCGCCCAGCACGTCGCTCTGGATCGCGGCGGCGATGTCATCGACGGTGTTGCCGCTGGTGGTGGGCACCGAGGCCATGCCGCGGTCATAGAGGGGATTGCCCGGCTTGGCGTTGCGGTACTGGGTGAACCAGGCCAGGGCGTTGTCGTCGAAGTTGTCGGCGGCGACCTGGTAGACCTTCCAGCTCACGCCCGCCGCCTGCAGCCGCTCCGGATAGGTGGTCCAGGTGTAGCCCGGCTCGTCGTTGGTGATGGCCGGACCGCCGCCGGTGCCGTTCGGATCGATCATGCCCGTCCACAGATACAGGCGGTTGGGATCGGTCGGCGCCATGATCGAGCAGTGATAGTTGTCGCAGATGGTGAAGGCGTCGGCCAGGGCGTAGTGGAACGGAATATCGGCGCGCTTGAAGTAGCCCATGGTCAGGCCCGGCGGAACGCTGGGCTTGTTGGGGATCCAGGCGTCGTTGCGTCCCAGGTCGACGGCGCCGTGGGTGCCCGTCCAGGAATGGTCCAGGTCCTCTGAGCACTGCGCGCTGGTGGTGCTGCTGTCGAACCAGAACGGCGGCGTGGTCACGCCCAGCTTGTCGGCCTGGTCCCACACCGCGCGCGTGCCGGCGAGGCCGCCGCCGACCGGGATGGTGATGCGGTCGCCGTAGCCGCGCACGCCCTTGAGCGTGCCGTAGTAGTGATCGAAGGAGCGGTTCTCCTGCATGAAGATCACCACGTGCTGCACGTCCTTGATGGTGCCGGTCTTGATCGCGGGACGCGCCGCCAGGGCCTGGCGGATACCGGCCGGCAACATCGAGCCGGCGACGGAAGCACCGGCCAGCTTGAGAAATTCGCGGCGCCGGATCGGGCTCATGAATGACGCTCCGGCAGCGGCGTGGCGCAGAGCGCCGCGGTCCGGTTGGTGGCCCCTGCCGCCCGGGCCGCCGAGTCGTCCGGCTTGGCCGTGGCCGGAGCGCAGTGCAGAACTGCGGAGGTAGCATCTCCGTTGACGGGAGAACTGCTCCCGCAAGCGGACAAAGCGCAGCCGAGCGCAGTCAACAGCAGCGGAAATATTCGAAGTTGCATTTTCCCCAAGCCTTTAATCATCCAGTCCCTGAGCTTATGGCCAGACTGCAACGGCAGTGTCTCAACCCGGATTTCGCGATGCTTGACCGGCCACGCCACATTAAATCGAATTTCGGCGATGCCATCGTGACAGAAGAAGAATCATGGCGGCACCGCCGCCGCAGAAGCCGCACGCATCCTGCCGCGGTGCAACCGGAGAAACCTGCGGCCGGCGCGCCCCTCCTGGAGCCCGCCGGCCCGCATCCCTGCGCTGCGTCTTTTAGAACCGGCCGTCGATGGTGCCGAACAGCTGCCTCGGCGAGCCGACCAGCAGGGTGGCGAAGGAGCCGGTGGGATCGTTGGTAGCGTAACCGTTGCTGTCGATGGTGCCGATGTACTTCACGTCGAGCAGGTTGCTCACCGTCAGCGAGACCTTCAGGTCCTTCAGCGGACCGACATTGTGATGCTCCCACGACAGGCCGGCATCGGTGAGCCAGAAACCGCTGATGCGCTGGTCGTTGACGTAGGTGTAGTAGCGGCCGCCGGTGTACTTGGTGCCCATGTTGACGCGGAATTCGCCGGCATTGACGCTGCTGTCGTCCCCGATTCCGAGCTTGTACAGCCCGAACTTGTACGACAGGTTGGTGGCGAACAGCTCCTTGGGAGAATCGACCACGGTATTGCCCTTCACCGGCACCACGCCGCCGGGGTAGCCGGAACTGTTGTCGACGTAGTTGTTGCGATAGGTGGCGTCGTTGTAGGTCAGCGAGTTGAACCACTCGAGGGACTTCACCGGCTTCCAGATCAGGGTGCCTTCGACGCCGCGGGAGTTGACGCGGCCGACGTTGGCGGTCTGGTTGGGGCAGCTGGTGGCGCCATTGCAGGGCACGATCACCAGCAGGCGATTGCTGAATTCGACGTTGTAGATGGCCAGGGAGGATTGCAGCTGCGAACTGGCGTAGCGCACACCCAGCTCGGCGGTGGCCGAACGCTCCGGCCGCAAGGTGGGCTGCAGGGCGTTGAAGCCGGCCTGGTTGGAAGACCAGGGGCCCGAGGTGCCCGGCTCGAAGGCGTTCTGGTTCATCGAGTACGAGGCGAAGGTCTCGAAGCCGCGGCCGAGGAGGTAGTTGGCGCCGACCTGGGGCAGGAAATAACTCTGCGCGGTGAGCGCGCCGCCGGCGCGGGGCACCGTGGTGGGGCTGGACAGTCCGGTGGTCTGGGTGGCCGCGTCGGTGGTGACATCGTGACCCTTGAAGCCGGCATCGATCTTCAGGCGCTGGTCAAGCAGGGTCAGGGTATCGCGCAGATACCACTGGCTGGTCAGGGTGACGAAGCGCTGGGCGAACAGGGTGTTGTCGTAGGTGTCGTAGAACAGATTCTGGCCGATCGGGCCGGCATTCGGATTGGCAGTGCCGCCGGGGATCGGCTGGAAGCTGCGGGCCACGGTGTAGTCGCTGTGTTCGTACCACCAGCCGCCTTCGAGGTGGTTGGGGCCGGTGTCGTAAGCGAGCGAGGAGATCAGGCCCTCGCGCTCCAGTATGTAGTGCGACAGGCGCAGGGCGATGGGCGCTTCGGTGCTGGGATCGGGGGTGTAGGGCAGGTCGTCGAGCGGCGCATACCAGTGGCCCTGGGAATGATCGTGGTGGTAGTAGGCCTGGGTGTTGAGGGTCAGGTTGTCGGCCAGGAAGAATTCGCCCTTGAGCGAGTTCACCTGATCGTGGCGGATCTCGTTGCCGGCGAAGTAGGTGTCGTCCGGGGTCTTGATGCAGCCGGGGTATTGCGCATTCGGGTTATTGGACTCCGCCGCGATCGCCACCGCTTCCGACCAGTTCGGCTCCAGGTAATCGAAATAGTAGCCGCAGCGGCTCAGGGTCTGCAGGGACAGATCCAGATAGGGCTGCTCGATGCGATAGGCGGTGTCGAGCAGGCCGGTGATGCGGCCCCAATCCCAGGAGTAGACGAACTTGCCGTTGATCTGCCGCTGCTGCTCGCTGTCGTTGCCCTTCCACTTGGGGGCGTCGACGAAGATGGCGGACAGGTAGCCGCGGAAGCCGTCGATGTTGCCGGTGTCGCCGCGCAGGTAGCTGCGCTCGAAGCGGTACGAGCCGAAGCTTTGATTGGCGCGCACGCCGGCCTTGGCATTGGGATCGTCGGTGATCAGCTCGACCGTGCCGCCCTCGTTGCTGGTGGAAGCGGTGCTGAGAGAACCGGCGCCCTGGGCCAGCTGCAGCTCCTTCAGGTTTTCACCGATCCAGACGCGGGTCGGGCTGAGGCCGTCGCCGGTGTGGAAGTCGTTGTTGCCCATCGGCACGCCGTCGAGGGTGTAGCCGAGCTGGGTATGGTCGAAGCCGCGCACGGTGATGCGCGAGGACCACTCGTCGGTGCCCATCGGATCGTCCGAGGCGAAGTGCACGCCGGGGAGGTATTCCAGCATCTTCAAGGGGCTGGTGCCGGCCGGCTCCGCCTCGATCTGGGCCTTGTCGATGCGCTGCACCTGGCGGGTTTCACGCTGGCCGATGACGGACACCGCCTGCAGCGCGGTGCTGTCGTCGGCCTTGGCGGGCGCGGCCGGAGTCGCGGGCGTGGCGCTGTCGGCCGCGGGCGCGGCGGATGTAGCGGCGTCGGTTGCGGCCGGGTCGGCCTGGCCGACCATCGGCAGACCACTCAGGAACAACAGGGCCAACGGCAGGCTGGTGCGGCGGTTCATCGCGATTCCCCTGGTCATGCGGAAAAAAATGTTCCGGCTCGTCGGGCTCCACGCCCCGGGGCCGTTACTCCCGCACTATTAGGCGACAGCGACGTGTCATCGCTGTTGTATGAAAGTGAAGCTCCGCCGTCAGGGATTAGCCAACCCGGCAAAGCTGTCTATACCGGGGGCGATGCTGTGCGGACCGCCGGCGGCGACCGGGTGCTTCAATAACGCCGCTGGCCGGCGATCCACACCGCTTCGACCCAGGGCTGCGCCTCGACCAGCCGCACCCGCAGCAGGTCGGCGCGCTTGCCCGGCGCGATCTCGCCGCGGTCATGCAGGCCGACCGCCTGCGCCGGACCGGCGCTGACGCAGGCGATGCACTGCGGCAGCGGACGGCCATCGAGCTGGTGCAGCAGGAACGCCGCCAGCATCAGGCTCGACGGCGTGTAATCGGAGGACAGGATGTCCAGCACGCCGTGCCGCGCCAGATCGCTGACCGCGACATTGCCGCTGTGCGAGCCGCCGCAGACCAGGTTGGGCGCGCCGCCGAGAATCACCAGGCCCGCCTGGCGCGCGGCCCGGGCGGCTTCCAGGTTGATCGGGAATTCGGCAATCGTCACACCCAGGGCGCGGGCCTGCTCGATGTGCTGCGGGCTGGCGTCGTCATGGCTGGCCAGCGCCAGGCCGCGCCGCCGGGCCAGGGCGGCGATGGTGCCGGCATGGGTATCGGCGAACTGCCGCTGCAGGGCGCGGCGCCGCTCGACCAGTTCGGCAAAAGCCGCGTCGTCCCACTGCGCGCCATGCCGGCCGTAGTAGCGGCGATACGTCGCCAGGTCGCCGAACTGGCGCTGCCCCGGCGTGTGGTCCATCAGCGAGATCAGTTCGACGCCGGGCGCGTCGTCGAGCAGCGACGCCAGCTGCTCCAGCAGCGTCGGGCAAGGCAATTCGCAGCGCAGGTGCAGATGATGATCGATGCGCAACTGGCCGGCGTCGCGGGCCGCCGCGAGCGCCGCGGTGATCGCCGCCGGCGCGGTGGGATTTTCGTAATCGCCGATGGAGATGGCGTTGTAGGCGGTGGTGATGCCGCTGCACAACAGCTGCGCATCGTGCGTCAGCACCGCGGTGCGCATCGGCCAGGCCACGCCCGGACGCGGCACCGCGTGCTTCTCCAGGTTGTCGGTGTGCAGCTCCACCAGACCCGGCAGCAGGAAATCGCCGGCGCAGTCGATGGCCTGCGGCAAGGCCGAGCGCCCGGCATCGATCGCCTCGATGCGGCCATCGCGCAGGCGCAGCGAGCCGTCGACGATCTCGTCGCGGAGCACCAGGCGGGCATTGGTGAAAACGGTCTCTAACATGGTCTCAAGACAGAAAAATGACAGCCGCATAGACAGCTGCTTCGCAGTACCATGGCCGCGTGCGGATCATGCGGACAATGGCGGTACATCATGGCTGAAAAACGAGTTCTGCAGGCGTCGGCCGATGCCCCGCTTGGCGGCGACAGTACGATGCCAGTATGGCGGCAGATCGAACAGGCCATCGCGCGCGAAATCGCCGCGGGCACTTTCGAGCCGGGCCGCAGGATCCCTTCGGCGCAGGATCTGGCGGAGCGCTTCGCGGTGAATCGGCATACGGTGCGGCGCGCCATCGGCGAGCTGGAACAGCGCGGCCTGGTGCGCACCGAAACCGGCAGCGGCACCTTTGTGCGCGAGCGGCCGTATTACTACCCGATCACCGAGCGTACGCGCTGCACCCAGACCATGGGCAATTTCAGCATCGCCACGCGCTACGAGATACTCGATCAGCGGGCGGAAACGCCCTCGCCGCAGGTAGCCGAGGCGCTGGGACCGCTGGTGCGGCGGGTCTACCGGCTGGTTTACATGTCCTACATCGAGGACCGGCCGTTCGACTACAGCGAGGCGTATTTCCCGGCACAGCGCTTTCCCGGGCTGCCCGATGTGTTCGCGCGGCAGCGCTCGGTGACGCGCACCCTGGCCGAGTTCGGCGTGCGCGACTATCTGCGCGAGTACACGGCGGTGATGGCGAAGCTGCCCACCGCGGCCATTTCCAAGCACCTGGAATTGTCAGCCGGCCGGCCGGTGCTGTATGCCTGCTCGATCAACGTCGACCTGGAAGGCGTACCCGTGCAATACGGTGAGACCTATTTTTCCGGCGACCGGGTGCAACTGGTGATCCGCAACAATCGCTGAGCGCGCGCCGGTTTGTTTTTCCCTTGCGGCAGCGGCTAGGCGGCCGGCGCCGCCTGCATCTGCTGGAGATACCACTGCAGCAGCGCCTCGACGTTGTATTCGCGCAAGGTGGACAGCGGACCCGGCTCATAACCGGTCGAATTGACACCGCGCTGGGCGCGTTCGCACAGCTTCCAGTCCTGTTCGCCGGTGAGCTGCCAGAACGGCAGCAGGCGCTCGCAGTCGTAGTCCACGCCTTCGACGGCGTCCTGGTGCACTAGCCAGTAGACCCGCACCCGCGTCTTCTGCAATCCGGCCGGCAGCAGGCGCGTGCTGACCGCATGATCGCAGCTGCTGTGGTTCCAGAAATTCGGCATGGTGCGCATCCGCACCACGCCGACATCCTCGTCCTCATAGCCGGGCAGCAACGGCGCCACGCGGCGGCCATCCATCGATTCGGTGTGGAAGCCTTCCGCCAGCAAGGTGCGGTTGGCCGAATACCAGATGTTGTTCGCCGGATCCGGGAACGGTGCCAGGCCGCCTTCGCGGTGAGTGGCCGCGAGCCCCCGCTCCGCCCACTTGGCTTCGCTGCGCGCGCCGGCCTCGGCGATGCGTTCAAGCACGGCCGCGGAGGCAAGCGCCTCTTCGTGAATGTCGTAGTTGGCGCGGATGTACTGCGGATGCCCGATGTTGCAGTGGTAGCACTCGCGGTTGTTCTCCCACACCAGCTTCCAGTTCGCCGCCACTTCAAAGTCCATGATCCTGGCGATCTTGCAAGCGCCCAGTTGCAGGGGCCGCGCAAACGGCGCGATCAGATCGCGCGCCGGCGAAAAAGCCGCCGGGTGCTGTGCCAGCGAAACAAAGATCAAGCCCTCGCATTCCTCGATGGCGATCGGCTTGAGGCCGAACTGGCTCTTGTCCAGCGCCTGCATGCCATGACAGGCCAGCAGCTCGCCGCTGCAGGCGTAAGTCCACTGATGGTAGGGGCAGACCAGCTTGCGCACATGGCCGGCGGCCTCGCCCAGCAATACCGTGCCGCGATGGCGGCAGACATTGTGAAAGGCGCGGACGACGCCGCTGTCATCGCGGATGACCAGCACCGGTGTGGCATCGATGCTGAAGGTGATGTAGTCGCCCGGCTTGGGCAACTCCACCGCATGTCCGGCGAAGATCCATCCCTGCTGCCAGATCCGCTCCAGCTCCAGCGCGTACAAGGCCGGGTCGCGATAGAACGCCCGCGGTGAAGAGTAGCCCGGACGGCGCTGCGCCAGCAGCTGTTGCGGTGTGGATGGAGCGGTATCGGAGAAATTCATTTCAGGGCCACTGGATAAGGTGCAAAGCTTGAAGCAGCCGCTACGCCGCCAGCCGGTAGCGATCGTCCACCAGCTCTTCGGCGAGGCCGAACGACAGCGTCATGCCCAGGCCGCCGATGCCGTTGACGATGGTCACGCCGGGCGCGGGCTTGCGCACCAGCTCGCTGCCGCCGTCGGTGAGCTTGGCGTAGATGCCGTGCCAGGTCTGCAGGGGGCGCAGTTCGGGCAGGTCCACCACGCGCCGCATGTAGTCCAGAATCCTGGCATTCACCGCGTGCTCGTCGAAGGGGTCGTGGGTATGGGCATAGGCATGCGAATCGCCCACCGAAATCTCGCCGCGGCCGTTCTGCATCACCAGCAGGTGGATACCCAGGTCCAGCAGCTCGGGGCATTCGTGTTCGTAGCGGCGGCGCACTTCCGCCACTTCCGGCACCATCGAGAAGCCCGTGTAGTGCACCATCGACAGGCCGCTGGCCAGCGCCGGGCCGAGGCGGAAGCGCGGCGACGGCGGGGCGAAGCGCATCATCTGCAGCTTGCAGCGGGTGATCGGCGCCGCGGCGAACAGTTCCGGATAGAGCCATTCGAAATCGGGGCCGCCGCAGATGTAGATGCGGTCGGCCTGGAAACGCTGCATGCCGGCATGCGCCACGCCGCTCTCGACCAGGTTGACGGCGGTCTTCCAATGGAAGCGCACGCCATGCATTTCCTCCAGGTAGCCGGGAATGCCGCGGATCGCCTCGCGCGGATCGAACAACAGCTCGTCGGCGTTGAACAGGCCGCCCAGCAGCGACTCGGGCCGCAGCACCGGTATCTTCTCGCGCGCCGCAGCCGCATCGAGCAGCTGGCAGGGACGCACGCCGCGGCTGATCTCGGCGTAGCGCTCCAGCACCAGCATCTCGTCGCGATGTCGCGCCACATGCAGGGAGCCGCAGGGGTCGTGCCAGATCTGCATGCCGCGCAGCAGGGTCAGCCAGATGTTGCGCGACTGCTGCGCCCGCTCGTACAGCGGGCCATTGGGCAGGCCGATCGGCCACAGGCTGCCGAAGTTGCGCACCGAAGGGCCTACGGCGCGCTCATGACGCTCCAGCACGGTCACCTGGTGGCCGCGCACGGCCAGGGCGCGGGCCATGGCCAGGCCGACGATGCCGGCGCCGATGACGATTGCGGATTCCTTTTTCACGCTGTTCCTTGAATGATTGCGGGGGTGTCTGGGCCCAGCTCACGCTGTGCCTTGCGCCGGAAGTAACGGGCCGAAGCCAGCAGGCTGACGCTGCCGAACAGCGCCAGCAGCAGCACGCAGTCGCCGAAGAAGCGACTCCATGACAGGTGCAGGCCGCCCGACTCCTTGAGCAGGATCACGGCGACGCTGGAGAGATAGCCGAAGGTGTCGCACACATAAATCAGGAAGCCGACATTGGCCGAGCCGCGAAAGGTGGCGATGAGGCGCTCGGCGAAAGCACAGTTGAACGGCACATAGGCCAGGTACAGGCCCAGGCCAACCAGGCCGAGCCACCACAGCGGCGGCAGCAGGCCGGCGCGGAACGCCAGGGTCGACAGACCGGCGCAGAGGACGCCGGCGATCATCAGCGCATGAATGATCATCAGGCTGCGCAGGTTGTCGCGCACCCGGATCAGGCTGGCGGTGGCCAGCAGCACCAGGATCGCGATCGGCGTTTCGATCTGCACGAACAGGCCGACCCGCTTGGCGTAGCCGAACTCGGTGAGCAGCTCCGCCTCGAAGCTGTCGCGGAAATCGCGCACCACGGTGAGGCCGATGTAGCACACGATGACCAAAGCCAACCCCGGCAGGAAGCGGCGCAGGAAACGGCCGCGCTCCGCTTTCGGCATCGGGGTGCGTACGCCGCGCGCGGCGCAATCGGCGGCGCTGGGCTCGGGCAGGCGCTCCAGGATGGCGACGCAGGCCAGCAGCGGCAGCACGAAAATCAGGCCGGTGCAGAACGGCATCCAGAATTCATTGACGCCGCTGAACAGCAGGAAGCGCCCCACCGTCTTCACCAGGCCGGTGGCGAAGATCAGGCTCGACGCCAGGATGGTGCCCATCAGCTCGGTGGCGCGGCGCCCTTCCAGGTAGCTGAACACCACGCCCCAGATCATGCCCAGCGGCAGACCGTTGAAAAAAAGGAAAACGATGTTCCACGGCCGCGGCACCAGGGCGAAGCCGAGCAGGGCCAGCCAGGCAATGCCGATCAGCAGCAGCAGCGGTTGCCAGCGCTGCACCCGCCGCATCTCGGCGATGACGCGGATGCCGATGAACTTGCTGCAGGCATAGCCCAGCACCTGCGCCATCACCAGCCATGCCTTGTAGTCCATTCCGGCCAGCTGCTCGCCGGGAAAAGTGGCGGCGGAGAACGGCTTGCGGAAGGCGTACATGCAGGTGTACGTCAGCATCGCCGCCAGACCCGCCACCACGCTGGCGAAATAGGGGCTCTGCCGCAGCGCGCCGAAGCGGCGCGGCCGCGGCGAACCGGACGGCAGCGCGGCGGGCAGGTCGGCGGCCAGATCGGCGGATGGAATGGCGGACATGGGGCGGGATTTCTAAAGGAGCGCGCGCCGCTTCACAGCAGCGGCAACAGCTCGCTCAGGCTGTCGATGATCAGATCGGGCGCATGCGCCTGCAGCGCGGCGCGGCTGTACGCGCCGGTGGTGACGCCGATCACCAGCCCGGCGCCGGCATTGCGCCCTTCGCGGATGTCCACTTCGGTGTCGCCGATCTTGATCACCCGCGCGGCATCTTCCAGGCCCTGGCGCGCCATCAGCGCGCGGATCATGTGCGGCTGTGGCCGGCCCTCGGCCACCTCGTCGGTGGCGATCAGGTCGTCGATCAGGCCGTCCTTGAGCCAGTGAAAGCGATCGACGATGACCTGGGCGATGTCGCGCGTGAACGCCGTATTCAGCGCCACGCGGATGCCGCGCGCGCGCAAGGCGGCGAAACAGGCCTCCGCATCCGGCATCGGCGCCACGTCCTCGCTGTGGCGATAGCTGGCGATCATGCGCGGCACGAAGTCCTCATGCAGCCGGCGCACCAGGGCCTCGTCGGCGGCGCTGCCGAGCAGGCGGCGGATCGCTTCCGGCTTGGGGTAACCCATCAGCGCGCGCGCGTCCTCCAGCCGGGCCTGGAAGCCGTGCGCGGCCAGGGTCTGCACCAGGACCACGGCCACCAGGTCGGTGTTGCTGACCGTGGTTCCGGCCATGTCGAAAACTGCGAGACGGTATGCCATTGCTGTGCCTCTGAAGAGGCCGCCAAGTTATGTCACGGGCGTGACATCAAAGTGACCTGGACTAGACCGCTTTCCCAACCTGGCGCGCAGCAATGTCCCGTCCAGGGGCCGCCGGCGTCATTCGGGCTAAAATCCGCGCAACCCCAGACGCGCATCCAGGCATGAGCTTTCCCTGCATCCAGGCAGGGCGCGGTTTCCGCCCCGCCCGCCATCTTCCCTTCCTCATCGGCCAGCAGCGCTACGGCTGGATTCGCGCCGAGAACGCGGGCGTGCTGGCGCGCTGGCCGGACGTGTTCGAACTGCCCGGCGCCGCGGTCAGGCTGGCGCCCGCGCTGGATACGCTGGAACGCCGCAGCGCCGCCCTCGATCCGGTGTGCAGGTCCCTGGCCGAATCCGGCCATATCCGCGGCTGGCGCGACGAGCGCTACACCATCCGCAACAGCTTCACCGAAGCGCCGCAGGCCCTGATCGAACGCGCTGCCGCGCGCTTCTTCGGCAGCCTCACCTTCGGCGTGCACGCCAACGGCATCGTCAGCGGCGCCGATAGCGTGCCGCGCCTGTGGATCGCGCGGCGCAGCCTGAGCAAGGCGATCGATCCCGGCCTGTTCGACAACGTGGTCGGCGGCGGCATCGGCTGGGGCTACGGTATCGGCGAAACGCTGGTGAAGGAATGCTGGGAAGAGTCCGGCATCGACGCCACGCTCGCCGCCGCCGCCACGCCCGGCCGCACCATCCACCTGCTCGCCGAAATTCCGGAAGGCGTGCAATGCGAGCAGATCTTCGTCCACGACCTGCCCTTGCCCGCCGCTTTCAAACCCGCCGGCCAGGACGGCGAAGTCAGCGAGCATCGGCTGGTCGGCATCGCCGAAACGCTGGAGCTGATCGCCGATGGACAGATGACCGTCGACGCCAGCCTGGTCACGCTGGACTGGCTGCTGCGTACCGCACAGATCGACCCGGCCTCGCCCGGACTGGCGGGGATCGACGCCCTGTTCAGCGCCCCGGCCGTTTGACGGACGCCCGGCGGCACACCACGCGCCACCAGTAAAATGCCGCATGGTCACCCCGCTCTCCGAAATCGGCATCGAGGCGCTGCGCGCGCTGCTGCGCGATTACGGCCTGCGCATCGAACTGGTCGAGCCGGGCGCCGCCATCCCGGGCAGCTACTGGGGCGAGCCGGAAGCAGGCCTGGTGGGCAACGTGCTGCACGTGCGGGCCGATACCCCGGTGCACTCCGCCCTGCACGAGGGCTGCCACTACATCTGCATGGACGAGGCGCGGCGCGCCGGGCTGCATACCGATGCCGGCGGCACCGATACCGAGGAGAACGCGGTGTGCTACCTGCAGGCGCTGCTGGCGCCGCTGCTGCCGGGCTACTCGCGTGCCCGACTGTTCGCCGACATGGATGCGTGGGGCTACCACTTCATCCTGGGATCGGCGCAGGCCTGGTTCGACGGCGACGCCGAGGATGCGCAAGCCTGGCTGCGCCAGGCCGGCCTGGTCGACGAGCGGGACAACCCGCGGCGGCACTTGTCGTAAGATGGCTTTGGCGGCGCCAGAGGTCGGCGCCGCAAAGCGGCTAACAACGAAAAGGAGAGGACACATGCATCTGATCTGGACGCTGATCATCGGCTTCATCGTCGGCCTGCTCGGGCGCTGGCTGCATCCCGGCGACGACAAGATGGGCATCATTCTCACCACCGTGCTCGGCATCGCCGGCGCTTTCTTCGCCACCTTCGCCGGCCAGGCGCTGCACCTTTACGAGCCGGGTCAGAGCGCCGGCTTCATCGGCGCGGTAATCGGCGCCATCGTGCTGCTGGTGCTGGTCGGGGTGATCCGCAAGGCCGTGAAGTAGGGAACGCCGCAAGCGGCGCGGCCGCGCACGGGGCGCGGCTGCGCCGCACTGAAACCGCTTTGCGTTGCCCCGGAAACGAAAGAGCCGCCCGCTCGTCACCGAGCGGGCGGCTCTTTGCATTTCGGGTACTTCGGCGCCGGCTTCCCTACTTCTTCGCCTTGGCCTGGTTGGCCACCGCTTCCGCCGCGCGCTTGGCCGCATCGGCATCGCCCAGATAGCGGTGCTGCCTGGCCTTCAGATTGCCGTCCAGCTCGAACAACAGCGGAATGCCGGTGGGGATGTTCATCTCCACGATGTCCGCTTCCGAAGTGCCGGTGAGGTATTTGTACAGCGCGCGCAGGGAATTGCCGTGCGCCGTGACCAGCACGGTCTGGCCGCTCTTCAGCTGCGGCGCGATGGCGTCATGCCAGTACGGCAGCACCCGCTCCAGCGTGGTGGCCAGCGATTCGGTGCCCGGCAACGCGCGCGGATCGAGCTTGGCGTAGCGCGGATCATTGACCGGATGCCCCGGATCGGATTCGGCCATCGGCGGCGGCGGAATGTCATAGCTGCGGCGCCACACCTTCACCTGCTCTTCGCCATGCTTGGCGGTGGTCTCGGCCTTGTCCAGGCCTTGCAGCGCGCCGTAGTGCCGCTCGTTGAGGCGCCAGGTCTTGTTCACCGGCAGCCACATCTGGTCCATCGCATCCAGTGCCGTCCACAGCGTGCGGATAGCGCGCTTCAGCACCGAGGTATGCGCCGCATCGAAGCGCAGGCCCTCGGCCTTCATCAGCTCGCCGCCGGCCCTGGCCTCGGCGCGGCCGACATCGGTGAGGTCCACATCGACCCAGCCGGTGAAGCGGTTTTCAAGATTCCACTGGCTCTGGCCGTGGCGCAGAAGAACGAGTTTGTGCGTCATGTGTTGATCCGGTCGGTTATCCAAAAAGCATCTGCATAGTCATGTAGGTCGGTTCGGGCCTGTCCCGAGTAGCCCGCTTTGCGGGCGTATCAAGGGAGGCGCTTGCGCCTGGAACCGACGCTGGTCCGGCGACCATGTCGGCTCCGCTACGCTTGAGCCGACCTACAAGGGCATTCAGTTGTGCACCGTGCAGCCAGTCTTGCGGCGCAGCTCATCGAAGCTGACCTCGGGCGCCAGCTCAACCAGCTTGAGTCCATGCGGGGTGACATCCAGCACGCACAGCTCGGTGATGATGCGGTCGACCACGCCCACCCCGGTCAGCGGCAGGCTGCACTTGGGCAGGATCTTGAATTCGTTGCCCTTGGCAGTGTGCTCCATCAGCACCACCACCCGCTTGACCCCGGCCACCAGGTCCATCGCCCCACCCATGCCCTTGACCATCTTGCCCGGCACCATCCAGTTGGCCAGGTCGCCGTTCTCGGAGACCTGCATGGCGCCTAGGATGGACAGGTTGATGTGGCCGCCGCGGATCATGCCGAAGGAGTCGGCGCTGCTGAAGAAGGCGCTGCCGGGGACGGTGGTGATGGTCTGCTTGCCGGCGTTGATCAGGTCGGCGTCGACATCTTCCTCGGTGGGAAACGGGCCGATGCCGAGCAGGCCGTTCTCGGACTGCAGCCACACGTCCATGCTGTCGGGGATGTAGTTGGCCACCAGGGTGGGCAGGCCGATGCCGAGGTTGACGTAGTAGCCGTCCTGCAGTTCCTGGGCGGCGCGTTGCGCCATTTGTTCTCGGGTCCAGGGCATGGTTATTTCCTCAAAGTCCGCTGTTCGATGCGCTTTTCGGGGCTGGGGTTGTGCACCAGGCGCTTGATGTAGATGCCGGGGGTATGGATCTGGTCCGGATCGAGTTCGCCGGTTTCCACCACGATTTCGGCTTCGGCGACGCAGATGGCGCCGGCGGCGGCGATCATCGGATTGAAGTTGCGCGCGGTCTTGCGGTAGATGAGGTTGCCGGCCTTGTCGGCTTTCCAGGCCTTGACCAGGGAGACGTCGGCCCTGAGGGCTTTTTCCATGACGTACCAGTCCAGAGTGCCGTCCGGTCCGGGAAACTGGCGGGTTTCCTTGCCCTCGGCCACCACGGTGCCGTAGCCGGTCTTGGTGTAGAAGGCGGGGATGCCGGAGCCGCCGGCGCGCAGTTTCTCGGCCAGGGTGCCCTGGGGGGTGAATTCCAGTTCCAGCTCGTTGTTGAGGAACTGGCGTTCGAATTCGCGGTTCTCGCCGACGTAGGAGGAGATCATCTTCTTGATCTGCCGGGTGGTGAGCAGCTGGCCCAGGCCGAAGCCGTCGATGCCGGCGTTGTTGCTGATGACGGTGAAGCCTTTCCTGCCGGTATCGCGCAGGGCTTCGATCAGCCCCTCCGGGATGCCGCACAGGCCGAAGCCGCCCACCGCCAGGGTGATGCCGTCGCGGATGATGCCGTCCAGGGCCGCCGCGGCGCTGGGGTAAAGTTTGTTCACGCTTCCTCCCGTTGTGGTGAGGGGTGAGGCCGCCCGCTGCGCGGGCTGTGAGAAAGCAGGCTGGTCTGCCCGCCCCTCACTCCTTGCGCCTCACCGCTTCACTTTTCCTAGTTTACTGGCCGGCTCGCGGCCGAGCTTGCTCGACATCCAGCGCCCGGTCTCGACCAGGGCATCCAGATCGACGCCGGTTTCCATGCCCATGCCCTGCAGCATGTAGACCAGATCCTCGGTGGCGACGTTGCCGGTGGCGCCGCGCGCATAGGGGCAGCCGCCGAGACCGGCGACGCTGGCGTCGACCGAGCGCACGCCCTCTTCCAGGCAGGCGTAGATGTTGGCCAGGGCCTGGCCGCGCGTATCGTGGAAGTGCACGGCGATGCGCTGCATCGGCACCGCCTCCGCCACCGCGCGCAGCATAGCGCGCGCCTTGGACGGCGTGCCGACGCCGATGGTGTCGCCCAGGGAAATCTCCTCGCAGCCCATCTCGGCCAGCGCCACGGATACGCGCACCACATCGGCCAGCGACACCTCGCCCTGGTAGGGGCAGCCCAGCACGCAGGAGACATAGCCGCGCAGCGGCAGGCCCGCCGCCAGCGCCTGCTCGATCACCGGCCGGATGCGCTGCAGCGAGGCGGCGATGTCGCAATTGATGTTCTTGCGGTTGAAGGCGTCGGAGGCGGCGGTGAACACCGCGACATGGTCGGCGCCGGCGCGATGCGCGCGCTCCAGCCCCTGCAGGTTCGGCACCAGCACCGGATAGGCCACGCCGGGCT